>ENA-UEQM01000372-UEQM01000372.1-human-gut-metagenome-genome-assembly--contig:-NODE-372-length-30291-cov-10.896538_pt1 | contig 30291 bp, 9 predicted proteins | sample MGYA00242948_ERZ507948 | MGnify/ENA primary metagenome ERZ507948 (study PRJEB26167, sample SAMN06115440) | human gut metagenome | host: Homo sapiens | place: China:Hubei | collected 2015-07-28 | study... | reverse complement strand
ATGTGTTAAGCCTGTCGCTAGCGTTCATCCTGAGCCAGGATCAAACTCTCCGTTGTTTATCTTGTTCTTTTATTTTTCTCTGTCATTCCGACAGCCAGACCAACAACCTCGGATCGTCCCGGCATCTGCGCTCTTTTTTCTCTTGACGGAGGGCTTCCGCCCTCTTCCTTCGTCTTGTCTCTTTATCGCATCATTTCAATGTTCTCTGCGCCGTTTCCTTTTCGGAAAGCGGTTACAAAGGTACTGCCTTTATTTTTAACCGCCAAATTTTTCGCGAACTTTTTTTCAAGTTTCTTTTCCAGAACCCCGCGTCCGCGCCGGTCCGACGCCCTCCGGCATCACGCCAAAGCTTCACGACCACCGGTCTGTTTCGCTTTTGCGGTTGCAAAGGTACTGCCTTTTGCCTTTCCCGCCAAACTTTTCCGCATCTTTTTTTACCCCTTTTTTCAACTTTTTTCACAACGCATTGATTCTCCGCCACTTATTCCGGAAACTTTTTTTCACCCCGTTTTCCTTCTTTTGCGACAGAAACAAGCCCCAATTATTTACACACATTATTATATATTTAAGAGCAGACATATTTTTATAAACATTCATGGCAAAATATTCTTATAATACGTCAGATTTCCGTAAATTTGTACAAGAATAGAAAAACGAGAACGAATGAACGAGGCTAAACTTAGTCAACTCTACTTGCGCGACACTGCTTTTCAAGATTTGATGCAGCGCCGCATCTACAACGTGCTTCTCATCGCCTCGCCCTATGACGCCTTCATGATGGAGGAAGACGGACGCATCGAAGAGCAGCTGTATTTTGAGTACACATCGCTCAATCTGAGTTCTCCCCCTCGCGTGGCACAGGCAAGCAGCTACGAGGACGCCCATGATCTTTTAAGAAGCAAGTCGTTCGATTTAATCATCGCGATGCCTGGCAACGATATCGGACTCACATTCCGCGAAGCCAAAAACATCAAGACAAGCTATCCCGACATTCCGTTTATCGTATTGACTCCATTCTCTCGCGAAGTGTCGCGGCGTCTTGCCAACGAAGACTTCTCCGGCGTCGACTATGTGTTCAGCTGGCTCGGCAACGTCGACCTGCTTCTTGCTATCATCAAATTGATGGAAGACAAGATGAACAGCGACAACGACATTCTTGAAGTTGGCATCCAAACCATACTGCTTGTGGAAGACTCCGTGCGCTTCTACTCATCAGTGTTGCCCCACCTGTACAAGTTTCTGCTGAAGCAATCGCTAATTTTCTCAACCGAAGCGCTCAATGAGCACGAGCAGATGCTCCGTATGCGCGGACGCCCAAAAGTTATTTTGGCACGCACATACGAGGAGGCGATGACTTTGTACAACAAGTACAAGAACGAGATTCTCGGCGTAATCACCGACGTGTCGTTCAGCAGAGACGGAGAGAAGGACAAGCACGCCGGCATCCGCCTTGCCAAAGAGATAAAGGAAATCGACCCCTATGTCCCCATCATTATGGAATCGTCAGAGACCGAGAATGCAGTCTACGCCAAAGAAATGGGCATCTCGTTTCTCGACAAGAATTCCAAGAAGTTCCCTGTCGACCTTGGGCGCATCATCACCGACAATTTCGGTTTCGGTGATTTTGTGATACGCAACCCCGAGACCGGAGAGGAAGTGATGCGCATAACTGACCTGAAAGAGTTTCAGGACAACCTATTCAAGATTCCAGACGAGTCGCTGCTGTACCACGCCTCACGCAACGACATCTCGCGGTGGCTGTATTCGCGCGCGATGTTTCCCATCGCCGAAATCATTCAAGCCCATCGTTTCCGCGAAATCAGCGAGGCGGCAGAGGTAAAGAAATTCTTCTTCAACCTGATTGTGAAATACCGCAGGATGAAGAACAAAGGAGTCGTTGCCATTTTCAAGAAAAACCGCTTCGACTACTACTCCAATTTCGCCCGCATCGGACAAGGCTCACTTGGCGGCAAGGGACGCGGCCTGGCTTTCATCGACTCTATAATAAAGAAATATCCGATATGCGACAATTTTGACGGTGTCACAGTGTCAATTCCGCGAACGGTGGTGCTCTGCACCGACATTTTCGACCAATTCATGGAAGAAAACAACCTATATCCCATCGCCCTGTCTGACGCCCCCGACGAGGAGATTCTGCGCTGTTTCATAAACGCAAAACTGCCGTCGCAGCTTAAAGACGACTTTCTTGCCTTGTTTGAGGTTATCGACAAGCCGTTGGCGATACGCAGCTCAAGCCTTCTCGAAGACTCGCATTATCAGCCCTTCGCCGGCATATACTCCACATATATGGTGCCGCGTCTCGACAACAAGGAGGAGATGCTGCATCTGCTCGGCGACGCCATAAAAAGCGTCTATGCGTCAGTGTTCTATGCCGACAGCAAAGCATACATGACCGCCACAAGCAATCTTATCGACCAAGAAAAGATGGCTATAATCATACAAGAGGTTGCTGGCGCGGAGCACGACGGATACTACTACCCATCGTTTGCAGGAGTGGGCCGCTCGCTCAACTATTACCCCATCAACGACGAGATGCCCGAGGACGGAGTGGCAGAAATTGCCGTAGGACTCGGTAAATACATCGTTGACGGAGGTCTGGCACTGCGTTTTTCGCCAAGACATCCCGACAAAGTGCTGCAAACAAGCACTCTCGACCTTGCCCTGCGCGACACACAGACCCAACTCTACGCCCTTGACCTTAAAGACGTTGAAGGCGGATTCAAGGTCGACGACGGGTTCAACATAAAGAAAATACGTGTGCAGGACGCGGCAAAAAATGGCTCATTGCGCTATATGGTGTCGACTTTCGACCCCTACGACCAAGTGATTCGCGACAGCGAATACGGCAACGGACGCCGCGTGGTTACATTCGCCAACGTGCTGCAACACAAAGCATTCCCGCTTGCTGAGATTGTAGACTTCATGCTTTCCGAAGGAGAAAAAGAGATGCGTCGTCCGGTGGAAATCGAATTTGCCGGATGCATCGACAAGCACGGAGAGACAAAAGGCAACGTATATTGGTTGCAGATACGTCCAATTGTCGACCGCAAAGAAATGCTCGATGAGAAAATCATGCATACATCCGACAGCCAATTGATTATGAAGACGTCCAGCGCGCTCGGACACGGCATGATGGACGGTGTCACCGACGTGGTGTATGTCAAGACGCAGAACTTCTCCTCGTTCAACAACCCTATGGTGGCACGCGAGATAGAGAAGCTCAACAAGTCATACGTAGAAGCCGACAAGGGATATATTCTGATAGGTCCCGGACGATGGGGATCAAGCGACCCCGCGCTGGGCATCCCCGTGAAATGGGCGCACATCTCAGCCGCACGTGTGATTGCAGAGACTGCGCTGCCGGGATACCGCATAGAGCCAAGCCAGGGCACGCATTTCTTTCAGAATCTCACATCGTTCGGCGTCGGATATTTCACCATAAACGACAAAAACGGCGACATCTGCGACATTGAATATCTCGACAGCATGCCTGCCGTCTACGAGTCCGACCATTTGCGCTCCGTGCGTTTCAGCCGACCGCTGCAAATCGGAATAAACGGCAAGACGGGATTAGGAATCATTGTAAAACCAACAACAGAAGATAACTGAATATATGTCAATCATAAACAACCTAAAAGCAATGTTGGGTTTTCCCGACAAAGAAGATATGGGCAACGAGAACTCATCGCAGACAAACTCGCCGTCTTACATCAACCCGTTCAAAAAAGAAAACGAAAAGCCATTGCCACCGCCTGTTCCGGAAGTGGCTAAAATCTCACAGAAGGATGTTGAAGACGCCATAAGCGATGAAGTGGTCGACAAGGTAACCTCTGTGCTCAACACGTCATTGCCGGAATACGTGCGCGAATGCATCGACAAAGACGCGCAAGCCAACTACGTTAGAAGCCTCATCGGATCAACGCTCACCGACTTCCTGCAGCAAATCAAGCAGGAGGCGGAGGAAGCCGCTCGCCAGCAATGGCAAAAAGACCGTATGGACCTTGCCAACAAATCGTCGGAGGCTTCAAAGCAGATGAACGAATACAAGACGAAAAACGAAGAGCTGCGAAACCGCATTCTAAGCCTTGACAGGCAGAAAACCACGCTCAACGACCGCATATCGACATTGGAAAACCGCGCTGCCTCAGCGGAGGCTGAACGCGAGCAGTATCAGCTGGAATGCAAAAGTCTGATGAACAAAATCAAAGTGGCGGCTGTCAACGATGAGGCGCTGCAGGCATTGCGACAGGACAACGATGACTTGCGCGCGGCAAACGAGAGTCTGCAAAACGAAATTGCCGAAATCAAAGCCGACGCCGAACGCAAGGCCACCGACTCGGCGGCTCAAATCCTTGCCGCCAAAGCAGACGTGGCGAAGAAGGAGGCGCGCATTGCCGAACTGTCATCACAACCCGACGACGCAAACGAGAAGGAGGCGGAAATCGAGCGTCTAAACGCCGAACTCGAGACCATAAAAAGCAACGCCAAAACCGAAGCAGAAGCGCTGACGGCACGCATTACGGCTCTCTCGCAGGCCACCTTAGAACTGGAAGAGACAAAACGCAAACTCGCCGAAGCCGAAGATGAAAAGTTAGCGCTGAAAAATGCCCCAGCGACAAGCAGCGAGGAACTGGAAAAGCTCCAAAACGAACTTGCCGTGCGCAACAATGAGTTGGCAAGCATGCGGTCCACAATCCAAAGCCATAACGACGAGCTCTATGCCTTGCACGAGAAACTTAACGAGACCGGCGACACCGCAAAGATGGCTGAAATCGAAGCCACTCGCGCCAAGCTCGAAGACACCGTGGAGAAACTCAACAATGAGCTGTCGCAAAAACAATTGCAAATCGACGACCTCAACAGCACGAAAGACGAGATTTCTTCTGTCTACGAGCAGTTGAAAAAGGAATTGGAACGCAACAAAAAGCACTATGCCGACAAGGAACAGGAGTTCCGCCAACAGATTGTGGCGCTGAAAGACGAGCTGGAATCAGCAAAAAACGAGATTTCAATCCAAAAGGCAGAAAAGAAAGCCAAGAAAAAGGCTCAACACCATGCGGCTCCGCTGTCGGGAATATCTGCCATCGACTACACAACCGAATATTCCGACTGGCTGATGCCCACACCGCCGACAAACGCAATTCCAATCGTTGCCGAAGAGCCTGAAGAACCCGAAATAGAGAATCATAAAGAACCGGAAAAGAGTCACGCGAACCCCAACATTCCAGAGCAAATGGAACTGTTTTCATAACTATGGACTATACTACCTTATCACCGGAACTTGAAGAGCGCGTGCAGCGCGCTGTCGACAATTTTATGCAAGGCTATGGCTGCTGCCAATCAGTGGTGGCGGCTTTCGCCGACATCTACGGGCTCAGCGACGACCTCGCAAAACGCATTGCCGCAGGTTTCGGCGGCGGCGTTGGGAGGCTTCGCATGATGTGCGGCGCCGTGTCGGGCATTGTGGCGCTGGCAGGTCTCGACTGCGGTCAGACCGACGGTGCCGACCGCGAAGGCAAATCGGCTTGCTACAAGGTCGTGCAACAGCTTCTTGAGAAATCGCGCGAGCAAAACGGCTCGCTCATCTGCGCCGAAATTCTCGGACTGAAAGGCCACGACAAAGCAGTGTCGACCTACGAGGCATCGCCTCGCACAGCCGAATACTACAAGTCGCGTCCTTGCGCTGCCAAGGTGGAGAGCGCAGCCCGCATCTTCGCCGAATATCTCCAATCCAAAGCTTCGTTAACATAAAATAACAGCATCAACAACAAAAAAATATTTAGATTCCCCCCCATATTTGTATTCTTTGTAAATTTGCATCCGCTATTAAAAGCAGGTTATATTTTAATCAACACATTAACAATTAATATAGGTACGTCACAGCACCATACTTCCCAACTTTAATCAGTGTTTGTGGCATAAAAAGGTTTAAAAGAACAGGTAAAAAAGAGTGAGATATACCAAACTGATAATTACACTAATTATTGGTTTCGCAATGGATATGGCTGCTGAAGGAATAACCTCCGACAGCATCTTTATCCAAAATTCGCGTCCAATAAAATTTGTTGTAAATAGAATCAACATCAGCGACCAAGATAGGGAATGGATTACTGATGTGCTTATCCCAGAGCTTCAAAGGCTGGGAGATAGGGGTATTGTTTTCGGACGTGCCGCCGCTTCTCCAGAAGGCCCATACGACAACAACCGTCGTCTGGCAAACCAACGTCGCGCATCGGTCGACGCTCTGCTTCGAAGCTACGGCATCGGCACCGACCACATCCAATACGACGTTGTGGCTGAGGACTACGACCTGCTCTACACCATGATGATGCTGAAACACGACGCCAAATTCCATGATGTCGACTCCTTAATCACTCTCTACGCCGACGACACCCAACGTCTTAAGGCGGCTATGAAGCAGCACGACGGCGGCAAGCTATGGCGCTACCTGCTGAAAGAATATTTCCCGAAACTGCGCGCAGTGAGAATAATTGTCGTTGACAAAAGGCTTGCCAACATCGACAGCAACGACCTGGCTCCACGACCTATAGCAGCAACCATTCCGGCAACTGTCGCCGACTGCCATCTGCGCATCCAAAATGCCGACATCATACCGGCATACATCATCCCAGCGACAACACCCGCCTCGGCTTTGCCACGTCGCGAGGTGCTGAGCGTGAAGACAAACGTGCTGTTTGACTTCGCCTATATGCCAGGTTACGACCGATTCTGCCCCATCCCCAACGTTGCTCTAGAATACTATCCGCTTCATGGTCATTTCACCTACGGTGCAAGTTTCGACTGCCCGTGGTGGCAGCACTATGATGAGCATAAATATTTTCAGGTTAGGAACTATCAGCTGCACACCCGCTACTATCTGCGCAGCGGCGACATCCGCAAACGCAAACCGGGAGAAGGCGCGGCTTTCAGAGGTTTATACCTCAGTCTATACGCGCACGCGTACCTATACAACATCTGCTTCGATGAGAAACGCGGATGGGAAGGCGAAGGCTGGGGCGCTGGTTTGGGTATAGGCTATGTCGTCCCGTTAGGTCGCTCCGGACATTGGAAGCTGGAGTTCGGACTGCAGGCAGGATATCTCAGCACCAACTACGACCCCTATCAGTGGAAATGCCCCGTAGACCCCGACACCGACAAAGAGCAATATTACTACAAGTGGTACGGCGATGCCAAGGATTTCCAAAAGAGGCAGCACCGCTTCTCGTGGCTTGGCCCTACCAGAGTGGAGATAACGCTCAGCTACGACCTGCTCTACAGACGCAACAACAAGAAAGGCGTAAGTTTCAGAAACCGAGAAACGACAATCAACTATTAGACAAAGCATAGCAACAATGCGCAATATAACAAAACTCATATCACGAATCATCCTTGATGCAAGCCGCAAAGCCTGCAACAAGGCTGTCGTCATGTGTTTTGCATTGTTATGCCTTGTCGCAACGGGATGCGTGCGCGAGCCTAAGCTCCATCTCCACCAGGGCGGCGCCGACATCGATATGGAGATACCGACCGTCGACCTCGACTTGAAAGTGATATGGAACTACATTTTCAAGTACGACACCGAATACGACTGGCAAGCGGAGTGGATCTACGGATGGGACAACACCGACGAGGAAATGTTCGGCACTATCGGCTACACCGAGCCTGACGCCTTCGAGGTGCGCCGCTACTTCACCGGCAACGTCCAGTTCGGTGCCCACAATGCCCCTTACAGGCACTCGATTGTAGGCAACCACGTCCAAGCCAAATACGATTTCGGCTTTTGGGACATCCTTGCATGGAACAACATCAACACTCCCGACGGGGTACAGAGTGTGCGCATTGATGAGAACACCACCTACGACCACGTCACGGCTTACACCGGACAGACAATATACCCGGCGCTCTACAACTCGCCGCAGTTCACGCGCTCCTTCTATCAGCCGGAGGAGCTGTTTGCCGGATACCATGGAGGAATTGAGATAAACAAGAATCTGGACGGATTCACGTTCGACGAGAACCGCAACTGCTGGGTACGGCAGCTCGAGATGGAGCTGCAGCCCGTAACCTACATCTATTTGGTACAAGTGATTCTGCGCAACAACGACCACAACGGCAGAAAGGTGACAGCCGTAGAGGGGAACGCCAATCTAAGCGGCATGGCTCGCTCCGTAAACCTCAACACAGGCGTGACGGGGGCTGACGCCATCACCGTGAACTTCTTCATGCGGATGAAGCAGGACGTTGCCGACAAGAACGGCGACAAGGTCGACGTGATAGGCGGAAAGGTGCTGACTTTCGGCATCCCGAAACTAAACCCGAGCAAACTTGACGCGCGAGCATATCTGGAATCGCTGCAGAAAGTGAGGGACGCCGACCTTAACAACCGCCACTATATTGACGTGAAAATGCAGTTCTACAACGGCAAAGACTCCACGTTCGTGTTTGACGTCACCGACCAGGCGCGACGGCTGTTTCGGGGAGGGGTAATCACGGTGGAGCTCGACATGGACAAGGTGCCGGTACCCAACCGCTCTGGCGGCTCTGGCTTCGATGCCGTGGTGGAGGACTACGAAGAGAAAGAATGGATATTCGACATGTAATCAATACGTAATTCAAATATAATAAACAATACAAACTATTTTAATTTTTTTATTTTATGAACAAATTTTTTATCGCAGCCGCTTCGGCATTGGCTCTCGCCAGCTGCTCAAGCGACGATTTCTTGGGAGAAATTCAGGGAAATGAGCAAAATGGAGCCACCACCACAATCAACTTCGGTGGTGACACCGGCAAAATCACACGTGCCTCATCAACCGGCAAAACTGCAGCAGACCTCCTCGAAAACAACTTTGTCGTTGTCGGTTTCAAAGGCAACAAGACAGACGCTGCCAACAATGAAAATTATGCTTTCGACCACTACAACGTGAACTTCAATGAGAGTTCAGCAAACTCTACCTTGTCAAACCTTAAAGGATGGGAGTATGTAAATCAAGACATGACAGTAAATGGTGCTGGCAAATCTCTTGCTCAGAGCGGAGCAACGCAGCAGACCATCAAATATTGGGACCACTCTTGCGCCTCTTACGACTTCCTCGCTTTCTCAATGGGTAAAAAAGGTTCGGCGCCAAAAGAATACGCCACTCCGTCATCCGTTGACAAAGCCAATCTTGCCACTGCCGCCTACACACTCACCGGCGACGTAAACACTCTCAGCGAGTGCTACATTTCCGATATGAAGACCGCTGTGGAGAAAGAGAATGACTACGGCAAACCGGTAGAGTTGAGTTTCCGTCACCTTGCCAGCAAGGTGCGCATGGCGCTCTTCGAGACTATCCCAGGCTATGTGGTCAGCGACGTTAAATTCTATGCAGACGCCACCGGCACCACAAACTCTGAAGAAGGAACGCTCATCGGAAAATTCAACAATTCCGGAACATTGACAGTGTACTTTCCTACAACAGGTATCGTCAACAAGGATAATAAAGACTACAACAAGGCTCACGTAAGCTTCACTGCATCAACAGATGCAAGTGAGGTTGGCGTATTGAATTTTAAAAAATTCGGCACTGTCATCTACAACAACCAGACCGAAGGCTCGATTTCTGAAGGCTCAACTTACCTCAGCCAGAATGCAGCGACACCTTCTTACTGCGGCGCCAAAGACAAAGACTACTATCAGAACGTGCTTCCGTCGGAAGGTAAGCCAAGCGCCATCACTCTGCGCATCGACTACAAGCTCACTTCTGTCGACGGTTCCAACGAGACAATCAACGTGAAGGGTGCCACTGCAACCGTTCCTGCCCAATACACTGAATGGAAGTCTGGATATGCCTACACTTACATCTTCAAGATTTCTCAGGACACCAATGGCTCTACCGGCGGCACAAGCACTGGTTTGACAGCCATTTCATTCGACGCCGTTGTTGTTGACGACGAGGCAAACGGATTCCAGGAAACAATCACCACTGTTTCTGACAACAGCTTCACTACATACGGCTACAAGGACAACAAAGTTACTACCAACGGCAACGAATATGTCAACGGCACCGACATCTATGCAACAGTATATTCTGCCGGCGCTACTGTAGCTCCTCAGAAATTGTACACCGTAACTCTCGAAACCGGTGCCACTCAGACAATCAACGAGGCAAGCGTTGCCAACGCTCTCGTGAAAGGAACCAACGACGCTACTGCCAAGACTTGGACTGTCACCGACTACGCAGGCAAGAAGATGGTTGTGACAGAGACTGCTGATGGTTTTGCCACTACCGTAACAGAAGTTCCGGCAGGTCCAGGCTACACTCTCAAAGTAAATGCTCTCAAGTGGAAAGGTGTTGTCACCGACCCGGCTACAGAAACATACTACGCTGTTGAATACGACAATGGAACCAAAAAGTCATACAAGATTGTCAAAGTTGTCAAAAACAACTAATTCTTTCTCCATGGCTCACGCCTTGGATTCTGACTAAAAACATTGTGTCTGAGGTGTGTTTTCACACGCCTCGGACACATTTATATGTCGGACGGGGGTTTCTCCCCCGCCCGTCTTTAAAAAAAACAAGAAGACATGCAGAAACATCGCATCCTAATATTTCCTCTGTTGGGACTTTCCCTATTCTCCTGCTCTCAATCAGCGCCGGACGAACCAATAGTGCCCGAACCGGACAATACACAGACAAGCATCGCCTTCAGCAGCACAAACAACAACTGGCAGGATGCAAAAACAAAAGCAGCGGGCAACGGTCTCGAGACTATCTTCCAGACGTTCCGCACATGGGGATATAAAACCACAACAAACTCCCCGAACCCGTCATCGCCGCAAATTGTGATGGACGGATATAAAATGTCATACAATCAGGGCTCTGCCGGCAGCTCTACGACAAACACTGCCGACTGGGAATATGCTGGCATTGAAAATCCTATAACTGCCACCCTGCAAACAATAAAATATTGGGACTACTCGGCAACGAGCTACCGCTTTTTCGCATACAGTCCCTTCAATCCAGATGTAAAGACTTCGGTCAGCTCGGGCGACAACGCTACCGCTACCTTGTCTTTTAATTTTGAATATTCTGAAGCAGCAACCGCTACTTCAACACCATACGCAAGCCGCCTTTGGCTTGCCTCCCCTTCGTCGACATCGCCGGCATACGGGTCGTGCGTCACTCTGACTTTCGCGCCGATAATCGCAAAGGTGCGCTTCCGCTTCACCTATCCTGACGGAACGACCAACGTTGCGATAAGCAACATCAAGTTCCGCGACAGCCGTTTCGTCGACACCCCGGCAAAAGCCGACACCCCTCTCCGCGGCACCATCGACGCCGCCTATCCGCTCACCGGTATTCCGGTCGGCACATTTCCGACTCTCACGATGTCGAAGTCGGAAGCGGCTGATGCGTCCGGACTCCTGGTTCTCACCACTCCCTACGAGGAGGCTGGCGACCAGATACACATCCTCAAAGACCCTACTCTCTACAATAAATGGTACTACGTGCCGCCGCTCGCCAACATCCCCTACGAACAGGGGGCATACACCATAACCATCAACATTGGCGGAAAAACGGTGTCGGCTACAGTGCCGGCGCAATACATGCAGTGGAAGGCTGGTTGCCAATACACATACATTTTCAAATTGTCAGACACTGGCGACAGCATCTCTTTCAACGATTTGATGGTGGAGCAATGGCTTCCCGGCGCCGACATTAAAAACAACGGCTCAGGCACTGAAGACTGGTAAAAAGAATTGACTACAAGAATGAAGCATATCTCAAAAATAACCGCTATCGCGCTTCTCGCAACGCTTTCTGCCTGCGAGGGTTCCGACATGCCCATACAGCAAGCCGACAACCACGGATACATCTCATTCTCGGCGCAACCGCAAAAAACAGCGACACGCGCCAACCCCTACGAGGCTTACGACCCTACGCGCCATCCCGCAACGATGGGCACGTTCGGATACTACGACATGCCGAAACGCTATGCGTCGGCTGCAAACACCATATTCAACAATGAAACTGCCACCTACAACGTGGCGACATACGGCTGGGACACTGCGACAAAGAAGCGCTGGACTGAATACACCAAGGCTTCGTCGTTCGACTTCTTCGCATATATGCCATACAACGACAGAGCAACGCTTCTGCGCACCGCCAACAATACATATACCCTCTCGTTTCCGTTCGCTATGAGCGACGGCGGCGACCCTGTGCCGATAATCTACGACACAAAGGCAGCGCCGATCATCTGCGCCGTCCCGAGCAGCAAAGGGGCAATCTCCGATAGCAACGGAGGCGGAACAGTCAGTCTGAAATTCGACCAGACTCTCACCGGCTACAGGCTGCTCTTCATGCTCGGCACCAAGATGAACGCCATCCGCCACTTCCGCATCAAGAGCGTGACGCTTTCAGGCAGCTTCTCCACATCGTGCACAATATCGCGTTCCTACGTCTGGAATACAACATCAAAAAGTTGGTCTGCCTCTGCAATAACATGGAGCGACATCAAACGTCAGTCGTTTGTAGAGACGCCATTCCCTATTGTCTACAAAGGCTACGGCTCCGCGGACTACGACGACAACACCCAGACCGTCATTGTCACATCTGCCGGCTACACGCAATGGGGTGCCGACATCTACACCATACCCGATGCCAAATTCCTGCCTGTCATCAACGTCAAATACGATGTGGAATTCATTGCGGAGGACGGCACCACCATCGTCACCCGAAAGAACGTCACTTCCGGAATTACCATCAACAAGGATAATTTCAGCAGCCTCACAACAGGCAAGACTGCGATGATAAGCCCGATACGCATTCTCATACAGCCACGCTACCTGTATGTGCTTGCCGACGAAGATGCCTATACGGGTCAATTATTGATAGACTAACAATAGATAACGACAATAAAGTGTTTGAAAAATGAGAAAACATTCAACACATAGCATATCACGAGTTTTTTTCTCTCTGCTCATGCTTATGATTGCCGGAGTCAATCTGACCATGGCCCAAGGATTAAGCAGCAACGACATTAAAGCCTCATGGGATTTCAAGAACGGCACGGTCGCTTATTCCATCGTTTCCGCCGACATCCCGGCTGGAAGCACTTTCTCATGGAAAGTGGACTCCAAGAATGTCACCGACGGCATTTCCGACAGCGGACAGACCATCACACTGCCGCTGACCAACAAAACCAAGAGCGGAGAGGTGACAATCACGTCTGCCGGCAATGCCCAGCAGACCATCGCTTTCAGCATCGAGCCGAAAGCCTATGGCGTTGACTACGACGGCAACCATTTCTATGCCGACAGCTACCAGCTCTATCCCGACGGCTCCGAGGGCGACGGCTCCAAGGAAAAACCATTCCTCATCAGCAACGATATGGAATTGGCAAGGCTGGCGCATGAAGTCAACAATGGCGCAGCTCAACAAATGTTTTCTCAGAAATATTTCAAGCTCACCAAGGACATCGACCTCAGCAAGGGATTGTGGACTCCTATCGGCACGGCTCAAGGCATCGCGAAGGCTACCGACGGACATTTCTTCGCCGGAAAGTTTGACGGCGACGGGCACTCCGTCAGCAACTTGCTCATCAGCTGGACTTTCAGCGACCTAAAAGAAGCCTCGTGGGGTCTGTTCTCCCGACTCAACGGCAAGGGCAACAACGAGAATGAGTATGCATCTGTCTCCAACCTTATCATCGACAATGCCAGAATAGAGAAGAAGGCGGCACACACGCCTCTCAACAACGCCAACTACACGGTAAAGATGGGCATTGTGGTTGCCGACATGACCCAGAACGCGGAACTCAGCAACATCATCATCCGCAATTCCAAAATATCCGACAACAACGAAAGTTACACGACAAAGACAAAATTCAGAATTGGAGGTATAGCCGGCTATCTCAACAACTTCGTAAGTCTGAGAATATTCAACATCTCAGCAGACACGGAAATCGATATGTTCCAGAACGCTGCTCTCAACGGGGTGGAAGGACAAGTGACGATTTCATGCGGTTTCGGTGCGGCAAGCAAACTTGCCAACCAAACAGGCTATGCCGTATGGCCGAGAAACATCTATGTGCACGGTGCCGGCTTGAAGACAAGCGCCAACACCACCCAATGCAAAAAAGCCAGCGTGATGGCGTTTATAGCCGCCGACAACTTTGCAAGCAAGGTGAAGGACACATGGTACTACACTCCTGCCAACAAGGCTGCCGACACCTACGCCTATAACCAATACGGCGTTGAAAAAGACATTTCGGCAACCGACGCAACCACAGGAGAGCCGTTCGGAAAGACGTTTGCCGGGCTCAACAACCTGTACATCAACCAAAACAACCTCGACAAGAGGCCGTGGTCATATTCAAACTCTTCCAAACGGTTCTCTTTCAGCTCGATTGCCCTGAAGGCGGAGCGCGGCACAAGCGATGTGCTGACCGTTACAACCGAAGACGGAGAAACCACTTCCGATGTCTACAACTGGTATGCATCGACCAACAACACTGAGGGTGAAAAGGTCAACAGCTCCGCCTGCAACCCGTTCATCCTGCCACGACAGATATACTCCCAGTATGTCTATGCTATGACCGTCGACGGCAGCCAGCGCACCAACACCGTACTCGTCGAGGCTATCGGCATCACTGCCGAACTCGATTACGAAACCAAGCCCGGCACATACATCATAAATGTGACGAACAACACGAAAGAGAATTTCACAAACGACGAACTTGGTCTCGACATCACATACGAATGGTACAACAAAGCAACCTTGCTGTCGGAAACGTCCAACGAGTTTGTACGTCCGGAAACTGCCACCAACAAGGACCAGTTCAACTGTACGGTTACCGTAAAGAGCGGTGGCAACATCATTTTCCGCAAAAACATCAAAGTGACTATCGTGGTGTATCTGTGTCCTGAGGCGGTGAGCATCAACGGCACAACCTACGCACAGGGCGAAGACAACGACGACGAGGAGTGGGGCTACTCCCCGACACAGGCAATGAAGACGTGGAAAGGCGCCTACAGCAAGCTCGCCAAGACGGGTACTTGGGATGAAAACATCATCGTGCTGATGGGCACAAGCCATGCCGACGTGACCAACAGTCAATACACGGGTTTCAACATAACCAGCAACAACAGAGGCAAAAGCATGCTGAAGTTTGACGATTGGGCTAAAGCAAAGGGAGAGTCCCCTCTTTTCCGCAACGCCACCATCACGGGCGACTGGGACGGCACCGACTACAAGGGCACTATCGAGATTTATGGTGCCGAAAAGGGTCTGCCGATCTGGGGCGACACCCGATTTGAATACATCACATTCAACAACGACCCTGTGACAAACAACGGCGGCGATTTCTACAAGATTATCTACTGCCAGTACAACAACCTTGAGATGGGCGAAGGCATACAGATGACCGGTTTCGGGCAGAACTCGCCTGACTACGGCACCATCGACGGCGCTGTGACCACTGCATTCCACATCTTCGGCGGTTTCAACAACGACGGCCGTTTCTATCCGCTGGACAGAAAAGAGAGAATCGAGGCTTTCGAGCAATCGATGCCTCACGGCAAGGAGGGTTTCAAAATATCCATCAAGTCCGGGTTATACTCCGCAATCAGCGCGGGCGGACGTCAGACATCCTCCGAGAAGGACTACAATGGAGTGATGGGAACTCCCAATCAGCCCATAAAGTGCACAATCGAGATGGACATCGACCGCAAATGGAACGACGCCCACAACCCGGAAAGGGAAATCAAGGGAGAAACAAGCAAACGCAAGAGCGACTACGATGCCGGTATCATTCTCGCCGGAAGCCACGAGGGTGCCATGTATGCGGATGTCGACATAATAATCAGAAGCGGAAAGGTGGCGCGTGTCGTAAACGGTTCGCTGGGTGCGCAGCGCGACTTAATCCTCCCCTACAACGGCACCGATTACTTCGTGCCTAACAACACATATATGGGCAGGGCAAGCATCACGCTCGACCCGGCGTCTTCAAAATACAACGACGACGAGTGGATTGACAACCGTGTAATTGTCACCGAGCTGTATGGCGGCAGCACCGGTCGTGGGCACACCGGCAACGTGATTGTCAACAACCCGTTCTATGGCTACAGCACAATAACCATCAACGGCGGCGTATTCGAAATTCTCCCTGCCGGCAACACTAAGACAGACAACATCTTCTGCGGAATCTACGGTGCTGGCGCAGGCGGTATGAACGGCATCGGCGAAGGCGACGACAATGCCGACAGCCACACTCCCGATAAAAGCATCGCCTATTGGAATGAATCGGGCGACGTTATGCTCTATGGTCCGTATGCCGTTGCAAAGGACCGTCTGGTGACGTATCGATGCTACAACAACGATGATTTCGAGTCGTTCACTTATGTCGACCCGACCAACACCAACACCAAGATTGTAATCACCGGTGGAGAGTTCGGTTCAACAACCGAACCTATCGACGGCATTTATGGCGGAGGAAGCGGATTCATGAGCAAAGGCTTGTGGTCGAGCACGGCTGCCACGCCAAACAGTTGCGGTGGCAACGTGTACGGAAAAACCGGAGCGACTGTGGCGTCGCTCACCATCAACGGTGGAGAGTTTCACTGCAAGAACGGCGTATTCGCCGGCGGACGTGGCACTAACTTTTTCTATTCGCAGAACCCCTACGGCGGCAATTCCGGCGACTACAAAGCCCTCGGCAAGACCTATGGCAACGTGGAGCTGAACATCAACGGCGGCATTTTCTACTGCCCGGTGTTCGGCGGCGGATACGGTGTGGCTGACGCCAAGGAGATGGGCACTTCCAACGTTGAGACGCTTTCCGACATGGCACGCATATACGGACAGTCGAGCGTGAACATTATGGGCGGCACTTTCTACAAAAACATCTATGGCGGAGGCGACATGGCGATTGTTGAGTTTGACGGCAACGCCACAAACGTTGTCATCGGCGACAGCGCCGACATCCGCGGCTCGGTGTTTGCCGGCGGCAACGGACGCCGTCTGCGCCCTGCCTCGCAAGCGTTTGCCGCCGGCGACGGCTTCACGCAGCATCCTGAGCTGGTGGGTCTGGTTGCCGGCAACGCCAACGTGTCGTTCGCGGGCAGCACACAACAGGCTCCTTTCATTTACGGCGACATTTTCGGTGGAGGCAATCTTGCACAAGTTGCCAACGACACGTATGTGAACATATATGCCGGAAACATCGCCGGTCAGGTGTTCGGTGGCGGAAACGGCGACATCACAGACGGCACGGTCACTTCAGCCGACGTGCTCGGCAACACCAACGTGACCCTGGCGCAGGACGAGGGCGGCACACAAAGCGCAGGCCACGGTCCGATTGACGACAGCTTCTCGATTAATGTGATATGGTTCAAGATGTGGGATCCGGTTGAAAACATATTCTACATCTGGGATCCCGACATCGACAACGCCGGCGACGAGCCTGCCACGGAGGACACTGTATACGAAAAATCAAAATTCTATGCCGACGGCAAGTTCCTGAATCCCCACAACATCTATGGCGGCGGCAATCTTGCCTGCAACGTGGGCACATACAAAGACGCCGACGGCAATGTGACAACAACCCCTGCCGACGGCACCGGCCTTGCCACCGTGATGATGCAGAAAGGCATGACGCCTTACGAACTGCTGATAACCGACGAATGGAAACAGTCGTACACCGACAACGAGAATCCTCACTTCAGCGTCTTCGGCGGCGGATACGGACGGCTGACGACCGTTGGCAGCACCGATGTAACCGTCAACGTTGACGGCGACTATGGAAAATACGGCCCCAACGCTCCTTCTCTCGACCTTTCGATGGGAGTGCCCAACTTCACCGTATGGGCTGTGTTGGGCGGCGGATATGCCGGCACTGTGGCTGGCAACACCAAAGTCACTGTCGACGGAAAAACGTTTATCCGCCGTGTGTTTGGCGGCGGCTTCGGCGACATTGCGTCAACCGAGGACAACACCACAGGTCAGATTGGCGGCAACACGGAGGTATATATGTGCGGAGCATTCACCCATGGCGACGTGTTTGGAGGAAGTGCCGGACTGGAGCCCGAGACAGCCTCTTCAACCCACTTCATAACCGTGGCGCGTGTCATCGGCACAACCATGGTGGAGGTTGCCGACGACGCCAACATCTACGGCAACGTGTACGGCGGCGGCGACAATGCCAATGTGGGCATTTTCCAAGAGATGAAACCTTCCGACTACTACTCGCCCGACTTGCTGACAAGCGCTTCGACGCTCAACCAAGCCGACGGCACATTCTTAAGCTACAAGGCTGATGGCTACCGCTCGTTTGTCAACATCCGCGGCGGCAACATTTTTGGAAACGTGTATGGCGGAGGTGTGGGCTGCAGAAAGGCTGAAGCCAACCAATACTACAACATCGGCCGCATCAACGGCAACACACTTGTGCATATCGTCAACAGCAATCCGGGCGTTGACAGCGGCACCGACAATGTGGTGCCATGCGTTTGGGGCGACATCTACGGCGGTTGCGAATACGGAACGGTCGACGGCAACACTTTTGTGCACATCGAGGGCGGAATGATGGGCGGCAATGTATATGGCGGAGGATACGGCGACATTGACATCGACAACGAGCTGACTGCAGTCGACGAGGTGCTTGGCAAGAAGGACGTAGCCGACACCGGCACTTATGCCAATATTCTTGGCAACACGAAAGTGCAATTTGACGGAGGCTCTTGGATGTGGAACCGCAAAGCCGACATCAACGGCAACATTACCACATGGCTGGACGCCGAGTCTGACAGCAGCCCCATCTGCAGCGACAATAACGAATTCCGACGGATTGCCTATGCCATCGACGAAGCTCCGTCGCTCGACAACATCGGCGACCCTATAGCGCAGAAGGCCATTGACCGTATCAGAAACAATGAGAATACTAAGAAATTCTTCGATCTGGACAGATTCACCTTCTCCACCACCTACAACATCTTCGGCGGAGGAAACCGGGCTTGCCATGTCGGCTCAGCCTCTGTTGCCAACACCGGCAAGACTGTCGTTATAATCAACCACTCCCCCCTCGACGACATAAAGGACTCAAAGGGGAAAACCATCAGTATGTTTGAAAACACCACTGTACAGGGGCTCTGCTGGTTCCTGAACAGCATTCACGTTGAACACCCCTCGTTCTCGTTGTTCGGCGCGGGGTATGGTGTCAACACTTCTGTCGGAAAGACCGAAGTCTATGCGCAGCCGGGAACAAAATTTGACAACGACGGCATAATAACAATCAACGGCATAAAATACCGCTATCTCTATCAAAACAAGGACTATAAAACATATCTCGACCTCGAAAAAGATATCTACAACGACTATCTCAAGTTGTCGAAAGAAGACAAGAAACTCTATTTCGGCAGCTATGATGGCGGCGAGAACGATCCAGGCGTATTCCGCCGTTACCACATCAGCCGTCTGGCTTGGAAAATCGGCGTGCCCGGATTCGTGCTGCTTCAGATTCATGGCGGCGGCTATGCCGGATATGTAACGGGCGACACATACGTGGAAACCGACTGTCAACTTGGCTGCCACGACATCTTTGGTGCTGGTTTGGGAGCGCTGCCCTATGGCGACTTCTCCAGCGGAAGCGGCTATGACTTCGGTTCGGTAAAAGGCAAATCAATGGTTTTCATCAAGGGAGGCGATGTCAATCATAGTGTCTACGGAGGAGGCTCCGGTGTGGAATCGGTAAAAAGAAACGGCGTTTTCATCGATTTCCCGGACATGGCGCATGTAGAGAAAACCGAAGTGCACATCTATGGCAAAATGTACAAATTCCGTAATGGACTCGGACTGATTGAACGCACATTGATATTCGGCAGAGTCTACGGCGGCGGCGATTTGGCGAATGTAGGCAGCAAAAAAGCCGACGCTGCGGTGTTCACCCGCGACAACTATCTATCCCCGACAAACCGCACCACTCTCGTAAACATCCGTGGAGGATCATTGATGTCGCAGGTGTTTGCTGGCGGCAGGGGGCGTGTTGTCACTGAGTGTGCCGACAGCAAGAGTCTCGGAGGTGTTTACGGCAACTCGTGTCTCATCCTCGACCGCCCGGTGATGCACTACCCCTATTGGGACGACACAACGAAAGAATATCTCTCTCCAAGCGATGACGCCAACATGGTGCATCCCGATGTTGACAACGATACCTACCCCACTCTCATGGAAGACTTCTTTGGCGGCTGCCAGAACGGCACTGTGTATGGCAACACCCTGCTGACAATCTACGACGGATGGTTAGGAAAAAGCGCTCACGGAGGTGGTCTGGGAAGCGTCGAAACCGTTACTGAGAATGGCAGCGAAAGCGTGGCGGTGACATCTGCCGACGTAACCGGCAACACCAACCTGCTGATTCTTGGAGGCAAAGTGCAGGCACATGCATTATGGAACGTGCAGGCACGCACATGGAGTCCTGCCAGCATCGTAGACGGAACGATTTACTCTCCGCAGTACGACCCTAAAGCACGTAAGTTCAAAGTGAACCACAATATCTACGGAGGCGGAAAAATAGCATCCGTTGTGGGCAACAACTCCTATATCACCATGACAAAGGGACTCCTTTACAACAGCACAGAAATGGTGGCTGGACGTGACACCGGCAAGAATTTCTTTGAAAGCATTGAGTGGAAAGAAATCTACGAAAAAATCGGCACACCGCAATTCAGCGTGTTCGGCGGAGGATTCGGTGAGAATGCCATCGTGATGGGTGACACGTATGTAAACGTGGAAATGGAAGGACGAGGAAGCATCCTCGAAGGCATCGACATCGTGAAAGGCGAGGAATACAAGCACTTTTTCAACGGCTACTCGGTGATGGACATCATCGGTGGCGGATATTCAGGCAAAGTGTTCGGCGACACGCACATCGTGGGCTCCGGTGGCGTGTTCTGCCGTCGTGTGTTCGGAGGAGGCACCTACAGTTCAGTCAACTCAACCGACGTGGAGCTGAAGGCCATCGACTGCCACGACATTTTCGGAGGCGGATTTATGGGCGATGTGCTTAAGAGCACGACTGTGAGAATTGGCGACAACAAGCCGGCTACAAGTCCCCATACCTACAGCAATGCCGACATTTTCATTCATGGCAACGTGTATGGCGGCAACGACGTGTCGGGATATGTCAACGTGGGACTGAACAAGAATGGCTACTTCATGGACAACGGCGGCACAGGAACCACCATCAACATCTACGGCGGCCATCTGTTTGGCAACGTGTATGGCGCAGGCAACGGAAACTACCTGTATGCCACCGACCGAAACGGAAACAAGAATGTGACGGTCAACGAGTATTATCCCATCAATCCCAACGACCCCGACTCCGAGACGGTGCCGTTGGTCTACACCGTGCCTATGCGCGAGAACATGACGCAGTTAAAAGCCACAAGCGACGCGGTGAAGATGGTGAACATCAACTCATGGCGTCCGCTGACCAACAAAGTGAGCATCAACATCCATGGTGTGTCTACATCCGACACGGTACGCATCGACGGAAACGTGTATGGCGGCGGCAACTCCGCAACCGTGCTGAAGATGCTTGCCTACGGGGCTTCGGAAGATGCCGACAAGTCTGTCGGCGACATCAGCGTCAACATAGGAAGCCACGTACGTATCGGCGGCGTGTTCATGGGATGCAACGGCGAGGAGCTGTTTGTGACGTCGGAGGACAACGACTTCATGAATATGTTCCAGAAGCTGAACGGCGACATCTACGACTACACCCAGGAGCTGGATCTTGCTGAGCCTATCGACTGGATCAACGACTCCGAAAACGCAAACATCAACACAGTGTATCTACCAACGGAAAAAAGCAAACGTCCGATTGTGTATCCGCACCTACTCGACCTCTACTTCCAACCGGTGGAGACCGACATACAAGGCTCGCTCAAATGGAACGGCAGCGAGACTGGAAAAGGACTGACAAACTGCATCATCGGCACGTTCTGTTGCGGAGGAAACCGCGGTAATATGAACGTTATGCCGAAGACAAGCGGCAAAATAGGAAATGTGCTTGAATACACATTTCCGGAAGGGCTGACCATAACCGACAAGATTGTGGGCGGATGCAACAATACCAACTACGACTACAAAGGCAAGGCCAAGCACAGGGGCGGATATCTGCTCGGCGATGCCGACTCTGAATATCCGTTCATCAAACTCAACATCCGCAACAAATTTATGCCTAAAGAGAAAAACGGCGCATACGTCGGCGGAAATGTGTATGGCGGATGCTTCAAGAGCGGAACAATCGTCGGCGACGTCCTCATCAACCTGCAGAGCGACATGCTGGCGGGAAAGGACAAGGACAAACTGGAGAAGTCGAACGAGCTGCTGGTCAAGGCTGCCGAATATTCCGCACTCAACGTTTACGGTGCCGGATACGGTATGGAAAGCTTCGTATACGGAATCGCAAACGTGACAATCGGCGAATCGGTGAAATGCTCCGAGCCAAAAATGGACGGCAACAAGTTTCTGCCTTGCGGCGTGGTCGACCCCGACAGCAATCCGGAAGGTCTGGGCGTCTCTGCCAACTTCATCTACGGCGGAGGCCAGCAGGGCAACGTGGTGGGCTACTCGACTATCAAGATGCTCAACGGCCACATATTCCGCGCCGTCACGGGCGGCTCGTATTCGGGCTATGTGTATGGCTCCACTCAGGTGATTGTGGGATATCCAACCTACTACTCGACCAACCGCCAAAACCATGTCCGAGGCAGATATGAGCTTAAACGCGCCGACCGGAAGAATCTTGGAGTTGAGAACGACAACGGAAAGGAAAAGACACCTGCCATCAAGCAGCACATATATCTGCTTAATGACGAGTGGATATCGCAGGGCGTCTACGAAGACATCGTGGCTATCGACAACGGCAACGGCATGCGCGACACGATTACCGACGCAAACCGCGCCCACTACTTCAAGAAGATAGTTTCCGCCGCGCCGTCGGTGGGCTGGGAAAACGTCAACATCACCATTGACGAGGCTGTCTATGGCGGCGGATATTCGGTGGCTCAAGGCTCGGTATTAGCCAACAACACAACCGTGCTGAAACTAACCGACAAATACAATCTCGACTATGCCATAATCGCCAACGGCAACGGCGATGATCTTAACTTGTTGCCCGGCGGCTCTACGGCTGGATTCTGCGGCAACACGCTTGTACTTGTCGGCGACAACAAGGACAGTGAACATATCACCATCTCCCACCAGGACATCAGACCGGTGCAACTGCCCGACGGCACCGACCTATACGGCTATTACTACAAGCACTATGCCAGCGACGCCGATGCCGCCAACGGCATATACACATACCGCTACATTTCGCTGCAGGACAAATATTTCTTCAAATCGGGCGCAACTCCGCCGTCGGGACTTGAGGGAATCAGAGAAAATGAGTTCTACGAATACGACAGCGAGGGAGGCATCTTCGGCGACGGACACCTGTCGTATGCCCAGGGTTTCCGCAGCGCCGACCTTACAGGATATGGATTTGCCGGACACACCATCGACAACCCCAAGATTCTGAACACATTCCAGCGGCTCGACATCATCCGTCTGGAGGACAACTGCTTCTCTCTGCTCGGCGCCCGCGACTATACGGTGAACGACGTCAACAAGACTCCCTACTCAATCGCCCGTGTCGGAGAAATCAAGATGGTGGCAAACGACATCCGATTTGACAGCAATGGAAATCTGGAAGCGAAGCCCGACAACAACACGGACTTCAGATACAGCACGAAAGCCCGCAATTACATGGGATTCTCAAACAATATCCTCTATGTAAGCGCAATCACGTCGAATGTGGATTTCAACAGCGGGATGTGGCGCAACCGCAACGGTCAGCTTGCCGCCGCCTCTACCGACAACACTGCCTTTGCCGGTATGTCGTACCAGGGCGTCAAGCAGCACTACATCGACGACTATAACGCCAACAAGGACAAGGAAAACGCCGAGGATCCGTTCGGAGAGTTCCAGAAACGAAACGACGGAACGGCGATGAACATGATCGGCATCGCTTCGGGATACGCAATGAAGATTCAACTTTGTCATGAAACATACGACTCCGACCGTAAAAAAGTGGTGGAAAACAAATTGTACGGCCCAATCTACGGCGTTGTGGAAATGAACCTTATCAACGTCCGCGAGGATGAGGGCGGAGGCTATGTGTATGCCGACAACAATCACAAGCGGCATGACGGCGACTCCCACGAGGAGGACTTCCTCGAGACCACCGGCAACTTTGTGTTCCCATACCACAAGGGCCGATACATCGTCGACGACTGTTTCCCGACAGGATACCATGCCATCACCGCGCCCGGATCGGACAAGACGGTCGACGACGTGAAGGTTCACTATTGGTATGTCACCGGATTCCATTATTACTACAATGTCAACATCTCCGGATACACGTTCAAGTCGTCGAAAGAGAATCCGATCGAATTCGACAGCGACAACAAGGACGGACTCACCGTTCTCGCCGGATTGAAGAGCACCCAGCCGGTGCGCATATTCAACTGGAAGATGCGCAGCGGCCATCCCGACGACAAGAGCCAATACTCAAGCGACCTGGAATATCGAAACTATCTCACAGGAACCGAGACCAACGAAACCGACAAGACATACTATTCCGACGCAGTTGCCGGAGGCTACAAACTATATGTCGGCGGCGCGGAGAGCAACAACTTCTCAGGCGCAACCTCCATCGACGATCCCGACAAGGCGTCGAAAGGCTTTGCCGCACTGCTGTCGATGAGAGAAAAGGGCGACGACGAAGCCACCCTTTTCAACAACTCGCTGCCCGCAGGGCTGAAGGAGGATGCCAAGATTTCGTTCCGTCTGGTGGACATGGTCGACAACACAAACTACGTTGAGCCCGACTACTTCGACAAGCACCTCGGCAGAAAGAGTATGGCAACGCTCGTGCTGAAGGCGCCTGCCTATGAGGACTATGTCAGCGAGACCGACAACAAGCCGATATACACCAACACAGGTAAATTCTACAAGAAGACCGAGTCTGGCTACGAGCTGGTGGAATCGGGAAACCTCGATGCCGACAACACCTACTACCAGCCTCAGACCGAAGAGTTTGTGAAGATTGAGAGCCTGTTCACCTACAACACTGCCAACAAAAAGTATGAAAAGGTGGACAACATCTCCAACGTCACAATCGACGAGAGCAACCCTACGATATACTACGTTCAGCGCGAATACACCTACACAATCTATCTGACAATCGAATATGTGCAGGGACCAACCGTCAGCGGACAAATCACTATCGGAAACTGCGCGCTGCCGGGCGAGATGGTGCGCGTAACCAAAGACAACATCGTGGTCAGCGCAGACCAGTCGTTTGCGGTCAACGGCTACTACTGGCGCATCGGAAAGCGGCAAATGGGAGCCGACGGCAAGTGGGAATTTAAAGACACCACGCCGTGGACTAAAGAAAATATCAGCAACAACGTGGCAACAGGCTACGACACTTTCAATCAAGCCGATGAAAAGGGCAAAGGTCTGTTTGCGGGCTGTCACTACGACAAGACCGACGACCTTCTCGACGTCCCTGTTTATTACTATATGAACGGCTACGGCATACAACTCGGTGTTTCGATAACGGGACTCAACGACATCCTGGAGGTGGGCATGCACGACGCCGACAAGTTTGTCGTGCACAACTACCACCGCATGGATCCCCACAAGGCTGGTATAAACCTGCACCTTGCCGAGGCGATAACCCGCGTCAATGAGGAAAGCCTTGACACTACGGAATCAGACCCGTTGCCGGAACCGCGAATCTACATTTCCGACAAGAGCGACCTCTCTGCATTTGTCGCTTTCGTCGACTCTATCGGAACTGACAGCAACGCTCCGCGCTATGGCGCAAAAGCTCAGTTCTTCCTGCAGAACGACATTGCTCTGGAAGCAACCGACAAGGGCGGATACTACATTTCCGACTTCGCGGGAATCCTGCATGGCGACGGTCACGTGATCAGCGGCATCCCTTCGGGAAAATCTCTTTTCAACAGCATCGAAAGTTCTGGCAACATATATAACCTCGGACTTGCTTCCGGAAAAATATCCAACTTGACTGCCGACGGCAAAATCGGAAACTACCACTGCTGCTTCGAGTATGCGCCGGCATCGGGCAAAAGCGGATCGACGCCTGTTGTCTATCGCTGGGATGGCTCTCCATACGAGGGATACACCACGGAGGATTTCCGACTTGGACGGGTGGCATACGACCTCAACGAGTACTATCTACGCGCTCGCCACCGCGCCGAGCCGACAACATCAAGCACTGAGGCTGACGCCGACAATGAGATTCTGAAATACGTGTCAGCCTACTATGCCAACGGCGACTATCAGTATGCGTGCCGCACGGATGCCATCACCGGCAACAACACCGGCATCACATATCTGCGTATCGGCAAGGGTGGCGACATCCCCAACTACGAACAGGTGGAGACCCGTCACGACAAGACGCACCCGCTCGACGCGCCGCGCGTAAAATACAACGCCGACGGCAGCATCCCGACGCCTGTTGTCTACACGCCTCTGTTCAACGCCAACAACAGCGGCACTGAACTTATGAACGACTTCCTCTTCTGGGGACAGTCGCTTCAGCACAACCCCGACAACTACCCACGCGATATCGCTTCGCACCAGAACAGCTATATGAGCAACCGCGTGTACCGCACAGCAGCCTACTACGGCGACACGACGCTCGACGCGTTCCACTACAACGCCTACAACAATGGCTCAATCACTATGAGCACCTACGTGCACGATTCTGCTACCACGGCTGTCGACTTCACTTGCCTGCACGACCTTCCTGCAGCGACGGAAACAGTCGGTGGCATCTTCTACCCTCCTATGGACGACAACGCCAGCCGTTTCAACGACTTCGTTGTGAAAGAGGACGCAGGCATCACGCAGAATCTCCTTGTCTACACCGCCGATAATGACGAGGCAACAGGCAACGAGGCTTACGACGTGGTGGAAAAAGCTCTCAACTACAACGAGACTACAAGAGAGGCTTTGATAAACGGACACCATATAACAAAAGGCATCGACGGCTACAGCACCACTCTGTTACACTTCGTGGAGCGCACTCCCGACAACGAGAACGGAGATGGAGAGACTTGCAACAACAACAATCTCTGCGTGCCCATCGCCTTCAACGTCAACGACCGCGCATGGTATGTGCGCAGACCAATGTACTATGCCAAGGACAGCAAAGGCGCATGGGAAGGCATCTGCCTGCCGTTCACCGTCGACAAGGTCGCCGCATCGCTCAACGGAGAGATAACGCATTTCTACGGCTCGCCGTCGGACGCGGAAACCGACAACCCAAGTCAGAACATCCACTCGCTACACCATGAATATTGGCTACGCGGACTGACATCGATTGCCTCAGAGGGCAACGTTCCGTCGGCAGTGTTCCAGCGTCCTGGCGCAGCCTTGTTCTCCCCTACCGACGCTTCGGGCAATGCCTTGACAAATGGTGTTTCCTACACTTTCGCAAATACGTTCTTCGTCGACAACTACGCCGACAAGCTCTACAACCAGTATGCCAACCCGTACTATGCGACGTCACACAATTACCCCGACTACCTGCGTCTTGCAGGCGAAGTGCCCTACATCGTGCGCTTCCCTGGTGCACGCTACTATGAGTTCGACCTCTCAAGTGCGTTCTACAACGATATTTTCGGGGCTTTGGAAGACGCTCAGACCGTGACATTCAACGCCTACGGCGACAACCACACCGGCGACACGTCGTACGGCGCAATAACAATCCCAATCACAAAAGGTATGGCAACTATGGTAGGCGGAAAATACTCTCACCTCGGCTCTTTCTCCGCCATCAATGTGAGCAACGGCAATGTGTATGGAATGAACAACAGCGGTACGGCTTTCGACGATGCTTCATCGCTGTCGACAGTGACGCCGTTCCGCACATATATGTCGCCGACGGCAACGAGGTCAAACGCCCGTTACGACTACACTTCGGTGATCAACATCGCCGAACAGAATGCCGACAACATTATGCCCGACATGGAAGAGAACGAGGATGACACACAGAAAGAAGACCATATAACCGTCCGCGCAATCGGCAACCAGCGCGTGCGCATCGAGAGCACGATGGCAACAAGACTGAATGTGGTAACGGTAGCGGGTCAACTCTACCGCATCCTTGACGTGCAGCCCGGCATTGCCACATACAGCGACTTCCAGCCCGGACTCTACATCTTCGGCACCACCAAAGTCATCGTCAGATAACCCCGTGCGCCCAGGAGATAGCACTGCCTCACTCCACCACCGACGTTCGCTCGCCGTCGGCAAAGCGGGTGACGAGACTGTCGCCGGCACGGAGCGACGAGGCAGAGGTGACCACATGTCCGTCGCGAAGCGTCAGCGAATAGCCACGGCGCAACACGCGGTCGGGCGACAGCAGCTCGACCTGCTTCTCAAGCCCCGTCACGCGCTGCCGCTCGTTAGCCACACACTGCCGTGCCGCCATTGCCACCCGTTGTGAGGCAAACGCCAAATCCTTGCCGGCTCCGTCGATGCGCCGTGCCGCCACAACAGGTATCGCCGCGGCAATCTGCTGCAGACGTGCGCGGTGGCGCACCACGATGTTGTCGGCCATCAACGGAATGCCGCTTGTGAAATATGCCAGCTGCTGACGCGCGCCCGAAAGCATCTGCGTGGCAGAGTCGACCACCATGTCTGTGAGTGCGTTGACATGGTCGAGAGCCGACTGCGCGCGATCGAGCAGCCATTCTGCGGCAGCCGTGGGCGTCTTCACCCTCACCGACGCCACCGAGTCGACCACCGTATTGTCGCGGTCGTGCCCGATGCCGCATATCACCGGCAACGGAAACTGCGCTACGTTGGCAGCAAGGTCATAGTTGTCGAACGAATTCAAATCGCTCGTCGAGCCGCCACCACGGATTATCACCACACAGTCGAAAAGATCGGCATAGTCGTTGATGCGCTCCAAAGCGGCGATGACCGACGTCACCGTGCTCTGCCCCTGCATCACCGCCGGGAAAAGACACGTGTAGAACTTGATGCCCGACGGGTTGTTGTGAAGCTGATTCATAAAATCGCCATATCCGGCAGCGCCAGCGGCAGAAATCACAGCGACACGCTGAGCGACGTCGGCCCACGGCAACTGCTTGTTCATATCGATTATGCCCTCGCTCCTCAGCCGGTTGAGTATCTCCAGTCGCTGACGGGCCATGTCGCCGAGCGTATAAGTGGGATTGATGCCGGTTATCACCACCGACAGCCCGTACTGCTCATGGAAATTGGCACTGACCTCAACCATCACATTCATTCCCGACGCAAACGGCTGCCCCGTGGCTCTCTCAAACTCACAACGCAGACGGGCATACACACTCGCCCAGACAATGCCACGCATACGGGCAAGCGTCTGCCCCGTCTGTGCATCCTTCTGCACCAACTCAAGATAGCAGTGACCGCCGCTCTGACGCACGTCGCTTGTCTCAGCCACAACCCAGCACCGCTGCACCGACGCATCGTGCAGCAAGCCGCCGATGCGCCGATTGAACTCCACCAATGATATCGCAGTTTCTCCCATATCCTTATTTTTCACCATAAGACAGTGCAAATCGAGCGCAAAGCAACCATACTTGATTGGGCCCGCTTTGTCGAGATGCATATGCAAACATACTTAAAATTTGCCGCATTGCAAAACTCCGCAACCACAACGTTCCGCAACCACCGCTGACAGACAACGACTTGCATATATTGTGAAAAATAACTGCAAAAAAACATCCCAAAAAATTTGGCAGACTGAAATATCTGATATATCTTTGCACTCGCAAAAGCGAACCACTGGAGAGGTGGGTGAGTGGCTGAAACCAACAGTTTGCTAAACTGTCGTAGGGGTTATTCTCTACCACGAGTTCGAATCTCGTCCTCTCCGCGGAAGAAATACAGAAAATCGTCCGACTAAAGCCGGACGGATTTTCGGAGAGATGGCAGAGTGGTCGATTGCGGCGGTCTTGAAAACCGTTGAGGGTCAAACCTCCGGGGGTTCGAATCCCTCTCTCTCCGCAACAAACGCTGAAAATCAGCAGATTGCAAAACAAACACCCAGTTTTACACCCAAGAATGTAAAGTCTGGTGTTTTTGTTTTATTTAAGATAATACAACCACTACATAATAAAAGAGTAGCGATATTAAAAGAATCCGATGAGAA
>ENA-UEQM01000370-UEQM01000370.1-human-gut-metagenome-genome-assembly--contig:-NODE-370-length-30348-cov-35.967130_pt1 | contig 30348 bp, 36 predicted proteins | sample MGYA00242948_ERZ507948 | MGnify/ENA primary metagenome ERZ507948 (study PRJEB26167, sample SAMN06115440) | human gut metagenome | host: Homo sapiens | place: China:Hubei | collected 2015-07-28... | reverse complement strand
GCGGTTCCGAGCACCGGAGGGCGGTTACATCCCTTGCCCTTTTGGAAAGGGCGAGGGCTTGGGAGTGGGTTAAGGACCCTCCCCCAGGGGAGGGACAGGTGGGGCATCCACAGCACTGTAGGGCGGTTTTCCTCGAAAAAATAGTTAGATCACGTCAAACTCGCTCAACGCCTCTCCCCATCTGCGCTTTACTTCCTTGAATTCATCTTCGTCAACAAACTCTCGGAAGGCAAGTAACACTTGCTGATAGTAACCCAGGGGATAGGCACTGGTTCCTACACCCTTTTCAAATCTGAGAAAGCACTGCGGTCGAAATGACAATGCTTTCTGAAAGTCTCCACCGTGATGCAGTGATGCTTCAACTCTGCACGAAGGAATGCTCCAAACTGGCGGTTAACCGCCTTGAAATTTGATTTTGGCATAACTTTTTGATTAAAAATATTAAAAAATGTAATTAAATATAAAATCCGCCTTATCATGTTAAGGCGGCTGTTTCTAACATTATTATATCTTTGCCGCGTAGAAAATCAAACAACTAACACTTAACGATTATGAACGTAAGTATTTTCCATGACATGACCTGCAAGCTGCCCTTACCAGGGCTTCTTGAAGGAGTCGCCAACCTCATTCGAACCGATGAGAAGTTGGCAGTTTTCACCCGGTCTTATCGCCAGACCGGTAGCAAGACTTTCAAGAACGAAAGCCAGTTATTTGCCGTGCCTTGCCTCTTCGAGGGAGGAAAAGGCAGAAGCAACATCAGACAACTCACGGGTATGTCGCTCGTGGACTTCGACCATGCCATAGGGAGTGAAGAACGAAGAGTGAAGAGTGAAGAATCCATCAGCGACGGAGAATGGAAAGCCTTTGTTGCCAAAGAACTTAACATTCTGAAGCGAAAGGCGATAGCCGATCCTCACACCCTCCTTTGTTATATCACGATGAGCGGCAACGGACTCCGTGTCATTTTTACCTATGAGATAGCCCCAGAGTTTTCGGGAGTTCCCAAGGATGAGGAAGAGGTGAAGAAGTTCGAGGCATACTATCAGCAGGCCTTCTATGCCGGCAATGCCTATTACGAGAAACTTCTGGGAGCCAAGGCAGATATGCAGTGCAAGAACATCACCCGACTGAGCGGTCTTGCCCACGACCCAGAAGTCTTTCTACGCCCCCAATCCGAAGTCATTCCCTTCACGGCAGAAGAAATCTCCACCGCAGCAACTGCCTATGTCAAGCAGAGCAAGGAAGACAAGCAGATGCAGCGCATCCAGACCTACTTCGACACCCTCATTGCGCCCCAGCTGGCAAAGGCAAAAATCGAGTTCCGCAGCGGCAGTCATAACGATTATGTGATGCGAGTCGGCTACAAGCTTGCCGAACGCCGCTTTTCAAAGAAGGTCGCCCTCAGATGGGCGATGCAGAAGTTCGGGAAGGACTATTCCGACACGGAGCAAGTCATCAACTCCTGCTTCGCCAACGCTTCTCCTCACGGCAAGCAGGGAGGAGGTGGCGACAACAGAGGCGACAGCAAAACGGCAACAGTCGAGGAAATCAAGTCTTTCCTGGATGGCCATATATCCCTCAGATTCAACGAGATAACATCCCGTGTAGAATATGAAATTCCCGCAGATAACACTGATGTACGCAGATTCATCCCTGTCAACGACCGCATCGTCAACTCCCTATGGAGCCAGATGTCCACCATTACCCGTGTCAATATCCAGGATATGTATCGTGTCATAGAATCAGACTATGTCCCAGTATTCAATCCCTTCAAAGAATATTTAAATAATCTGAGTAAACCTGGAGAACAGGATTATATCCGTGAGCTAGCTCAAACCGTCCGAGTAAAGGGCGGCGAGCAGGAGCAGAAGCTGTGGCACCTCTACCTGAAGAAGTGGCTCGTCGGCATGGTGGCGAGCTGGATCTCAGAAGATGTGGTCAACAACGTCATCCTCGTACTCATCGGAGAGCAGGGAGCGTACAAGACCACGTGGTTCAACTACCTCCTTCCACCCCCACTGAAGCAGTATTTCTATACCAAGACCAACGCCAACCGCATGTCGAAGGACGACATCCTGACCCTGGCGCAGTATGCCCTCGTCTGCTGCGAGGAGCTAGACACCATGCGCCCAGCCGAACTGAACCAGTTGAAGGCAGCCGTCACCATGCCGAGCATCGACGAGCGAGCAGCCTACGCCCATTATCATGAGCACCGCAAGCACATAGCGTCGTTCTGCGGAACGGGCAACAACACCCAGTTCTTGTCTGACCCTACCGGCAACCGCCGCTGGCTACCCTTCGAGGTGGCGAGCATCCTCTCGCCCAGAGAGCATCCTTTCCACTACGAAGGCATCTACGCCCAGGCTCTCTCCCTCTACACCAGCGGCTTCCAGTACTGGTTTACGAAAGAAGAAATCCAGGAGTTGAACCGACACAACAAACAATTTGAGACCCCCCATCTCGAACATGAGCTAGTGGACCTGTATTTCCGCAGACCAATCGATAGCGAGTTAGGCGAGTTCATATCCGTGGCCCGAGCCCTTCAGATGATCAGCAACGGAATCAGCCAGAAACTGAGTGCCGTGAATGTAGGCAGAGCCTTCAGCGACTTAGGCTTCAAGCGTGTACGCACCAACAGCAGCCGGGGATTCATCGTAGTCTGCCGCACGCCGGAGGAGATAAAGGCATACCAGCACCGCCTCCTGATGGATGCCGAGCCGGATTCGGAACCCGATGCGCCCTTCTAAGCCGTCCACCAGCGTGACACATGACACTTGTGACACCTGTTTTCATAAAAGCCCTCGCGCGCAGGCAGGAAAACAGCATCTTAAAAATATAAACTAATATATAATTAGAAGAAAATAAAAAAAAGAAGAGTCACATCCGTCATCTGTCACTCAAAAGTGCCATAGATAGCCCCCGTAAGTGCCATAGATAGGCATCCTAACTAGCATAGAAAGATATCCCAACTAGCATAGATAAAAAATTCACTCTGTTTGCCCCACCTCCAAGCAAGGCGGTATAACACCGCACAAACAATCGCAACTCTGTTGCGTAAGCAATCATCGCAAGCCCTTTAGGGCACAGGCTCCGCTTGCGATACCAAAACTCTGGCAGAGCTATAGCGTCGCCAGCTACATCCCCGCTTCCTGAGGAAGAGGGGCTTGGGGAGAAAGTGGAGCTCCCTTTGGAAAGGGAGACGGAGGGATTCGAAAAAAACTCCCTCTTTGGAAAGAGGGACGGGGTGATTCGAAAAAACTCTTTAATAGTAAAGAGTAACGGGGTGATTCGAAAATAAACATTATCATTATGAAAATAAGAAGTTACAGCAAACAAGAGCTTGCCATGCTCTACTTTCCCGACAGTGACCCTCGTACGGCAACCTGCCATTTAATGCGTTGGATCAACCGCAATCCCACGCTCCTACAGGAGCTGAAATCAACTGGCTATTACCGCAGCAGCAAGTATTTCACCACTCGCCAGGTATGCATGATCCTCGATTACCTCGGCGATCCATGATAGAAAAGTCACAAAAGCACCAAAAAGTACACATAAGTGCATGAAAGTGCCAGAAAGTGCCAGATGCCCTATCCCCGATGTTGTATCTTTGCATTGTCTTAAAAAACAAAGCGTATGTTAAGAATTTCATTGTATCAAAACAACAACGAGAAAAGTCAGGCTTACCAGAAGTGGTATCCTCGAGTAGTGGCAGAGGAGACCATCGGGCTTGACGAGTTGGCTGAGCACATGGCGAGCCACAACACGCCATTCAGCAAGGGAGCCATCAAGGGCATTCTGACCGATGCCGTAGTCTGCACCAAGGAGCTACTCCTTCTCGGCAAGAACGTCAAGTTCCCCGACCTCGCCATTTTCTCCATCGGTCTGAAGGTGAAAGGCGGAGCCGACACCAAGGCAGACTTCAGTGTAGCGAAGTACATCATTGGCTTGAAGCTCCGTGCCAGAGCCACCGGCGAGTTGTCATCCGCCAACCTTGACACATCTATCAAGCGAGTGGATGCCGTAAAGAGCAGCAGCACCCAGAGCCCAGGCGATGACAGCACGTCTGGAGGAACCCCTCCAAGCGGCGGTAACACTACTCCGAGCGGCGGTGGCACAACTCCAAGCAGCGGTAATACCGGAACAGATTCCGGCACCGATTCCGGCACCGGAGATAGTGAAGATGTAACCATTTGATAGCATCTGAAGACAAGGCAGGGTGCAGTCCGGAGTATTCCGATGACGCCCAAGGCTACCATCAGCAAACAATAAAGAATCCCCGTCATGAACGGATACTTGCTCATCCTGCCCATCTTCAGAGTTATCAGTATATTGTCAAACATTAAACAAAAAGAATGAACATGAAAAAAGAGAATTGGAAAGCCATCATCAATTTCCTCATCACCATCCTCACCGCCGCCCTCAGTGCCTTCTGCGTACAGAGCTGCACCCAACTTTAAGCGGTATAGCAGCCCCACCTTTAGCAAGGCGGTCCCAGCAAGTATGTCCCCACTCCCCCCAGGCGGTCCCAGCCCGCACAATCTGGCGAGACCTTTGATTGGTCCGCCAACCTTATAGCGTAGCGGTTCTGAGCACCGGAGGGCGGTTACATCCCTTGTCCCCTGAGAGGAAAAGGGCTTGGGAAAAGAGGTGGAGCCCTCTTTGGAAAGAGGGACGGGGTGATTCGAAAAAACCTCTTTAATAGCAAAGAGGAACAAGATGATTCGAAAAAGCAGCCCTCACCTCCAATCAAGGCGGTGTCCCCACCTACAACCAAGGCGGTATAACACCGCACAAACAATCGCTACTCTGTTGCGTAGACAATCATCGGCAGCCCTTTAGGGCACAGGCTCCGCTGCCGATACCAAAACTCTGGCAGAGCTATAGCGTCGCCAGCTACATCCCCGCTTCCTGAGGAAGAGGGGCTTGGGGAGAAAGTGGAGCCCTCTTTGGAAAGAGGGACGGGGTGATTCGAAAAAACCTCTTTTATAGCAAAGAGGAACAAGGTGATTCGAAAAAGCAGCCCCCACCTCCAAGCAAGGCGGTGTCCCCACCTACAACCAAGGCGGTACAACACCGCACAAACAATCGCGACTCTGTTGCGTAGACAATCATCGGCAGCCCTTTAGGGCACAGGCTCCGCTGCCGATACCAAAACTCTGGCAGAGCTATAGCGTCGCCAGCTACATCCCTTGTCCCCTGAGGGGAAAAGGGCTTGGGAAAAGAGGTGGAGCCCTCTTTAATGGTAAAGAGGGACGGGGTGATTTTAGAAATACCTACTATTAATCAAAGAAGAAGAAAAAGAAAATCTTTAAAAAATTTTTCTATGAGAAAAATCAACTTAATTATAATCCATTGCTCAGCAACCAGAGCCAACCGCAATTTCACGGTAGAAGACCTCGAAGCCTGCCATAAGGCACGAGGCTTCACCACCACCGGTTACCACTACTACATCACCAAGGATGGTGAAATCTACCCATGCCGTCCCGAGGAGATGATCGGTGCCCATGCCAAGCATTACAACGCCCACTCAATCGGCATCTGTTACGAGGGCGGCTTAGATGCCACTGGCACTCCCGCCGATACCCGAACCGAAGCCCAGAAGCGCAGCATGTTAGAGCTTCTGAAGAGCCTCTGCCTCGACTATCCCGATGCCGAAGTCATCGGCCACCGTGACCTCCCCTGGGTCAGAAAGAGCTGTCCCGGCTTTGATGTAAAGAAGTGGCTGAAAGAAGTTAACTTCCACATTTAGAAAACCATCTGTACAAATTCCTCCCATGCTTTTATCCCAATCTGTAAGTCCTTCAGCTTACGGATTGGGAATTGTTGATTATAAGTTTTTAATCAAGAATTCTATAAATTCATCCTTGACATTAGAGATTTCTCCCTTGTCATATATTGTAAGAAGAGTTACATTCATACCATCCTCACTAACTTTTACATTAAGAGTTAGGATTCTTGCACCACCACTTTTGCCTTTACCCTTGTCAGCAATGGCCATTCTTATCTTACGAATGCCACCACCAAGGTCATCTCCAACAAGAGGATTCTTATAAATTTCATCTAACCAAGCATCATAGTCAGACTTCAATGAATGATATTTTTTAGCCAAACGTTTAAACTGTCTTTTAAACTCAGGGTCATACTCAATATGAACATTCATGTCAATCCTCCATTTCTAAATCTTTTAATAAATCCCTTGCATCTGGTAATTTTCTTCCTTCCAACTTAGCAAGTTTAACTTCCTGCAAAGCTCTTGTCAAACTTTCCTTCACAAAAGCTTGCTGCTTCTGTGTCTTTGTCAAGATTGGTTCTTTTACAACTGTAGTTGACACAACACCACGAAGCATATTAATAGCCTTACGAATGTTTTGCAGAGGCTGGTTCGTATCTACCGTTACTAATATCTGTTTCATAATCTTCTCTTTTTAAACGTTTAATTCTGCCACAAAAATACGCTTTTTTCCCGAAACCACCAAGAAAATCGAAAGAAATCTGCAAGTTATCAGCAAATTACCGCAAAATCAACTATAAACTATTAACTTTAAACTTCCCTCTCCCAGGCGGTCCCAGCCCGCACAACATGGCGAGGGCTTTGATGCCCCGCCAACCTTACAGCGAAGCGGTTCTGAGCACCGGAGGGCGGTTACATCCCTAATCCCTATGGTAGGGATTTAGGGCTTGGGTATAGGGTAAGGACCCTCCCGCTGGGGAGGGACAGGTGGGGCAAATATAGCACCGGAGGGCGGTTTATATCCTCGTCCCTGAGGTTTCTGTCCCCTAGAAGGGGAACCGAAGGGGTCGAAAAAACTATTAAGGATATTCAGTAAGGGCATAGTTCACTGCCTTGAGAAGTTCAGAGTGTCCCTGCTTCGATGTCAAGAAATGGCTGAAAGAAATCAACTTTCATCTCTAGCAACCATTCTACATCTCATCTCTTTTCTTTAATATTTCTCCTTTTATTTGCCCAACCCGCTGATGTGACATCACCCGGTTGGGCTTTTTTTAAAAAAGCACCGGAGATTAGAATTTATTTATCTTATGTATCCCAATAAATCAAGATACATCATCCTTGACTCCAATTGTTCATCTTCTGGAATATGATTTGCCTCTTTCTCCAATTTTTCTGATGAGTACAAGAATTTAAAACCATTTTTTTCATAAAAGTGAAGCACATTCTCCTTATTGTAAGCATCAACAACTATGAAACGGCAACCTGTCTTATTATCAGGTAACAAAAACCAAGATATGATATAGTCTATTGCTTGTGAGCCAATACCATCATTAGTACCTTGAAAATTCTTTGCAACACCAAGTCTTCCTATCAATACTGCCGGATAACTTCTTGTTCTTTTGGAATTAGGAATTTTTCTCTGTATTTTGTTTCTTGAAGCATTCGGAATCAAAGCTGCCTTGATACTATCATTTGCCAATGTAAAGGCACAAACGATTTCATCTTTGCCACTTCTTTCCGTAGCAAAGAAATATGTTTTTCCCAATAATTGCCCATCATAGAGACAAGCCTCCTGATGAAAGAAATCATCAAGATCTTCATCTCCACAACTAAAAGAGTCAAGCTCTTCTTTTGTCGTAACACGATAAAGCGAACAATTACTTTGCAAAAGGACTCTTTCCTCCATGTGCTTTCAAATTAGCAGTTGAACGAACCAAGATTTTCTCCACATCAGCAAATGACATCCGCAAAGCTTTTCTTTGTGGATTGCGCTCATTCTCCTCAGCCTCACGAACAAATCGTTCGGCAGTCTCACCTGTCAAAACCGGAATACTTCTTATTTCTAATGCCATAATCTTATCTCCTATTATTTAGTTTATATAACTTGCCGCCAAAGTTACGCTTTTTTCTCGAAACCACCAAGAAAATCACAAGAAATCTGCAAGTTATCAGCAAATTAGCCTCAAGATCAGTAATCTATCCCCCCATTATAGCAACCCCACCCCATACTGTCCCCACCTTTCCCCATGCGGTCCCATCCCGCACAACATGGCGAGACCTTTGATTGGTCCGCCAACCTTAGAGCGAAGCGGTTCCGAGCACCGGAGGACGGTTACATCCTTCCCTTTTCGAGAAGGGTTTCTGTCCCCTGTGAGGGGAACCGAAAGGGTCGTAAAGCCTATTGTGGCTTGGTTAAGATGTGGAGCTCTCCTTGCAGGAGAGACGGAGAGGTAGAAAAGTCAGCACTAAGGGCGGTTACATCCCCGCTTCCTGAGGAAGAGGGGCTTGGGGAGAAAGTGGAGACCTCTTTGGAAAGAGGGACGGGGTGATTCGAAAAATTGACGGGGTGATTCGAAAGATCATTATCCAAAAATACATTTTTAGAGAAATCATTGACTACAAGGAAATAGTCAATGATTTGCCTCATTCCAATCCCTTCATCAAAGAAATGGTGATATAGATGCGTCAGCTGATAAATCACATTAAATGCTGTCGTTGGTATAGCAATATCCCCTGCCCCATCGGGCAGCCCCACAATATGCGAGCATTGCAGATCCGCATTTCTTCGAAACCATTTCTGCAATCTAGCATGATAGATAGGATTATTCATGGAGCAAGGAAAGAAATGCAACTCTATAGGCACACCATCCAAGGAAGTCTCCAGATGCTGCAGTCTGATATCATCTTCCAGTTCAAACTTCTTTTGAGCATACTCCATAATTCTCTCCCTACTAGCATCAATCCAGACATCAATATCTCCAGGAGTGCGGGAATAAGGATTCGGATACATCAAGGCATTCCCCTGACCTTTCAGGACACAGCACCTCAGCCCATCCTCCCTCAGCATTGAGAAGAGCTTGCTCGCCACAGTATTCACCTTCCTATTCTGCCTGCGAATCTGTTGCGCCTTCCCCATCCAAGTCATCAGCAGCTCCCTCCCTATCGGGTTCTGCTTCAGCTTCTCAGGATACTCCTTCCCCAGTCTCTCAATACCATCAAAGCAAAGCCCCAGCAGAGCCTGCTTAGAAGCAAAGGAATACAGCTCCTGCCAGTCCATCCCAGCCACCACCCTACTCATATCCTCCTTACTTCCAAGGCTATATCTTAGGAAAGCGAAAAAAGCAGTTATGTCATTCATTCAACTATTAATCTTTATTAATTATACATAGAGATATACCATATATATGAAATATATTATGTATCTTTGCACCAAAGTAGAAACATTTAAATAAATACACTTATGAGTACAGTTTCAGTAACACCTTCTAAAAGAAAGATCATTGACTTAAAAGATGATACTTTTAAGACCCTATCCATTATGGCTATTCAGAAGGGAACCAACCTCAAAAACTATATTGAGGATATACTTAATGGTATAGCCGAGGATTACGAAGACGCAAAGCTCTATGCCAAATTAAGAAAAGAGCAGCCAGAGGGTCTCATCCGTGCCAACAAAGAAGAACAAGAAGATTTTGAAAAGTGGTTAGGCGTATGAATGTCGAATTTTCCAAAGCCTTTATCAAAGCTTCCAAACGTCTTTCAGGCAAGATGCTCGATTCTTTAAGACGTACGATAGTAGAAGTTAAAGCAGCCAAAGGTATTCAAGATATCTCTGACTGCAAGAAACTTGTTGGGTATCGTAATATATATAGAATTCGTTTAGGAGACTATAGAGCACTATTTACTCTAGAAATTGAGTTTTCTGGCGATACTATATTCTTTCAATATCTTGCTCCACGAGGCGAAGCCTATGGTAAAAAGATGAAAACAGAACTTAAACGAATAGACAAAGAATAATTATATTATTCAATCTCCAATGTATCTCCACCATTAGCAAGGCGGTCCCATCCCGCACAACCTGGCGAGACCTCTGATTGGTCCGCCAACATTATAGCGTAGCGGTTCCGAGCACCGGAGGGCGGTTACATCCCTTGCCCTTTTGGAAAGAGCGAGGGCTTGGGAGTGGGTTAAGGACCCTCCCTCAAGGGTTTCTGTCCCCTACAAGGGGAACCGAAGGGGTCGTAAAGACTATTGAAGACAGGAGGGTCTATTTACAATACATCTCCTCATAATACTTCTGATACTCCCCAGAAGTAACATGATCCATCCATTCCTAGTTCTCAAGATACCATTTTACCGTTTCCTCGATACCCTCCTCAAACTGGAGAGATGGCTCCCACCCCAATTCCTTCTGCAACTTTCTAGAATCGATGGCATAACGCATATCGTGACCCTTTCTGTCTGTTACATAAGTAATGAGGTCCATATCCTCGCCTTCTTTCTGCCGAGCAGAAGGAAAAGGTAAGATATGGTTTTCAATATCCTTATTTCAGATATTTCCTGTCATTATCCTCGAACCAGTCAGCAAGAGCTTCCTCGAAGCTCCACTTAAACTGATAACCGCAGTTCTTTAACTTCTCACCACAGATATTAGTAGAAATCTGGAGCTTCTTCACTCTCGCAGGACAGATACCCATTGGTGAGCCAAGAAGCATAGCAGCCCTTGCCATAGGCATGATAACCCAGTTAGGAATATCAGGTACAAACTGAGTCAAGCCTGTAACCTTCTTCATAGCCTCTACGATATGCTGAATGGTATAAGCAGGTTCAAAGCAACAGTTATACAACTCAACACCATGTTCATGATGTTCCAAGCGATACAGCATGAAGCACATCAACTCCTTTACATAAATACAAGCCTTGATGGTATCCTTTCTGCCTGGGTAAGCAAACTTATGACCACGGATAGCCCAATACAATCTGGTGAAGTTACCATTCTCTCCCTTTCCGAATACCACACCAGGGCGAACGATCGTGAGCTGACGATGAGCCGCATCCCCATTCTGCCACTTCTCATGAATCTTCTCTGCTACCAACTTAGAGATACCGTATGCAGTGTTAGGAGTAGGCAATGTTGTTTCCTTCTTCAACTCTTCAGCAGCTCCGTATGGTGCGATACTCGAAGTAAACACAATCTTCTTGATATTCCACTTCTCTGCAAAAGCCACCACATTCTCTGCACCACGGATATTCGTCTCGAAATACTAATGATCTTCATGACCAGGAGTACGATGAACTGCAGCAAAGTTGAAGATGACATCATCCTCTGTAGGAGTAAATGGCAAGTTCTCAATAGGCTTGCGGATATAGAATTAGTCATTCCATTACTTAGTTTGCAAACCAACCATATCTATGCGATAAGGAATTGTTTGTTTCGTTTTTAGGACCTCTTTAATGAATTGCTTTTCTATCACTACAAGTTTTACCATTCTTTTAGTTGCAAAATCATCAATTTTTCCTTTCTGATAGAGGTTAAGCATTTCGTTATCTAAAGCAAAGGGTTGTAATTCTTCATCAGAACATTCTTTATTACCTAAGAATAAACTCTTTAAAAGTTTTAACTGGCTTTTATTTACACACCAAATAGTATTAAACAACCGTTTCTTTCCAGTTTTGGGGATAGCATAAGGTATCAAACTCATATTGCGACTAATCTTTCTCAAACTCAATTGACTCAAAACAAAACAGCAAGTATTTACGGCTCCCAAAGATACTGGAGTATTCCAAGCTCTCTCAATTTGAACTTCACCATAATTTATAGGTTCTTCATTTAAGCCACTTGAAAATCTTTCAAATTCATATATATCATATCTTATTCTTGCCAAAGATGTATTAGTAAAGTAGTTTGTATAAGATGTATAATAAAACCACTTTCGTAATTCATCACCCCTATAACCGACCGTTTTATTCTCTTTGAAAAACAGAGCTAGCATTATCAATTGGTAAGTATATGGAAGCAATTTTACATCCACAACGCGACATTCTTCGTAAAGAAATTTTACCGCACTGACTACCGAACGTTTAACTTCATTCATAACATCAGGAAGATTATCCAAAAGAATTATATCTTCGGTTCTTGCATCAATAAAAGCTTTTTGCGTATAATTTCCAACGCACTTTAAGATAACATCTCTTTTGAGTGAAGAAAAATTATATGGATCGAGTTCTTCTTGAATATCCTTTATTGCATCACCAAATTTAAAATGAGTTTTAGAATTAAAGGTCAAAGCTTGAATCATAAAATCTGGGCTAATGCTAGTACCTTGTGAATTTAATCGAGAAAATATTTCTACAGCATCATCAATACCACCACCATTGACAACAATATAACCTATTTGATAAGAAATTAAAATACGATTCAATCGTTTGGCTTTTTCTGCATATTCTTTTACTTCCGATTCATCTAAGCCTAAATTTTTAATTCGCTCAATATAATCAACGATTGCATACGAGTCAAAAGCATCACTCAAACGCAACAATATTGGATTATTTTTTCCTCGCCCTAAAATTGTAAAATCTTTCAAATCTACATATATGAAGTCTTTATTCTCTCCTTTTTCTGAAAGGACACTAATTAAAGTCGTTAATCTCTGCCTTCCATCAAGTATATAATAATGTGGTAAAGAACTCTTTTTTATTTTGACGCCACCTATCACATCAAAAGAATCAAAATTATCCTTCTGTGGAGACCATAGGATAATTGATCCTATAGGAAACCCCTTGACAATACTATCAAAAAGATCAATCATCTGGCGCTTATCCCAAATAAAATCCCTTTGAAACTCTGGAATTAAATACTTACCATCGGCAACTTTATCAAGGATGGTCGTCATATAGTCACGATCAGCTTTTATATACATATTTTCCATTGTCAAATCACTTTTGCAAACATTAATATTATAGTTTGGACTTCATATTCTCCTCCAAAATTTCCTTGATTATTTTGAAGTCGCTTTACTAATCTTTTGGGACTCATAAAAGCAGCCATATCTGCCATGTCTTGCTTTTGTAAGTTTATATTTTCACATTTAGCAATATCTAAATAATCATAGACATCATTATCATCAGTCGGTGGGGTTGGTGTAGATGTTTTATGTGCCAAAGTATAAGTTTCCCAAGAATAGTAATTTTCTAATTCTCGTTTTATCAATTCATGCCCAAATATTCCATGCTCTTCTAAATATCGAAATAAAGACTTATGTTTGTCAACGTCATTTTTTTCTGTTTTATCACTATCAAATACTGTTGTAAGTTTATACCTATCAATATCAGCATAATTTTCATCAGCAAGACTTTCCAAACGTCGTGCTATTGTGCCACCTCCTCCCCCTGCATGTTCTTGAACTAACCATTTATTTAAGATTGCTTTATAAACTATAGAGTTTACTGTCTTATACTTCGTCCTAATTTTAGTATTAAAGAGCTCTACCCATTTTTTAATTGTCGGCCAATCATTTGAAGAGTTTTCCAATACCACCCTACTTTTATTATTCAATATCCGCATCGCAACATCTAAACGCATCATTTCTGGGGAAAGTCCGACAATTACAGAGGTAAATGCGGTCTGATAAGCAGTACTAATGTCCCACAAAGATTCATTGCTACGAATAAGTTCTATATCTTGCTTACCTATAAAATCAACCTTTAAAACTCGTGTTTCAAGAAAATCAAACATATTAGCAGAGCACTTAACTTTTTGTTCTTTTTCACAAGCTAAAAGAAGAAATTTTGCCAGTTCATTCAAACAATCTTTATTCTCCATCAACGTATCATCCAAAATAAATATCATAAGCCATCAATTGTTTTAATTAGCATTCCTTCGTATTTTCTTTATCAACTCAAATGATTCATTAAAGATTTCTTCAGGCCAATCACTCATATTGCCATTTTCATCAATGTCTATCCTATCCAAAATAGCATTACATTCTTCATCATCATGGATATAATATACCACGACATCATCCTTTGTTAATGAATAATTTTTATTTGCCACTATACTACGTATTTCTAACAGCAAATTTTTTGAATGCGTTTCGATGACATATCTATGATTATTAACCTTAGCCGTATCTGCCAAAAGATCAGCAATCGCTTCATGAGCAGCAGGATGCAAATGCAATTCCGGCTGTTCTACAACAATCAATGTATCCTTATCATCTGGCATACAACATCTTGTAACAATAGGTAACACTTGACTCATTCCTTGTCCCTCATCAGCTATATTTATTTCATGAGTAGAATCTGTTTTTCTAATATTGACAGAAAACACCCCGTTCGTTAATTGTTTCAAAACCAAGTTACAATTAAAAGTTCTTTCATACCAATCAGAGACGCAGGAAAGCAATTCATTAGAAATATTCAAATTGTCATAAGCCCAAGTTCCATCAATGCCAATTTTATTTAACAAGCAAGAAGAACGTTGACTATAAGCACGTTTTGGAAAAGCACGGAAAGGGCCAATATAATCAGTATGGAGGAAATAAGAATCTACAGAACCTACATTCTTGTCTTCGAATAATTTAAAGTTTATGAATCCTCTGAAGTCTTGTGAAACATATTCTTTAAAAGAATCCTTATCAATATATGAACCTTGAGCATTTTCTTTTTCTAAAACGGTTTGTGTTCCATTATACTTTAATACATACTTTTTTATCCAATAATCTTGGTTACCGACTTTCGAAATAAAGTCGATATTAATGTCTAAACCATTTTCATATCCTAGTCCAAAAGACAGCCCAATATTATTACCATTATGAGCAATATCAGAGAATGCAGTACCTAGTGAAACACCTTCATTCTCAAACAGGAATGGAGCTGCGCTAGTTCCAGACATTGCTTTCTCAAACATTGGAAATAATTTAGAGATAGAACTTTTACCGCTACTATTTTTCCCTATCAGAACGGTTAATGGTTTTATTTCTATTTCCGTTGTCTCTTCAAACTTTTTGTAAGAAGAGAATCTTATATACTTTAACTTGGCCATAACATATTTTTTTATTCAACTAACATTCAATTTCCCTATAGCATTCTTCCTGCTTCTCCACCATTTTCGGAATGGTAAAGTTTTCCATTACCCTCTTCCTAGCATTCTCTCTATACTTTTCCCTCAGTTCATCATCACCCAGCAAGGTATCGATTGTCTCAGCGTACGCCTTATCATCACCATTAGGCACTTCGATACAGGTCTCGCCATTCAGCGACATCCTGTTCACGCCACAGCCAGAGATGATAAAGGTGACAGCAGGAGTACCACAATGCATCGCTTAAACCATGCCTACTCCAAACGCCTCGTTCTTGGTGACGGATGGAAAAAATCAGTATTACATAATTCCATTATAACAAGCCGTAGTAAGACCGACACAAGCGGTCTCCACCTTTAGCAAGGCGGTCCCATCCCGCACAACCATGGCGAGACCTTTGATGGTCCGCCAACCTTAGAGCGAAGCGGTTCCGAGCACCGGAGGGCGGTTACATCCTCTCGTCCCTGAGGGAAGAGAGGCTTGGTGAGAAAGGTGGAGCCTTCTTTAATGGTAAAGAAGGACGGGATGATTTTAGAAAAAAGATTAGATGATTTTAGAAATCAAAATCCTTTTAGTATTCGAAAGGACTTTCAAAGTCCTTCAGCACCTCATGCTTCGTATCCTTTTCCGAAAGATTAGCATGTTCCGTAGGAATGCGCCAATCAATCCCGAGTGATTCATCCAGGATAGAGATACCTCCATCAGCCTCAGGGTGATAGAAGTTATCACACTTATACTGAAACACCGCAGTCTCTGACAACACAGCGAAACCATGCGCAAAACCCTTAGGAATAAAGAACTGGCGATGATTATCCTCCGTCAGTTCCACCGCCACATGCTTTCCGTATGTCGGTGAACCCTTACGGATATCCACGGCAACATCCAGCACTCTCCCCTTCACGCATCTCACCAGCTTGCTCTGTGTAAACGGAGGTCTCTGAAAATGCAAGCCACGCATCACACCATAAGAACTCATACTCTCATTGTCCTGGCAGAACTCCACCTTGTAGCCCACCAATGGCTCTACCTTCTCTTTAAACTCTCGCTCGCTGAAACTCTCGAAGAAATAGCCACGAGCATCTCTAAAAAGGCGAGGCTCAATGATGAGCACGCATTCAATATCTGTCTTTATTACTTCCATTTTTTATATTTTCTGTTACTTTCCGAACTTCTCGCAAGCTTCCTTATACGTATCAAGACTTCCAATATCAAATCTTCCTGCCGTCATTTTCCAGGCATGCATCTCCACTTGTTCCACCATGTAATGCGCAAGATTACCTGGGGCATCCTTGCCACAACCATTCTCCACGGAATGTCTTACTTTATCCAAATCCTTCTTCAAGTAGATATAGAATGGTGGCACAGCCCAATGGCTCTTTGGCTCCTGAGGCTTCTCCTCCATATTCAATACCTTGTCGTTATCATCCAGAACAATCACACCTGTGCGCTGCAACTTCTCTATGCTCGGCTGCTCATGACACATGATGCACGAAGTACCCTTTTCCTTGGCGAAATCCACAAACTCCTGAAAACTGAAGAAGAGGATGTTATCAGCTGCTACCACCAACATATCATCATCAATCTTCAACTTGTCCATCGCAAACAGTAAATCACACACAGCACCCAGTCTTGTGTCATTCGTCTCCGTACCGTCATCCACTATCGTAACAGGCTTCGTATAACTCTGTTTTGATGCCCACTCCTCAAAGATACCAGCAAACTTATGGTTCGTGATGATGATGTGCTCATCAATCTCCGGAATCTTATCAATATCATCGAGCATTCTTCCCAATATCGTATTCTCACCAATCTTCAACAATGGCTTTGGAAAGTTCTTGGTCAACTCACCCAATCTTGTGGCATATCCTGCCGCTATCACAATATTCTTCATAATATACACAAAACAAATTAATTCTTCACTCTTCGTTTTTCACTCTTCACTTAAACGAATCTCGCTCCATCATCCGGCTTCACCCAGAATACCTTGAATGTCTTCTCATACTCAGGGAACTTTTCCAGATATTGACGGGTCAACTCCTTCTCTACATTCTCCTTACAAGCAGGATCTACTAAGGCGATGCAAGCACCTTTAAATCCTGCACCCGAGAATCTTCCGCCATATACACCCTCCAAACTGCGCATAATCTCATAGATGGCTATCAACTCAGGCGAACCACACTCATAGTTATGGATAGAAGACTCGCAAGAATCAAAGCACAACTTTCCAAAGAGTTCCAGATTACCTGTCTCCCATGCCGTCACACCCTGTCTTACCCTGCGATACTCCGAATAGAAATGCTCGGCTCTGCGGGCAAAGCGGGCTGGCATTCTGTCTTTACATGCCTCATACGACTCCTTAGGAATATCTCTCAGGAAAGTCTTGTTAAACTCCTTCAATGGCTGATTCTGATACGCCAGCACATTCCAGGCAGCCGTCTTGCACTCATATACACGAAGATTGTAATCACTATTCACCAGACTTCTCGTCAAGCCAGAGAAGAAAATACCTATCTCAAAATCCTTCATCTCCGGATTTCTGTTGATGATGCGATAATCGTCCGAATCACAATCTAGAAACAGGAGACCATCCTTCTTTCCCAAGGCGATGCAAGCCTGATCCAGTAAACCATTGTTCAGTCCGATATACTCTCGCTCTGCCTCCGAAGCAATCTTCACCACTTCAAAAGGTTGAAGCGTGATATCATTCGCCTTGGCAAAAGCCATTACATAGGCGATGAGTACGGCAGCACTGGATGACAATCCTCCCACCGGCAACGAACCCTGTACCACGCCATTGATACCCTTCTTCAAGTCAAAGCGTTTCTTCAGTGCGTATTTGGCACCTCTGGCATAGTCGCCCCAGTGCATCTCTCTTACCAGCGTTCCTTTAGTGATGTCAAAATCAACAACACCATCAAAGGTGCGTGACTCCAAGTGTACCTTGCCATCCTCATTCGGTGTAAACCACAAATCCACACCCTTGTTGATAGCAAAACCTGTCACGATACCATGCTGATGATCCACATGTGCGCCCAACGGACAAACCCGATAAGGCGAAAAAATATGATATTGAAATTCCATACGTTATTTATTTTAATAGATTAGCTTTAAGTAGCCTGCTAACTATAAACTAATAACTGTTAACTATAAACTATTAACAGTAGTATTCCTTGTACCACTCTGCGAAGGCTCTCAGTCCCTCTCTCAGCGGAGTAGCTGGCTTATATCCGAAGTCCTCCTCCAGCGGAGTAGTATCAGCATAAGTCACAGGCACATCGCCCGGCTGCATTGCCACCAGTTCCTTGTGCGCCTCAAAGTCATAGTCCTCAGGCAGCACACCGGCACGAATCAGTTCCTCCTGCAGGATGCTTACAAACTCCAGCAGGTTCTCAGGATGCGAGTTGCCGATATTGTAAACCTTATATGGAGGGATAGGCAAACCATCCTCACCATTCTGCTTCTCAGGTGCATGCTGCATCACTCTCATGATACCCTCTACGATGTCATCCACGTAAGTGAAGTCACGCTTGCAGTTACCATAGTTGAAAATCTTGATGGTGTCACTCTTCACCAGTTTGTTGGTAAATCCGAAGTACGCCATGTCCGGTCTTCCCGCAGGTCCATACACCGTAAAGAATCTCAAACCTGTACTTGGAATATTATAAAGCTTAGAATAGGCATGAGCCATCAGCTCGTTGCTCTTCTTCGTAGCAGCATAAAGACTCACAGGATTATCCACCTTGTCATCCGTAGAATAAGGCACCTTCTTGTTTGAGCCATAAACAGAAGATGAAGAAGCATAAACCAGATGCTCTACTTCATGATGACGGCAAGCCTCCAGGATATTGTAGAAACCTATCAGGTTACTCTGGACATAAGCATCCGGATTCGTGATCGAATATCTCACGCCAGCCTGTGCAGCCAGATTCACCACCACCTTTGGCTGATGCTCCTCAAAGAGTTTATCCATCACCGCCTTGTCAGCGATACTGCCATATACCATGGTAAAGCCCTCAAACTCCTGCAGTCTGCGAAGTCTCTCCTCCTTGATATGCACATCATAGTAGTCGTTCATATTATCAATGCCCACTACCTTGACGTCCTTCACTTCCTTCAACAGTCTAAAAGCCAGGTTGCTGCCGATAAAGCCAGCAGCACCTGTCACGAGGATTGTCTTCCCCGTTAAATCAACATTATATTGTACCATAACTAGTCTCTTCTAAAAATATCACGTGTATAAACCTTCTCCTTGGCATCATCCAGGCAGGCATCATATCTGTTGGCAATAATCGCCTGACTCTGCTTCTTGAACTGCTCCAAGTCATTCACCACCTTGCTTCCGAAGAAAGTACTGCCATCTTCCAAGGTTGGCTCATAGATAATCACCCCAGCACCCTTTGCCTTGATACGCTTCATGATACCCTGGATGGCACTCTGGCGGAAGTTATCGCTGTTGCTCTTCATCGTCAGGCGATACACACCAATCACACACTCATGCTCCTTACCGGCATCATAACTGCTGTTTTCGTTATAATATCCAGCTTTTCTCTACACCGCATCAGCGATATAGTCCTTGCGGGTACGGTTACTCTCCACAATCGCCTCAATCAGGTTCTCAGGCACATCGGCATAGTTTGCCAACAACTGCTTGGTATCCTTAGGCAGACAGTAACCGCCATAGCCGAAGCTAGGATTGTTGTAATGTGTACCGATGCGAGGATCCAGACCTACGCCGTCAATGATAGCCTCAGAATCCAAGCCCTTCATCTCAGCGTAGGTATCCAACTCGTTGAAATAGCTTACACGAAGTGCCAGATAAGTATTGGCGAAGAGTTTCACGGCTTCAGCCTCCTTCATACCCATAAACAGTGTATCGATGTTCTCTTTGATGGCACCCTCCTGCAGCAAAGCCGCAAAAGTCTTGGCAGCCTTCTTCAGCATCTCCACATCTGTTACACTCCTGATAGCCTCGTTCTCCTCAGCAAATTCAGGGCGGTCGATAATCTTAGGATAGCCCACGATGATGCGGCTAGGATAGAGATTATCATAGAGCGCCTTGCTCTCACGAAGGAACTCCGGAGAGAAGAGCAGGTTGAATTTCTTCACTCCCTTCTTGGCATACTTCAAATAGAGACTACGGGTATAGCCCACAGGAATGGTACTCTTGATCACCATCACCGCATCCGGATTCACCTCCAATACCAGGTCAATAACCTCCTCTACGTGTGACGTATCGAAGTAATTCTTCACAGGGTCGTAATTGGTAGGAGCAGCTATCACCACAAAGTCTGCATCCTTGTAAGCCTCCTTGCCATCCAATGTTGCCACCAGATTCAGCGGCTTCTCTGCCAGATACTTCTCGATGTAATCATCCTGGATTGGAGAAATCCTCTTATTCAGTTTCTCCACCTTCTCAGGGACAACATCCACTGCACTTACATGATGATGCTGAGATAGCAAAGTTGCTATACTCAGACCTACGTAGCCTGTACCAGCTACTGCAACTTTAATGTTCTTAAAAGTATTCATATTGTTGAAAATAATATAGTTAGTTCAAAGCTATCAAACGATAGCAGCTATTTAAAAATTTAGTGTTTCATCCGATAAATCGCAGAATGCCAGAACGTAGAAAGGATACTCTCATCAAACACCATTCTGTGTTTCCATCTATTCACCCACAATCTCTTCGTCTTGACAATTCCATACGCAATCCTCTTTTCCATAGGAGGCACCTCATCCTGAAATTCAGGATGGAGAATATCTCCCAACACCCTATCTCTCAGTCTGACATTTTCCTTTTCCACAGGAAACATCTCCTTGGGATACCCCAGATACTCCACACAAATCCCATTCAAGGCATCAAGAAACAGATGCATCTTAGCCCGATGGGCAACATCCCTCACAAAGCCCCAGTCTATCTCATCAGAATGGCACTTCACAAACGTAGCCCAATCCAACACATGCCTCAATGTCGTCTTTTCCGTAGCGAAATCAGTAGCCATGTGTCGGAGCAGATGAATAGAATAAAATCTGGCAGAAGGCAAGACTAATCCCAAATCAGCCTCATCAGTACTATCCTTGGCGAGTTCCTCCAACAAATCATTAATCCAAATATTCACCTTATATGGCGATACATTAAGAACCGTAGCATGATTCTCCACGGTACACTTCCCGAAAGCGAAGATAGAATGATGCTCATCATCATATGAAATCTGAGCACCCGTCTCTTTGGCAACGACGTCATCGATAGACTTCACCATCTCCTCGTCATGCCTTCCCTCCTTATCCATCAAGAAGATATCAATATCCCCACAAGGCCGGTGATTCGGTTTAGGATAGTGAAGAGAACAACCATAGCCCTTCATCACCATCATATAAAGCCCGTTTCTGCCGATAAGTCGCCCCAAATCCTTGATTGTATTGACATAGAGCTCATACACCTGTTCCATGGCGTTCACCCTGCCAAACCACTCCAGCAGAATATTTTTAGAAGGACGAAGCTCCGCCGGCACCTTTTCCAAGGCATCAAAGGCTATAGCCAGCACCCCTTGCTTCCGTGCCAGCCCAATCACCTCCTGCCAATCCACGCTTCCTTCCCCCTTCCATTCCGCAGAATTACCAAGCGCAATTCGCAATAAGTTCAATAAGACAACAGATGAATTCATGTTCATTAAATGGTAAGAGGCGATTACACAATCGCCTCTTTAATACTTTCTACGATGTAACGAACATCATCATCCGTTACCATCGGGCCCGCTGGCAAGCAGACACCCACCTTGAAGATGGACTCACTTACGCCATTCACGTATGCAGGAGCATTCTGATATACTGGCTGCTTATGCATAGGCTTCCAAACAGGTCTTGCCTCAATCTTCTTGCTCAACATGAAGACACGCAATGCCTCCACATTCTCATTCGGCTGACAATCAGTAGTAGGAGAATCCACCATGTGAATTACACCAGCTGCACCACCAACGGCAGTCTTCACTACCTCCTTATACGCATTCTCCTGACCTTGAATCTTCAACTTCGGATCAAGAGTCACTGTACAGAGCCAGTAGTTGGAATCATAGTCGGCATTAGGCGCCTCATGCAAGGTAACACCCTCAACATCCTTCAAGAGTTCTTTATACAACTCCTGCACATGCTTATGATGAGCGATATGATCCTCCAACACAGTCATCTGACCACGACCGATACCCGCACAAACATTACTCATACGATAGTTGTAACCGATGGCAGTATGCTGGTAGTAAGGATAAGCATCACGAGCCTGGGTAGCATACCACATCACGTTGTTCTTACTCTCGGCATCCTGGCAAATCAAGGCACCACCACCAGAAGTAGTAATCATCTTGTTACCATTGAATGACAACACGCCAAACTTACCGAATGTACCCAGCACCTGACCTTTCCATCTGGAACCACAGCCCTCAGCAGCATCCTCCACTACAGGGATACCATACTTTTCTGAAATCGCCATAATCTTATCGCAATCATAAGGCATACCATAGAGAGCAACAGGAACAATCGCCTTAGGATACTTACCCGTCTTCTCCTTACGATCGATAATCGCCTTCTCCAGCAATTCCGGATCCATATTCCATGAATCAGGTTCAGAATCGATGAATACAGGAGTAGCACCGAGATAAGTAATAGGATGAGAAGAAGCACAGAAAGTAAAGCTCTGCACGCAAACCTCATCACCAGGGCCTACGCCACTAGCCAGCAAACCCAAATGAACGGCAGCAGTACCAGCACTCAGCGCCACCACCTCACGAGACAACTCAGAGCCATCGCTGTTCTTAGAAACGAAAGCCTTGAGGTCATCCTCAAAACCATTCACGTTAGGTCCCAGAGGCACCACCCAGTTGGTATCAAATGCCTCCTTCACGTATTTCTGTTCCTCACCAGTCTCGCTCATGTGAGCCAGACAAAGATAAATAGTCTTTCTTTCTTCCATTTGTATATTGTATTTAAAGTTTATTTTATTCATTAACTAATCCCCCCACTTTCCCTAGGCTTCTCCTATCAGCCCCTTCAACCAACACATTATCCCCAGGCGGTCCCAGCCCGCAAAAACTGGCGAAGACCTTTGATGGTCCGCCACCCATAAAGCGAAGCGGTTCTGAGCACCGGAGGGCGGTTACATCCTCTCGTCCCTGAGGGAAGAGAGGCTTGGAGAGAAAGGTGGAGCCTTCCTTAAGGGTAAGGAAGGACGGGTAGGTTTTCGAAAAAATATTATGTTATTTTACTAGAAAACACCATTCTTTTCCCTTTAAGAATCCCTAGGAATCCCAAATATCCCAGGAATGCCCCCACACTATTATGCATTACATCATCCGTTTCACAAAGCCCTTTGCAAAAGGCGAATTGTGAAGCCTCAATAATCCCAGATAAGCAGATTCCCGACAAGAGAACCTTCTTGGTTTTAAAACCAAGTCCACCAAGCAGCAATCCTATCGGCACGAAGAGTGCGATATTCAGCAGCACTTCAATCAAGTCGGCAGGATAATCCACCCGATTCAAAATATCAAGATAGTTCCAAAATGGAATCAACTCAATATGCCGTTCCCCATGACTTGCTCTACAAATCACAGTAGAACATAGCACCAGGAAGTAATATTCCGCAAGCAAAGCCCCAAGCACGAACCTTTTCGCCCTACCCCCTTTCATCACCAGCATCCCAATCACGACTGCTACAGAAAGCACAAGAAAGGAGATGAGCACATACTCCACAGGAATCCGAGGATTCAGCCATTCGTAAATTTCATCCATTTAATATCTTCCAAATCCGCTAATAATCTCAGTTTTCAAGTTAAAGTTACAAAATATATGATGCCCTTCATGTGCATATATCCTATCAATGAGTCTGTAATCATTATGAAGGCTAAAAACATGACGTTTTGCATAAAAGTATCGTAGCATATTCTGACGAAGCACTTCTTTATCGGTAGCTTCAACAAACATACAATCGTTATCACCCAACGAATTAAAATATTCTCGATTGTAGATTGTCAGCAATATATTTGGTGACAAAGGATAAGTAAGTTCACCACCATATTGAGCCAGCCCCATATACATAGGTCTAACATTCAGGACATGAGGTTTAACAATAATCGGGAAATCACTTGTATAAAAATCTGCATTACGACTCACTTGAAATATCCAAATATTATGAGCAATAGCATCTGCAAAATCCATAAGCATATCGGAATTCAGATAAGTCAAATCTGCATGTAGAGCTGGTTCTTCACATTCTATATCAATTTTTAAATCCTCAAAAGATTTATCATTATGTTGCTTGGCAAGAAAATGTTTAATAATATCTATATTCGCTCTATCCATCCTAATATAGTCATTCACAACACTTTCTCTTATATCAGGGAGTCTAAAAAATTGAGTGACAAGATGCAATGCAATTTCCTTCTTTTCTAAAAAGGTTAGTCGATAATGCTCCTTATCAGTCATCCATTCATCCTTGATAACATCAAGTTCTTTCAATAACTTCGAGAGTTCCGGCTCGACAAAATGGGCAAAATGCTCTTGTTCTATAGAAAGCTTATTAAGATGCCCGCCATTTTGATTGTTGCTTTCTTCTACATAAGAATCCGACAAAGAATATATATCATCCTCACAGCATACAGACATCAAGCTTGCACAATATGCTTTTGAACTTATTTTATCATAAGTGCAGATACCCTTCGGATTATCTGAAAATTGCTTTAGATAACATCTTGGAATATAATGCTGTTTCATATACAACTAAAATCTATATCTACAATTTAACATCAAAGAGGCTTTTTAAAACGCACCATAGATATTAAAATTACAACACTAGATAATTACACTTACATGCTGTTTCTTTATAAATATTATCGGGAGCGGTATTCTTGATATTATCATATAATATTTGCATATCTTTCAAAAAAAGACATGCTGTCGACTCATTGTCTTTTGATACTAAGCTATGAACATGAAAAAAACGCCCATCGGTTATTTTACTTCCCTTGCTATCGAAATAGTTGAAACTATCACCACTATTATAGAGTTTATAATTCGTAAATATCGTTCGATCATGCTCTCCTAGCTTTTGTGAACTACCTGTAATAATAGCCACATTTGGTTTCAACCCAGTTTTCTCTTCCAAGATTTGTTGAATCTTATTTTTTAAAATACTACAATCTACACATCGGCGACCATTCGATTCTTTCAAAGTAAAAATGACAATATTCATTTTAGATTGTGCAGAAGAATAACATAACTGCAACAATAATTCATAAAGATTAAAATCTAAAAGATTTTCATTCATTATAATATACTGATCACAAATAATTATATCCGAGCAAGGTGATTGATAATCCATCAACTTTGCCCAGGAATCTAATTTTGGAAAAATATTCTTGGTATATTGCCTATCATCAAACCATAATTGAGCCAACACCTCTATTTCTTCACCAAAATCCGAAACCAGATATTGGTGTTTATCTTTAAGCAAGCTTAACTTTTCGTCATTTATTAGATATACTGCAGAGTGCTGTAAGGGAGTAAAAGTCTTCGCAACATTGCTTTTTATTGGTCGCAAAGGAAAAACACATCCCCAATGCCATGATTCTGTATCAAAACCATCTGTACAGCTTTTCATCCAATCTTTTATTATTTCATTTTCATCAGAATCTTCCAATAATTCTTCTTTGGGAAAATTCATGAATATATGACAATGATTCAATAACGTTTCCTCGCAATACTTAAAACGACTATCTTTTCTTTCCTTCAAAAACGAAACAAGATTCTCTTTATCAAAATACACTTGCATAATCAAAACAAGTCAAATGAAAGCTTGGATGCCTCATCAAAGAAACCAGAGCCAAATTTATTTGAGAACTTACCATCAGTTCTATAGTTCATTTGATATGGAATGTCATTTGCAGGGAAGTAATAAACTCGATAAGGACACTCCTTCATTAACTGTTCCTGGCTTTCATAATGTTTAGAAGCTACCATAACTTGCGATTTTCTCACCAGATATTCAGAATGAGTTTCTATAATAAATTTAATATTAAACTCCTCAGAAATACTAGTAAAAAAATCTATTAATTGACTTTGTTTCTGTGGATGCAAGTTTTGTTCAGGTTCCTCTACAATGACAGTAACAGGATTTCGATATCTGAAAGGTTTTTTTCTTTCATTAACTATAACAGCAATTCGCAAGAGCAAAATCATCAATTGAATTGTTCCCATACCTTTATCCGCAAGAGGAACACTTTTACCATCAAAATCAATTATATCAAAAGTATGAGCTTCTCCACCAATAGATTCTACGGTAAAACCCTTTCCAATTTCAAACAAATCCATCCATCGACGCACAAAATCATAAGCAACATAATCTTTATCTTCTCGTAATTCAGCAAATTCATGCACCGTTTTACTCAAATAATTATTTTCCGTAAAATTATAAAGTATAGTTTGTGAAGCTGCATGAGCATATATATATTCAACAAGAGGTTTATCCCATATTAGATTGTTAATTTGATTACTCAATCTGAACATATAATATTTCAAAAAGGCATATTTTGTATTTTCTGCTTCATTGTAGAAAAAGTCACCATTTCTTTGCGAAAATATATAAGATGCGTTATATATAATTCCTGAAACCAAAGAACCGCCAACCATACGCCTTAATCGATAAACCTCTGAAAGTTTTAAGGAAAATGTTATCTGCTCATCAATTATCGGAAATCTCTCAAAGGTTAATCTCTTAAGTCTTTCTTCATTGCCTCCAACTTCATTTTCATTGATTTTTTCAACAAAAGATATATAATCTTCATCATTCTCAAAAACATGAGTGTTTTTATTAAATAATAAAGTTATGTTATCTTCGTGGAAATTAATATCAAATTCAAAAAGATATTTGGTATCACGCAAAACAATCCTATCTACTCTAGCATAGGTAGATTTGGAATCACAATCATCTCCATTCAGATAAATACAAAAATTATAGTCTTCTAATTGTATCTCAAAGAATATATTATTATCATTACTCTTATTGTATCTAGCTCGCATGAAAGTACCTATATGTACATAAGGGTTTTGGTTGAAATAAAAACAAACATCCCTTAATACTTTGGCGTTTCCAGAGGCATTAAATCTAGCATTTCTTAAGAATGTCAGTACCGAGATTATAGCTTTTACTGTTGTTGATTTACCAGAATTATTACCACCAACAAATATAGTAATATCCCCCATATCAATCACTGGGAAGTACTCAAACTTTCTAAAATTTCTAAATCCAATTGCTTTCATATAAAATATCGTAAGTTTTCATTCAATTACGTATTTAATATCTCTAATTTATGCCATAACTTTGACAGAAGACTTGCTATACTTCCTCCCCTGCAAACTTTACTTTTCTACCAAGCACGGTAGCGAATATCATTTCGATATCCTTCCAGAAAGAGTAATGGCGATAGTAATAGCAGTTAAGGCGAACCTTATCAGGATATATCACCTTGTCATTATACTCAGTAGCTATTTCCTGCATAGGGCGAGTATCCCCTTCTGCCTGTTTCTTTGCCACATACACAGAAATCATTTCGTCCTCCAAACGATATTTCAAGGTAGCAGGGCCAGTGATACCAGGACGAAGCTTCAGTACATCCCTGTCATCTCCCTCCAACTTATCTGCATAACCAGGAACATCAGGACGAGGACCCACAAAACTCATGTTACCAATCAACACGTCCCAAAGTTCAGGCAACTCATCAATCTTATAATGACGGAGCTTCGCACCAAATGGAGTGATTCTACTATCACCCGCTACCGATACCGATGAACCATTATGACTCACCACCATCGAGCGGAACTTATGACACTTAAACAACTTACCACCCTTTCCCACTCTCTTCTGAACAAAGAAAGCCGAACCTCCCGGCATCTTCTTATGAATAAGAAAAGCCACAAGCGGAAATATCCACCATATCAAAAGCAAACCGCAAAGGGATGCTACTATATCAAATAATCTTTTGAAAAACATATGATTCTTATCTAAATACCTTATAAGCAATCTTCTTCACCCATGGTGGTGAAACCAACATACAGAACATCATGTAACCAAATACAGTTGCTCCGAAGCCATAACCCAGAGTCTTGTTGATAATCTTACGATCATGCAACTGCTTCTTTGCAAACGCCCAACCATTACGTCTCTTTTTGAAAAGAGAATTGGTAAAGCGGAATCTCAGAACAACATCCTGCAAGTTGGCATGCTTAGTACCTTTACTCATACCATCTAACCAGAGCATAGTATCCTGGTTCTGGCGATATTCTGGACGATATTTACAACAAGCTTTCTCGAAAAAGCTTTTTCTAAACAGAACTGCAGGATGGGCATGAGGATTTCTACGGGAGAAGAAATCATAGCATTCCTTCGGTCCTTCCGGATAAACGATGGTCTTTCCTCTGCTATTGCTATTCTCATCTATCTCCTCTATAGCTCCACCGACAACATCAATATCAGGATTTGCCTGCAAAAAAGCCATTTGCTTCTCTATACGGTTTGGCATGGATATATCATCCGCATCCATACGGGCAATATACTCATATCCAGCCTTAAAGCAAATATCCAACAAGTCATTTAGAACTATTGCGAGACCACGATTTTCCTTAAACCACTCTACACTAATGCGTTCATCCCTTTCATACTCTTGCAAACAAGCCTTTAAATCCTTCCCTACAGGACCATCCACCCCAACATAAAGGTGGATATTCCCATAAGTTTGATTCAAGATACTATCAAAGGACAATTTGATATAAGGAACCTTATCGTTCTTATATACGGGTAAAATTACAGCTACTTTCTCCATACTTTTTCTATCACTTTTTCCCAATTTTTAAATATAATACTTGGTTTAACTTTACTGATTATATTAACTTCTTCTGCTGAGAAAAGTTCACGTTTATCTTTGTCATTTAATAATTTTAAAATAGCTTCAGCAAACGCCTTTTCATCCTTTATTGGAACAACAAATCCGTTAACCCCATCTTTGATAAGTTCTTTAGTTCCTGAAACAGCAGTTGTTACAACAGGAATGCCAACATACATTGCTTCTATAAGAGCATTCGACATTCCTTCATAATCAGAAGACATCACAAATATTTCAGCATGAGGTAAAACGGCACTAAGATTATTACATCTTCCTCTAAGAAAGACTTTATTCTCAAGCCCTTTAGACTTAATGAAAGCCTCTGTTTCATTTCGAATTTCTCCCTCTCCATAGATATGAAGTTGATAATCAGGAAACTGTTTAACCACTTTTGCAAAAGCATCAATCATCATTTTATGATTTTTTTGAGGTGATAAACGTCCAATTGTAACGATCTTTTTTTCTTTAACTGCACTTAAACCAGATTTCCAAATATACTTATCAGAAATAGGATTATAAATTATATCTATTTTATTTCGCAAGAAACGTGGAAAATAGGCCGCAATATCTTCTGTTTGAACAACTATTCTTTGGGCTCTCCATATCAATATCTTGCGTAATAACCGTATAGGAAATTTATGCGCCGTTGGATCATTTCTTTCTGATACGATAATTTTAACAGATTTTAGAAATAAAGCGGCCAATGTAAATAAATAAACATTTACCATAAAGGCTATAACCAAAGAATCTGATTTTACATTTGTGTGTAACCAAATGAATTTACGAACAAGATTTTTACCATAAAGAGGTTCAAGACAGGTCAAACGAACCTTATCATGAAGGGGATAAAAAGATCCATTGCCACTCAAACAAATAATCTCAACTGGCCATTTTTCTGCAAAATGATTCGCCAATACAGAAATAACTCTTTCAGCTCCTCCAGAACTCATTGAGTCAGTTATAAATATTAATTTAATCATATCAATACAAAATAACAAATAATTATTTATGTCTTTTTAAATGATTTTTTTCCCACCAACAAACATTATCTTTCTTAACAACCTTTGCAGGAATTCCTACTATAACAGAATTTGGTTCTAAAAAAGATTTATTTACTACTGCATTTGCACCAACATAACAGCCATCAGCAATCTCAATATCTCCAAAAATAACAGCCCCAGGGCCAATGTATACGTTATCTCCAATTTTAGGTGCCTTATGGCTTCCTCCATTAGCACCAATATTGACATTATTCATTATACAACAATTACGCCCAATTTTCGTAGCTGAGTTTATAACGACTGAACCTGTATGATATATAGTTAAACCTTCTGCACAAGTATTTGGCGGGATTGTCAATCCTGTTAACAATCGAAGTCTTCTATATCTAATATGATAGAATATTTTCATGATTGATGAAAATACCCCTCCCCCAGCCCGTCCGAGAACGGCCGTTTTGGGGTGTATCATAGAGGGCAGAACCGCTATCACGACTCCACCTAAGTCCCTCTAAGGGCATATCTTTTTTCATCTTAAAATTTTAGTTTATGTTAAACAATTCGTCATAAGGGCTTAAAATGGCCGATATGAACACTAATAGAGCGTGTTTTTCGAT
>ENA-UEQM01000368-UEQM01000368.1-human-gut-metagenome-genome-assembly--contig:-NODE-368-length-30490-cov-152.044290_pt1 | contig 30490 bp, 29 predicted proteins | sample MGYA00242948_ERZ507948 | MGnify/ENA primary metagenome ERZ507948 (study PRJEB26167, sample SAMN06115440) | human gut metagenome | host: Homo sapiens | place: China:Hubei | collected 2015-07-28... | reverse complement strand
TATCTCATCGGCATCTTCCTAGCCGTGATATTGAGCCGCATCTTTGCCAGTTTCGTGGTGAAGGGCGAAGATACCCCGTTCGTAATGGAGTTGCCTCCTTACCGCTTCCCTACCTGGAAGGCGATAGGCCGCCATACCTGGGAGAAGGGTAAGCAGTACTTGAAGAAGATGGGTGGTATCATCCTTGTGGCAAGTATCATCGTATGGGCTTTGGGGTATTTTCCTCATAATGAAGAACTTGATAACCAGGCCCAGCAGGAGCAAAGCTATATCGGCAGAATCGGTAAGACCATCGAGCCTATCTTTACCCCACAGGGATTCGACTGGAAACTGGATGTGGGCTTGGTTTCCGGTGTGGGTGCCAAGGAGATTGTAGCCTCAACAATGGGCGTGCTCTACAGCAACAACGACAGTTTCTCTGATGATCAGGATTACAACGATGAAGACGGAAAATACGAAGTCTTGAAGAAGCAGATGACTTCAGACCTGAAGAAGACCTACGGTTACAGCGATGCCGAGGCAGCAGCGAAGGCTACGCTCACCGCCTACTGTTTCCTCCTCTTCGTATTACTCTACTTCCCTTGCATCGCCACCATTGCAGCCATCAAGGGCGAGACGGGCAGTTGGAAATGGGCAGGCTTCGCCGCCGGCTACACCACGCTATTGGCATGGGTAGTATCAGCCCTGGTCTTCCAGATAGGATGTTTGTTTATCTAATCAAGGTGTCTGCTTTAAGAAAACAAACAAAGAGAGCGCACAACACCTGAATGACAGCCGCACAACAGCTGAGCGACGCTCGCACAACACCTGTTGTGCAAGCGCACATCAGCTGTTGTGCGGCTTACTATATAATATATCCAGAAGACTTATTCTATATATCTGAAAGACTTCAAGTAACTGTTCGGAAGACTTTAGTCAAATACTAGAACGTTATCAGTCATATACCTGAACGACATCAATCATATCATTAGAAGACATCAACCGTTTCCTTATTCAGGATAATCTCTTTCCTACCTTTGCGGCAACAAACGCTATCATCAGACCCAGGCAGGCGGCAATGCTGATGGCAATGCGGAGACCGGTAGCCTCAGCAAGCCATCCGATAACCGGAGGTCCTACCAGGAAACCGAAGAAACTGATGCTCGAAACGATGGTAATAGCGATGCTCGCCTTGATGGTTCCCAATTTTCCGGCGATACTGTAACAGATAGGAACCGACGAAGAGATGCCGAAACCTACCAGCAGGAAACCCAAGGTGGCAGGAATGAGATAAGGCAAGGCAGCAGCCAGCCACAAACCGCCCAATATCAAACCACCACAAACCTTCAATACCCTGGCTGGACCGTATTTCGTAACAAACCCATCAGCCATGAATCTACCCAACGTCATCGCACCCATACCAGCCACATAGCCCGCACGGATAAAAGACTCATCGGGTTTTACTACTGATGAAAAATATACGCTACTCCAATCGTAAACGGTACCTTCACAGAACATGCCTGCAAATCCCATCAGTCCCAAAAGGAACAGAATCGGATCGATGGTCTTGAAAGAGAACTTCGGAACATCCTCCTCTTCTGCTTTCGCCATGGCATCATTAATCAGAAAGCGGAAACCGACAGCAACGATGAGAATACTCAGAACCAGGATAGTTCCAAAGTGGACATCTATCGGGAGCAAAGTGTTGGCAAAGATGGCACCGATGATACCACCGGAGAATCCACCCAGACTCCACAGACCATGAAACGATGACATGATGTTGCGCCCATACATCTTCTCTACCAGACATGCCTGCGTATTGGTGGCAATGTTCATCAGATTCGCCATCATTCCGAAAGCAATAAGACTCAAAATCAGATGAAAAACCGTAGTACTGCTACCGATGCAGAAAAGAACCAGGGCATAGAGCACCTCAGAGAGAACCAGCATCTTCTTGCTGCCAAATCTACTCACCAGGATACCCGAGAAAGCCATCATCAGAAGTTGGCCGATAGGAATGGCGAAAAGCACCGTTCCCAACTGGCCGTTGCTCAGATGCAACATCTGTTTTACATCCGGAATACGGCTTGCCCAACTGGCAAACACTACTCCCGGAACAAAATAATAAGCCGCAACCGCCACTCGCTTACGCGCCAAATCACTTAAATTACTCAAATTACTCAAACTGACTGTCATCCTTAATAATATACCTATTATAAATACTCATTTCTATTAGCGGCTGCAAAATTACAAAAAAAAACAGAAAAAGACTGATATTTGAACAATAAATGTTGCGCCGTTTGAGATTTTTGCCGTACCTTTGCACTCAGAAAAGAATTAAAAACAAACTAGCAATGAAGAAACAAACAATGATTACCCTGGCACTCGCCTTGACTTTGGCGATGCCAACCCTACCCGCCTTCGCCCAGAAGGCGATGAGCAAGAAAGAAATTGCCGAAAAAGAAAAGGCATTCAAGAACCTTCAGCATCCCTGGAAGGGAAAGAAGGTGGCTTACTTCGGCGACTCCATCACAGACCCTAACATCAAGGCATCAAAAGTAAAATACTGGGGATTCCTGCAGGATTGGCTCGGCATCACCCCTTACGTTTATGGTGTGAGCGGCAGACAGTGGAACGATATTCCCCGTCAGGCAGACCAACTGCAGAAGGAACATGGTGATGATTTTGATGCCATCCTCATCTTTATGGGTACCAATGATTATAACAATGGTGTGCCTATCGGCGAATGGTACACGGAGACTTTCGACAGTGTGAGAGTAGCCCGCCACAAGCCAAGCGAAATGGTACAGCGCCGCCACCGCCACTTCTGCATGGACAAGAATACATTGAAAGGCCGCATCAACATCGCCATGTCGAAATTGAAGCAGATGTATCCTACCAAGCAAATCGTGGTGATGACTCCTGTGCATCGTGCTCTCTTTGCCAGTGGTGACAAGAACATCCAGCCAGATGAGATGTACGAGAATGTGCGTGGCATCTTCTTCGATGAATACGTGAAAGCTATCAAGGAAACAGGCAATGTCTGGGCAGTTCCGGTCATCGACCTCAACTCTCTTTCGGGTCTCTTCCCTCTTTACGATGCTGGTGCGCAGATGTTTAACAAACCGGATACCGACCGTCTTCATCCTAATGATGCCGGCCACTCCCGCATGGCAAAGACCATCATGCAGCAGCTATCAGCATTGCCTTGCGTCTTCTAGAAGCATCATCAGTTCCTGCAAGAAACGTCATATGCTTACCAAGGAATTTCGAGCAGAACATACAGAGATTCCATGGGAGCAAATGATAGGTTTAAGGCATGTTTTGGTGCATGGATACTATAAAATAAAGCCCAAACAACTTTGGAATATCATAGAGAAGGGTATACCTATTTTGATGCCACAAAAAAACAAGCAACTGCTTGATTCTAAGGAGCTTACAAAAAGAATAAGCAAAAGCAAGGTGTGGCAATAGGTGGCAATAGGTGACAATAAGAATACGTCTTATTGCCACCCATTTCTTCCTGTGTATCAATTACTTACAATCTGCGTGGCAGATGTGACAATAAAAAGCAGCAAATATTTTCTCCTGGAACAGATTAAACCAATAACCACCAGTAACTGATAATTGATTTATTTCTATTCCAAAAAATGAAAATAAGATGTTCGACAATTCGTCTGTAACATCAGAATTGCCGCTATAGATGAGCGTTGAACTTCATTCAGAGAATGGGCTAACACACAATGCCCGAGAGATAGATACAAAAGAAGCGTGAGCTTCCCTTATCTAACTCTCGGGCATTTGGCGTGGCCCATTCCTACAGATAAGTTCAGCCCACGCTATAGCGCAGGCATTCACTTATTCTATGTAGGAAATACGTCTTTTAATCGCCAAATTTCGAGAGTATTCCGAATATCGTAAACGCTTTGTATATTAATATGTTATATGTCTAAAGTTTTATTCTTTCTGTTTCTTATTATTCTATTTTATTTGTTCAACTTATGTTACAAGGGAGCAGCCACCTGCGGCAACCTCTCCCCTTTCGAGGGCAAAGTTACAAAAAATAAATGAAATATGCAACTTAATACCTCAAAATATCTTTTATCGAGTAAATTTTACTTGAAGCATCAAAGGAGAAATACTGGTCATCCATAATCATATAATCCTCTCTCTCTGCTTCTTGCTCAGACTCTTAATGAATCTATACGACACATATCAAATCAGCTGAAGATAACTTATAGCCTTCTCTGTACCGAAAAAATACTGGCGATTTAGCTTTCTGTAGGTCAACTCTTTTGCCAGTTGCTCTAAAGTCATTCCTCCATACAAATATCTTTCCAACTGAAAAGCGACACCATCATCAGCAACGGGACCTACCACTATATCATAGTCATGAACAAATTTTTCCTTACTTCTTTTACGGTTAGCTAAGATAAATTTTGCCCATTCTATTGATGGACTATCAAAAGTCAACACTTTCAGACTTCCATCAATCAACAGTTTCTCGTCAAACAAGAATTTTGTTACGACAGGAGAACCTGAGCCAACAATACGAGTTCGCTTGATTGCCATCTCCATTGCCTGCGGAAAAATATCCGTCAGATAAAAACCTTGTCCAAAATCCTTATAAGGCTTACACTTAGTAAAATCAATCTTGTCTATAAACAGATTGGATCCATGATACAACTCTATCATACCAATGCCCCTCCATGCCTATGGCAAATGACTGACAAATCATCCACTGCATCATCTAAAGAAAGAAGATGCTCCGCTCCATAACATTCATACAAAAAATCCAATCCCTTATGCCTTTTCAGATAAGCATAGGATTGCTTCAAAGATATGCCAAACCGCTGTGCAAATTGGCTCACACAATATATAATGTAATAAGTCTTATTTTCTAATTCCATAATTCTCAACCTACCTTTCCATATTTAATTTCCTCCTTCAGCAACTCATAGTTGTAGCCAGAACTCTGATAATATAGCCCTGTCTCTAAATCCTGAAGTTTCTCGAATAACTCTGAATTATAAACACAATCTAAAGCTTCTTCAAGAGAATACTTGAAGTCTTCCATCAGCCACATTGCCATATCTTTGATACGGGCATTAATCAATATGCCTATCTGTCCGGCTGAAAGTTTTGTTTGTCCTTCCATAATTATATATTTTTCTTTTGTGGGCAAATTTACAAAGAAATATCGAGAATACCACATATTTTATATATAAAAGTTTGGAGAATACAAAGAAAACTTGTAATTTTGCCTGAAAGAATGGATTTTTAGTGACACGAACAAAATAAACAGAAGAAATCATGATTAACGACAGGAGACAACTGGCTGACGTGTATCAGCAAACTATAGAAATTGTACTGGAGGGACATTACACCTCTGAGAATGGGGAGGAAGTGAAACTGCCCGACAACACGAAGATGTTGAAGGGAAGCAGATTCTATACCAAGCCACTGGATGCTTCAAACATACCTACCCTTGCAGATGGTTCCACCAAGATTATAGTGAAGAATGACGACAGCATCCATTGCGGTCATCAGTTGCAACAGGAAGGATACAATCCCGTGGTTCTCAACCTGGCAAGCCGGCGCAACCCGGGCGGTGGCGTGAAGAACGGAAGCCGGGCTCAGGAGGAGAGCCTCTTCCGCAGCACCAACCTCTTTCTCTCTATGTATCGTTATGCAGAATATGCCGAGGATTACAGTTTGGAGAAAAGCAAGTTCCAATATCCGATGCCTGTGAGATTCGGAGGCATCTATGTGCCAGATGCTACCGTGTTCAGAGCTGGAGCTAAGGATGACTTCGCCTTGCTCGATACTCCTTATTATATGTCGTTCGTGGCAGTAGCTGCCATCAATCATCCTGATTTAGATAGAGATGGGAACATCTGCGAAGAAGATGCCGCACTGACGAAAAACAAAATGAGGACGATGCTGCGCATCGGTTTGCTGAACGGACACGACAGCATCGTACTCGGTGCATTCGGTTGCGGCGCCTTCCACAATCCTCCGAAACATATCGCAAGACTTTTTCACGAAGTCATCGACGAGAAGGAGTTCAAGGACAAGTACAAGCTCATCGCCTTCGCCATCCTTGAAGACCATAACTCGCCAAGAGGTGGAAACCTGCAACCCTTCATCGAGGAATTCAAGTCATAAACTTCCACAGATTTGGCTTTCCCTTCGGCCGCCGATTTTCAATTCACAGATTCACACAGATGGGGCTTGATTAGCAGTAATCAATGCCCCGTTTCTCGCACTCACCTCGCAGGGCGGCGAGGAAGTAGCTGCGTTCGCTGCCCCAACCACGAACCTTGCGCTCATGATCTATGGTCTGCTTCAAACGCTCATCGCTGTATGCAGCAAAGCGGGCTGCATACTCTGAAATTCTTGACTCGGCATAACCTGCATCAACAGTTGAAGACTCGGCATTAACTGCCATTACACTCTCATTGTTCTTTAAATCTGAATTTGGATTCATAAAGATAATTATTTTAAGTTGTTAAACACTTACACATTCTTTTACCACCGTGGTTATCTCTATGCAAAACTCGGTTGGTGTGCCGCAACTGGGCAACTCTTAATGCTTGATTTCGGGTGCAAAAGTACATCATTATTCTGAAACCACCAAATTTTTTCGGGATTATTTTTCCTGTTTTTTTCCTTCTTCTAAAGAAGAAGTTTTTTCGGGGTAGCAGATAGTAAGGAAGAGAAATCCTTTAATGGTTAAACTTTCCTATATTTGCATTATAATAGTATTATAATAATAAAATTATAATTACCTTTGTAAATTGACAATCAGAAAGATACAAACAATTGAAATATAAAAACAAAGAATGATATGATACAGCAAGTAGAATTTTCATTGCGTCCGCTTCCTCGCGGCTTTCACCTCGTAACCAACGAGGTGATGAGGAACCTGCCAGCGCTGCCTAAGACAGGGATTCTGAATCTCTTCGTAAGACATACGAGCTGCGGATTGTCGCTGAACGAGAACTTCGACCCAGATGTGAGACATGACTTGAAGGGTATCTTCGAAAGATTGGTTCCGGATGGCGACCCAAGATACCTGCACCAGGATGAAGGACCGACGGACATGTCGGCTCATGCCAAATCGAGCATGGTGGGTGTATCGCTCACCATTCCCATTACCAACGGCAGATTAAACCTCGGAATATGGCAAGGGATCTACCTCTGTGAATTCAGAGAGGGAGGCGGAAGCCGACACCTCATCGCAACGATTATCGGGGAATAAAGATAAAAACGAGGATGTTCGCACATCCTCGTTTTTACGTTAACATAATCATTTATTCTATCGCGTCCAATTCCGCTTCATCCTCTTCCTTCTCCTCTTTCTTTCCGAAATTAGGATCAATCTTCAGGAAAGCAGTAACCAGGAAGGTGATGGCGCAACATGCCATCACGATGATGAAGAACATGCGGTAACCTACCATGTCCTTCAGATATCCAGAAACCATGCCCGGCAGCATCAATCCGAGATAGGAGATGCCCGTACAGATGGAATAATGGGAGGTCTTGAACTTTCCCTGACTGTAGAACAGCATATAGAGGGTAAGAACCGTGAAGCCCAAACCATAACCCAACTGCTCGACAAAAAGACAGCTGGAAACCACGATGAGGTTGCTGTTGAGCGAGTAACTCAGATAGATGTAAACCACATCAGGCAAGGTGATGGCGCAAACCAGAGGCCAGAGCCATTTCTTCATTCCATCCCTGCTCACCAGAATACCACCAAGAATTCCACCCAGCAGCAAACCTATCAATCCCACAGTACCGTTGGCAAAACCATATTCCTGCGGCGACAAGCCCAATCCGCCCTGCGAATTAGGACGGAGGATGAAGGTCTTGGTCATGGTGTTCAGAAGCGCTTCAGGGAATCGGTAGAGCAAGAGAAAGAGCATCACACAGACGGTTTCACCCAATCCGAACTTCACGAAGAAGGTGCGGAACATGTTCTTCAGTTCATGAGCCACTTCACCCACCGTTCTGTCGGTCTGCACATCATCCTTCGGGCGCGGCATGAAGCGGCTGTGATAGAGCCACAAACCGATGAAGATACCTGCCAGTCCGTAAAAGATAAGCGCCCATGAGAAGCGAATCTGGTTGCGGAAGAGAACCTGAAGCACACCTGCCAGCATCACCAGAAAACCATTCACAAAGATGATGGCGAGACGGTAGAAGGTATTTCGCAAGCCTACAAACTTAGTCTGCGTATGTTCATCCAGCTCAATCATGTAGAAACCATCTGCCGAAATGTCGTGAGTAGCACTACAGAAGGCGATGAGAAAGAAGAAGCACATCGTTGCCTGGAACCAGAAGGCGGTAGGCAGCGAGAAGGCGATGCCGGCAAGGGCAGCTCCGATGAGAGCCTGCATGGTGAGCACCCACCAGCGCTTAGTCTTCAGCAAATCTATGAACGGACTCCACAAGGGCTTGATGACCCAGGGAAGGGCGAGCCATCCGGTATAGAGACCCACCTCAGCATCGGTCAGCCCCAACTGCATGTACATCACCACAGAGAGGGCGGTTACGATGACGTTGGGGAGTCCTTCGGCAAAATAGAGGGTCGGAATCCATGCCCATGGACTCCGACTGTTTTTCTTTGTTACCATTTTACATCACTATTTATAAAGTTTCTTGATTTCAGCACCCTGATAGTAGTGCAACAGGATGGCATCATAATGATAACCCTGCTCGCCCATCACGGCAGCACCAATCTGGCAGAGGCCTACTCCATGCCCCCAACCGGCTCCGATGAGTTCGAAACGCTGAGGCACTCCCTGCTCATCCTTATCATATTTATCCACCACGAAGGCTGAACTCAGCAGATGACTGTCGCTCAGCGTACGGCGGATTTCGAGTTCCTTACCGATGGTAAAGGTCTTCTCGGTTCCGATAATCTGGAGCTTGCTGATTCTTCCACTCTTTCCGCGCTCCTCGGCCTTCATGTCAAGGATGGCACCCAGGTCCATCTTCAGTTTGTCGGCGATGAGCTGCTGCAACTTCTCCTGGCTGAGCGTTTCCTTCCAGCGGTAGAAATTGACGGTTTCCTGATCATAGTCGTTGAGCACTTCTGACAGGATTTTCTTGTCCTGCGTGTTGCAGAAAGCTGGCGGATTGAAGCGGATCCATTTCTCAGCCTCCTCCTCATTGGTCAGATTAGGCAGTGTATGTTCCACGCCCAGAGCAATGTCGCGAACCGCCGTGAGATAAGTCTTCGGCGTGTCCTCCCAGCAATACTGGAATTCCTCGGTTATTCCGCCGCAGCATTTCGAGAATCTTGCATCGCAGATTTCTTCACCGTCCATCAGAATCTGTCCCTTGGTCTGGCGGATGGCTTCAGCTACATGGGGCGATGTTTCCTTGGTGATGCCCTGGTAGCGCTGGCAGTGGTCGTCGGCACATACATCAAAGAGGGTGTGGTCTTCGCGGTCGTACCAGCGGATGAGCGTATCTTCCTTCTTGGTGAAGGAGAAGAAGTTGTTGCCGCTCTCAGCCACCTCTCGACGCTTCTTCATCTGTGCCAGGAGCCATGAACGGGAGATGACGGCGTGCGCCTTCAGGAGTTCGAGACTCGAAGTGGCACTCATCTCACTACTGATGACGCTCTCCAGATATTTCTCTACAGGCAACTCATTGATTGCCACAATCTTATCCGATTCTACCACAAAGCGGAGCGTGCCCAGAAAGGTTTGGGTTTCCTTGCGCTCCCAGTGGAAGTTGACACCGATGGTTACGTCGCTCAGCGAAAACGAGGCGTCGGCACTCTGCGGATGGAAGGTAAGCTGGCTGTACTGGTTGCCGTTCCAGAGCACACCGCCCTCTGAGAATTCTACCACCTGTTCGCCCAGCACCTTTTCGCCCTTGGCAAGATAAGGTTTGTTGAGCGAGAAATGAATCTTCTGCGCACTCACGATGCCCACTGTTACGTCGGGCTGCTTACCTTTATTATATAAGGTGGAAGAGGCTTCGGCTGCATCCTCGGCATCCTTAGATGCCTTCAGTTTAGCGATGATGGCATTCATCTTTTCTTCCGAAACGCCACATTCCTGCAGCAGCGAGAGGGCTTTCTCCTCGGTCAGCTTTCGGAAATCTTCCTCACGAGGGGTGATGATGAGTCCGCTCATATCCAGTGCTCCCGGCGAAACCACAAACTGGGCGTCACCTTCGGCAAAATAGGCTTCCGGACGGTGCTTTTCTCTCGGAATGACCACGCTGATGAATTCCTCGCCCTTGCGCCAGGAGATGATGTTCATCATCGGTTCGGTTTCGTCGCCACGCTGAGGCATTGCCTTGTAGAGACGGCGGAAGAGGGCCTCATCGCTCTCAGCACTCTTCGAGATGATGACGAAGGCGGGAACGATGAAGTCGCGAACCACTGAGATTTTCTCCTCATCATTGAGAGAGATGATGTCAGTCAGGTTGCGGGAGAGACGCTGCCAGTTGGTCTGAAGAGGAAGAATGCCGTTGGTTCCTGCCTGGAAATGAAGATGGTCTGGAGCCGATGCACCACACTTCGGACCGTTGTAGAACACCATCAGGTCGCTGTGCAGACTGATGAAGCGGTGCATCTCGCCGTAGTTCTTGTAGATGAGCTGAGGCTGATGCTTGCGTGCCGGAATGGTGAAGTGGACTGGCAGAATCGGGAACGGATTCACCAGAAGATGGAATTTCTCGTCTATCTGCTTCGACATCTGTTCCTTAGGACGGTTCTTGTCGCAAAGGAAACAAGGGCGCTCGCCCAAGGTTTTCTTATCTATCTTGGCGCCCGTACTTACGATGCGGGCTGGGTTCCACTGCAGTTTCAGCTGGTCGGAGAACTGGCGGGTTTCTACATGCTTGAGGTCGCGGAAGCGGTGGCGCGCATCGGTCCAAACCTCCAGCTGACGGTTGAAGAAACGCGAGATGCTGCTGTCTTCCATAATGTCGGCCTTGCCCTGCAACAGGTGCTGACGTGCCTTCAGTTCCATGGTGCGCAGGCGGTCCTTATACAGGTTGTTGGCGTTCACCTTCTCTACGCTGAGGGCTGCATCGCTGTTACCTCCCCAGCGGCGGCAGAGGTAGAGTTCGTCGTAGATTCTGCCGATGCGGTAACGGCGCGAAAATGCCAAGCCGAGCGCATAATCCTCACCATACGAGGTGTTAGGAAACTGGATCTGTCTGACCAGCGGAGTGAAGAAGGCGCGCGGAGCACCCAATCCGTTGATACGCAGCGCATTGTTGCATCCGTTTTCATCGGTCCATTCCTTGTGGTCTATCAGTCCCGGTGGCAGGGTGTTGAGGTCGAAGTCGCACATGCGGTACGAGCCGATAATCATGGCTGCCTTCTGCTTGTAGAAGGCATCTACTATCTTCTGGAGTGTCTTTGGTGAAGAATAGAGGTCATCGCTGTCAAGCTGTACGGCAAACTTTCCGCAGAAACTGCTGTTGATGGCTTCGTTCCAGCATCCGCCTATTCCCAGGTCGGTTCTCTCCGGCACAATCTGTATCAGGTTGTCGGCTTTAAGTTCATCCAGTATTTCGCCGGTGCGGTCGGTAGAATGGTTGTTTACCACGATGACGTTAAACTTGAAGTTAGCCTTCTGTCCCAGCGCACTCTTCACGGCATCAGCCACCGTCTTTTCGCGGTTGAAGACGGGGATGATGACAGATGCCTCGTATTCAAAATCCTGCTCACCGAAGTCGGGCTGGCGGTAGAAGGTGGTGTCTATCAGGGCGCCCACCTTGCCCAGATGCTGGGTGCATGCCTTTTCCATCTCAATCTGAACCTCGCGGTTGCGCGGGTTTACATAGTCAAACTGCTTCTCGCCGCTCTTACGGGTGTCGAGTTCGGCTTCTGAATAGAGGAATTCGTTGAGATGGAAGATTTCGCCCACGCGGCTCAGATAGAGACGGAGGTCGTAGAGGGCGGCAAACTGATACTCTTCGCGGTCGGGTTGGGCGATGTAGTCGGCCAGCGCCTGTGCCTTGATGCACCAGAGGCTTCCAAAGTCGAAGTCATCTCGCAAAGAACCTGATTGGTAGTCTATTACCGGATGTTTCTCCATTTTGTCTTCCACCATCTTGTAGTGGTCGGCGTAAACCATGACGGCATCCGTATCATCTGCCACTCTGAGGAATCGCTCCAGCGTGTTGTTTCCCCATCCTATGGTGGTGTGGCGGGTACAGATCATCACGTAGTCGGCATCTGTATTTTCAGCGATGCTGACAATGGTGTTACTGCTTTCCAGGCGGTCGGTGATGACAAACGTACATCCTTCGGGCACCTGATGATGAGCGGCAAAATCAGCACTCACCAGGAAGTGGATATGCTGTACAGTCTTGTACTCATGAAGCACCGACAAGGCATTCTGCGCATCGTCGATGTATTCGCAAGGCAAGAAAAGGTCTATTTTTTCTCTCATTTTCTTACGTTATTTTTGTTCACTTCAGCCCTTTTCGGGGGGCTAAATCTGTGTTTTTTATCTTTATTTTATCTTATTATATTAAAATATGTGGCAAAGATACTAATTTTTCGGCAAAAAACACTATCTTTGCAGTATGAATAATGAAAAAAAATATCTTTTGGGCCTTACACTTGCCGAATTGAAGCAGGTGGCAAAGGACTTAGGCATGCCCGCCTTCACCGGTGGGCAGATGGCGAAGTGGCTCTATGAGCAGCATGTGAAGAGCATTGATGAGATGACCAACATCTCGAAGGCGAACCGTGCCAAACTCGCTGCCGAATACGAAATAGGATGCTCCGGATATTCCGATGCGCAACATTCGGTGGATGGTACCATCAAGTACCTCTTCCCTACCCGAAGCGGCAAATTTGTCGAGACGGTTTACATACCCGACAAGGACCGCGCCACGCTGTGTGTTTCTTCGCAGGTGGGATGCAAGATGAACTGCCTGTTCTGCCAGACCGGCAAGCAGGGGTTTGAGGGCAGTTTGCCTGCCGGCGACATTCTGAACCAGATTTACTCGCTGCCTGAGGTAGACAAGCTTACCAACATCGTGTTCATGGGTCAGGGCGAGCCGATGGATAATCTCGACAATGTGCTGCGCGCCACGGAGATTCTCACTGCCGACTACGGCTGGGCATGGAGCCCGAAGCGCATCACGGTAAGTTCGGTGGGCGTGAAGAACAAGCTGAAGCGGTTCCTGGAAGAGAGCGACTGCCATGTGGCCATCAGCATGCACGACCCTATCCCTTCTGAGCGCGCCGAACTGATGCCTGCCGAAAGGGGCATGGGCATTGAGCAGGTAGTAGAGCTGCTGAGAAACTATGATTTCTCTCATCAGCGCCGCCTGAGTTTCGAGTACATCGTCTTTAAGGGCGTAAATGACAGCATGCAGCATGCCAAGGCCATCATCAAACTGGTGAAGGGACTTGACTGCCGCTTCAACCTGATCCGTTTCCACCAAATTCCAGACATTCCTCTGCAAGGTGTGGATGATGAGAAGATGGAGCAGTTCCGTGATTACCTCACCCAGCATGGTGTCTTCACCACCATCCGTGCCAGCCGCGGCCAGGACATCTACGCCGCCTGCGGTCTGCTCAGCACCTCGAAGAAAATCGGAGAAATCCGTGAACACGAGGATGAGGAGAAGATGAAGAAGTAAGGAAAGGAGGGGAAGGATGGATATGTTTACATTTACAATGGTTACAGGTTGCATCATCTCATTATGTATATTGGGATGGTTATACACAAAACCTGGTCAGAAATGGCTTGATGGATTTAAATAGAAATTATGGATACATTCACATTTTCTTTAATGATTTTTGCCATTGCTGCAGTAGCCCTCGTCTGTTGGCTATACACGAAATCAGGTAAAAAGTGGTTAGAAAAGCAATAGGTTGTTAAAACAAAACGACTATGGGACAAAAAGACGATAAAGAAAGAGAAAAGACAAGAAGAGTAGAAACAGCGAAGTTGTGTTACAATTTATGCCATTCTACACTCACAATAACCGTATTGGGAAACGTTGCATCATTCTTCGGAATCGGTAATACAACATCAGAGATCTCATTATGGTTCATCATTGTGGGCTTAGTAGCTTCACTAGCTTTTTTTATCATTGGTTATAACATTTTAAATAAATAAGAAATATGTTTTACATGGCTTTAACAATGACAATTATCATGGTAATTGCAGTTAGCTTCCTGATATTCCTCTACACTCCAAAGGGCAAGAAATTTTTGGAGAGTATGTAAAGTATGATGCACTCATTTGCACACAAAACAACAATGCTGCCACTCATCAGCCTACTACTAGTTCTGCTGAGTGGCTGCAACAGAGGAAACGGAAAACTGCCCAAGAGCACAGGACAGCCTTACGAGGTGGTGCTTGAGGGAGATACCGACAGCATCGTTACGAAGATACTGACGGAAGAGGTGCCTGCCCTGCCCCAACCCGAACCGCTCTGCCGGCTCATCCAGGTGAAGAAGGGAAAGACCCACGGCAGCTACCTGCTCGTAAGAACCCGCATCGTGGTGAACATCCCGGCAGCGGAATTCTCAGTCGGGCTGAGCCGCAACGAGAATGCTTCGCCGCAGACCGTCATCCGCATCTCTGCCCGCTCGCCGCAGCAACTCAGAGAGAAACTCAACCCCGAGAAACTGCGCCAACTCGTAGATGAGGCTGAACTGGAGCACCTCACCTCCATCATCTCCACCAATCCGAGCAAGCAGAACCGCGAGATGCAGCAGCTGGTAAAGAAGAACTTCGGCATCAGCATGAACATCCCTGCCGAAATGCAGGCAAGCAAGAAGGCGAAAGACTTCATCTGGATTTCAAACAACGCCAGCTCGGGCATGAAGAACCTCATCCTCATGAAAGTGAAGAGTGAAGAACGAAGAGCGGAGAAAGTGAAGAGTGAAGAACGAAGAGAGAAAAATTCAGATGCTTTTTCACCTCAAGAGAAGCAGCAGATTGACAGCATGCTCCGAACCAATATGCCCGGCGAAACCGACAGCATGTACATGATGATTCCTGTTCTTTCAGAAAGAGGACTCTGGGAGATGAAGGGCGACGCCATGGGAGGACCTTATGTGATGAGGCGCATCTGCCCCGGAAAGGGGAAGGATGAAATCATCATCATCGGCTTCGTATATGCGCCCGAAATGAAAAAGAAAATATTAATCAAGCAGCTGGAAGCTGCGATTTCTACTATAAAATATAAACGATAAATGGACAGCAAAAAGATTAGAGTGGCCATCACTCACGGAGATACCAACGGTATCGGATACGAACTCATTTTTAAGGCATTCAGTGAGCCAGAGATGTTGGAGTATTGTACCCCTATCATCTACGGTTCACCTAAAGTGGCAGCTTATTACCGCAAGGCGATGAATCTGCCTGCCCAGTTCTCCATCATACAGAAAGCTGAAGATGCGGAAGACGGAAGAATCAACCTCCTGCCGGCTGTAGACGAGGAGGTGAAGGTTGACATGGGCATGCCTACCCTGGAATCGGGAGCAGCTGCCATCAAGGCACTTGACCGCGCCATGACCGACTACCGCGACGAGCTCTTCGACGTGCTCGTTACCGCACCGGTAAGTCCGCTGAACGCCCAGATTGAGGGTTTCCAGTTCAAGGGTCACAAGGAATACATTGAAACCTGCTTGGGCGAAGGAGCCAAGGGTCTTTCCATCCTCTGCGGCGGCGATCTCCGCATCGCCTCTGTAACCGGAAAAACTCCGCTCAAAGACGTGCCGGCAGCCATCACCCAGGAACTCATCATCGAGAAGGTGAAGCAGATGCACACATCCCTGAAGCGCGACTTCATGATTACCAACCCGCGCATCGCCGTGCTCGCCCTGAACCCTAGCAACAACGGCGAGGAGAGCTGCGGAACTGAGGAAGCTGAAATCATCATCCCAGCCATTGACCAGCTTGCCGAGCAGAAAATACAGGCCTTCGGTCCTTACCCAGCCGACGAGTTCTTCGGCAACGGATATTTCGTAGAGTTCGACGGCATCATGGCCATGTATCATGATCAGGCCACTACCCCGTTCCATTCGCTCTACACCGAGGATGGCGTGCTCTTTACAGCCGGTATGCCCCTCGTGCACACCGCCGCCGACACCACTCCTTGCTACAGCATCACGGGCTGCAACGAGGCCGACGCAACCTCCTTCCGCCACGCCATCTGCCTGGCGCTGGATGCCTTCTGCAACCGCGAAGACTATGATGAGGCCTACGAGAATCCACTGCCTAAACTCTACCACGAGAAGCGTGACGAGAGCGAGAAGGTAAGATTCTCCATCCCTAAGAAAAAGGATAAATAGAAAGGCATCTTATCCTGGAAAGCGAAAGACGCCTTATCCCACGAGAAAAGCGGGATAAAGAAAGATTCGGGAGGGCAGATGAGCCCCAAAACAGCAAAACTGCCCTGTAATCAGACCTCCCGAACGTTAAAATAAAGAAAAAATGCTGATAATTCAGAAAAAATGAGTAATTTTGGCAGCTAATGGATACTTCCGAACTACAAAAGATAAAACAACGCTACAATATCGTCGGTAACAGCGACGGATTGAACCATGCGCTCGACGTAGCCCTACAGGTAGCGCCGACCGATCTCTCCGTGCTCATCATCGGCGAGAGCGGTGTGGGTAAGGAAATCATTCCAAGGGTGATTCACGACAATTCGCCACGCCGCAGAGAGAAATATTTCGCCATCAACTGTGGAAGCATTCCGGAGGGAACCATTGACAGCGAACTCTTCGGACATGAGAAGGGTTCCTTCACTGGAGCCATAGGCGAAAGCGAAGGATACTTCGGTATTGCCAACAAGGGTACCATCTTCCTCGACGAGGTGGGCGAACTCCCGATACAGACGCAGGCAAGACTGCTGCGCGTGCTCGAAACGGGAGAATACATCCGCGTGGGTGGAACTGAGATAAGGAAAACGGATGTCCGCATCGTGGCAGCCACCAACGTAAACATGCGCAAGGCTGTGAGCGAAGGCCGGTTCCGCGAGGACCTCTACTACCGCCTCAACACCATCCCTATACAGATGCCTGCATTGAGGGAGCGGGGCAACGACATTCTCCTGCTCTTCCGCCTCTTCGCCATGCAGATGGCCGAAAAATACCGTCTGCCTAAGATTTCACTCTCAGAGGAGGCTAAGCAGATTATGCTGAAATACAAGTGGCCGGGAAATGTGAGACAGCTCAAGAACATCACCGAACAGATGTCGGTGCTGAGCCGGGAAAGAGAAATCGACGCGCAGACCCTCACCCAGTTTATTCCGAGAGATGAGGAATCTACACAGCTCGCCACCATACAGAAGGATGGTAACGACGACCACAGCTACGCCAGCGAGCGCGAACTGCTCTACAAGATTCTCTACGAACTGAGGGGCAACGTGAGCGACCTGAGACGAGAGATGAACAGCCTGCGCAAGCAGCTCGACGAGGCACGCCAGCTGGGCGGCACCAGCGGATATGTTTCGCCGGTTCAGCCGAGCACCCAGGTAGCTCCGGTTTCAGCCGTAACTCCGGTATCAGCGGTTCCGTCCGTATCATCCGTCTCACCGGTATCATCGGTTTCATCGGTTTCACCGGTTCCGTCCGTACCTCCAATTACCGACCTCGACGAGCTCCAGCACATCCGTCAGGAAATGGCTGCAGGAGGCATGAGGGGCACTTACAAACCCGAAGCCGAGGATGCCGAGATTGAGGAGATTAAGGAAGAAAACGAGAATCTGAACCTCAGCGACCTGAGCAAGCAGATGATAGAAAAGGCGCTGGAGAGAAACAACGGAAACCGCAAGAAAGCGGCTGAAGAACTGGGAATCTCCGACAGAACCCTGTACAGAAAGATTAACAAATATAAGTTATGAAGCATTTACGCGCGTACCTATATATAATAGGACTCACTCTCATGGTGGCGGTCATGGCTGCATGCTCCGTGAGCTATAAGTTCAACGGTGCCAGCATCGACTACACCAAAACCAAGACCATACAGATTGCCGACTTCCCTATCAGAAGTTCGTATGTGTGGGGTCCGATGGGTCCGATGTTCAACAACGAAATCAAGGACAAGTTTGCCAGCAACACCCAGCTCGTACAGGTGTCACGTAACGGCGACCTGAAGATAGAGGGCGAAATCACCCAATATTCTCAGCGCAACAAGTCGGTTAGTTCTGAGGGATACTCAGCACAGACCGAGCTCAGTATCACCGTAAACGTACGTTTCACCAACACCAAGAACCATGCCGAGGACTTTGAAAAGCAGTTTACATCTGCCAAGACCTACGACACCACTCAGAGCCTTGCCTCGGTGCAGGAAGAACTGGTAACCCAGATTATCAAAGACCTGGTAGACCAGATATTCAACGCTACGGTGGCTAACTGGTAAAAGAAAGATAAAAAGTTAATAGTTAAAAGTTAAATTAGTGGAACTAAGCAGATTGATACAACACCCAGAGGAAATGAACCGAGAGACGCTCTACGACTTGCGCGCCCTCTTGGCCCTATATCCGTATTATCAGACGGCACGCCTGCTGATGTTGAAGAATCTGTACCTGCTTCACGACCCGAGTTTCGACGAAGAACTGCGCCGGGCAGCCATCTACATCACCGACCGGAAAATCATCTTCGAGATGGTAGAGGCAGCCCATTATCAGATAAAACCCGACCCGTCAGAGGTGGATCTCAACCAGCTGAAGGAATCGGAAAGAAAGGAAACGGGAGCAGAAAAACACGGCGACCGCACCAGCGACCTCATCGACCACTTCCTGGGATCCATACCGATGGATGCCGAAGAGGAGGAGAAGAAGAAGGAGAAGCGCAAGCCTACACCTGCCGATGCGGCAGTAGACTATGTGGCGTATCTCATGGAGACAGAAGACCAGCAGGAGCCGGAAGATACTTCGCGCACCATGAGCCTCATCGACGACTTTATGGAGGATGGCGGTTTCAAGCTGCCTAAAATCCAGCAGGACGAAGATTACAAACCGGAATTTACGCCCGAACTTCAGACCGATTCAGGAAAGGACGGCGAAGAGGAAAACAGCGGCGTATTTACCGAAACCCTCGCCCGCATCTACATCAAGCAGGGAAGGTACCAGAGGGCTTACGACATCATCAGCCGACTGCATCAGCAGCGTCCTGACAAGAACGGATATTATGTTGACCAGCTCAGGTTCCTGGAGAAACTGATGCTGAACAGCAAGAAGAAATCTCCGGAGAAAAAGAAATAAATAAGAATAATAAATAAATAAAACTAGTTTTAAAAAAATGGCTTACACATTATTAGTAGTATTAATCGTCCTGGTAGCTATCCTGATGATTTTCATCGTGCTCATCCAGGAGTCAAAGGGAGGTGGACTCGCAAGTAACTTCTCTTCAACCAACTCAATCATGGGTGTTCGCAAGACCACCGACATTGTTGAGAAATTAACATGGGGCCTCGCTGCAGCCTTGGTTGTTATCAGCGTGGCATGTGCTTATGTAGCTCCTCAGGCAACTGGTGAAAACAGCGTCATGGAGGGTGCAACTCAGGAGCAGACCGCTCTTCCTGCTATGCCAGGTGCTAGCAAGGATGCAGCAGCAGGTGCACAGAAGGCAGCTCCAGCAGCAGGTGCAGGTGCTCAGCAGGCAGCTCCGGTTGTTCCAGCAAGCCCAGCTAAGTAATAAAATCAGCTGATAAAGCTGATAAGGAAAAGTGGCATTTTCGCTCTCTTCTACCCTTTTATTCTAGAGAAAAGGATGGAAAAAGACGAAAAATGCCACTTTTTTTGATGTTTTTGAAAAAAAGTTGCTCAAAAATTTGGTAGAACCGAAAAAAGTTCGTACCTTTGCACTCGCTTAAAAGAAATGACATTTAAGCTAGCTAACATGGTGGACGTAGTTCAGTTGGTTAGAGCGTCAGATTGTGGTTCTGAATGTCGTGGGTTCGAGTCCCACCTTCCACCCAGGATAAACCCTGCAAGATTTATTTCTTGCAGGGTTTCTTGTTTTATTTCCCTCCTCTCTCTTTCTTTCGTTTCATCACCGAAATCTTCACGTTGGGGTAAACCTCACGAAAGGCACGTTTCACCAGCGGATACACCGAAATCGGACCGTCTGTGTCAAGATACCGGCTCACGAAGGCTATCAGGAAATTCCTGCTCTCAAAAGCATTCTCAAGGGGAGAAGGCAGAAGCCCATACCCTTCCAGCCCCGCCTTACGACATACATCATAGATAAACTCGTCGGTAGCCTCATCCGGCAGCCACTCCTGCAGTATCCTTCGCGGACAGAACATCACATGCCGCTCTTTAAACAGCCTTCGCGTGCGGCGCAGCAGTCGCCACAGCCGCACATAAGTTTCATAATCATGCTGTATTTTCATACCATTCATTATTATTGATTTTCTCTTAATGACCTTAATGACCAATGACCTTAATGACCACCCGCAGGAAGATTCTGAACCTTCTGAAAATGGTTAGGCACACTGCCCAATACGATAAGCCCCTGGTTGCGCCAGTTTTTCAGCATCATGCGCACACTGTTGCGGCTCACATTCGCCCCCTTCACAGCCATACACTGCTGAATCGCCTGCTCCATACTGAACTCATCGGCAAGCCGCGCAAAGATACTGTCGTTCTTACCCACGCGGTTTCTCGGTCCTATCTGATAATTCTTCGACTCATAAGCCCCCTCTATCCGCTCGCGGAAATAGTAGAGATCATTGTCTATGAGATAATCGGCTATGAGGTCGAAAGTCTGCAGCATGTCGTCATTCTGCAGTTTCTCCAGCGTGGTAATCCAGAGCTTCGGAGTCAGCTTCAGCCGCTTCTCAGCACCCGAAAGTCCAAAACGACCAATCAGCGATTCAGCTACCTTGCAGAGCCAGAGTGCACAGGTAATGCGCTGCGCATTCACACAGCCGCGCAGACGCTGGCGAGCCAGCACCCTGTCGTCGTTCTTCATCGCTTCCATACGGATTCGCTCCAGCCATTCCCTGCCCCGGTTCTCCAGCTTGTGCAGCACCACCGTGCCCTGCATCATCGGCAGCAGATGAGCCACCTGATGAATGTGCTCCTCCTGCTTGTCGGTCAGGTGAGAAGGTTTCAGAGCCAGCGGCGCAAACGTGTTGTCGGGCGTGCGGGCGATGGAGATGCGCGAGAGCAGACCGTCGGTATAATTGGTAATCACGCGGTAGAGTGCATCCTGCGTGCCGCACATCGTCACATTCCAGAGCAGTTTCTTGATGTGCACACGGGTAGCATCTGCGCTCTTTGCCTCGCGGTCGTAGCGGCTCTCGTCATAAGCCTGGCGCAGCATCACACTGAAATCGCTCATCGCCGACTTCCACTTCATCGCCACCGTATCAGCCTCGGGTGTAAAACTGAAGCTGTGTTTCTCCTCAGCATTTCCCAGTCGTTCGGCTATGTTGGCAAGCGTGTTGTTCAGCGGCAGCATTCTTACCGGCAGTTTCGGCTGTTCGGGTGCCTTTCCGCTCTTCATGCGTCTGGTTTTCTGCGCCCATTCCTCCTCCTGCTGGGTGTAGATGTCGGTCTGCGCCTGCAGTTCGTACATCCAGGCACCGATTATCGGGTCTAGCTGTCCCTTTCCCGAACCGAATTCGCCGCAGATGTAGGAGATGAGATTCAGTCCCCTCGCATTGCCGTGTACATCCAGTTTCACGCCCGTAGCCAGAGCCCCGAGTGCTGGAGCTATGCCGATGAGGGTAGCCATACAGAGCGGCGTTCCGGCAGCAGCCACACTGTCGCTCACGCCCATCGGCAGTTTCGGCAGTCGGTTAAAATGCCAGAGTTCATCCTGTTGCATGGCCTCGTCCAGCGCATCAGCCACCTGCACGCCTTCCTGCGCATCTCCGCATCCCGTCTTGAGATATTCCTGCCTCAGCGCATTGAGCACATCTTTCAGTCTTTTCGGCATCTGCGTTCGTCTTTCAGCCAGAGCCGAGTCAATGCATTTCATCTTCTGTTCTTCCGGAAACCCGTCGTAGCAAGGAATCACCCTATCCATGAGTTTCCTGTCGAATCCGCATATATGCCTCAGGTTCACCGCGAGTTCAAAAGTCAGCACATCTCTGTTAGAGGTCACCGGCGTTTTCCCGTCGTTATACATCCCCCACCATTTCTCAATAATCACCTCATACGGTATCCCCAAGTAATTCTCTCCAGAAGAAGAGGAAGAAGAAGAGGAGGAGGAGGAAGAGGAAGAAGATGAAGAGGAAGAAGATGAAGATGAAGATGAAGAGGAAGAAGATGAAGAGGAAGAGGAAGAGGAAGAGGAAGAAGAAGAAGAGGAGGAAGAGGAAAAGCCAGCAGATGAGGAGCATGTCCCCCGTTGGGCCCCCGTTCCAGGCGATTCCATCGCCTGTCCCCCCGGCTTCTTCTGTCCCCCCGGCTTCTCCGTTCCCCCCAGCTTCTCCGTTCTCTCCGTATCCCCCACCTTGAAGTGCTTATTGCTCCCGTGGGCTCCTTCTGGCAGTTCTTCTCTTCCGTTTTTCTCCCTGTCTTCCAGCGTTCTTGCCTCCTCGGCAACGCGTTCCACATCAGCGCCCGGGCTCACCCCATACTGGTCATTAAAGAGTTCAGGCGAGAGAAAGAGCAGTTCATCCTTATCAGCAGTACTTGAGAAGTAAACCCGGTTGATATCATGCGCATTGGTATCCAGTTCGCAGTCGAGGGCTTTAGCGATGCGCACCTGGTTTTCGAGAATCGTCTTTCCCTTTTCTCTTTTAAAAACAGCATGTCCGCCCTGGCTCGCGCTTCTTTCCAGCATCAGCAGTCCCAGCCTTTCAGCCAGCGTCGCTCCTTCTACAGCCGCTCCTTCAGCACCCTTGCCTTCTCCAGCCGCTCCTTCAGCACCCTTGCCTTCTCCAGCCGCTCCTTCAGCACCCTTGCCATCTCCAGCTGCTCTTTCAGCGCCCTTGCCTTCTCCAGCGTCACCGCCCTCAGCAGCCGCTCCCTTTATTTCCGAGCCAGCGGTCCCCCGCCTAGCCCCCGTTCCCTGCGATTCCATCGCAGGTCCCCTCTTCTCCATCAGCATTTTAGCTATGCGTTCAAACTCCCCCGCATCATCCACATCAAATCCGAAAGCCTGGCTAGGCAGCCGGCACCCCTTCACAACCCCATCCGGGTAATACCCCGAATAGTTAAACTGGATAAGCCGCCGTTTAGCAGCCTGGTTACCCATTCTAGCCTGCCTTAGGTTAGCCTGTTGCGAAGAAGTATTTCTGAGCCGGCGATACGACTCCTCAGTGAGAACAGGGAGGGCCACCTTGCGCCCTCCCCTAACAGAAATCAAATAAACACTCATATTCCAATCAAAAAATAAAACAGTTAATAAAGATTCAGTAAGTACATCTAGGGCCCTATCCCAGCATCAGATAATCCATGATAGCCTGCACCGCCTCGCGACTCTCCTTGCGCATCGCCTTAGGAATATTGATGCCCTCATTCTTAAAAACCTTCAGAAAAATCTGTATCGCCCCGTCCTTCGTCTCCGAAGCACGGCCGTGGGCAAACTTCCTGATCAGCTTACTCTGCGAACGCGGATACCCCTTCACCGTAAAATCCACCGTTCCGTCGCTCATCTGCTGTACGATGCCCAGCGTGCGGAAACTGGAAACTTGATTAGGTTTCGGATCATCAGGCGAAAACATAAAATACTTTCGGTTGTCGAAGAAAGCCATGCCTTCTATCTGCACATGCTCACCCCCATTCATCACCATTCCAACATTCTGATTCAAATTAAAATTCTTTTCCATATTAGTTTTTTCTTTTGTAATTCAAGTTTTGCAAGTTCCTCCCCCCTAACATCAGTTCAGCTTAACGATTTCCTGCACCGAGATGTCCTGAAACACCTGCCCATTATGCTCGCGGGTCTGAAAGCGCAGGCGAACCGCCACCACATCCCCAGCCTGGAAACGGCATTCTGCCGCATTGCCCCAAAGCTGTGCTGTAAACTGGTTTTCAAACTTGCCGCCAAGTTCCTGCAACAGGATGTTGCATTTCTTAATCTGGCCGCCCTCAGCCTTCTGGCTCTGCACAGCGAAGGCCTCGCCCTGCTGCACCACTTTCATCAATTCTGTATTCATCATTTATAAATATTAAATAGTTAAAAAATCAATAGTTACACAATCGTAATAAACACCAGGTCGTCAGGTCCCTGAAACCCCTTCAGCATCATTTCCAGCTTAAAGAGCACAGCTCTCGAGTTCTCCAGTCTTCCCACCTTCGTGTTATTCCCCACCAGGATGCAGCCCTGCGTATCCTTCACCGAGTTTCCGGAATGGATGCGGATGCCGTCGAAGAGGGGCACATCCATCAGCTGAAACAGCCTCTTGCCGAATTTAGGCGAATAGGTAAACCTCATCAGGTATCTCCCTTCCGGAATCGCCGTCATCCCCTTCACCTTCAGTCTCTTATCCCATTTCCCCCCATTCAGCAGGTTGCGTCGCGGCGGTTCCAGCGTATCACAGAAGGGCTGTAGCCCTCCGTCTCCCTTCAGCCCTTCATCGCCCGTCTGGCTCCCGTCGCCCTTCAGCCCTTTATCAGCCTCCAAGTCCCCCGTCTGGCTCCCGTTCCCTGCGATTCCATCGCAGGTCCCTTCTTCTTCCCTTTCCCCCAGGCAGTAAAGGCGCCCGATGGTATACCCTTTCTTTTTAGCGAAGCGAACCAGCTTCAGCTCCATGATTTTCGTTTTCATTTTCATCATTTATCCATTTAAAAAAGTTATTACTCCAACCAGCGTCATTTCTTCCGAATCCTTTTCAGGAACCAGCCTCATTTCTTCTGATTTCCGGTTGCAAAGGTAGGGCAAAAAAACGAAAGGCTTCGTAGACCGCCCTCACGAGTCTACGAAGCCTATACTTCTCAAAACAAAGCTAACTATCTGATAATCACCTCATAAAAAAAATCAAAAAAACTAGAAAAAACTTTCATGGAGTCTACAAAGCCCCCATCAACATCCCCCTGTAATTCCGAAACAAACAACATCCATCAGATACGGGATGCGCTTACAACGCCTAATTTTTATCTTGATAGATTTCCGCCATTTTCTGTCTCATATCCTTAAAGATCTGCAATTGGCGCTCACGGGTCGTCGTATCGTTAAGAGCGCGACTCAAATCCTTATTGTAATTAGACAAATCCAGATTCACCGCCCGTCCAAACGCCCGGAAAGCCTCCTTCTTGGTGCAGCGAACCCCATCCTTATCCGTAAAAAGCCCTAATTCATAAAGCACATTAACCACACGGATGAAATCAATCTTCTTTCCCCGAACAGGCGAAAGATAAACAGAAGAACCAGCCCCCTTCTCCTCCCCGTTTTCAGAAACTGATACTGAAGGCGAAGATGATGATACTGACCCGGCAGCCCGGCAAGCTGCATCGCTAACCCCCAGTTTCTTGCACAGCAACTTTCTCAACAGCCTATAGCTCAATATATTACGCAAAGCACAAAGTGGCGGCATAAGATAGCGAAGATGTGACAGAAACTTAGCATCATCAGCAATGAAGTCATACAGTCTTCCCGGCAGTTGCCTCACCTTCATTTCAGTATCAGCCAGCATCACCTGTGGCACGGATGTAGAAAAAGCCATCAAGTGGTCAAAGTCCTCTTTCACACCTTCATCCTCCATCATCTGTTGCCACATTTCGCATCGTTTTCGGGTAACCTCAATGCATCCTCCCTTTACCAGCGCCCTATCCATCTTTTCAGCCATTTCCATCAGTTTTGGCCTTCCGCTAGCCTCGAGCAGCTGTCTGTATCTCAGCACCCTTTCATGCGCCTCCCTGCTCACATCAAAGCTAACCTCCTCCAGCCAGCACCCCAAATACTCGCAAAGCGTAACCTCAGAAGAAGAGAAAGAAGCAGAGCCAGCACTCCCCCTTTGCGCCCCCGTTCCCTGCGATTCCATCGCAGGTCCCCCACCTTCCTCATCCGCCTCTATTTCTCCCAAGCAGAAATCGATGATGAGCTCCAGCGATTCTATCCTCTGCCTAAAAGCAGCAGGGAGGGCCAAAGCAGCAGGCTCCATCCACCCGCTCCAATCAAGAGCAGCAGGAAGAGAAAGAGAAGCAGAAAAAGAAGCAGAAGAAGCAGCAACAGAAGAAGCAGCCCCAGCAGAAGAAGCCCCCTTCATCTTAGGCTTCTCTACCCAGAACACCCCGTGTTTCTCCACGTTCACCTCCGTCACCCTTACCGGTATCCCGACCCGAAGCCTTTCACCGTATTCAGCCACGCACTGATGGGCATCATCTGCAGCCAGATAAGCTATCTGCCGCCCATGCTCAAGCACAACAACTGCCTGAGAATCATAATGGTTCTGCTCATCAAGGCGAAGCACAACAAGGGGCAACCGGGCTTGCAAGCCCGACAATACACCGATAGTACGCTGCTCCATTTCAGGAGTCTCCTGGGCATTGCCACGAAGGCTGGGGTTAGCAAAATAACGCACAGCAGTGGCGAGATAAGTAGTAGTTTTCTGTGTCATAAGTATAATTTTTTATCTATATTAGTTTTTACCAGAGGCAAGCTTATCCTTTTAGCTTGCTTGATGGGGGCAAAGATAGAAAAAATAATTGTTACCACCAAACTTTTTCTTCTTTATTTTCAGAAGAAATCTATGAGCAAGAACTCTTCCCCTAAAGGGGAAACTCAATTATCTTTACATCTTGATGGTCAAAAGTGGTCATTAAGGTCATTGGTCATTAAGGTCATTAAGGATTCTCCAACGGGGAGTAAAAATAGAGACAATAATAAAAATATAAATATTTATATTTTTATTATTGTCCTAAAAAAATACCCCCAATCTCAAAGTGCTTAATGACCTTAATGACTAATGACCTTAATGACCACCCTCTTTTCTCTCTCCCCTCAGCCTTCTCTTCATCTCTCCTTCAACACCCCTCCAGCCGTAGTTTCATTTTTATGTCACGATGAAAAAAATATTCTATCACGATATAATAATAACAGGCGCGCGCGGGCACGGGTATGGAGATACAGCAGAAGCACAGTCAAGCCGCCTTGTGCCGACTACCGGAAGGCCTCTCGTTTTGTAAAGAAAAGTTAAAGTTGAAAAATATTTACGATTTTACTTGCCCATGTCAAAATTTTTTCGTACCTTTGCACCGTGAAATTCGAGAAAGCGCGCAAACTCGGATTCACGCTTACAGATTTTCAACATTAATAACCACTAAAAAAAATTAAACATTATGGGAATGAAACTTAAGGCAATTGAGCGTAACGTATCTTTCGACAAGAACAAAACCCGCTACGCATTCGTGCTCACTCCAGAGCTCTACGGCAAACTTACTGCCGACAAGGTAATCAAGGAAGCTTCTCTCCGTTCCGGACTGCCAAAGGGTGTGGTAAACGCATCTTGGAACGCATTGAGCGACGTCATCGTGGCATGGGCCACTGAGGGTCACAGTGTGGCAATCCCAGGTCTCGGAACCATGCGATTCGGTGTGCGAGGCAACGCCGTTGAGAAGGTTGACCTCGTAAGTACCGCCCTCATCACCGCACGCCGCGTCATCTTCACCCCAAGTGTGGAGATCAAGGAGGAACTCGCCAACACCGCCATCAGCATTACTTGCTACGACCGCAACGGAAAGGTAATCAAGCAGGTTACTTCTGCCGACAAGGGCAACGTTGACGAGGAGGGCGATGGTAACAACCCTACTGGCGGCGGCGGAAATTCCGGCGAAAACGGCGGTCAAGGCAGCGGCACTACCGAAGGCAGCGGCACTACTGAAGGCGGCGGCACTACCGAAGGCGGCGGCACTACCGAAGGCGGCGGAAACATGGGCTAGCCAAAGCCCCCTTCGGGGGGCTGCACTCTTTCTGAGAAATCCTCCTGAAAACGGAAACGAAGATTTCCAATACTGCTCTTAAACACGAAACACAAATATTTAACCACTAAAAAGAAAGGAAAGTCATGATGAAAAAAGAAACATGGAAAACGCTGATACAGGTTATCATCAGCATTCTCACCGCCGTAGCAACTACTCTCGGAGTAACGAGCTGCATGTAGAAAAGCGGTAAAGAAGAAACGCAAGGCCGCAAGGAAAAGGCGGCAAAAAAATTAAAGCCCAGAAAGAGGCAAAAGCATCCTCAAAACATAAAGATGCTTTTAGCCTTTTCTCAGGGCTCTTTCTATATATAAAAGTTTAAAAGTGGTTTTAATATGGGCTGAAAGGCCCAAAGCTACATAAAGTAGCACGCTTTTTTATCTGATAACCTTCACCTCGCCATCCTTGGCAATCTTTACGATGCTCGAAGGCTGATGAGGTTTATGCTCCTGGCGACGGCTCCAGCAAACATAATCTACGGCATTGAGGATTTCCTCAGAAATGTCGCGATAATTCTGGGCAGCTGGCTCGCCGCTCACATTGGCACTTGTGCTCACAATAGGCTTCTGAAAACGGTAACAAAGCTGCTTGGAGAAAGGCTCATAAGTTACACGCATCGCCAAACTGCCATCCTCTGCCACCAGATTACTAGCCACTCCACTCGCATCATCCAGAATAACCGTGGTAGGCTTAACAGGCATCGCAGCATCAATGAAATCCCATGCCACCTGAGGCACATTGCGGAAATAACGGGCCATGCGGTCGGCAGAATCTATCAGGCAGATAAGTGCCTTAGAGTCGTCACGCTTCTTAATTTCATAAACTTTCTTTACCGCCTCCGGATTGGTTGCATCACAACCTATTCCCCATACGGTATCCGTTGGGTAGAGAATCACTCCACCCTTGCGCATGCATTCCACAGCACGCTTAATATCTTCTTCTACAGTCATAATTACTATAAAAACTTAAATTCCTAATACCTAAAAATCGTCCTTAATATCCTTCCTCTGGCACTCATAATAGGCAATATCCTTCATGCCGTTGAGGAAGGCGGCTGCCTCCATGCGCTTCTTGCCACTGAGCTGGAGTTCCTGAATGTTGAGCCATTCGTCGAGACAGGCCACCTGCAGCTGCTTGCCCTCAATGCGCAGCGAACCTACAGGCGCAGCGCCACGTTTTTCGCCCGAAAGATGGGTGGCAAACATCTTGAGCACCTGAATCTTTGCCGTGCTCGGCTTGCGAGACGGATGATCTGTTGCATCTGGAAACTTCACATAATCATCAGAAGTATTCTCCAGCATCTCCTCTGCGCTCTTCACGTGTCCTTCTGTAGGATCGTCAAAGAAAACTACCGTCTCCTTCTTCTTGATTTCGGTCCATGCACCAGGGTATGGAGAAAGACCGCGGATGAAATCATACACCTTCTTGGCTGGCTGGTGGAAGTCGATGCGGCAAGTATCCTTGAAGATTTTAGGAGCCGGCTTGAGTTCGGCACCCTCACCTATCAGTTTGCTCTGCGGAATGGAACCGATGTTGCCGTCGGCAGCGATGAGCGCATCAATGGTTTCCAGCGCCAGTTCGGCACCGAGATGCATCAGCCCGTCGTAAACATACTCCACATTTGCCGTCTCCGGAATAGGGAAACGCTTCTGCATGATGATGCGGCCGGTATCAATGTCGTGGTCGAGGAAGAAGGTAGTAACACCCGTCTCCTTCTCGCCGTTAATGACAGCCCAGTTGATTGGCGCCGCACCGCGATACTGCGGAAGGAGGGCTGCATGTACATTAAAAGTACCATATTGAGGCATCGCCCAAACAACCTCAGGCAGCATGCGGAAAGCCACTACCACCTGCAAATCGGCATGATAAGAGCGCAACTGCTCTACAAACTCCGGGTCCTTCATCTTTACAGGCTGCAACACCGGCAACCCGTGCTCCACGGCATACTGCTTCACCTGCGAAGGCTGCAGCGTATCCTGATGTCTGCCCACTGGTTTATCAGGCTGCGTAACCACAGCCACCACATTATAACCGCCCTCTACCAGGCGCTTGAGGGATTCCACCGCAAACTCTGGTGTTCCCATGAATATGATTCTCAAATCCTTCTTCTCCATAAAAATAATATTTGAAGTTTAATGTTTACTTGAAGCACATGAATTCTTCATTCTTCGTTCTTCACTCTTCACTTTCTCTACTCCGCCGACATATCCGCTACAATCTGCCTGTACATGGAATAGATTCTAGTTCGGCTGATGTAACCCTTCAGCACGCCGCTCACATCTACCACTGGCAGCTGGGCAGCATCGGTTTTGTCAAATTTCTGCATCACCTCGTCCATACTGTCGTGCTCGGTAAGAACGGCAGAAGGCTGCATCATCAGCTGGCGCACGGTGAAATGCTGGTACAGCTCGGTGCGGAAGATGATGTGGCGAATCTTCGTAATATCTACCACGCCCAGCAGCACGCCCGCCTGATCCAAGACCGGCAGGAAGTTGTTGTTGCTGCGGCTTATCTCGCTCACCAGCTTGCTCATCTGCAGATCAGGACCCACCGGATGATAATCTTTCTCAATGACATCCTGCATGCCCAGCAGCGTGAGCGCAGCCTTGTCAATATGGTGGGTGAGCAGCTTGCCCTCTCTAGCCAGACGCAGGGCGTAGATGCTGTGACT
>ENA-UEQM01000367-UEQM01000367.1-human-gut-metagenome-genome-assembly--contig:-NODE-367-length-30520-cov-5.111454_pt1 | contig 30520 bp, 27 predicted proteins | sample MGYA00242948_ERZ507948 | MGnify/ENA primary metagenome ERZ507948 (study PRJEB26167, sample SAMN06115440) | human gut metagenome | host: Homo sapiens | place: China:Hubei | collected 2015-07-28 | study... | reverse complement strand
CGAGCCATCCGATGACATTTAATCTGTTCTACCCCCTCATGTTATTGTTGAAGCAGGATCAAGAAGTGGTTACGTTTGTCGTGAGGTCGGCCTTCAGGAACGTCCCCTGTAGGTAACGAAAATCGGTCTGGAGTTTACTCCTACACCTATAGAGAATTACACGAATGGCAAGTCTGTCATGAATGCGCATATCCGATTTGTGGACAACAAAGACGGTAAGCATATCATTGCCATCGAGACTAAATATACGGACATGCTCGGAGTGAATGAGACCAGACATTGTGATGAACAGAAACAGATGCTCGTTAATACCGGTCTGTTCAGGGCGAATTTCGAGGAGCTGCTTATGGGAGGTAAAGTAAAACTTACGCAGATTTACAGAAACCTTTTGCTTACAGAGCGGTACAGGATGGTCGAAGGGCTGAAGGATTCATATTCAGTCGATCTTTCACCAAAGGAGCATCCGTCAACCGAAAAGGAAATTAAAGCAAAAAGCCGCGCATCCCAAGTACTGCAAGGGGTGCACGGCTTTTTCGGTTTCGGGATTCCCGCTGTCGGAGTCGATAATCCACGACTCAACAGATCACTTGATCCCGACCGCCTTTTCGACGTCAGCGAGCATGAGGTTCATCGCCGTCGGACCGCCTTCGCCGAGATACCAGGCCGCGTGCGAGAGTTCGAAGGCGCGACCCGCCTTGACGGCGGGGAGCTGATCCCAGTCCGCACCGAAGATCGCCCGATAGTCGGTCGCGGGCTTGCGCCCGACCGCGATGTCCTTGTTGAGGACGAAGACGTACTCGGGATGGAGGCGCTTCAGGTCTTCAAGCGTCTTGCGGTTTGCGTTCGCTAACGCTTCCGCATCGGACTTCGAACCGTCCTTCTTGGGAGCCGGCTCCTTGCGGGGCGGAACGACGTTCGCAAAACCCATTTCGGCCGAAATCATCGAGCAGCGGCCCTGAGGCGCTAGCATCCCGATGCGGCCTTCGTTCACCATGAGGACGGCGGCGCTCTTTCCGGCCGCGCGCCCGCGAATCGCCGCAACACGGGCTTTCGCCTCGTCGATCAGGGCGTTCGCGGCGTCCGTCTTTCCGAAGAGGCTCGCGACCGTGAGGAGGTTCGTGCCGTAGCTCGCGAGCGCCCCGTTCCGCTGATCGGGCGTGACGAGAAGAACGGGCGCCACCGAACCGATCTCCTTTTCGCGACGCGCGAGGCGCCCCGTGATGACGATGAGATCGGGCTTCAGAGCCGCAATCGCTTCGAGGTTCGCGTCCTTGAGGCCGCCTGTCACGGGAAGACCCTCGGGCAAGGGCGCAAGGAACGGCACGCTCGAGAGGGCCGCCGCACCGACGATGCGATTCTCAACGCCCCAGAGACGCATCATGTCGAGTGTTGCGTAGTCGATGCAGACGACGCGCTTCGGGTCCTTCGGGACCGTGGCGGGGACGGCGGTTGCAACGACCTCGGCCGACACGGTGCGCGCCAAGGGAAGGGTCGCAAGGAACGCGGCGGCGGAAGTTGCTCCGAGGAGCGTACGACGGGAGAGGAACACCATTACTTCGCCTCCTTTGCCATGCCAAGCGCGCGCTCGACGTCCGTGAACATGATTTCCATCGCGGTAATGCCGCCTTCGGCGAGGTACCAGGCCGAGGGCGTGAGGTAGGCGATGTGATCGTCCGCCTTCGCCTTCATGCGGTTCACCATGTCATTGTTGAGAACGTCGGCCGCGAGCTTCGCACCCGGACGACCGATCGCGGAGTCGCGGTCGAGCACGAAAAAGTAGTCGGGATTGAGCTTCAGAAGAAGTTCAAAGGAGGACTCGTTCCCGTGATTGGCGTTCGCCTTTTCGGCGACGTTCGTAAAGCCGAATTCGTTCCCGATCAAAGAGCAACGGGCGGCGTTGCCGAGGAGGTTCACGTGGCTCGCCGTCACGAGCCCCACCAAAGCGGTCTTCCCTTCCGTCTTCTTTTTGATCGCTTCGGCACGAGCCTTGAAGTTTTCATAGGTCGCCTGCGCGTCGGCTTCACGGCCGAAAAGTTTTGCGACGTTCGTGAGGTTGCGGCGGAAGCTCTCGAGCGTCCCCGCCTCGCGGTCCGTCGTCATGTAGACCACCGGAGCGATGCGGGAGAGTTCGTCGTACTTCTTCACGAGGCGGCCGCTGATGAAAATCACGTCGGGTTCGCTCGCCATGAGCGCTTCCATATTGACTTCCTTCAGGGTGCCGACGTTGGCGATGCCGTTCTTCGGATCGAAGTACTTGGCAAGAAACGGAATAGTCGTCGTCTTCGGAAGCGACACGATGCGGTCCCCCAGATTCCAACTGTCAAGCATGTCAAGGACCGCCGCGTCAAGAACGGCGATGCGCTTCGGGTCGGCGGGGACCCGAACGGTCTTGGCCTTCATGCGGCCGTCGAGCGTGTCGAGCGTCACCGTGTCGGCCGCGTGCGCGGAGATGGCGGGAAGCGCGAAAGCGGCCGAGAAGCAGAGGGCGGCGGCGCCGCGGAAAAGAGAACGTCGGAACATCGAGGATTTCCTTGGAAAAGTCGTGAGTCAATCGGGCTGCAATCGGGCGATCGTCAGTGGAAGATCGCGAGCGGGCGGCCTTCGATGCGGTGGATTTCGAAGGGAACGCCGTAAATCGTTTCGAGGGTTTCGCTCGTCATCACTTCGTCGACCGTGCCGAAGGCGGCGACGCGCCCGTCCTTGAAGGCGCAGATGTAGTCGGAGTGGAAAGCGGCGAGGTTGATTTCATGGAGCACCAGGATGACGGTTTTTCCGAGCTCGTCGCAGAGACGCCGGACGAGCTTCATCATCTGGGTCGCGTGGTAGATGTCGAGGTTGTTGGTCGGCTCGTCGAGGAGCACGTACTCCGTATCCTGCGCGAGCACCATGGCGATGAAAGCACGCTGACGCTGCCCGCCCGACATTTCGTCGATGAAGCGTTCGGCAAAGGGGTCGAGCTCCATGTAGCGGATCGCCTCGTCGACCTTTTCCCAATCTTCGGCCGTGAGGTGCGTGCCGCTGTGGGGGAAACGCCCGAAGGCGACGAGCTCGCGCACGGTGAGTTTCATCGTGACGGCGTAACTCTGCGTGAGGATCGCGAGGTGGCGAGCGAGATCGCGGCTCTCCCACGAGGAAACGTCGCGTCCCTTGAATTCGATATCGCCCGCCGACCGGGCGACAAGTCGGGCGATCATGCCGAGGACCGTCGATTTGCCGGCCCCGTTCGGGCCGATCATCGAGATGACCTTACCGGCGGGCAGCGTCACGGAAACGTCGTCGACGACGGCGCGCTCGTCGTAGCGCTTCTCAAGATTGCGGATGGTGATCATGTCGAAATTCCTGTCAACATTCAGCGGGTACGGGTCGTCGTAAGAATGAGGTAGAGGAAGTAAATGCCGCCGCCGATCGTCACGAAAACGCTCACGGGGACGCTGTAGTTCGCGGCGTGCTCGACGAGGAACTGCCCGGCCGTGAGGATGAACATCCCCACAAAGACCGACCCTGCGATCAGCACGTCGTGGCGGTACGTGCGGAAGATCCGGCGCGAGAGGTTCGCGGTGATGAGGCCGAGGAAGGAAAGGGGCCCTACGAGCGCCGTCGCGACGGCAATCGAAAGCGCCACGCCCGTCATCAGGCGGCGCACGGTGCGCTCATAGTCGACGCCGAGACTCACGGCGGGATCTCGCCCGAGAGCGATGACGTCGAGAATCGCAAGATCGCGCCGGAGCCAAATCCCGATTGCCGCAAGAAGGAACACGCCCGGCACGAGTACCGACGCGTTCACGTTCGTGAAGCTCGCGACGAGGCTCGTCAAGAGCGCGTCGTATTCGTTCGGGTCCATGATGCGGGTGATCGACGACTGCACGCTCGAAAAGAAGGTCGAAAGGACCGTACCGATCAGAAGGACGTAAAGGACGTTCCCGCCCGTCTTTTCGAAAATCGTGTTGTAGACAACCGTCGCCACCACGCCCATCACAACGAGATCGAGGAGAAAGGCGAGCTGCGGATCGGTCGCGAAGGCGCTCCCCGCACCGAGAAAGAAAAAGACCCCGGTGTGAACGAGTACATAGAGCGAATTCATGCCCAAAAGGCACGGCGTCACGATCGTGTTGCGGATGATCGTCTGAAAGACGAGCGAAGCCGCGGAAATCGCGAAGGCGGCGGTGAGCATGGCGGCCAAGCGCGGCCAACGCAGACTCATCGCGTACTCGAAATACTTCGGGTTCACAAACGCAAACTGGTAGGCAAGGACCGCCACGAACGTCGCCGCGGCGAGTGCCGCCATGCCGACGGCGATGCGGCGCGAGCGTGCACGGACGGCGCTTTCCGCGTCGGTGCCGTTGGAGGCGTGAACGGACCGGACGGGTTCGAGGGACTGAACGGATTCCATGGCACTCATTGGCGGCACCCTCCGCAAAGGTTGGGGTTGCGGTCCCGGGTAAGACCGAAAAGCTTCAAAAGCGCGTCGCGATCGAGCGAGCGACGACCGAACCGCAGGCGGTAGAAGATGAGCCCGATGAAAAGGAGACTGCCCACGGAGCCCACGATGAGTTCGATCGGAAGTTCGTAAGGCGCAATGATGAGGCGCCCCGCGAGGTCGCACGAAAGCACGAAAAGCGAACCGAAAAGCGCCGTGTCGGCTAGCGTCGCCTTGAGGTTGTCCCCTTTGAAGAGGCTCACGACATTGGGGACGATGAGACCGATGTAGGAGATGGCCCCCACAACCGTCACGATCGCGGCCGTGATCATCGCGGCGATACTGAGCCCCAAAAAGAGCACGGTTTCGTAGCGAACGCCGAGGTTTCGGGAGAAATCCTTCCCCATGCCGACGATGTTGAAGTGGCTCGAAAAGACGAAAGCAAGCGCAATGAGAGGAAGCGCGAGCCAGACAAGCTCGTAGTTGCCTTTTAGAACAAGCGAGAAGTGCCCGACCATCCAGGTCGAAAGCGCCTGCGTCATGTCAAAGCGGAAGGCGATGAAGTTCGTGATACCGCCGATCACGTTCCCGAACATGATCCCGACGAGCGGAACGAGGACAACGTCCTTCATCGGAAGACGCATCACGAACCACACGAAGACCCACGTGCCGAGCATGGCGGCCGCAAACGCAAAAAGCGCACGGCCCCAGATGCCCGCATCGGGCAAAAAGAGAAGCGCGAGAAGAATCCCGAACTGCGCCGAGGAGATCGTTGCCCCCGTCGTGGGCGAAACGAACTTGTTCGCGCAGAGCTGCTGCATGATGAGGCCAGCAATGCTCATGCCCGCCCCCGTACAGAGAACGGCCAGAAGGCGCGGCAGGCGCGAGGTGAGGAGTACGTGAAGCGCTTCGACGTCGCCCGAGAGAATCTGTGCGGGCGAAATGTCGGCCGCGCCTACGAACAGGGAGGCCGCCGAAAGAAAAAGCGTCAGGGCGAGGAGGCAGTAAGTGGATCTCGTCATGGTTTCGTACGGTCGAGGTCGTGCGCGGAGAGAAGCACCCGAGAGCGTTCGAAAACACGCGAAAAGCGCTCGAAGTCACCCGGCACGGATGTCGAAGGCCACACTCTACCGAAGAATGATTTTGAGAGTTATTCTCATTAGTATTTAGTTACATTTTCTCGATTCAATTTAACAATGGCATTGTTAGACAACAATACGCCTCTGCAAATCCATGGAAAAACCCTTGTATTTCAATAACTCACGCTTTCTTCCCGAGAAACAGTCGGCGACGTTTTGAAACCCTTCGGCGAGGTTCGACGGGGAGTTCGGGTTCTCATTTGAGAATGGTTATCAGTTACACTTCGTCGCAACTTACGGGAGCGCTTCACTCCCGACCCGACTAACGGACGTCCGCAGTTTCCCCCAGCGTTTCACCGAAACCGCGGACGCACTTCTCTTCGTTTCCACCGATATGACGACTTCGAAGACCACCCCCGTCCTTTCTCTCGCTCTTCTCTCCTGCGCGGTTTCCGCCGCCTGGGCGGCCGAAGCGGGCTACACCACGCTCGACGAATCCGTGGTGTCCGCCTCGGGTTACGAGCAGGACACGCGCGAAGCTCCTGCGAGCATCTCCATCACGACCGAGAAGGAACTTCAGTCGAAACCCGTCACCGATCTCGGCTCCGCCGTGGGCGACGTTCCGGGCGTCGACGTGTCGCAAACGAAGATGGGCAACAGCACGGTATCGATCCGCGGGTTCGACGCCGCCTACACGCTCTTCATGATCGACGGCAAGCGTCAGAACGTGAGCACGGCGATGATCGACAACGGGTTCGATCCGACCTCCGCCTTCATTCCGCCCGTCGGCATGATCGAACGCATCGAAGTGCTGCGCGGTCCGGCCTCGGTCGCCTGGGGTTCGGACGCCGTGGGCGGCGTCGTGAACGTCATCACGAAGCGTCACCCCGATCGCCTCACGGGGAGCTTTACGATCGACGGCACGATCCAGCAGCACGACGAGTACGGGAATCGCGGCGGTTCGAGCTTCTACCTGGGCGTCCCCCTGAAGGAAGGCGTCGCGTCGCTTACGATGCGCGGCCGATATCAGAAGTCGGGCAAGGACGAAATCACCGCCCCGAACGGTACCTACGCCACCCATTCCTCGACCGAAACCTACCTCGGCAACTTCGGCGCACGCTTGAACCTCACGGTCGACCCGGAAAATTTCTTCTACGTCGACGGCGACTTCTCGCGTTTCCAGGGCGGCTCCATGCAAACGAGCTCTTCGAGCATTCAGTCGCGCCGTTGGTACCAGAAGTACAACTTTCTTGCCGCTCACGAAGGGACGTACGACTTCGGTCGCACGGAAACCTACGTGATGGCGAACGGCCTCGATCTTCTGCAGACCCAAACGTCGCTCAACCCCTGGTCGTCGGGCAGTCTCGCCGTCCCGAGCACGACGAGCGGCTCCTGGAACGATCCGCTCCGCTCGACCTGGAACTACACGGCCGCGACGAAATTCACTTCGCCCGTCGAGCTCGACGCCTACGGGAGCATGATGGTGACGGGAGGCCTTGAAGGCACGTACGAAACCTTCAAGGACAACCAGACGGAAATCATCCGCGGACAGACGCTCGATCAGACGGTGCTTTCCGCGTTCCTTGAGTCCGAATACTTCATGACCGAGCAGTGGATTGCCACGGTGGGCGGTCGCGCGACCTGGAGCGACATCTTCGGCGCTCACTTCGCGCCGCGCGCCTTCCTCGTTTATAAACCCGTAGACGCGCTCAGTTTCAAGGGCGGTGTCTCCGCGGGTTACAAGACTCCGAACGTGAAGCAGCTCACGAACGGCGCTTTCAGCGGAACGGAAGTGGGCAACCGCACGTTCGGCAACCCCGACCTGAAGCCCGAGGAAAGCTGGAGCTACGAACTCTCGACGACGCTTGACATCGCACGTGCCGCGCAGCTGACGATCGGGGGCTTTTATACCGACTTCAAGAACATGATCGCGACCGAAGACATGAGCGGCGCGGACCACATCGGCTCGGACGGCAAGGCCGACCAAGTCCAGATCAACTATGGCAGCGTTCGCACCCGCGGTATCGAAGTTCTCCTCAAGACGGCGAGCTTCCACGGGTGGTCCTTCTCGACGGGCTATACCCTGACGGACGCCGAAATCCGCGACGGCGACAAAAGCGGCAAGCGCCCGAACGAACTTCCGAAGCACAGCTGGCAGAATCGCCTCGACTACGCGAACGGCAACTTCAGCGCCTACTTGAAGTCGACGTCGAAGTTCGACATGGCGGTCGTCTCGACGAAGGGCGCGCCGACCTCGGACACCTACAACGACGTGACGATCGTCGACCTCGGTGCTTCGTACGCCTTCATGAAAAACCACCGCGTGTCGGTGGCGGTGAACAACGTGCTCGACCAGTCGACGACCGAGTGGGAAACCATCGAGTCGGGAGGCAAGGTCTCCTACGCGAACCGCTACAGCGACATGGTCGACGGGCGCAACCTCTGGGTGTCCTACACCTACAGTTTCTAAGTTACGGGTATCCGACCGAAAGCTCCGGGAGAGCTCCCTTCTCCCGAACGCTCTTTCCGTTGGAGCACTTTGCGAACGGGCTTTCCGCCGACACCGACGGGAAGCCCGTTTTTTTTTCGAACATCGAATCCCCACACTTAGTAATGAGAAGAGTTATCAGTTAGAATTGCATCCTCAATTCTCTTCCGATCCTCATTACGGGAGCCTACCGTGGAATTTCTTAAAGAAAGCATCGACTACATCATCTTCGCCGTGCTCGGTCTCATGGGGTTCGTCACCGTCTGGCTCACGATCGAACGCGTGATGTTTCTCAAGCAGCTCGATCCCTCCCACTACGCGACGAAGGACGAGTGGGACGAAGCGCTCACGAACAATCTCACGACGCTCTATGTCATCTATTCGAACGCCCCGTACGTGGGACTCCTCGGTACGGTGATCGGCATCATGATCACCTTCTACGACATGGGGATGACGGGCAACATCGACGCAGGCCAGATCATGACGGGGCTCTCCCTCGCCCTTAAGGCCACCGCCCTCGGTCTTGCGGTCGCGATCCCGACCCTCATTGTCTACAACGGTCTGCAACGCCGCATCAACGTGCTCTCCGCCCGTTGGAAGCCCCGGGAGGTCGAAGCATGATCGAAATTCCCAAGAAGGAACCGCTCAACATCGTTCCCTTCATCGACATCATGCTCGTCCTTCTGGCGATGGTCCTCTCGATTTCGACCTTCATCGCCAAGGGCGAAATCCCGATCGAGCTGCCGAAGGCGAATTCGGCGAGTGCTCCGAGCGCGGACGCCGCGCCCGCGCTTCTGCAGATCGATGCGAAGGGCGACATTTTCTGGAACGACGAAAAGTACGAGCTCGAACGCCTCGACGAAGTCGTAGGCGCCCTGAAGCCCGAAGAGCGCGTACTTTTGCGCATCGACAAGGCGGCAACCTTCGACCGCTTCATCCAGGTGATCGACCTTTTCAAGACGCACGGCCATGAAAACTTCACCATCGCTGCCGAAAAAGCACAGTGACGCTCGCCGCCACCGGCATTCGTTCCTGATCGCCTGCTCGGTCTATGCTCCGCTCACCGCCCTCGCCTTCTTCGGTTTGACGGTCAACGCGCCGCTTCCCGCGGGCGAACCCCTTCCGATGACGATCGCGTTCGCGCAGATCGCAGGCGCGGCCGCGCCCGCCGGAGCCCCGGCGCTCGAGGCTGCGCCGCCCCGGGAGATGGACGTCGAAGAAAAGGACGTCAAAGAGGCGGCACCCGAGCTTCAACCCGAAGTTTCGCCTCCGGAGCCCGAACCCGAAGTCGTCCCCGAGCCCGCTCCGACGCCCGAGCCGAAACCGGAGCCCAAGCCTCAAACCAAACCGCAGCCGAAGCCCAAACCCGTCGAGAAGAAGGTTGAGAAGCCCGTCGAAAAGAAGGCGCCCGCACCGAAGGAAGAGAAGGAAGCCAAGCCCGTACCTGTCCCCGAAACACCGGCGAACGCAACCTCGCAGGATCCGTCTCCGGGCGTCGTTCCCCAAACGGGGGGTGCTCCCGCCTCGGGCGAAGCGGGCATTGCGACGCTCGTTCACGGGGAGACGAACGATCCGTTCCTCGCCGACGTGAAGCGTCTCATCGAATCGAACCTCGTCTATCCGCGCAAGGCACGCCGTTTCGGCAAAGAGGGCACCGCCCTCGTGCAGTTCACGGTTGCCAAAGACGGTCGGCTTTCCGAACTCGTCATCCACACGTCCTCGGGCGAAGGGATGCTCGACCGCGCGGCGCTGGCCGCCGTCACGAAAGCCGAATCGCTCTGGGGAGCGCCGGGACGCACGGTACGTCTGCGCCTACCCGTCGCGTTCCGCCTCAAAAACGCCTGATCGGAGGCCTCTAAATTTCCCTCGACTGAAGTCGAGGGGTTTCCCCGTTGACTCAGTCGAAGTGCAATCGAGATACACGCAGTTCTCCAACCGTGAGGGCCAGACGGTCCTTGCGGTGGAAGCACCGGAGAAAAATTTCCGACGCCTCGTCTCGAGCTTCAAGTTGTACCAACCACCCGGCGTCAAGCAAGAGCCTCCCGCAGCCTGCGCGAACCGCCCCGCAGAGGACGCTCCGAACGCCCGATGCGCCCCGGCTGGCATCCCGCCGAGCCAACGCTTCTCCGATCCTCTCCGGGCTCCTCCGACCTCCTTCAGGCACCCTCGGTCGCCCATCTTCGGGCTGTGCCCGCCGCATGTCTCGGACTTTCTTCTCCGAACTTCCCCCGGACAGGGAAAGTTCGCCCCCCGGCGTCCGGCCTGACCCTTCCCCTTCGGAGCCCCGAGCACTCAAGCCTCTCGAACCGCCGCATCCTTCGACCGCCCACAGTTTGCATTTTTCCCAAACTCCTTCTCAATTTGTTCGTTGCAGGCGCCGGAGCGCCCGAGCGACACTCTGCCTTAACCGACGCAGCCCCCGCACGCCCGGAGACCCCTTGTGCGAGGCTCGTCGGCAACCACGCCTCATGAAAAGGAGACCCTCATCATGGCGAAGTGCACACTCAACCGTCGAACCTTCCTCAAGGTTTCGGTCGCGGCGGGCGCTGCGGCCGCACTCGACGCGGACGAGCTCTTCGTACCGGCCGCCGAGGCCGCCGAAGGTGCCGCCGAAGAAACGAAGATCGTCAAAACCTGTTGCCGCGGCTGCATTCAGAACTGCGGCGTCCTTGCGCACGTGCGCAACGGACGCGTCGTGAAGCTCGAAGGCAATCCGGAATATCCGATGTCCCACGGCGCGCTCTGCGCGAAGGGACTTTCGGGCATCACCGCGCTCTACCACCCGAACCGCAACAAGTATCCGCTCATCCGCGCCGGGAAGCGCGGCGAGAACAAGTGGCGGCGCATCTCCTGGAAGGAAGCGATCGACACCATCGCCAAGAAGATGATGGAGGTTCGGGAAAAATACGGCGCCGAATCCGTGCTCGTCACGACGGGCGGCGGCGGCAACCCCGCCTTCCGCGGCGTCTCCCGCTTCTGCAACGCGTTCGGTACGCCCAACTTCTACGAACCGGGTTGCGCGCAGTGCTACCTCCCCCGCACGCTTGCCTTCGACATGATGTACGGCGGTCCCGACACGAGCATCGCCGACGAAAAGAGCCGCGAAATCTACAATCCCAACACGAAGATGAAGTCGATCGTGCTCTGGGGCACGGACAGCAGCTACAGCTCGCCCGCGACGGGCGGCCTCGCGCTCGTCGAGTTGCGCGCCAAGGGCGTCAAGACCATCTCGATCGACCCGCGCTTCGTCCCCGACGCCGCACGCGCGGATGTGTGGCTCCCGGTCCGCCCGGGCACCGACGTGGCACTCATGCTCGCGTGGATGCGCTTCATCATGACGGAAAAGCTCTACGACGAAGATTTCGTCATGCACTGGACGAACCTCCCGTACTTGGTCGACACCGCAACGAAGATGCTCGTGCGCGCCGACGAGCTCGATCCGAAGGGGGACGCGAAGACCTACGTCGTCTGGGACCAGAAGACGAAGTCCCCGAAGGCGATCCGCTATCCCTGGGACGACGCACTCGACCCGGCGCTCGCGGGGACGTTCGAATGGAACGGCCGCACGCTCAAGACCGGCTGGACGATGCTCGCCGAGCGCGTCGAGCCCTGGACCCTCGAAGCTGCCGGCAAGGAGTGCGACCTCGATCCGAAACGCATCGAAGAAGCGATCCGCATCTACGCGGACGGCCCCTCGGGCATCGCGCTCGGCGTCGCCACCGACCAGACACCGAACTCCGTGCAGGCCGCCATGGGTTGCGTCATCCTGAACGCCCTCACCGGCAACGTCGAGCGTCCGGGCTCCCTCATGCAACGCAACCCGACGAGCAACGTCGTGCCGGCAGGCTCGCTCGCGACCCGGTGCTCCTACCTCCTCCCGAAGGGACAGCTCGCGAAGCGTCTCGGCAGCAACGAGCACAAGGGCCTCATCCAGTGGGACGCCGCCCAGCCCTCCGCGGTGCTCGAAGCCATGCTCACCGGAAAGCCCTACCCGATCAAGGTCTGGCTCGAGCGTTCCGGCAACAAGATGGTCATGAACGGTCAGGCCCAGAGCTGGGTCGAGGCGACGAAGAACGTGGACCTCATCGTCCACATGTACATGTACCCGACCTCGTTCTCGAACTACGCGGACATTCTGTTGCCCGCCACCGAGTGGCTTGAAACGAACATGCTCGTCGAGTCCCTCAACATGATCTTCGCCCGCCAGGCGGTTGCACACGTCTGGGAAACCGAGGACGAGACGCTCTTCTGGTCCAAGCTCGCGAAGCGTTGCGCCGAACTCGGCAACGAGAACTGCAAGCGCGCCTGTGACCCCGCCGTCATGAAGGGCGACATCGCTTACTGGGATTCGATGGAGGAGCTCCTCGATCAGCGCCTCAAGGCCGTCAACCTCACGTGGAAGGGCCTCCTCGAGCACAACCCCTACGAGTACCTCCCCTACGAGAAGTGGAACACCTACGGCGTGTACCTCGAGAAAGATCCGAAGACCGGACTTCCGAAGGGCTTCCGGACGCCCTCGAAGAAGCTTGAGCTCTACGGCGAAGTGTTCATCACGCTCGGCCGCACCGGAAAGCCCTACGCGCTCGACGATGTGCCCCCGGTCAAGAAGGACTACGATCCGCTACCCTACTACCTGAAGCCGAGCGAGGCCGCGCCCGAAATCGTCAAGGACTTCCCGCTCGTCCTCACGAACGGCCGCATCCCCGTCTACCATCACGGGACGCTGCGCAATTCGCCCTTCCTGCGCGAAATCTATCCGGTGCCCGAACTCTGGATCAATCCGGCGACGGCCGCGAAGTACGGCCTCGCGCAGGGGGACTGGGCCTGGATCGAATCCCTGCGCGGAAAGATCCGCGGCAAGTGCCGCCTGACGGAAGGTATGGCTCCGGATGTAGTCTACATGGAGCGCTTCTGGACTCCCGAGACCGTCAACACGCCGACGGGCGGGTGGCAGGAAATGAACGTCAACGTCCTAACGAAGAACACCGCGCCCTTCAACGACATAGTAGGCACCTACACGCTGCGTGGCATCGCCGTACGCGTAAGCAAGGCGCCGGGCAAGCCCGAAGGCGTCTGGGAAAAGCCCGAGGACTTCAAGGCGTGGTTGCCGCAGCCGACCGATCGGACGCCCAACCCGCAACTCTAATTCACCGCGCACGCCGGGGCGTCGCCTGATCGGCGCCCCGGACGGAGACCATCATGACTCAAAAAACCATGGTTATCGATCTCGACCGTTGCATCGGCTGCATGGCCTGCGAGATCGCCTGCAAACAGGAAAACGGCGTGCCGCTCGGGGTGTACTACAACAAAGTGCTCTCCATCGGCCCGATGGGGAAGTTCCCCGACGTCAAGCAGTACTTCCTGCCGACGCTCTGCCAGGTCTGCAAGGACGCGCCCTGCGTCAAGGTGTGCCCGACGGGCGCGACCTACCGCACCGAAGACGGTCAGATCATGATCGACAAGGAAAAGTGCATCGGGTGCCGTGCCTGCATGACGGCGTGCCCCTACGGCGCGCGCTCCTTCAATCCGGAAACGAAGGTCGTCGAGAAGTGCACGCTCTGTAACCACCTGCAGGAAGTGGGCGAAGCCCCCGCCTGCGTCAAGGCATGCTGCGCCAAGGCACGCTTCTTCGGCGACGTTGACGATCCGGAAAGCGAAGTTTCGAAGGTTCTCGCGGCAGCCGGTCCCGAGAACGTGCACTCGTTGCCCGACACCGGAAACCGACCCACCGTGCGCTACATCCTGCACGAAAAGAACGGGCACTGGCAGGCCCATCCGCCCAAGATGCAGTAAGGAGCGGCGATGAGCGGCGGTTTGTCCTCGCTCTCCGTCCTCGCCGCGACGGCCGCGCTTTCGGCCGCCGCGGCCATGGCGGCCCTGCCCGCGCTCGAGCGCGAGCTCGTTTCGTACGCGCGCGTGCGCGCGGTGCTCGCGTTCGTCTGCCTCGCGCTTCTCGCGCACCTCGCGGCGACGGCCGCCGCCTTCGGACGGCCGGCGCTTCTTCTGAACGTGCTCGCGCACCCTGCGAGCCCCGTTTTTCGCGGCGTCGCCTCAAGCCTTGCGGCGCTCGTGCTCCTTCTTCCTTATGCCCGCGCCCTGGCGCGCGGCGACGACCAGAGCCGTTGCAGGCGGCTCGCCGTGCTCGCGGGTGCCGCGGGTTGCGCGCTCGCACTCGCGCAGGCCTCCACCCAATACATGCCCTGGCGCGAAGCCTGGGCCTCGCCCGCCGTGATGCTCCCCGAAGCGGGACTGTGCGCCGCGGGCGCCGTCGCGGTGCGGGCGGCCTTCGGGCGCCGGCTGCTCTCCTTGCGCGAAGCTCTCCTCGCACTCTCGGCTCCGGCCGGTGCGGCGCTCTATGCGCTCGCACTCGGTCCGGAGAGCGAACCGCTTCAGAGGCTTTTCTCGACCGAGCTAGCGCTCCCGGCCGCGGCCTGCGTCGGACTCTCGATCATCGTGCCCCTCTTCGCCCTCGGCCCCTGGTTGCGCCGCGCGCCCAAGCGCGCGGAAGCCGCGACGGCGTTCGCCGCGACGGCGGCCGCCATGGGCTTCACGCACGCGACGCTCGCAGCGCTCGGTGAGGCGGCCTGGCGCTTTTTCGGATAAACCCATTCTGGAGAACCTCTCATGACCACCACGGCTGACCTTCGGGCAATCGCCGACTCGCGTTCCACGCTCTACAAGCTTCTCTCGCGCCTCTACCTTGAGGAGGTCGACGCCGAGACCCTGAAAGCGCTTTGCGCGCTCCAGCTCGAAAACGCCCCCGAGGCGATCGCGGAGCCGGCCGCGCGACTGCGGGCCCGGTGCGAAGCGATGACGGACGAAACGCTCGAGGCCGACCTCGAGGCGCTCGCCGTCGACTACGCCCGCATCTTTCTCGGTGCGGGCGTCGCCGAGGGCGACGCGGCCATCCCGTATGAATCCGTCTACACGAGCCCGCAACGGCTCCTCATGCAGAACGCCTGGGAGAGCGTACGGCACGCGTACCTCGAGCGCGGCATCGCCGTGAAGCCCCGGATCGGACTCTACGAGGATCATCTCGGGATCGAACTCGGCTTCATGGCGTCGCTCGCCGCGCGGGACGGATCCACGGAGTCCCTTCAGGCGAGCGCGACGTCCGGGACGCTCCTCGAGGGACTTCGCTTCGAGGAGGCCTTCCTGCGGGATCACCTTCTCCGCTGGGTTCCGCGTCTCGCGGCCGACGTGCGCCGTATCACGGGAACGACGGGCTTTTATCAGGACGCGGCGGACCTCACCGAGGCGTGGCTCGCACTCGACGCGGAAACGCTCCGGGACCTGAAGGAAGAACTTCAGAGCGACGAGGCTGAAGAAGACGAAGTACACGAAGAGGCTTCCGACAAGACCACCGCCTCCGACGACTGACGCTCAAGCGGGCGTCCGTGCAGGCGTCCGCAGAACCCGGCCGGCGGAAGGGGCGGCCCGCATCCGCCGCCTTCTTTCGAGGAGCAGCTTGGCAGTCCGGCCGTTGAAACGGCCTCGGTGAGCCGGAAAGGAGATACCAGTTGGCATGACACAGAGCCTCCGGAAAGAACACACGAAGAGCGAATGCGGTCCGGAACGCGAACGAAGTCGAGCACGGAGAGAAGGAACGCGTCGAGCGGAGCGCTTCCGGCGATCGGTCCGACGCCTGTGCGAACCTTCGTCCGCACCCGAGCGCACGTTCGCGCCGCGATCTGATCGCGGGCGCGGGCGGAATCGGAGCGCTTCTCCTCCTTGGAGCGCTCGTGCGCCAAAGCGAAGAGAGAGCCGACGCCTCGGCACGCCCCGAACCCGTTCGCCCGCCGGGCGGCCGCGACTTCGCATCGCTTTGCCTGCGCTGCGACCGCTGCCGCAGCGCGTGCCACGCCGATGTCATTCGTCCGGGGAGTCTCGAAGAGGGGCTTCTCGTCATGCGCACCCCCGTCCTCGACTTCAAACTCGGGTGGTGCGACTTTTGCGGCGACTGCGCCGACGTCTGTCCCACGGGCGCGATCCGTCCCTTCGACCCCAAGACCGAGCGCGTCGGGCTCGCACGCCTCACCGACGCCTGCATCGCGCTTCGCACCGGAGCGTGCCGCGTCTGCGCGGACGTCTGCCCCTACGACGCCGTGACGCTCGTCGACGGAAACCGCCCCGAAATCGACTCCGAGCGTTGCAACGGGTGCGGACGTTGCGTCCTCGAGTGCCCGTCGAACCTCTTCCAGTCGCTTCGCGCGACGCGCGGCATCGAAGTCGTCGCCCGCAAAGGAGTATCGTCATGAAACCCGGCCGCGCCGCCCTGCTCTTCGCACTTCTTTTCGCGTTCGGACTCGTCTTTCACACGGGCTGGGGCACGCCCTCGGCCTTCGGCGTCGACGTCGTCGCCGCGCTCTGTCCGATCGGGGCCCTCGAGACCTGGGCCGCCTCAGGAACGATCGCTCCGAGGGCCTTCTGGGCGCTTCTCGCGACGGTAATCGCCGTCCTTCTCGTCGGCCGCGCCTTTTGCGGATGGATCTGCCCCATCCCCTGGATTCGGCGCCGGCTCGGGCGCGAAGGCCCGGTCGACCGGGAGAAAGAGGAACACGAACACGCAAAGGAAGAGCCCGGAGAAGCGGCCGGTAAAGAGCCCGCATCCGGAGAAGACGCCCGTTTGACGCCCTCGCGCGCGCCCTACTGGATCCTGGGCGGCACGATAGCGAGCGCCGCGGTCTTCGGCTTTCCCGTCTTCTGCCTCGTCTGTCCGGTGGGACTTTTCTTCGCTCTCCTCGTGGGACTCTGGCGCTTTGCACTCCATCAGGAGATCGGGTGGTCCCTTCTTTGGGCGGCGGGTTTTCTCGCATTCGAACTTCTGGTACTTCGACACTGGTGTGCGAGCTTCTGCCCGATCGGCGCGCTCCTCACGCTCCTTTCCCGATTCAACCGAACTTTCCGCCCCGCCGCGGACCCCAAGGCGTGCGTGACGAGCACGCGCGGCCTGACCTGCCGGCTCTGTACGCGGGCCTGTCCCGAGGGGATCGATCTCTCTCGCGCGCTCCGGGGAAAGCTCCCGGCCGAGGAGCTTGCGCGTTGCACGAAGTGCGGCGCATGCAAAGCGGCCTGCCCGACACACGCGATCTCCTTTCCGCTCACGCCCGCAGCTCGATCCGTCGAACTCGTCGCGGAGCGCAACAACCGGCTCGAAAAGATCGAAAAGGCCGCACCTTCTGCGGGAGCTTCGGCGGCCGGCTCGGTTGCGGGTGTCCCTCGACGCAGTGCGCGCGGCGGCTCCGTCCCGATGACGCCCTACGAGACCGTTCTCGAGGCCGAACGGTGTCTCCTCTGCGGTGCCTGCGCGAAGGTCTGTCCGCAGCACCGGGACCCGACCGCGTGGCTCCGGCCGGCGGCCCGCGGCTCGCTCGACGAGGCCGAGGAGATTCTCCTTCGTCCAGGCGCGCTTCCCGAAATCTGCGGACTCGTCTGTCCGAGCGAGCGGCTTTGCGAACGCGCCTGCATCCTCCCGATCGACCCCGACGGAACGGGCGGACCGATCGCGATTGCGGCGCTCGAGCGCTCCATCGCCGAAAATGGACTCGCCTCGGGGCGGCGGCCCGCGGTGCGTCGTCCCCGCGAACTCATCCGAGTCGCCGTCGTCGGCTCGGGCCCCGCGGGTCTCGCCTGCGCGGATGCGCTCGCGCGCTTCGGCGCGACGGTCGAGATCTTCGAGAAGAGAAGCGATTTCGGCGGCATGCTCTCGCACGGCATGCCCCCCTTCAAGATGCCGCGCGAAACGATCGCGAAGCGCGTCGCGGCACTCACAGCGCTCGGCGTCGTCCTTCACGCCGGTACGGACGCTGCGAAGGGAATCGGACTCTCGAACGATCCTCACGATCCGAACACTCCGAGCACTACGTCCCCTCTTCGTCCCCTTCCGGGCGGATTCGACGCGATCTTTCTCGCCTTCGGAGCCGAAGCGCCCGCCCCGCTCGGACTCGCGCACGAAGAGGCTGAAGGGGTCCTCTCGGCGAAGGACCTCCTTGAGCGCCCGTCGGACGCTTCGCTCGCGGGACTGCGCGTCCTCGTCGCGGGCGGCGGCGACACGGCGATCGATGCTGCACGCACGGCGATTCGCGAAGGCGCCGCACAAGTGATCGTTCTCTCTCGAAGCCCGCGAAGCCGCATGAGAGCACACGCACGCGACGTGCTCCTTGCTGAAACCGAAGGCGTGCGGTTTCTCTGTGAATACGAAGTTACGGGCATTCTTGCGGACGAAGACGGCCGCTTCGCGGCGGTCGAAGTTCGCACGCCCGAGGGGACGGAAAAGATCGCGGCCGACCGCCTTATCGCTGGGATCGGCTTCCGACCGAGCGCGCCCGACTGGGTGCGTGCGCTCGGAGTCGAAACGGACCCCATCGGCCGCGTGCGCGCCCGGAACACCCGGACCGCGCGCCCGGGCGTCTACGCGGGCGGCGATGCAGTTCACGGATCGGCCCTCGTCTCCACTGCCGTCGGCGACGGTCGACGCGCGGCGGAAGCGATTCTTCGTGACTTCGGCGTCCTACCCCCGGGAGAAACACTCGGCGCGGGCTCCGGCACGCCCCGCCCGCTCCAACCCCGGCAATCTCTTCCTTCTCTTTAAGAGCAAACCGCATTGCATCATGACCGGCATCACCTCCCACGACCTTCGACTCGATCCCGCGCGTTGCGTTCGCACACGGCACGCGGCGAGCGGTTGCACCGCCTGCGCGGACGCCTGCCCGCAGCATGCGATCGTGCTCGGCCGCGGCACCCTGACGCTTCACGCCTCGGCTTGCACCCGGTGCGGACTCTGCGCCGCCCTCTGTCCCATGAGCGCGCTCGCTCTCGATCCCGCGGACGAAGCGCTCGCGCGCGCCGTCCGGGAGCGCCGCGCAGCAGGAGCGGAGATCGTGGTCTTCGCGTGCGAGGGGTGCGGGACGTCTTCGGCGTCAGCGGTGCGCGAGGCACACGACCCGAACCCGACCGAAATCACGCTTCCCTGCCTCCTGCGCCTCGGCGTCGACTGGGCGCTCTGGAGCGCGGCGGGAGGCATTCGCCGCTGGATCTGGAAAACGGGCGACTGTGCGGCCTGCGGGGTCTGTTCGCCGGGCGCGGACGCACGGGCACCTTCCGAAGCACCGGGTGAGAGCGCGGGATTCCCCGCGCCTTCGACCGATCCTTTCCTCCTTTCCCGCCGTGCCGCGGCATTGACGGAGGGCGTCCGCCGCGCCGGCGGCAAGCTCTCGATCGAAATCGAGCGCACGTCGAACGCGACGATGTCGGAGGCGTGCCTCCCGCGCACCGCACGAACCCCGACCGCAGCGAAAGAGCACGAAGCCGAGAACGCGAGCGATGTGCCCGCGTCGCCCGCGAAGCGCGCGTCCTTTCGTCGGCTCTTTGCGGGTACCGCCGGGAGGGAGCGCCCGGGCAACTCCGCCGATCCATCCGATTGCTCCGATTCTGCCGACCGCAGCTTCGGCCCGCTTCTCGGCCGCGGAGCGCTCGAGCCCGTCCCGCTCGCTCCGGTCCGCCAGCGCCTCCTCGCCTCCCGCTCGGCCTTCCCGAGGAGCTTCGACGCCGCGGACCTGCGTCTTCCCGACGCCCTCCCCGACCGCCGAAGCGGGCCTTGCAGATCGTGCGAATCGTGCGGACTGTGCGTGCGCTTTTGCCCTCAGGAGGCGCTCCGCTCGGAGGACGCGGGAATAGCGCTCGACCCCGCACGCTGTTCCGGGTGCGGCCTTTGCGCCGACCTCTGCACGGCGGGCGCCTTAAGGATGCGCGCACGCGCTCGGGCCGAATCCCTCTCGCCCCGGATCCTCCTCCGGAGCCGTCCGACCATGGTCGAAGGGGACCTTCTGCGACGCGAGGACGTTCCCGCGTCCGAGATCAACTCCACCTTCTCACCGGAAGCACTCGTGGCCGAGATGTTCGATGCGCCCGTTTACCGCACGTGAACCCCGGAGCCCGACTGCAGCGTTCTCCAGTAGGCAAGCGCCGTCTCGCGCCTGCCCGCGGCGTCGAGCGCCTCGGCCTGATCGCGCGCCCGGATCGCGAGCCAGTCGGCGAGCGCGCGGAGCCGCGGCTCGCGTATTTCGTCCTCGAGGCGCGTCGCCACCGCCATGTGCCAGCGCCGGCGCTCCCAGCCGCGCATAAGCGGAACGACGGCGCCGGTACGCAGCTCCTCAACAAGATGCCCGAGATAGATGTCGACCGCAACGCCCTCGTGGTCCAGCATGCGGCGCTTGAGCACGAGCTGCTCGTGTTCGCGGCACTCGCTCTTCCAGCGCAGAGGGGCGCTCGGCACCCCCTCGCGCCATAGGCACTCGGTGGGCGTCTGGTTCACACCCGAGAGGAGCAGTCCCGCATGCTCGGCAAGTTCCTCAGGACACTCGGGCGTCCCGCAACGGCGCAGATATTCGGGCGTCGCGACGGGAACAGCGCTTCCGCGGCTGTAGGGCCGCAACACGAGTCCCTCATCGTCGCAGAGCTCGCAGTTGAGCACCGCAAGATCGGCTTCGTCGGTTGCGGCGAACTTCTCGAGCGCTAGCTCGCGGTAGAGCACGAATTCGAATCCGGGCGAGCGCTTCGCATAGGCGCGCAACATGGGCCCGAAAAAGAGGCACGTGTGTTCGGCCGGGGCCGTGAACCGCACGACGAACGGATCCGCCTCGCCACGAAGACGCCGCTCGAGTCGGACGAAGGCTTCGACGTGCGGTCCCACCTCCGCCGCAATCTCCGCTCCTGCATCGGTGGGAAGAATCGGACGCCGCGTCCGATCGAACAACGCGCACCCGAGATCGCGCTCGAGGTCGAGCAGAAGCCTCGACGCCTTTGAGAGTTCAAGGTCGAGCTCAAGCGACGTCTGCGAGATGCTCCCCGTTCGCACCACGCTCAGAAAGACGCGCCAGGCCAGGATGTTTTTCGAAATATCCACGCTCTCTCCTCTTTGCTCCGGGACCGCGTCCGCGATGCGGGCCGCCGAGAACTCTCTTCTTTGCCGCACATTATGGCCAAATCGGGCCGTTCCGGGCTTCAGTACGAATCCGCCTTGACGAGAACCGAACTTCGTGCCGTCTCGGAACCTGCCGAGTATTCTTTCCGAAAAAGTTGTCGTAGTCGGATAAAAAATCGAGGTTGCGGTCAATTTTTCGAATATTGCACCTTCCTACTTCGACTGAAGTCGAAGACTTCCTGCGCCGGTCTCTGTGAGAGCGCTGCGACGCAAACACCCCGCGTGGATCGGTCGCAACCGATCCCCGCATCTATAATTAGCCCGCCCGTGCGAACGCGTTCGCGTTCGCCCTTTCGCGGCGAGGCGCCTTCGGACGCCTTGCCGCCGACATCCGACAACCCATCTGTATGAGTGATCCATGTACGAAATCGCCCCGCTTCTTGACGACCCGATCCACAATCTGAAGACGATCCGCGACCTCTACCGCTGGGCCATCACCGAGATGGAAACGGCGGATCTCTCCTACGGTCACGGCTCGCCCGACAGTTGGGAAGAAGCCTCGTTCCTCATCTGCCGCGCGCTGAAGCTTCCGTTCGAGCACTTCGAAGAGTTCCAGGACGCCGCCCTCACGCACAACGAACTCGTTCGCCTCGTGCATCTCGTCGACCGCCGCGTCCACGACAAGGTCCCGAGCGCCTACCTCCTGAAGGAAGCCTGGCTCACCGGTCACCGCTTCTACATCGACGAACGCGCCCTTATTCCGCGCTCCTACATCGCCGAACTGCTCGAAGAAGACCTCGCCCCCTGGATCGAAGATCCCTACGCCGTTTCCTCCGTGCTCGACCTCTGCACGGGATCGGGGTGCCTGGCGATTCTCGCCGCGGGCGTGTTCCCGAACGCGGCCGTCACGGCGAGCGATCTTTCCGAGGACGCTCTTGAAGTCGCAAAAATCAACCGTCGCGACTACGACCTCGAAGAGACCCTCGAACTCGTTCAGGGCGACCTCTTCGAAAACCTCGAAGGCCGCACGTTCGATCTCATCATCTCGAACCCCCCGTACGTCACCTCGGACTCGATGTCGCGCCTTCCGACCGAATACCGTCACGAGCCCGAAATGGCGCTCGGTGCGGGTGCGGACGGTATGGACGTCGTGCGGCGTCTCCTTCCCGAAGCGCGCCGCCACCTGAACGACAACGGCATCATCGTCGTCGAAGTGGGCGACGGGCTTGAAGCCGTCGAAGCCGCTTTCCCGGGGCTTGAGCTCACGTGGCTCTCCGTTTCGGGCGGGGACGATCAGGTCTTCATGGCGACCAAAGCCGAACTCGACCGCTACTTCGAGGCTTAAACCCAAATGCTTCGTCTTCAAAATCTCGCCCTCGCCCGCGGCACTCGCGTTCTCTACGAACACGCAACGCTCGTCGCTTCGCCCGGCGAGCGCATCGGCCTCGTGGGCCCGAACGGCTGCGGCAAGTCGACCCTGTTCGCCGCGATTCTCGGCGAGCTCTCGCCGGAGGCGGGCGACATCGAAACGCCCCCGCAGGACCGCATCGCGCACGTCGCGCAGAGTTTCGTCGCGGAGCCGATGCCCTGCATCGACTTCGTGCTTTCGGGCCACGCCCCTCTGATGGCGGCGCGCGCGGCGCTCCGAGCCGCGGAAGCGTCCGGGGACGAAATGGCACTGGCCACCGCGCACGCGAACCTTGCGGAACTCAACGAAGGCGCCGTCGTCGCGCAGGCACGCACGATTCTGGCGGGTCTCGGCTTTTCGCAGGCGGACGGCGACCGATCGGTCTACGACTTTTCGGGCGGTTGGCGCAACCGCATCGCGCTCGCTCGCGCGCTGATGCGTCCCGCCGACCTGCTCCTTCTTGACGAACCGACCAACCACCTCGACATCGACAGTCTCATCTGGCTCGAAAACTGGTTGAAGCGCGTCGAAGCCACAGTACTCATCATTTCGCACGACCGCGAATTTCTCGATCGTGCGGTGACGACCATTTGGTCCGTCGAAGATCATTCGGTCGTGCGTTACGCCGGGAACTACACGAAGTTCGAAGCCGAGCGGATCGAAAAGCTGAAGCTTCAGGACGCGGCCCACCGCGCCTACGAGCGCGAGGCGGCGAGCCTTACGAGTTTCATCGAACGCTTCCGCGCGAAGGCGACGAAAGCCCGTCAGGCGCAGTCGCGCATCAAGATGCTCGAACGCCTGAAGGCGGTCGAGCCCGTACGCGCCAAGCGCGAATGGCGTTTCGAATTTCCGAAACCCGTGCGCCTTCCCGAACACCTCGTCGACGCCGAAGCGATGCGGATCGGCTACGGGGATCGGGTCGTACTCGACAAGGTCGGTTTTTCCGTTCGTTCGGGCGAACGCATCGGCGTTCTCGGCGTGAACGGCGCCGGGAAGTCGACGCTCGTCAAAGCGATCGTCGGGGAACTCCCCCTGATGGCGGGCGAAATCCGTCGCGGTCAGGGGCTTGAGATCGGCTACTTCGCGCAGCACCAGCTCGATCAGTTGCGCACGGACGAAACGCCCCTCGAACACATGAAGCGACTCGCTCCCGACGTGCGCGAACAGGATCTGCGCGACTTCCTCGGGATCTACCGTTTCTCGGGCGACTTCGCTTCGAGTCTCGTGGGTCCGATGTCGGGCGGCGAGAAGGCTCGCCTCGCGCTCGCCCTCATCGCCTGGAAGAAACCGAACCTTCTCGTTCTCGACGAACCGACGAACCACCTCGACATGGAAACGCGCGAGGCGCTCACGATGGCGCTCTCGACCTTCGAAGGGGCCGTGCTCATCGTTTCGCACGACCGACACCTCCTTCGCGCCGCGACCGAACGACTCTGGCTCGTGCACGAAGGGCGCGTCGACGAGTACGACGGGGACCTCGACGACTACGCCGAACTCGTGCTCGAACACCGCCGCACGACGGCCGCCGTCGAGCGCGCCGAGCGCCTGGCCGCAAAAGAAGCACCCTCCGTCAACAAGAAGGAGGCGCGTCGTCAGGAAGCGCAGGAGCGTCAACGCATTGCCGAACTTCGCAAACCCCTCAAAAAGGAGCTTGACAAGGTCGAAAAGGAACTGAGCCGCAAGAGCGAAGCCCTGAAGGCGCTCGCCGCCCGACTCGCCGATCCGGAACTCTATTCGAGCGCCGACCCGGACGAGGTCGCCCGCGTCACCCGCGAGCACGGCGAACTGGCGCCTCAGGTCGAAGAACTTGAAATGCGCTGGCTCGAACTCTCCGAGCAGATCGAAGCGGTGGTCTGAGACCGTTCGCTCTCGACCGCAGGCCCCCAGGCGGAGTCTCCTCACGAGAGGCTCCGCTTTTTCTTTTCCCCTTTCGTGACGAAGCGCAAGCCCTCCCGCCCTTTCGACCGATGCGCCCGAACGCAAACTCTCGCACCCCGCCGATACACTTGAAATCATCGGAAAATAACAACGGAGGTTTTCTATGATGTTCAAAACGCGCTTGGCTTCGGCTCTTGCTCTTTTGACGCTTGCGGGCGGCGCACTCGCCGCCGCACCCGACTGGTTGAACGAAGCCGTTTCCGCCGAGACCGAAGCCACGGTGACGATGCGCCACGAGCTCCATGCCATGCCCGAGCTCGGCAACCAGGAAAAGAAGACGCAGGCCTATATCGCGGACGTGCTCCGTCGCGCGGGCGTCGACGAAGTGCACGTCGGTTGGAAAGACGCCCCCACGGCCGTGATCGGCGTTCTGAATCCCGGCAAAGGGCACGCGGTCGGGCTTCGTGCCGACATCGACGCGCTCCCTATCAAGGAACGTACGGGTCTTCCTTACGCAAGTCAGGCCAAGGGCGTCATGTGGGGGAACGACGTCGACGTCTCCCACATGTGCGGGCACGACGCACACATGGCGATGCTTCTTTCCGCGGCAAAGATTCTCGCCGCGCACAAAAACGAGATCGACCGTACGGTGGTCTTCGTCTTTCAGCCCGCCGAAGAAGGCGACTCGATCGAAAACCCCTTCACCGCGAAGTCGCCGAAACTTTCGGGCGCTCGCGCGCTCGTCGAAAACGGCCTTCTGAAGGAATACGGCATCGAACGAATGTTCGGCATTCACGTGATGGCCCGCCTTCCCGCGGGCGAGCTCGTCGTCGTAAAAGGCCCCGCGCTCAATTCCGCCGACGGCTTCGAAGTGAAGATTCACGGCACGCAAGCCCACGGTGCGATGCCCTGGACCGGAAACGACGCAGCGCTTGCAGCCGCGCAAACCGTGGTCGCTCTTCAGCAAATCGTCTCGCGCAACGTCAACCTTTCGGAAGGAAACGGCGTCGTTACGGTCGGGAAACTCGTTGCGGGAGAAACTGCAAACGTTATGACGGGCGAGGCCTACCTCGCGGGCACGATCCGTTCGAACCACCCCGGCAACCGCAAGACGATTCTGAAGCGCATCCCCGAAGTCGTGGAAGGCACGGCGAAGGCAGCGGGCGTTCGAGCCGAGACGCGTCTTGTCGAAATTTATCCCGTCACCGTCAATTCGCCCGAACTCGCCGAAGCGATGATGGCCCCCTTGGCCGATTTCGGCGTCAAGGCCGCAATGCGTGCCTACAACCCCGGCGCGAGCGAAGATTTTTCCTTCTACGCCGAACGCGTTCCGAGCGTCTTTTTCTTCCTCGGAGTCGACGCACCCGGCGCGAAAAACGCGGCCAACAATCACTCCGACAAATTTGTGATCGACGACGCCGCGCTCGCGGCGGGCGTGCGCACTCACTTGGCGGCCGTGCTCGGGGACGCGACGAAGTAAGTCCCCGCTTCCGGGGCCGAGAGTCGAAGGCCCGGTCCCGAACGCCACACGACGTCGAATAAAAAGCGGAGCCTCCCTCAAGAAGACTCCGCTTTTCATCGAGCGCCTGATCGGTCCGACCGGTTATTCGCCGTGAAACATCAGGCTTTGACTTCGCCTTCGGCGGGCACGGGAGCTTGCGCGGGCGCTTCGGGAGCGGGAGCCCCAGCGCCGCGCACGGATTCGATCAGATGGTAGACGATCGAATTCACCACTTCCGCGTCGCGGTCCATTTCTTCTTCCGTCGGATCGCGCCCTTCGGCAAAGGCCTGCTTGCAACGCGGTCCGTAACGCAGAACGTAACCCATGACGATTTCTTCGCGCTTGCCCTGCGGCACCGCGGCCGATTCGTCCGTGAGGTAGAGGTTGCGCATGTCGCTCATGAATTCGGCGTTCCCCATCATTTCCGTCATGAACTGCATGTCGAGGGGATTGATGCTGTTGAAGCCCACGCGTTCGACGTCGAGCGCGTCCGCGGATTCGGGCTTCCAGTCGGGGTAGTCCTTGAGGAATTCGGGCGTCACGCGGTTCTGGGCGAGGATCCCTTCGAAGTCGGGAAGGGTCGAGTTCGCAAGCTGCAGGTTCGCCGTCACAAAGCCCGTGTAGGCGGTGATGAGGCTGTCCTTGCAGTTCGTGACCGAAATTACCTTGTCGCCGCCCATCTGAGCGAGTTCGCCCGTCATGTCGAGGAACGACATCACGAAGTCGATCGCGAAGAGACAGACGAGGTCGCGCTTGTCCATGAAGCGGTTCTGCACGGGCACGCCCGCGTGAATCATCTTCGCGAGGCCCCAACGGTCGCGAAGGGCGTCGAGGGCGCCGTTACCCATCCAGTTCGAATCGTCGCGGTAGTCGGGACGAATATTGAGAAGCGTCGCCGCCAGGGCGTACGCCACCGCCGCGACGCGGTCTTCGCGTTCTTCGAGCGTGTAGGGCGCGCCGCTGTGGAGCGCTCGGGCGAGCGAGTACGCGAACCCGATGAACATGTCCTGGAGCTCGAAATAGTTCGAGAGGTCGCCGTGCTGTTGCTCGGGACCCGACCAGTTCTGGGCGAGAAACTCGAGATGCGGGAAGCCCTGTTCTTCGTAAAAGCGCTTGTTGAGCGATTCGCGCAGGTAGTCGAGCATCTGCACGTAGCTCACGGGCCGATCGGCGCCTCCCTGACGACGCTTCGACAATTTGCGCGCACGGCGCGCCGCAACCTTACTCTCCGGCATGATGGGTCGGGTCCTTTTTTTGTATTCGTGTGCGGCCGCAATTGAGGGGTGGTGCGTCGCAGCGGCCTTTCGACGCAGGTCGGACAAAGACTTTAGCGCGCATTTCTTAAGTCTTGATTGCGTTCTTGGCTCGTCGCCCGCGCCGCCCCTCCCGAAATCGTGCGATACGGGCAAACCTTCGGGCCGATTTGAGAAGGTTCGTCCGCGGGTATACAATGGAGCGAATCCGCTCGATCCCGTATCGCGCATGCGTCTCCGAAGGGACACCCCGGTTCGGGCGTTTTTACTTTCTTCTCCCTATTTCCCGCAACTGTGAGGTTCAACGACATGTCCGACATCGACCGCGACCTTTCCGAGACCGAAGCGGCGCACCTGATGCCCGATCCGGAATGGCTTCAGGCCACCCTGAACGACGCGAGCGAAGCGCTCCTTGAGGTGCTCGCCAAGCTTGAGGCGAATCCCGACGAGGAGACGTCCGAAGAGATTCTCAAGAACGACCTCGTGCATGTCTACGCCAAGCTCAACTATGCGGTGAACTCCGCCCGTCTCGGCCCGGCCGCGCTCACGGCCCTCTCCGAAGACGAAGTGATCGCCTGGCCGGCGAAGATGCCGTTCCTCACGTTCGACGAAATCGACGACCTCGGTTGCGAAGAAGAGGACGAGAACGCCGAAGCCTGAGTCGGCGCTTTTCTCAAAGCATTCGGCCCGAACGCTCGTGAAGCGTGCGGGCCGTTTCCAACTTCGGGAGTCGCTGTTATTCGGGCGACTCAGTTCCAACCGTTGAATTCCGAGACGGTCTTCCAGGCGACGTCGCGCAGGAACGCGGCGGTGTCGGGGTCGAGCGGCTTTTCGCACTCGCCGAAATAGTTGATGTCGGCGGGCGTACGGTGAAAGAGCGTCGCGTAGAGGACGGCACCGTAAAGGTACGAGCCCGCCGCCGACGGATGGCTCTTGTCGGGCATGTACATTTCAAGCTCGGGCTTCGCCTTGATCGCCTCCGCGAAAGCGAGCCCCACCGGTACGACGCGCATCTTCGCCTTGTTGGCGATGCGAATCGTCGTGTCGGCGAGCCGCACGATGTCGTCGGGCTTGTCCTTCTTCGCCCAGGTCATGACGAGAAGCGGCGTGCTTCCCGCTTCGCGGATGATGTCCGCCTGTTCGATCGCGTACTTTTCGAAGAAGGGAATCCGCTTTTTCGACGTGGCGCCCGCCGAATTTTCCTGCAGCAGTACGACGTCGAACATGGGATGCGCGAGCTTTCCGTTCTTGACTTCGGCGTAGGGATCCTGCTCGTGGGGCGCGAGGTAGTGCCGCATGTCGTGGAACGACAACGAGCCCGAGGAAATCGTGAGAAGACGCGTTTTCATCCTTTCCTTCGGAGTGCCGTTTTGCATGAAGCCGCGCAGGTAGGTGTGAACCCCGCAGTTGTAGAAGGAATAGGAATTCCCGACCAGGAGCGCAACCTTCGGGGCTTTCGCAAGCGGTGCGGTCACGTCGGGGGCGACGGTGTTTTCGAGCGCCTGCGCGCACCCGACGGCAAGGAAGGCACCGGCCGCAACGGCGGCGAACTTTCGAACAAATGACATGATGGAAGTCCTCGTGAGATGCGGGCGCGGGCCGTCAGGCCTCGGCGCCCGCGTTGTTTCGGGCGTCAGAACTTGTGAACCAAACCGACCGCGATCGTCGTACGGTCGAGGTCCCCGTCGCCGTTGTAGATGTTGTAGTCCTTCGCGAGCCCTTTGCGCCCTTCGAGGTGTGAAACAACGCCGTAGACGTTGGTACGCTTGCTGAAGGGATAGAGGTAGCCCGCGCCGAGCGCGTAGTAACCCGCATCCCGACCGAGGTCGCCCACGTTGTTGTCCGCGATGTTGTGGCTGTTTTCGCCTTCGACGTAGATACCGCTCAAACGAACGGAACCGCCCCAGGCCGGAATGCGCGCCCCGATCATGTAGCTGTTTCCGTCCCAATCCTGAATCTGGGCTTTTTCCGCGGTTTCGCCGTGCTTTCCGATCTTGATGCCCTGAAGCGCACCGACGCGATCAAGCCCCCGGCCGCGCTGGTAGCCGCCCATGAGTTCCATGAAGCCGAAATCGTACTTCGCACCGACGAAAAACGTCGTGGGATCGGCGTCGTCGTTGTCGGCGTAATCCTCGTCACTCATGAAGATGCGTTCCGCACCGAGCATCACGCCGAAGTTGCCGTACGTGTAGTCGACGGTACCGCCGAGGAAGCGGTTGTTGTCGTTCCACTTTTCGGCTTCCGAACCGCTCGTATTGAGCGAGCCTGCGAGGACAACGCGAAAGCCAGCGAGTTTCGGCGACCGATAGAAGATCCCGTTGTCGACGCGCCCGCCCTTCCCGTAGAAAAGCAGGCCCGCATCCCCGTACGTCACGCCGAAGGGCGTAAAGCTCCCAATGCGGGTGAATTGGTCGGCGCCCGACATGGGCTTCCCGGAGCGACCGAAGGCGAGTTCGCCGTAGGAGCGATGGTAGAGGGAGAGCGTCGACTGACGACCGAAGAGCCTCCCCGAGCTCGAGAATTCGCCCGTATCCGAGTCGAAGCCCGATTCCAGAACGAAACGGACGGCCCAGCCGTCGCTCGTGAGAGCTTCGCTTCCTTTGAGGCCCCAGCGGGAACCCGTGGAGCGGCCCGAGGTCATTTCCGTCGTGTCCTGCGCGTCGCCGTGGTTCATCGTATAAAGAAAGCCCGTGTCGAGACGACCGTAGACTTCAACGTCGGCAGCTTGGGCCGTTCCGAGCGTACCGAACGTCGCCAGAGCAAGGGCGACCGTCAGGACCGAACGAGTGAATCGAGGCATGATGCTGTTCTCCTTTGTAGTCGGTTGCGCGGGCGCCCGGGTCAAAGGGCGCCGCACGAGATTTACGACGAGTGTAGGAGGACGCACCGGCGGCCCACCAGCTCACGACGGGCAAAGAAATTTTGCCGTTTGCGCAATCGGTTCGTCCGAACCGCCTTCGGACCTTCGACGCACGAAGGCCGCACCGGCACCCGACCGGGCAGTCTTTCATCAGTGCTTCGAGCAATCTCAACGAGCCTTGCCTTACGGCACGGCTCGGAGCTTGATCAGCGCTTCGGACACGAGCGGATCGCAATCGACGAATTCGATACTCGTCACCATATCGGCCGTTCCTTCCTCGTACTTGCGGAAATACGGCGTCTGAATGCGGTGCCGATAGGCCTCTTCGCTTTCGCAGATTTCGAGGATCACAAAGGAGGTCGGGGCCTTCTTTTTCTGAAGGCTGTAGCGCGCCCGAACGCCTGGCTCAAGCCGCATAGCTTCGAACGACTTTTTCGAGCGAAATGTCGGCGAGCTTCTCGTTTCGTTCATCGTCTCGGGCTGGAAAGCGACGACGGTCGGCGATTGGGCTCCGTCGGGCATGCCGTATCGGCCGCGAACGAACGGTTGCGGCGCAACTACGACGACAACTGCTCGGTGGCCCCTCGTCGAACGGTCACACGTGTCGCCCCGACTTTCCACAGGTACTTTCGGAGACTTACCCGACGTGCCGTAAAGCCCCGCCGTTCACGGCGGGGATATAAGGCACCCGCGCGAAGCGCGGACCGATGCCTA
>ENA-UEQM01000366-UEQM01000366.1-human-gut-metagenome-genome-assembly--contig:-NODE-366-length-30570-cov-5.925557_pt1 | contig 30570 bp, 26 predicted proteins | sample MGYA00242948_ERZ507948 | MGnify/ENA primary metagenome ERZ507948 (study PRJEB26167, sample SAMN06115440) | human gut metagenome | host: Homo sapiens | place: China:Hubei | collected 2015-07-28 | study... | reverse complement strand
GTCGACTGCTACGCCGACGTGACGGGGAAAGACCTCGAACTCGCCTACGACCCGTCGGTCTGCGACTCCAACATCGTCGCCGTCACGCTCGGGATCCCCGTCGTCACGTTCGGGCCCTCGGGTGAAAACCTCCACGGGGACAATGAATGCGGCTACCCCGAAGAAGTGCTCGCTTCGTTCGAGATTTACAAACGGATGGTGGAGCGGTTGCTTACTCCCTGACGCGTCCCGCGAACGGATGCAAGCCGTCCGTTCGCGCCCCTTTCGGCCGTTCGTACGCCGCTCCGAGCTTGCACCGCTCCGGGGCGGCTTTCTCTTTGTGCGCCGGCAGCGCGCCGTTCCTGTCCGGCATTGAAGGCGCACGTCGGAGCGACGCCCGCGGAGGATCCGTCGAGTCGGAACCCTCGGCCTCGACGAGAAAGAAACAAAGAAAAAGGCCCGGGAATGATCGGAATTCCCGGGCGGAAAGGAGAGAACAGCAAAAAATTCTCCCGGTGTTGCGAGGGAGAGGGGCGACGAGCGCCCTTCTCCTTTCGAGGATCGACTTCCTTACTTCTTCATGCGTTCGCGGATCATCGAGCCGCCGAGAACGACGTAGAGAAGGAGCGCCACGCCGAAGGCGAGCAAGCAGCACTGGGCCATCGACATGAACTTCATCGGGGGAATGAGGTACCAACCGCCCGCGTCGTTGTACATGTTGATGATCGACTCCTGCAGGGGCGAGAGCACCGTGCCGAGCGGAACGTCGGAATTGTCGTAACCGCAGTCACCCGTGGGCAGGAACCAGTCCGGAGCCCACTTTTCGAGCGGAAGACCGAAGGGGTAGTGCGGTTCGGTCGAGCAACCCTGCATGCCGAAGAGCGCGTCGGGGTCGTCGCCGTGAATGGCCTGATGAATGTTGGAGAGCTTCACCGAGCACATGATCCCGTAGATCGCACCGTAGATGCCCATCACGTACGCGATGAGGCGCGTGACGAGGGACTTCGGACAGATGATCGGGAAGAGGCACCCGAGCGCCATCACGAGGAAGGCGTAGCGGATGTAGACGCACTGCTCGCAAGGCTTCATGTAGAGCCAGACCTGGAAGACGTTGTGCGCCACCAGGACGAGCGCGCAACTCAGGAACGCGATCACGATCCAGGGCCAACGCGTCTGCTCGAGGTGCGCGACGGTCGAAAGCCAGTCGCGCTTGGGAGTCGTCGAAGACATGGGCGGAGATTCCTATCGAACGGTGGATCAGAGCTTGGAGAGCTCGGTGATGAGGTCGACCATGCCCTTCACGTTGCGAATCGACTTCGTCATGATGAGGTACTTGCCGTTGACGACGTAGGCCGGAACACCCTGGATCTTGGCGACGTCGTAGCAGGGCTTCCAGTAGTCGGCGAGCTTCTGCACGTCTTCGGACTTGCGGGCGGCGGCAAAGGCGTCGGGAGCGATGCCGGTGGCGTCGAAGGCGGTCTTCAGGAAGGCTTCTTCGCCGGCAGCCCAACGTTCGCCCTTCTTGTGGTAGGCCTGGTACCAGGCGTCCTTGGCCTTCTTGTAGAGGCTCTTCGGGTCTTCGACGCTTTCAACGCCGGCCTTCTTGTCTTCGAGCTTGCAGTAAGCGAGGAATTCGCTCGCGGCGCGGCCGTACTTGCCCTTCGTTTCGAGGTGGTACATGTCGAACTTGAGACCGGAGGCCTTTTCGGCTTCGGGCATCACCTTCGGGTCGACGCCGACGTCGTACTTGAAGCAGAAGGGGCAGTCGTAGGACCAGACCTTGATGATCTTGCCTTCACCGCCGACGAGCGGGGTGTCGAGCTTGACGTAGTCGGTGCCGAGCGTGCCGGCAAAGGCGGCGGGAACGAGAGCGGAGGCGGCAACGACGGCGGAGGCCTTCAGGAGCGTGCGACGAAGCATGATTGCGGATTCCTTTTCAAAGTGGTGCGACCGACCGTCCGAGCGTCATGGGTCCTCACGCACGCGGAGCCGGTCTTACGGGGAGGAACCGTTCCTCCCCCGACTGAGGCCAAAGTATAGGTACGAAAAAATCGTTCGGAAAGAGCAAAAATGTCGAAAAAGTCGATTTTGAGGGATATTCCCCGTCCGATGAGACACTTTGTAAAAATGAATTTTCGTTTTTTGAAATTTGCTCTCCTCCCGCTTGTGATCCACCACAAATAACTGTAAATCATAAGAAGATCGTTGGTCACCCAAAAGTGTTCCGGGTGAAACCATACCGATCCGACCACGAAACGTCGAACTTTTTTCGGCTCCCGAAAGCTTTCCGATTTACGGAAAGCGTATTGTCGGAAAACGACGCGGAAACCCATTCCGGAGTTTCTAGAATTTCACGCATCGAAAAGGAAGAACACTTTTTCGGTTTTTCCTTCCGACATTCGACCCTTTCGACCGATACGGGCGACAAGGCTCCCTCAGCCACGGAAGCCCACGCCCGCCACCACAAACCAAAGGAACCCTCTCATGATTTGCAAGAAGCACGTTGCGGCGACGCTCGCCGCACTTTGCGGTCTCGGACTCGTTGCGGGCGCGGGAAGCGCCCTCGCCTCGGGCGGCTCCTCGGGCCCGCACGTCGCCTACCTCGCTCAAGGCCATCTGGGCGAAATCATCGTGAACCCGTACCGCATCGCGCCGCTTACGGCCGTCATTCGCAACGGCGGCTACGTCGTTCGGAACGTCACCGTGCGCATCGTGCCGAAGGCGGGCGGTCAGGAACTCACGTACAAGGTGTCGGACGCGAACGTCCGCAACCACGGCGGCGTTCCGGTCTTCGGCCTTTATCCCGACCACCTCAACACGGTCGAAGTCGAATTCGACCGGATCGACAACGGCAAAGTCGAACACTTCAAGGACAGCTATCAGCTCTACACGGCCCCCGTTTACCTCCGTTCGAACGGCACGCCCGGCCAGTCCCATACGACGTTCGACGTGAAGATCGAAAAGATGGATCCCGCCTTCAAGGATCGTCTCTACTTCATCAACAACCTCATTCCGGGACCCGCCGACGCTTCGCGCTTCGTGTGGAACAACCCCATGGGCGGCGCGCTCGAATGGGCGTTCGGTCCCGAAAACGCGATCGTCGACACGACGGGCACCGTGCGTTGGTACCTCATGCCCGACGTCGAAATGTACGACCCCGAGCAGCCCTACAAGTCGGGCATCATGATGGGCTTCCAGCAGGCGGCCGACGGCAACCTCGTCTTCGGTTACGGCCAGCGCTACGCCAAGTACGACATGCTCGGCCGCGAAATCTTCAACCGTCGCCTGCCGATGGGCTACGCCGACTATTCGCACGCGCTCGACGCGGCGCAGAACGGTCACACGTTCCTGCGCGTGGCCTCTTCGGACCTGCGTCGTACCGACGGCAAGCGCGTCCATACGGTGCGCGACGTGATCATCGAAGTCGATGAAAGCGGTTCGGTCGTGGACGAATTCCGTCTCTTCGACATTCTCGACCCCTATCGCGACAACGTCGTGAAGGCGCTCGACCAGGGCGCCGTGTGCCTCAACATCGACGCCTCGAAGGCCGGTCAAACGATGTCGGCCGAAGAGCTCGCGAAGATGGACGCGTCGGACGCCTTCGGCGACATCACCGGTACGGGGCCGGGCCGCAACTGGGCACACGTCAATTCCGTCGACTACGACCCGAGTGACGATTCGATCATCATCTCCTCGCGCCATCAGTCCGCCATCGTCAAGATCGGTCGCGACAAGAAGGTGAAGTGGATTCTGGGTTCGCCCGAAGGCTGGAAGAAGGGCTGGGCGGAAAAAGTCCTGAAACCCGTCGACGCAAAGGGCAATCCCATCAAGTGCGAAGACTCGAAGTGCGAAGGCGACTTCGACTGGACCTGGACGCAGCACACCGCCTGGCGCGTCGACTCGAAGAGCAAGGGCGACATCATCTACGTTTCGGCCTTCGACAACGGCGACGCGCGCGGTATGGAGCAGCCCGCCCTGGCCGAAGAAAAGTACACCCGCGGCGTGGTCTACAAGATCGACCAGAAGAAGATGACGGTCGAACAGGTCTACGAAGTGGGCAAGAAGGAAGGCAACCCCTTCTACTCGCCCGTGACGGGGCTTGCCGAGTACATGCCCGACAAGGATTCCTTCGTCGTCTACTACTCGACCTCGGGCCTGACGGGGCCCTCGGGCGGCATGAAGGGCCCGGTCAAACCCCATCCCTACCTTGCCGAATACAAGTGGGGCGAAACGGACCCGGCCGTTCTCATGCGCTTCAACGACACGATGGGCTACCAGGCCTGGCCGTTCTTCGTTGAAAAGGCCTTCAATCCGTACGGGAAGTAAGTCTTAACTTCCAATGCTGAGAAAGGAGGCGTCGCCCGACTGGGCGGCGCCTCTTTTTTCAAAAGCAACGTGCGGAAACCCGCGTATCATGCGCAAAACGAACTCTTCCGCTTCCTACGCTCGCATGACCACCCCCGAAAATCATCCGGCCGATTCGGTAACCCGCGGCCAGTTGCGGTTTCTTCTGCATCTTTCGGAAACACAGAAGCTCTCGCGCACCGCGGACGTGCTCGGTCTCAGCCTCTCGGCCGCTTCGCGCACGCTCGAAAAGCTGCGTGCGGCCTTCGACGACCCCCTATTCACACCGCACGCCCGGGGCTTGAAGCCGACGGACGCGCTCCGGCGCATTCTCCCCGAGCTCCGTCGCACGCTCGAGCAGGCGGACCGTCTCTTTGCGCCTCCGAAATTCGACCCGAAGTCGGCCCGCGGGCGGTTCCGCATCGCTTCGCGCGGTCTCATCACGTCGTCCCTCTTGGCCTACCTCCTCGCACGTACGGCCGAGGAGGCTCCGCACCTCGTGATCGAGCATCACCACCGCACGGGCTCCGTCTGGGAGGACCTTGAATCGGGTCGTATCGACCTTGCGGTCGTGACGGACCGCTCGATTCCGCCCGCCTTTCGTACGGCGCCGCTCTTTGACATCGAACTCGGGATCCTCCTGCGAAGCGATCATCCGCTTCGTGTGAAAACGGGCGGTCGCGCGCCTGCGCTCGCCGACTTTTTGAGTTATCGGCGCCTCGCGATGTCGGTAAGCTCCGACTTTCGCTTCGCCTCATGGGACCGGCAGCTTGCAGGCGAGAACCCGGCGCTCCTCGAACCCGTAGCGGCGACGAGTAGTTCCTCGATCGACCTCGCCGCGACCCTATCCGTTTCGGACTTCCTCATGATTACGCCGAAACGCGGCGCCGAGGCGATCGCCCCCTACTACGGACTCGCGTGGATGCCGCTTCCCCTTGAACTTCAAGCGCCCGTACGTCAACACGGGTGCCTCGTCTGGACCGAGATGCACCACCGCGACCCCCTGCACGTATGGGTGCGGCGATTGATCCGCGGCTGGGCGCGTTCCGGGATGTCGGAGACTTCGGAGACCTCCGGAACCTCAAGCGCCTCGTAAACTTCGGGAAACGATACCGAACAACACCCCGACGCGCGGCATGTCGCTTTTTCGGATCGTTTCGAATCTTTTTCGACGTATTCGACGCTTTTTCTTTCTTTGGCGCTCCCCATGGACGAACACCTCACCGAACTTCTCACCGAATTCAACGCATTCTTCTGGAATTTCGGCCTTGCGTTTCTGCTGATCGGCGCGGGTCTCTGGTTCACGCTCCGGACGCGCTTCGTGCAGGTGTCGCTTCTCGGCGACCTCGTGCGCATTCTCGGGCGCCGCACGCGTGCGGCCGCGGACGGCCTCACGCCCTTCGAAGCCTTCTGCGTCTCGACGGGTGCGCGCGTGGGCGTGGGCAACATTGCGGGGATCGCCCTGGCCGTAACGACGGGCGGCCCGGGCGCCGTTTTCTGGATGTGGGTGACGGCACTGATCGGCGCCGCCTCGGGCTTTGCCGAAAGCACGCTCGCGCAACTCTACAAAGAGCGCGCCGCCGACGGCTCGGGCTACGCCGGAGGGCCGGCCGCCTACATCGCCAAAGGCGTGGGGTCCGTCTTTTGGGCGGGCGCTTTTGCGGTGCTGTTGGCGCTTTCGGACGGCCTCATTTTCAACTCCGTGCTTTCCAACACCATGGCGATCGCGCTCGAAACGACGACGGGAGCACCCCGCTGGTTGGGCGGGATTCTCTTGGCCCTTTACGCCCTCTGGGTCGTTCGCGCGGGCGCGAAGCGCCTCGCGGGCTTTGCCTCCCGAATCGTCCCTTTCATGGTGATCGCGTACCTGACGCTCGCGGCCGGCATGACGGTGCTTTACGCCGAGCGCGTCCCCGACGTGATTCGGGTCATCTTCGAATCCGCCTTCACGCCCGAAGCGGCGACGGGTGCGGGCCTCTGGTTCGTCATCATGACGGGCGTGCGACGCGGGCTCTATTCGCACGAAGCGGGTCAGGGGACGGTTCCGAATGCCGCCGCGGCCGCCGAATGCGCGCACCCTGTCGAACAGGGACTCGTGCAGGCAGCAGGCGTTTACGTGGATACGCTCCTCGTTTGCACCGCCACGGCCATGATCGTGTTGCTCCCCGAAGAGGCGACCGCATCCGGGCTTACCGGGATCGAGCTCGTCACCCGCATTCTGACGGACGCCTTCGGTCCCGCGGGCGGCTGGGCCGTCTTTCTTCTCGCACTGGCCTTTGCACTCACGTCCGTGATCGGGAACTTCTTTTACTCGGAGATGAGCCTTCGGGTCGTGACGAAAAGCCGGCTGCTCCTCTTTGTGTTCCGTGCGGCCGTGGTCGGGATGGTCTTTCTCGGCGCGCAGATGAGTCTCGGGCTCGTCTGGAATCTCGCGGACCTCTTCATGGGGCTCATGGTTCTCGTGAACGTCACGGCGCTTCTCAAACTCTCGCGCGTCGTGACGACCCTCCTTGCCGACTACCGCGCTCAACGCGCGCAAACCGAAGAGCCCGCCTTCTCGAAGACGCGCATTCCGGAAGCGATGCGCCGGGGCGTCTCGCTCTGGGACTGAGCGAGTCGTCGCCCTACCAAAAAACGCGCCCCGGCGGGAAGCCGGCGGCGCGTTTTTTTTCATGACCCTATGGCGTGAATCTCCGCTCTTTAGGGCGGAGAGGATGTCAAGACCAATTTCTCGGGTCCGGTCTATCTCAAGATGCTCACCGACAACCCCGCCGCCCCGATCGCGAACGTCACCTTCGCCCCGGGCACGCTCAACAGCTGGCATGTACACAAGGGCGGGCAGGTGCTGCTCGTCACCCACGGCCGCGGCTGGTACTGCGAATGGGAAGGCGCCGCACGCGAACTGAAGCCGGGCGACGTCGTCGACATTCCCGCGGGCGTCAAGCACTGGCACGGCGCCGCGAAGGATTCGTGGTTCGCGCACATCTCGATCGAAATCGACCCCGAAAAGGGCCCGGCCGAATGGCTCGAACCCGTAGCAAAAGAAGACTACGCGAAGCTGCCGTAAGCTCCCGCTCAAGCTCAATCGGCAAAAACGGGGAGACGCTCGCGTGCGCCTCCCCGTTTTTTCGGGCTTTGTCGAAGGGGTGCTTCCTCAGCCGTTCGTTTCGGGCTTCGCCGGTTGAGAGGGTTTCGCAGGCTTCGGCGCACTCGCCTCCTCCCACGCCTCAAGAAGCGCGAGCCAAGGGGCGGCACCCGTCCCGAAGACGTCTCCCGCACGGCGGGCGATCTCGGTCGTAAAGGGAGCTTCTCCCGCAAGGAGCTTTTGCGCGTCTTCGAGCGCAAGACCGAACCACTTCGCCGCTACGGGCAAAGGCGTTTCGTCGAGCACTTCGGCGAGAACGAGCCCCGGATGACGGGGACGGTCCGCCGCGGCGGCACGACCGGTGCGGCCCGTACGACCCGGTATGTTCGAGCGAGCGCCCTTCGAAGTATTGCGAGCCATCGTCCGTACCTCAGACGTTCCCAGCCGCGCCCGTCAGGATCGCGGCGACGTCGTCGACGTTGAGGGGCTTCAGGTGGCCGACCGTACCCGCGCGGCAGCAGTGGCGCGCGAGCGCTTCGATCGGGCAGTCTTCGGCACCGAGCGCCGCGAGCGTCCCCGGCATCCCCACGGACTGCGCCCAGGCGGCGAACTTCGCGATCCCGAGGCGAATCGTTTCCGCGTCGTCTTCGCGGGGTTCCACCCCCATGACGTTCACGGCGAACTGCACGAAGCGCGCGGGCTCAAAGCCCGAAACGTAGTGCATCCAGGCGGGGATCACCACCGCAAGGCCCGCGCCGTGCGTGATTTCTTCGCGCCAGCCGGAAATTTCGTGTTCGATTGCATGGCACGCCCAGTCTTCTTCGCGCCCGAGGCCGAAGTAACCGTTGTGAGCAAACGACCCGGCAAGCCCCACCTGGCACCAGGCGTCGTAATCGGACGGATCGTTATAAACCTTGAGGCCCGAAGCCATGATCGTTCGGAGCGCCGCTTCGCACTGGCCGTCGACGTAATCGGTCGCGTCGGTCTTCGAGAAGTAGCGCTCCATGATGTGCGAGCACATATCGACGAGCCCAGCGCCGATCTGCCAGGCGGGGAGCGTCGAAAAGCGTTCCGGATTGATGAAGGCCGCGCGCGGACGGATGAGTTCGGTGCCGATCCCGGTCTTCGTGCCGTGGTGCGTGATCACGCAACGCATCGACTGTTCGGACCCCGCAGCGGGAATCGTCAGAACGGCAAAGATGGGAAGCGCCTTTTCGACCTTGGCCTTCCCTTCGAAGAAATCCCAGCAATCGCCTTCGTATTCGACCCCGACCGCGACGGCCTTGGCCGTATCGATCACGGAACCGCCGCCCACGGCGATGATCGCGCGAACGCCCTGATCGCGCACCCAGTCGACCGTTTCACGTACGAAGTTCATGCGGGGATTGGGCTGCACTCCGCCCTTTTCAAGCACCACGATGCCCGCCGCCTCAAGGCTTGCGTGCACCGCATCGAGAAGACCCGAACGCTTCGCGGAGCCCCCGCCGTAAATCACGAGCACCTTGGCTTCGGGACCCGCGATCTCGGAGACGATGCTCCCGATCTGGGTTTCGACGCCGCGACCGAAAACAAGTCGGGTCGGGTTGTAGTAGGAAAAATTCTGCATGTCGTAAGTCCTTCGGATTGGAAGCGCCGAGAGAGCGCCGTACGGCACCCCGAGCGGCTTCGTCGACCGGGGGAGAAAGTCCTCCGTCCCGTTGTGACGCCAGTTTAGCCCGCCCGCGGGTCCGAAGACCCGAAGAATTACCCGAGTGCCGGGCGGCCGCGCACTCGGGGATTCGTTTGTTCAAGCCCTCAATCAGACCGCACCGCGCGCGAGGCGCCGACGTCGGGCGTCGAAGAGACACACCGCAGCCGCAGCCCCGACGTTGAGCGATTCGCACGCCTTTTCGATCGGGATGTAGTAGCGGACGTCCGCGACCGCCAACGCTTCTTCGGAAACGCCCGGCCCTTCGGCCCCCATCACCCAGCAGACGGGCCCCGCGGCCGTATAGTCGGCGGCCGCAAAGAGATCTTCGCCCCCGCGCGCGTCCGCGGCGAGAATCCGCCCCGCGAAGCGCGAGCGCAGAGTGTCGGCCGTGACGTTTTCAATGATTCGCGCCCCGAAGTGCGCGCCCATGCCAGCGCGAAGCACCTTGGGCGACCAAAGCTGCGCCGTTTTGGGAGAGGCCGCGATCGTGCGCACGCCCGCCGCAACCGCCGTACGGACGAGCGTCCCCGCGTTCCCCGCATCCTGAACGCCGTCCAAGTAAAGGACGTCCTCCGTCCAGGGCGAGGCATCGTCGGAGCTCTCGACGGGAAGCGCGATTTCGCACATGCAGCCCGCCCCGTGTTCGACGGGGGAGAGTTCGTCGTAAAGCGGGCCCAAGAGGCCGTAGACGCGAACGCCCGCGCGCTCGGCCAAACGGAGCGCCAGCTCGCCCGCCTCGTCCGTCGCGTGTTCGGAAATCATGACGGCGCGCACGTCGGGACGATGCGATCGACGGAGAGCCTCCGGGGCTTCAAGGGCTTCGAGCACAACCTCGAGAAGGTGCAACCCTTCGACGAGGGTCGAGCCTTCGCGGCGCATCGCCCGCGCTTCTCGCGCGATCTTGCGCCAGCGCTTCAATTTCGGATTGGCGGAACTTTCAATGGGAAGAATCGTCGACACGGGCTTCGCCCTCCTTCACTTCGGGATTCGACGCGCTCGGGGATCCGAGCGGCGAAAAAAATCATTCGGTTTCCTTGGCGGACTTCTCGGCCTTGCCACGAGCCTTGCGGCCGCGAGGTTTCGTCGCTTTGGGCTCGATCGGGCGCCCCTCCACCAAGGACTTCACGGGCTCGAACGTTTTACGGTGTACGGGCGTCACGCCCGAGGCGAGAATCGCCGCCACGTGAGCGGCCGTGCCGTAACCCGCATGACGCGCAAAGCCGTAGCCCGGGTACTCGGCATCGAGCTCCGTCATCACGCGGTCGCGCTCGGTCTTCGCGAGAATCGACGCGGCGGAAATGGCGGGCACCTTGGCGTCCCCCTTGACGATCGCTTCGACCCGAAAGGGGATTTCGGGCGTGCGGTTCCCGTCGACGAGAACGAGTTCGGGCTTGGTTGCCAATCCCTCGACCGCCCGGCGCATCGCAAGCATCGTCGCGCGGAGGATGTTGAGTTCGTCGATTTCTTCGACACTCGCCCACGCAACCGACCATGCGAGCGCCCGTTCCTTAATCAGGGGCGCGAGGGCTTCGCGCTTTTTCGCCGTTAATTTTTTTGAGTCGGCAAGCCCCTCGATCGGGCGCTCGGGGTCGAGAATCACGGCCGCGGCGCAAACGGGGCCCGCGAGCGGTCCGCGCCCCGCTTCGTCGACGCCCGCCGTCAGAAGAGGGGTCTCGGCGTCAAGCTCTGCGAAAAGATCGGGTTCGGCAACCTCAACGTCGATCGCAGGATCGGTCTTGCGCGCGGTCGAACGGGCTTTCGTAATCATGGGCGAAACAGTCGAAGAAGAATTCGAATTCGGAAAACGAATCGAGCGTCCCGCTCGTACGGAACGCTCTCCGTGGGGTCGGGTTTCGCGTTCGGAAATTCTTTCGAGCGCGAAACCGGTCGATCAACGCGACGCGCAGCGTGAGGCCATTTCGAGGATCACGTTCGCGGCGAGGTTCGGCGTATCGGCCGTGAGATCCTCGTGCAGGCGCGCGAAGCGTTCTTCGAGTTCCTTGCGACGGGTTTCGTTCGTGATCGCGTCTTCGAGGGCGTAGGAAATGGGGTCGGCTTCGCAGAAGTACTGCAGGAATTCGGGCACGACCTTTTCGCCCATGAGAATGTTGGGGAGCGACACGCAGTGGACGAGAGCCTTGCGCTGCATGATGAGGCCCGTAAGCGCCGGCATCTTGTAACCCACGACCATGGGCTTTTTGTAGAGCGCGCATTCAAGAGACGCCGTCCCCGACGCGCACAGCACGGCGTCGGCGGCTTCGATCATGCGGTGGCTGCGGCCGATTTCGACCTTCATCGTCTGCGCGAGACGCGCAAAACGGCTCGCCGTGAAGATGATCTTCGCGCGGGCGGCTTCATCGGCGGCGGGGATGAGGACATGCATGTCCCCGAGGCGATGGAGCACCTTGTCGACCGCTTCGAAGAAAGCGGGACCGCACCCGTTCACTTCGTCGATGCGGGAGCCCGGCATCACGGTGACGACGGGCTTGTCGTCTTCGATGCCGAAGTCGCGGCGGGCGCCCGCCGTGTCGGGTTCCTTAGGGATGACGTTCGCAAGCGGATGACCGACGTAGGTCGCGGGAATGCCCGCGCGCTTGTAGAGCGCCTCTTCGAAGGGGAAAACGAGGAGCACGTGGTCGGCCGAGCGGCGGATGGCGTGGATGCGCTCGGGGCGCCACGCCCAGATCGAGGGACTCACGAAGTGCACCGTCGGGATGCCGCGGCGACGCAACTGCTCTTCGACGCCGAGATTGAAATCGGGCGCGTCGACCCCCACGAAGACCTGCGGCATCGAGTCCGCGAAGCGGCGCACGAGGTCGTTGCGAAGACGCATGAGACGCGGCAGGTGGGAGAGCACTTCGACGTAGCCGCGCACCGAGAGTTCGCGAATGTCGTGCCAGGCGTGAAAGCCCGCTTCCACCATGCGCGGACCGCCCACGCCGTACTGCGGGGCGCCCTTCATGCGTCGCGCGACTTCGGGAAGCACGAGGCTCGCGATGAAGTCGCCGCTCGCCTCGCCCGCGAGCCAGACGGCTCCGTTCTTTTCAGGGGTGGGAATCGGATGATGGTTGCCCATGGTATCTCCAGCGTCTCTTGAGGTAGTTGTTTCGGGGATCGATTGAATTCGGTCGCAAACCGACAAAACGCCCGACGCACCGTTTGCACGTCGGGCTCTTGGGGTTTGAATCAGCGGATCACGCCTCGGGGGCTCTCGACGACGAATCGGCGGAAGTGCTCGATTTCGGCGGCGGCGCCCGGAAATTCCGTTTTAAGCGTCTCCATCTTTTCCGCGGCTTCCCTGACGGTCAGGTTTTCGCGATAAAGAGCACCGTACGCGCGGCGAAGCGCGCGCATCTGCTCGTCGGTGAAGCCCGAGCGGCGCAGACCCACGAGATTGAGCCCCGCGGGCGTGCAGGGGTTGAGGTGGCAGATCACATAGGGCGGCACGTCGCGCAAAACGGCCGACGCGCCCCCCACCATCGCGTGGGCGCCGACGCGCACGAACTGGTGCACGCCCGTCTGCCCGCCGATGATCGCAAAGTCTTCGACGGTGACGTGACCGGCCAAGGCCACGTTGTTCGCGAGAATGACGTCGTTGCCGACCACACAGTCGTGCGCCACGTGGGCGTTCGCCATGAAGAGGTTGCGACTCCCCACGCGCGTGATGCCGTGGTCCTGAACGGTCCCAATCGAGAAGGTGCAGTTTTCACGGATCACGTTGTCGTCGCCCACGACGAGTTCGGTGTCTTCGCCCGCGTACTTCTTGTCCTGCGGGTGGCAGCCGATCGAGGCACCCGCGTAAATCACGTTGCGGCAACCGATCGTCGTGCGCCCTTCGACGACGACGTGACTGCGAAGGCGCGTACCCGCGCCGATCTTAACTTCGGGGCCGATCAGGCAGAAGGGGCCGATCTCGACGTCGTCGGCCAATTCCGCGCGCGCGTCGACGACGGAAGTCGGATGAATCTGAGCCATGAGGTGTTCCTTTCGCTTCGCCCGGGCCGTACGTGCCGAAAAGACGTCGGGCACGCCGCGGGCGGACCGACGGAGGCTTCGTCCGCCGGTCCTGACGTTCGGTGGGCGGCCGCTCCCCCTTCGAGGGTAAGCCGCACTGTTGAGGGAGATTATACGGGCGGGGGCCCTAGATTGAAAACAGGGCCCTGTCAAAAAGCCCTCAAAAAGAGCGATGAAAATGCGAAAAGGCGTACAAAAAGGCCCGAGCGGGGATCGATTTCCCCTCGGGCCTTTGCGCTCAAAGCGGCCGAAGCGCTCGGCGAGCGAGCAAGCACCGACCGAAGCGAGCCTCAGCCGGTGAAGCCGATCAGCCCTTCTTCGGCACCGGGCGATAGGCGCACATCAACTGCGCCGAGCAGGCCACCTGGCCGTCCACCGTCGCAACGGCTTCGAAAACGCCGAGCCCCATCTTCTGACGGATGAACTTCCCTTCGATCACGAGCTGATCGCCGGGCTGAACGACGCGCTTGAAGCGGGCCTTGTCGATGCCGGCAAAGTAGAAGAGGCTGTTGTGGCGGTCCACGCCTTCGGGCAGGCGCGCGAGCGCGATGATTGCGCAGGCCTGCGCCATCGCTTCGATCATGAGAACGCCGGGCATGACGGGCACTTCGGGAAAATGGCCCGTGAACTGCGGTTCGTTCATCGTGACGTTCTTGATCGCGACGACGCGGTCGAGTTCGTCGGAGAGTTCGAGCACGCGATCGATCAGAAGGAACGGATAGCGATGCGGAAGCTGCTCCATGATGTCCGCAATGTTGAGGGTCTTGGGCATGTCGAGTCTCTGTGAGTGTGAACGAGGTCGGCCGGGCGCGGGCCCGGCCTCGGGTCGGAGTATTGTCGCGCTTTTCCCGGGGTTACGCTTCTTCCTTTCGGATTAGCGCCTTCAATTCGGCCACTTCGCGCTCCAAGGCCTTCAAGTCCTTTCGAAGCTGCGGGAGGCGCGTGAGCGTTGCCGCCGTCAGCTGGAAGTCCTTCCCTTCGAGCGCCGGGAAGAAGCCCGTACGCTGCGCGGGCTTCTCGCCCCAGCCCGTAATGGCGGTGGCGGGGCCCACGGCCGAGCCCGAGGGGATCGTGATGTGCCCGTTGATCATCGCGGCGCCGCCGATCATGGCATGATCGCCCACGGTGGTCGACCCGGCGATGCCCACGCAGGCGGCCATCACGCAGTGCTTGCCGATCCGGTCGTTGTGCCCGAGCTGAATCTGGTTGTCGAGCTTCGTCCCTTCGCCCACGACCGTGTCGTCCAGAGCGCCGCGGTCGATCGTGGTGTTGGCGCCCACTTCGACGTCGTCGCCGAGCACCGTACGGCCGACCTGCGGGATTTTGACCCATTCGCCGCGGAAAGGCGCAAAGCCGAAGCCGTCGCCCCCCAGAACGGCGCCCGCCTGTACGACGCATCGGTCGCCCAAGATCGTACCCGCTTCGAGGACGGCGTTGGGGTGAATGAGGCACTCGGCGCCGATTTGCACGTCTTCGCCCACATAGGCGCCCGAGCGCACGACGGCGCGCGCACCGATTCGGGCACCGCGCTTCACGACGGCCAAAGCTTCAACGGCGGCCGTGGGATCGACCTCGGCCCCCTCTTCGACGTAGGCACGCGGGTGAATGCCCGGGGTCGCGGCGACGGGGAAAAGAAGTTGCGACGCGAAGGCAAAGAAGGCGTAGGGGTCTTCGCAAAGAAGCACCGAGCCCGCCGTGCGGCCTTGCGAGCCGAAGATCGCTTCACAGTCCTTTTCGCGAAGGATGACGAGCGACGCCGCGGACGCCTTCATCGCGTCCGCGTAGCGCGCGTCCGTCAAAAAGGCCATGTCGCCCGTACCCGCCGACTGCGGGGGCATGAAGCGCTTGACGACGACGTCCTCGCCCGAGAGACGCGCGTCGAGCCGTCCCTTCGAGCGTTCGCGTACGAGCGCGACGAGTTCGGAGGCGAGATAGGTCGGTTGCTGTTGAATGGTCACTGTCGGACTCCTTGGCACCCGGGGTTTCGGGCACACGGTCAATCAAAAAAGCCGCGGGAGCGAAGCGCCCGGCATTTCGTCTTGCTCGGGGACCTTGCGACTCGGGCGGCTTTTTGAGATTTTCGAAAATTTTCGGTTGGTTCGCGAAGGCAGTCGCTTACTTCGATTTCGCGGGCTTCGCGTCGCGGTCGAGCGCTTCGATCACGCGGTTCGTGAGGTCGACGCGGTCGCTGGCGTAGAAAAATTCGTAAAGCACGAGGTCGAACTTTTCGCTGCGGGCGATTTCCTGAATGATGCGTCCCGCACGGTTCTGAAGAAGGAGCACCTCTTCGTTGCGGCGCTGATTGAATTCGTCGCGCGCTTCGCGGTTGCGGCGCGTGACGTCGCGTTCCATTTCCGCAAGCGCCCGCTGCTCGGCGACGCGGCTCGCTTCGTCCATCGTCTTCGCTTCGCGCTCAAAGCGCTCGAGCCGCGTCTTGAAGCGACGCGCGAGCGCGTCGATTTCTTCCTGACGGCGCTGCCCCTCGGCGTTCAAGCGGTCGCTCGCCTCCTGCGCCACTTTCGCGTCGCGAAGGATGCGCTCCATGTTGACGACGCCGATCTTCAGAACCGGCACGACTTCGCTCGAACGGGTCGCGGCCGTCGGGGCGCTTCCGGCCGCAAGTGCGGGCGCGGCGCCGAGGAGCGCGGCGGACGTCAAAGCGGTCAGGGAAAGAAGCGTTGCGGAAAGAATCTTCGGCATGTTGGTGCCCTCCGGACAAAGGGAAGACGTAGGGAAGATGCGGGAGAAGTGCGCGGGCGGAAGTCAAAGCGACATCGAAGCACCCCGCCGCCTTCTCCGTTGGGAAATCGGCCGGACTCGCGTCCGACCGATTTCGGGGTTCGTATCGGGTTCCTGGAGTTAGAAGCCCGTACCGATCTGGAACTGGAAGCGCTGCACGTCGTCGCCTTCCTTCTCGTTGAGCGGCGCGGCGATCGAGAACTTCAAGGGCCCGAGGGGCGAAATCCAGGCCACGCCGATACCCGTCGAGTAGCGCAGATCCGAAAGGCTCACGTTCTGACGTTCGTAGCGGCCGCCCGACATCGGAACGCCTTCGTAGCCCCAGACGTAGCCCGCATCGAGGAAGCCGAAGATTCGCAGCGTACGGTCGCCGCCCGGAAGGGGCGCGAGCACTTCGATCGAGCCCGTCAGCATGCGGTCGCCGCCGAGGTTGTCCGCATCCGTGTCGCCCTGATACGTGTAGGAGTAGTCCTTCGGACCGAGCGTGCCGGAATTGAACCCGCGCACCGAACCGATACCGCCCGCGTAGAAGTTTTTGAAGAACGGGAACTGCGAGGTGCTACCGTAGACGTCGCCGTAGCCCACTTCGCCGTTGAAGGCGAGCGTCCACGTGCGCGAAAGCGGTATGAACTGCTGGTACTGGTAGGTGAGCTTGTAGTACTGGATGTCGAGACCCGGAAGCCCGAATTCGCCGTTCAAGCGCTGGTAGACGCCGCGCGTCGGAGCGAGCGAATTGTCGCGGCTGTCGCGCGACCAACCGAGCGTGAGCGCCAGGCTCATCGGGTCGTCGCCGAACTGGTCCTTGTAGTTCTTGTAGCGCTGCGGGGAGTTTTCGTTCGTGTCGACGCTCGTCATTTCCCAGCGGCCGCCGAGGAAGACGCGGTCGAGTTCGGTGAACGGAATCCCCCACGAGACGCCGAGCGCGCGGGTTTCGTACGTAACGTCCGCGACGTCGAGCTCGTCCAAGTCCACCTTGCGGTCGGAGATGTCCCACGAGCGGCTGATGCCTTCGGGGGTGATGTACGGTTCGACCACCGAAAGCGCGTACGTGCGCTGCGACTTCGAGGTATTGACGTCGACCGACACGGAGTTCCCCGTGCCGAACACGTTGTTCTGCGCGAAGCCCGCCGAGAGGATGATGCCGTCCGAGGTGGAGTAGCCCGCACCGAGCGAAATGGAGCCCGTGGGACGCTCTTTGACGTTCACTTCGAGGTCGACCTGGTCGCGCGTGCCCGGCACCGGCTTCGGTTCGGCCGTCACGGTTTCGAAGTACCCGAGTCGGTCGATACGGTCGCGGGAGAGCTTCACCTTGTCGCTGTCGAACCAGGCGGATTCGTACTGACGGACTTCGCGGCGGATCACTTCGTCGCGGGTGCGGTTGTTGCCCGTGATGTTGACGCGCCGCACGTAAGCACGGCGACCCGGGTCGATCGTGTAGACGATGTCGACCGTACGGTTTTCGCGGTCGGCGACGGGGTTCGCGGGCGCCGCCGCAAAGGCGTAACCGAGGGTGGAGAGCTTGTCCGTGATCGCCTGCGAGAGGTTCTTCACGTTTTCGGCGTTGTAGATTTCGCCTTCCTTGATGGTGACGAGGCTCTCCAAGTCCTTGTCGAGCCCGAGCATGTCGCCCGTGAGCTTCACGCTCTTCACCGTGTACTTTTCGCCTTCCGTCATGTTGATCGTGACGAAGACGTCGGACTTGTTCGGCGCGATCGAGACCTGCACGGAGTCGATCTTGAAGTCGAGGTAGCCCTGGTTCATGTAGTACGAGCGGATCGTTTCCAAGTCGGCCGCCAACTTTTCGCGCGAGTAAAGGTCGCGCTTCGTGTACCAGGACATCCAGTTCGGGGTGCCGAGCTGCATCAGGTCGGCGAGCTCGTCGGAGTCGAAAATCGTGTTGCCGACGAAGCGGATGTCGGCGATCGACGAGGCGCGGCCTTCGTCGACGTTGATCGTGATGCGAACGCGGTTGCGTTCGAGCGGCGTCACGGTGGTCTTCACGGAGACGCCATAGTAGCCGCGCGCGAGGTACTGACGGCGCAATTCCTGGTCGGCGCGCTCCAAGGTCGCCTGGTCGAAGATACGCCCTTCGGCCATGCCGACGTCGCGCAGACTCTTTTCAACGGCGTCCTTGTCGAACGCCTTGATGCCGTGCGTTTCGATCGTGGCGACGGCCGGGCGCTCCAAGAGCGAGACGACGAGAACGTCCCCGTCTTGGGAAAGCGAAACGTCGCGGAAGAGCCCCGACTGATAAAGGGAGTGAATGGCCCGCGAGCCCTTCTCGGGCGTGAAGTCGTCCCCGACGCGGAACGGCAGATGCGAGAAGACCGTGCCGGGTTCCGTACGGACGATACCTTCGACGCGAATGTCCGAAATCGTGAACGCCGCGGCTTCGCCCGCAAGAGCGAAGGCCGCGAGAACACCCGAAGCGATTCTGGTGAACTTGAAGAGCTGCAAGACTGTTCTCTCTTTAAATCGTGTCCGGGGAGCATTGCGCGATGTTGCGCGCTCTGCCTCGCCCCCTCGAAAAGGGAGGTCGCGGACACGCTGAAAAATTCGTATCGTGGCGCCCTCCGCCCTCGGCGGAGAACGCGAATCAAGGTCGGGAACAAGGTTACCAAAAAGCGCACCGCCCGTGCGACCCCGAAGGAGCGAAATATGGCGTTTTCCATACGCCGTCTTCGCGCGTTCGGGGCTCGGGACGGAGCGCCTTTTCAGTCGATCCTCGCGGCTCCGCTTACGGCCCCGTCAAGCGAGAAACGTCGTTGAAGGTGACGTAAATGGCAAGAAGCACAAGGAGCGCCATGCTCCCCGCCGCAAGCCATTCGCGCACCCGCGCGGGCAAATCGCGCCGAAACGTTCCCTCCAGGGCGAGGATGACAAGCTGCCCGCCGTCAAGCGCCGGGATCGGGATGAGGTTCATGAAGCCGATCGCGATCGACAGAACCGCGACGAAGTCGAGGAAGGCAGAAAGCCCCGCCGTGACGGCGCTCCCCGCCATGCCGGCGATCCCCACGGGACCCTGCATCGTGTCGGTGCCGACTTCGCCTTCGGCCATGCCCTTCACGGCCGAAGCCTGCACGGTCGTGAGGCTCATCACCTTGTGAAAGGCCATGCGAATGGACTCGATCGGGCCGTGACGCACGGTCGTCAATTCAATGCCGGGCATCAACGTCAGATCGGCGCGACCTACGACCGTCCCCGTCGCTTCGTCCTTCACGGCACGCGGCGTCACCGTGATCGTCATTTCGCCCGTCCCGTCGCGCTCGATCAAGAGCTTCATGGGCTTTTCGGCCGAGGCTTTCACGGCGGCGAGAAACTCTTCGAGATTCATGGGAGTGCCGTTCACGCTTCGGATGAGGTCGCGCGATTTGAGCCCCGCGCGATCCGCCGGACCGTCCGCAATCGGCTCGCCCACGAGAACGCCCTTCCCCGTCAACCGCAAACCCACGTCCCGAAAGAGGAACCCGGGTTCGACCGCGTCCTTCATCGAGAAGTCCGAGAGGTCGAGCGTCGTTTCAACGGGAACGCCCGCGCGTTCCAGCGTCAAGGGAACCGCCCCTTCGCCCACGCGATTGAGGATTTCGAGCTGCAAGTCCGTGAGACCCGCAACAGGCACGCCCCCGAGCGCCACCGCGCGATCGTTCGTCTCGATCCCCGCACGGGCGGCGGGCGTATCGGGCGCGGCCGCAAGGTACGGGACGATATCCTTCGTCCCGATCGCTCCGACCGCGATGAAGAGGACGAAGGCGAGCAGGAAATTCATGAAGGGCCCCGCCGCGATCACGATCGCGCGCTTCCAACGGGCGACGTTCGAAAAGAGCGCGTTGCGGATTTCGGCGGGCGCGTTCGGATGCTCGTGGGGTTCCTCGAACATCACGTAGCCCCCGAGCGGAAGGACGGAGAGAGCGAATTCCGTATCCCACGCGCGTCGGCTCGCGATCACCTTGCCCATCCCGACGGAGAAGCGCTTGACGCGAATGCCGAGCCACTTGGCGGCGAGATAATGCCCGCCCTCGTGAATGAGGATGATGAGGCCGAGCGTAATGAGAAAACCGACGACGGAGGTGAGAACCGCCATTTAGCCCTCCTTCCCGTTGCGCTCGAGCACCGCGACCGCTTCGCGCGTGAGGGCGCGGGTCTTGCGGTCGAGATCCAGAATCGCTTCGACGCTCTCGGGCTTCGGAGCGTCGATTTTCGCGAGCATATCGGCGACGAGGGCGAACATCGTCGTAAAGCCGATTCGACGATCCAGGAACGCTTCGACGGCGATTTCGTTCGCGGCATTCAAGACGATCGTTTCGCCGCCGCCCGCGGCGAGCGCCTTGAAGGCGAGCTCAAGGAGCGGGAACGTCTCCCGGTCGGGCGCTTCGAAGGTGAGGGTGCCGAGCGTCGTGAAGTCCAAGGGTTTCACGCCCCCGTCCATGCGTTCGGGCCAACCGAGCGCGTACGCAATGGGCGTACGCATGTCGGGGGCCCCCAACTGCGCGATGGTCGCGCCGTCCGCAAAGGTCACCATCGAGTGGATGATCGACTGGGGATGAACGACGACGTCGATCCGATCGGCGGGAAAGCCGAAAAGCCACGATGCTTCGATCACTTCGAGGCCCTTGTTCATGAGGGTCGCGCTGTCGACGCTGATCTTGCGGCCCATCGACCACTTCGGGTGCTTGACGGCCATCTCGGGGGTAATGCCCGAAAGGTCGCGTCGACCGCGGAAAGGTCCGCCCGAAGCCGTGAGCACGATGCGCGCCGAGGCGCGCGCCGCTTCCGAGGCACCGACCAAGCACTGGAAAATCGCGTTGTGTTCGCTGTCCAAGGGAAGGAGCGTCGCGCCCGCACGCTTCACCTCGTCCATGAGGAGCGCACCGCCGCAAACGACGCTTTCTTTGTTCGCGAGGAGCAGGCGCTTACCCGCACGGGCCGCGCGGAAGGTGGGTTCAACCCCCGCCGCACCCACCACGGCCTGCACGACCGAGTCGACCTCGGAATCGCCCGCAAGCTCGGCCACGGCCGCAGCGCCCGCGCGCACTTCGGCGTCCACGCCCGCCGCACGGAGGGCCGAAGCGAGTTCGTCCTTTTTCGATTCGGTCGCAATCGCGACGATCCGGGGGCGGAATTCGCGGGCCGCTTCGACGAGCGGCTCCACGCGGGTCGCACCCGCCATCGAGTGAACGACGAAGCGCTCGGGATGACGCCGCACGACGTCCAGGGTCGAACGACCGATACTGCCCGTAGCGCCGAGAAGCGCGATGGATTGAGTCATTTTTTCTGTTCCTCTTTGCTTTGTATTTTTTCGTGTGCCGCTTGGGAGCCGTCAGACCCTCTGACCTTATGCCTTCACAAGCGTGATCCGGGCGATTTCGGCGGGGACGCCGACCCGGAAAGGAAATCCGTTCCAAACGCCCGAGCCCGGATGAACGTAAAGTTTCGTGCCGTCTTCGAGCGCGTATTCGCCGCGCACGAAAAGCCCGTTCATGATCGCAACGCCCCGGTCGAACCCCGTAATCTGCCCGCCGTGGGTGTGACCCGAAAGTTGCAGCGTGAAATCGGCTTCCGCCCGATAGCTCGGGAATCCTTTGGGCTGATGAACAAGCAGAATGCGCGGGACCGTCTTGATGTCGGGGGCCCCCTCAAGGGCGCGCTTCACGTCGGGCGTTTCGCGCCCGAAGCGCGCACCCATGCGGTCCGCAAGGCCCGCAAGGCAAATTTTGGCGTTTCGTCCCGGCACGTCCAGAACGGTATGCGCGTTTTTAAGAAGGCGAATGCCGAGGCTTTCGATCTTCGCGATCCAGGCATCGTAATTCCCGTAGTGTTCGTGGTTTCCTTCGCAACCCCAGACCCCCATCGGGGCGGAGAGGTCCGCCAAGGGCGCGACGTCCCGTTCGCGGCGCTTTACCGTTCCGTCCACGAAGTCGCCCGTAATAAGAATGAGATCGGGCGAGAGGGACTGCACCCGCTCGACGAGCGCGCGTACGTGGGGCTCCGTCGAAAGCGCCGAGCAGTGAATGTCGGAAAGCTGCACGAATGAGAACCCCTCCAATTCGGGCGGCAGATCCTTCACTGCGATCCGACGATCCACGACGTCGGGAACGCGAATCCCTTCGTGCATCCCGAAGGCGCCGAGTCCGATCGAAGCGCCGAGCAGCCCCAACACCGTGCGGCGGTCGCGCTGCACGAGGCGGTGGGCTTTGATGCCCGAGCGCCCTGCGAGAACGCAGCCGAGGATGATCGCTTCGCGCAAGAGCGTCGCCCCCGCAAGGAAAAAGAGCACGGCCTGCGTACCCGTCGCTCCGACGATCACCCAGCGCGGTAGTTCGGGAGAGAGGAGGCCTCCCAACCACAAATCGGCCGCGGCCGGATAGGCCACCGCCGGCACGAGCGCAACGAGAAGCACCGCTTTGATGCCCCGACGGATTTCCGCGGGAGCAATGAAGCGCCAGGTCACCCAGAGGGCGAGAAGAAAATTGAAAATCGCAAAACGCATGGGGGCAGAATCCGGTGGGTGGCGAACGGCCCGAGCCGCATGGAAAGGCCCGTTACAAGGCCCTTTATTGTACGAGGCGCTCTTTCTTCCGACGGCGGAAGGACGCACGCATGCAACGTCCGAACACAAATTCGAGCTTCGGACCGCAACGGCGGCCGCATCGGTAAAAAACGCGTCGTCGGGGTGTTGTTCTACGCTTCAGTCCTCCATCCGCTCGACAAGCCCCTCGCCCGCAAGTCGCTCCAGAAGGCCCGCTTCGAAAGTCTCCGCCTCGCGCTCGGGAACGAGCACCTCGTAGGAGGCGTCGTAACGGAAGTCGCTTGAAAGAATGCGTCCCCGCACGCTCTTCAGGCGGTGCAGGAAATCCGTCACGGCCGAGTGGTCGATCGAAACGACGAAGCGCACCGTCTCTTCGCGCGCCGTGACGGGAAGACTCTCAAGCCCCAGCTTCACCGTCCCCTGATAAGCCCGAACGAGCCCGCCCGTGCCGAGCAAAATCCCGCCGAAGTAGCGCGTCACGACCGCCGCCACTTCGCCGACGCCGCTGTGGAGCAGCGCCGTGAGCATCGGACGCCCGGCCGTCCCCTTCGGCTCCCCGTCGTCGCTCGCTCCGACGAAAGCCGTTTCCCCCGGGGCGCCCGCCACGTACGCCCAGCAGTTGTGCGTCGCGTGACGGTGTTCCTCGCGGATGCCGTCGATGAAGGCCTTCGCCTCTTCGGGCGAACTCACGCGCGCCATCGTCACAATGAAGCGCGAACGCCGGATCGTGTCTTCGGCGCGGTGGAATTCCCCCGGGGCGAGATTCGGTACGTTGTAGACGTCGGTCATGGGTTGAAGAGCAGGAAGGGTTCGAAAAGAAGGAGCCGCCGGACGTAGGGAAGCGGAAAACGGTACCCCCGAAACGACGGCGGAGCCCGCGACCGATCGGGGTCGGAGCTCCGCTTCAAAATTGCGCGGGATTTCGACTCGGGGCCTCAGCGCGCGAGCACCACCGAGAGGATGATCCAGGTCGCGGCGGGAATCACGGGAAGGGTCGCATCCATGCGGTCGAAAAAGCCCCCGTGGCCGGGCAAGAGGTTCGAGGAATCCTTGATCCCGACGAGGCGCTTCAGCATCGACTCCCAGAGGTCGCCCGCAATCGAGAGCGCGACGAGCCCGGCGAGCACCACGACGCCCCAGATAAAGCCCAGTTCGTCGAAGAGGAAGTTCGTGAAGACGTTCTTCTGGATGCAGAACCAGTAGGTAAGGAGGAAGAAGACGATCACAATAACGTACGCACCGAGCGCGCCTTCCCAGGTCTTCTTCGGGGAAATCGCGGGCGCCATCGGGTGTTTGCCCCAGGCGCGACCGCTGAAGTAGGCCGAAATGTCGGCGCCCCAGACAATCAAGAGAACCGAGAGCACCATCACCCAGTCGCCGATTTCATAGAGGTAAAGGAGCGACAGGTACGCGGCCGGCACGAACGTAACGGCCGACACGAGGCACGTGCGCACGCTCACCTTGAAGCCGTTCTTGCGGTGGGCGAGCTCCGTGAAGAAGATCGCAAACCATGCAAGCATCACCGCGCCGTCGATGATGAAGAGGAACCACTCCATGCGCGGCAGAGCCCCCGCCCAGTAGAGCGAAAACTGCGTGATCATTTCCACGGCCGCAACGAGGATTGCGGGCACGGGACCGAGGCCGCCCATGCGGAGCCATTCGTAGAGCGCGGCGCCGAACGCGACGGCCATGACGCCCGCAAACGCAAGCGGCCCCATCGCGATGGCAATACAAAGAACGGCGAGCAGTACGGTCGCCGTAATGACGCGAAGCATCAGCATCGAAGTTCCGACCTCAGGTTTTGGTTTTCAAAATCGAGAACGAAGCGCGCATCCCGGAGGTTTCACCCCTTCGGCGCGTATCGTCGGCTTCGATTGTACCGAAAAGGTCCGTCGCGAGGCTTAAGACCTTCGGTATGGGGGTGCGTTTCGAAAGTCGCTTCAGAGCCCGGGGAGGCCCGAAGCCGCCCGCACCTGTTCGCTCGTCATCCCGAAGCGCCGCTCGCGCCCTTGGTACCAGCGAACCGCCTCGTCGAAGGACGCCTCGTTGAAGTCGGGCCAGAGCGTTTCCGTAAAGTAGATTTCGGCGTAGGCCATCTGCCACAAGAGGAAATTCGAGACGCGCTGCTCGCCCCCGGTGCGAATGAGAAGGTCAACTTCGCCCGTTCCGGCCGTGGCAAGGTACTTTTCAAGGTTCTCGGGGCTCACTTCTTCACCGGCTTCGGCACAGCGGCGCGCCGCCTGGCATACGTCCCAGCGACCGCCGTAGTTGGCGGCGATTTGCAGAAGCATCCGCTCGCCCCCGGCCGTTCCCCGTTCGCACGCTTCGATCGCGCGCACGACCGACTCGGGAAAGGCACTCCGGTCCCCGATCACCGTAAGACGCACGCCCGCCTCGCGCAGAGGCGCTTCCCAGCGGGCCAACCCCTGAGCGAAGAGCTCCATCAGGAGACGCACTTCGGTGGCGGGCCGCTTCCAGTTTTCGCTTGAAAAGGCAAAAACCGTGAGGACCTCGACCCCGAGCTCCGCCGCACGCTCGACGAGACGGTGCAGGGCTTTCACCCCCTGACGATGCCCTTCGGCGCGCGGACGCAGGCGCGCTTTCGCCCACCGACCGTTCCCGTCCATGATGACGGCGACGTTGCGGGGAGCGCGAAGAAGGGAGTCGGCGGAATCCTGACGAACGGCAAACATGGGTGTCGGAAGCGTAAAGGGGTGAGTCGGGCCCGAAGCGGGCATCGGGTATTGTCGGGAGAGTTTATCGAAAGGACCCGCAGGAGAGGCGTTTTCGAAACAGGTCGAAACGTTTCGCGCGGCCCGAGGACTGCGGCGACAACCGCCGGTCCGTGACGACAAACGAAAACGGGACCCCTTCTCGGAATCCCGTTCGATCGTTCGAAGGCCCGCGTGCGCACGGGGCCCTTCGGAAAAAGGAAAGCGAGGCTCGAACCGCTCGGTCGAGCCCCGAGCGGTCCTTAGACCGTCATGATTTCCTTTTCCTTGTCGGCCACGACCTTGTCGATCTCGCCGATGTAGCGGTCGGTGAGCTTCTGAATGTCGCCTTCGGCGCGGCGCTGATCGTCTTCGGAGATTTCCTTGTCCTTCGTGAGACGATCGATGTGGGAATTGGCTTCGCGGCGCAGATTGCGAACGGCCACCTTGGCGTCTTCGCCGAAACCCTTCACGACCTTCGTGAGTTCGCGACGGCGTTCTTCCGTAAGCGGGGGCAACGGCACGCGGATGAGGTCGCCCGACGTGGCGGGATTCAAACCGAGATCGGATTCGCGAATCGCCTTTTCAACGACCTTGATCATCGACTTTTCCCACGGCTGAACCGTGAGGGTGTGCGCGTCGCCCACGCCGATCTGAGCCACCTGGTTGATCGGGGTTTCGCAGCCGTAGTAGTCGACGCGGATGTGATCGAGAAGGCCGGGGCTCGCACGGCCCGTACGGATCTTCGTGAAGTCTTCGCGGAGGGTTTCCACGGTGCGGCCCATCTTGTGTTCGGCCTGCTTGAGGACGTCGCCAGTCATGTTGATTTCTCCCGGAGGTGTCCGAGCCCGAGGCTCATCCTCCTTGCCTTATTTTTTAGAAAAGACGCGAAGAGGTCCGCTCTTCGCGCCTGCAGAAACGGTGTTCGTTGTCCCGAGGCGGGGCGCCGCCTCGAAAGGGGCGGACGGCTTGCGCCGTCCGGGTACCCGAGCGTGGGGAATTTTATCACAGGGCCCGAAAGCGCTCGACGTACTTTCCCCGAAACGACGAAGTCCGCCCGGTCTCGTGTACCGAAAGCGGACTTCGGACGGCGTGCGATCGGTGAAGAGCCGGTCCGAGCGGACGCCCGCACGGCTCTTCGTCGACTGCCCGTCGATCAGGAGTGAACGAGCGTACCTTCCTTTTCGCCGAGACAAATGCGGCGCAGGGCCCCCTTCTTGTTGATATTGAAGACCTTGATCGGAAGATGCTGCGAGCGGCAGAGCGCAAAGGCGGTCGCATCCATCACCTGGAGGTTCGAGTGCAGAGCCTTGTCGAAGGTGATTTCGTCGAACATCGTCGCCGTCGGATCCTTCTTCGGATCGGCCGTGTAGATGCCGTCGACCTTGGTGGCCTTCAGCACCACTTCCGCACCGATTTCGGCGCCGCGAAGGGCCGCCGTCGTGTCGGTCGTCATGAAGGGGTTCCCGGTACCCGCAGCGAAGATCACGACACGGCCGAGGCGCAGATGACGCAGGGCTTTGCCGCGAATGTAGGGTTCGGCCACCTGTTCGATGTGCAGGGCCGACTGCACGCGGGCTTCGACGCCGTTGTTGCGGAAGCAGTCGCCGAGCGCCATGGCGTTCATCACCGTGGCGAGCATCCCCATGTAGTCGCCCGTCGCACGGTCCATGCCGGTCGCACCGAGCGCGACGCCGCGGAAGATGTTGCCGCCGCCGACGACGATGCCCACTTCAACGCCGAGTTCGACGACGCTGCGCACTTCTTCGACCATGCTCTGGAGAACCGAGCGGTTGATCCCGAAGGCGTCGTCGCCCATGAGGGCTTCGCCCGAAAGCTTCAAAAGGATACGCTTGTAGACCGGCTGGGGATTCTCGTGTTCGGACATCGCTGGAGCTCCGTAAGCTGTGAGAGTTTCGGGAAAGTAGGGCACCCGCGGCGCCCCTATTTCAAAATTTTTCGAATTATAAGCACCTTTTGATCGACTAGGTACTTTATCGCAGGTTGGAATTTGTTCGAATATCCGTCAACCCGACTGAAAGACGGCAACGGATCGTACGGACGAAAAAACGCCCCGACGCTTGCGAGGCGTACGGGGCGCTTTTTGTCGGGACGGGAAGTCGCCGATCGCCGCAGGTCGATTCAACCCGCGGGACGATCAACGCATTCCGCAAGTCCCGACGCGGAGCTCAAACGAATCAGCCCTGCTTGGCAGCGGCAACCTGCGCGGCGACTTCGGCGGCGAAGTCGTCGGCACGCTTTTCAATGCCTTCACCCACGACGTAGAGGGTGTAACCGTTGATCTGGCCGCCGGCGGCCTTGACCACTTCGCCGACCGACTTCTTGTCGTCCTTGACGAACGGCTGGTTGACGAGCGTGACTTCCTTGAGGAACTTCTTCACGGTACCTTCGGCGATGCGTTCGAGCATGGCTTCGGGCTTGCCGGCTTCGCGAGCCTTTTCGATGGCGATGCGGCGTTCGGATTCGATCGCGGCGGCGTCGACGCCGGATTCGTCGAGAGCCTTCGGCTTCGAGGCGGCAATGTGCATGGCGACGTCGTGAGCGACTTCGGCCGGACCCGTGAAGTCGACGATGACGCCGATCTTCGAGCCGTGAACGTAGGAGGAGAGTTCACCCTTGGCTTCGATGCGTTCGAAGCGGCGGAACGTCATGTTTTCGCCGATCTTGCCCACGAGCGCCGTACGGACGGCTTCGAGGGTCTTGTCGCCGAGAGCGAGTTCGCCGAGAGCGGCGATGTCGGCGGGGTTGTGCTCGGCCACGAGACGCACGGCGTCCTTGGCCATCTGCATGAACTCGTCGTTCTTCGCCACGAAGTCGGTTTCGGAGTTGACTTCGAGGATGGCGCCGACCTTGCGGTCGTCGGAAATGTAGACGGCGACGACGCCTTCGGCGGTAACGCGGCTCGCGGCCTTGGAGGCCTTGTTGCCGAGCTTGACGCGAAGGATTTCTTCAGCCTTGGCCATGTCGCCGTCGGCTTCCGTCAGGGCCTTCTTGCATTCCATCATCGGCGCGTCGGTCTTGAGACGCAGTTCCTTGACCATCGCGGCGGAAATAGCAGCCATGTTCAATCTCCAATTGAATTCGGTTGTGGTATGGATGTATCGAAAAGGGGGGCTCGACGAGCCCCCCTTTTCATGAAGCGGTACACGGAGGTGCCCTCGTCGCGCGCCATTATAGACGGTGACGACGGGGGCGCCCGCAGCGCTCGAACGAAAATCAGGCTTCGGTCGTCGTTTCTTCGCCTTCGGAGACTTCGACGAAGTCTTCGTTGGCGGCTTCAACGATTTCCTGGGCGCTGTCGTTGCGGCCGGCGATGATCGCGTCGGCGATGCCCGCGGCGTAGATGGCGACGGCCTTCGAGGAGTCGTCGTTGCCCGGGATCACGTAGTCGATGCCGTCGGGGGAGTGGTTCGTGTCGACCACGCCGATGACGGGGATGCCAAGCTTGTTGGCTTCCTGAACGGCGATCTTGTGGTAGCCGACGTCAACGATGAAGAGGGCGTCGGGCAGAGCCGTCATTTCCTTGATGCCGCCGATCGACTTGTTGAGCTTTTCGACGTTGCGCTGGAAATCGAGCGCTTCCTTCTTCGTGAGAGCGGCAGCCGTGCCGTCGGCGAGCTGCTGTTCCATATCCTTCAGACGCTTGATCGTGCCGCGCACCGTCTTGAAGTTGGTGAGCGTGCCGCCGAGCCAGCGCTGGTCGACCCAGCAGCAGCCGGCGCGCTGGGCTTCGGCCGCGATGATTTCACGGCCGCCGCGCTTGGCGTCGACGAAAAGGATCTTGCCGCCCTGGCTCGAGAGCTGACGAGCGAACTTGCAGGCTTCGTCGAACTTGGCGACCGTCTTTTCGAGGTTGATGATATGGATCTTGTTGCGGGCACCGAAGATGTACTGGGCCATCTTCGGGTTCCAGAAACGGGTCTGATGGCCGAAGTGGCAGCCCGCTTCGAGCATTTCGCGCATGCTGATCATTTTGAGTAGCTCCAAGGTTAGAGTCTGACACGCTCCGCAGAGAACCCCCGCTTCAGGGGCACCTCGGGGGCGGAACGTGCGCACGGTTGTACCCGGGCCGACCAAGGCGACCGGGCGTTGAAACCGAAAAAACGTTTCGGAAGAAACGCCTTCGGTAGGAAAGCCGCGATTTTACGCGACCGCCCGCGGGCTTTCAAGCGTCTTCGCGCATTTTCTTCGGGTTTTCGTTGCGGTTTCCTGCGAACCCCGTTCCGCTCGGCTCGAGCGCCCCCGCAACTTCGTTAAAATACGGGCACTTCTTTTCCGGCGCCCGGGATGAATCCGCGCGCCGGCCGCATTTGTTTTGGGACGCTTCTCTATGGCCATTACCATCAAAACTCCCGAAGACATCGCGGGCCTTCGCATCGCGGGGCGCCTGGCTTCGGAACTTCTCGACTACCTCACCCCCTTCGTGAAGCCCGGCGTCACGACGAAGGAACTCGACGAACTCGCCTACGACTACACGGTGAACGTGCAGAAGTGCATTCCCGCCTGCCTCGGCTACCAGCCCGAAGGGATGACCCCGTACCCCGCCACGACCTGCATTTCCATCAATCACGTCGTCTGCCACGGGATCCCCGGTCCGAAGAAACTCAAGGACGGCGACATCGTCAACATCGACGTCACCTCCATCAAGGACGGCTACCACGGCGACACCTCCCGCATGTTCGTGGTCGGAAAGCCCACCATTGCGGGCGCGCGCCTCGCGAAGCTCGCCTTCGAAACGATGTGGGCCGGGATCGACGCCGTGCGCCCGGGCGGCTGTTTCAACGACATCGGTGTTGCCTGCCAGGCCTACGCCGACAAGAACGGGATTTCGGTCGTTCGCGACTACGGCGGCCACGGGATCGGCAAGGTCTTCCACGAAGAGCCCCACGTCAATCACTTCCCCGTGACGCGCCCGACGCCCGTCTTCGAACCGGGCATGGTCTTCACGGTCGAACCGATGGTGAATGCGGGCCGCTACGGCGTGACGATGCTCGGCGACGGGTGGACCGTCGTGACGCGCGACCGCTCGCTTTCCGCCCAGTGGGAACACATGGTGCTCGTCACCGAAACGGGTTACGACATCCTCACGGTGAGCCGCGGCACGCCCGAACCCCCCGCCTTCGTGAAGGGGTGGAAGAAGCCCGAAAACCTCTGACACCCTCGAGAAAGCGGTAGTCTCCGAACTGCCGCGTCCTTTTGAAAGCCGTCCGGTCCTCGTCGTCCGGGCGGCTTTTTCTTGTCGGTCGTCGTCCGTAAGGTACCCGACGGGCGGCTTCGGCTAAGATCCGACGAAGATCGGAAAAAAAGCCGACACTCTCTTGCTGCAACCTCCAACCGACACTCCTCGCCATGGACACCTTCGCCGACGACCTCACCCGCATCCTCGACGCGTTCCGTTCGGAACGCGAACGCCTCAAAACCGAGTACGAAACGCACGGCGAAGGACGCGCGTATCTGGCGG
>ENA-UEQM01000361-UEQM01000361.1-human-gut-metagenome-genome-assembly--contig:-NODE-361-length-30833-cov-10.548478_pt1 | contig 30833 bp, 19 predicted proteins | sample MGYA00242948_ERZ507948 | MGnify/ENA primary metagenome ERZ507948 (study PRJEB26167, sample SAMN06115440) | human gut metagenome | host: Homo sapiens | place: China:Hubei | collected 2015-07-28... | reverse complement strand
ATAAATCTCAAGAGGGGCTAATACGCCCCTCTTTTTGACTTCAAACGCAGAAAACATTAAAATAGAGTAGCATTAACGAGCAGCTCAATCAATGTGAAATTTCGTTTCATGGTTTCTCCTTTATGCCGGAATGCCGGTTGAATTGCGGACGATTAGTTGCGGATGGATCACGCGGGGCTGGAGCGGCTGCGCTTCGCCGTCGAGCTTGTGCAGCAGTCCTTCGACGGTATATCGGGCGATCTCCCCGAATGGAATCTGGACCGAAGTGAGCAGCGGATAGACCGAAATCGCCTGCGGCGTGTCGTCGTAGCCGATCACGGAGAGCTGCTCCGGAATCCGCAGCCCCAGCGCATAGGCGCGCTGGTAGGCGCCGAGGGCCATCTGGTCGTTGGCGGCGAAAATCGCGGTGACTCCCTGTTCAAGCAGCTGCGCGGCGGCGCGGCGGCCGCCGTCGATGGTGTCGTCGCCGTCGGCGAACAAAGCCGGATCGGGAGTTTCCCCGATGGAGGCCAGAAAGCTCCGGCAGCCGTCCAGCACCGGATCGGCGGCGTTCATCCGCCGCCGCCGGGAGCTGATGCAGCCGATCCGGCGGTGGCCGAGGCCGCGCAGGTATTCAAACGCCTGCCGCGCCCCTTCCTCATAGTCGATGTAAACCGGCGCGGAAGCCTGCCGCAGGTGTGTGACCAGCGGCAGCGACGGCGCGATCAGTTCCGCTTCGTCGGAAGAGAGCTGCGGCAGCATATTGATCACGCCGTCCACCATGCCGGACGCGAATTTTTCGAGCAGCCGCGTCCCCTTGGCCCGGTCAAGCCCGGCGATGCCGAGCACGATTTCATATCCCCGGCTGCCGAGCTCCTGCTCCATGCCTTCGAGCAGGATGCCGGTGGCGGCGTTGCGGCACTGGTCCACCAGAATCCCGACCAGCCCGGTGCGGTTCTGTTTCATCGCCCCCGCGAAGTAGTTGGGGCGGTAGTTGAGTTCGCGGATCGCCCGGAGCACCCGGCCGCGCACCTCCTCGCCGACCGGACGGCGTCCGCTCAGCGTGTGCGAAACCGTGGTCACGGAAACCCCCGCCGCGCGGGCGACATCGGTAATTTTGGCTTTGGCCGGCATCTCTGTCTGACTCTCCTGAAAAATGTGATGCAAAATATTTGGCAAAACGTTTTGTCAATAATATTATACCAAAAACGAACGCCGATGTCAAGAGGGAAACGAAAAAAACAGCCGATATTTTTCCGTAATCGGGAAACGGCTTGCGGCGGGCCGGTTGCGGTGGTATGTTATCAGGGGAAAATCAACCGCAACGACAGGAGCCGTCCGCCGTATGGACAAACAATCTGCCGTGCCGGAGCTGCTGGCTCCCGCCGGAAATCTGGAAACCGCGCTGGCTGCATTCGACGCCGGAGCCGACGCCGTCTACGGCGGGCTCGCCAAATTCAACGCCCGCGAACGGGCCGCCAACTTTTCCGCCGCCGACCTCGGGCGGCTGCTTGATTATGCGCACAGCCGGGGACGCCGGGTCTATCTGACGTTCAACACGCTGCTGAAGGAGTCCGAACTCGGCGAGGCGGCGGAGTTTCTGGCGGAGCTGGCCAAGCTGCGGCCCGACGCGCTGATCGTGCAGGACCTGGCGGTGATCCGGCTCTGCCGGAGTTACTTCCCCGAACTGGTGTTGCACGCCTCCACCCAGATGGGAATTCACAATTCGGCCGGAATCGCCGCCGCCGCCCGCCGGGGAATCGCGCGGGTGATCCTCGAACGGCAGGTCACGCTTGAGGAACTGCGTGCGATGGCTGAAAGTTCACCGGTGGAGCTGGAGGTGTTCGTGCACGGCTCGCTCTGCTGTTCGCTGTCGGGGCGCTGTCTGCTCTCCTCGGCGCTGGGCGGCTGGAGCGGCAACCGGGGCAAATGCAAACAGCCCTGCCGCCGCCGCTACCGGGCGGAAGGGGCGGAGGGCTTCCTGCTTTCGCCGCGTGACCTGTCAGCTGTTTCGCTGATCCCGGAATTCAGGCGGCTCGGCATCGCTTCGCTGAAGGTGGAGGGGCGGCTGCGTTCTCCCGACTACGTGTGGAAGACCGTGCGCGCCTACCGGATGCTGCTGGACGGGCCGCCGGAGCCGGGGCCGGAGCTTGTCGCCGAAGCCGAACAGTTGCTCCGCTCCACCGCGACCCGGCGGCCTTCGCTCGGATTCTATGTGAAGCGGGAGTATCCGGCGCTGATCGACGCCGGGCGGCTCGGCGCATTCGGCAACGTGGTCGGGAGCGTGACGAAACGGGTCCGCAACGGGCTCTGCATCCATACCTCCGACCGGCTCCACCTCGGTGACCGGCTGCGGCTGGTGCCGCCGGATGGCGGGGAGGGGGAGAGTTTTACTTTGATCAATCTGGAAGTGCAGCGCAGACCGGCGGTGAAGGTGCGCGCCGATACCGACTGCTTTATTCCGGGCGACTTTCCGGCGCAGGCGGGTTTCCTGCTCTACAAGATCGGGGAGAACGGTTACGATTTCAGCCGTCAGGCCGCAAGCCTGCCCGCCGGGCGCTTTCCGGTGGCGGTGCGGCTGACGCTTTCCGCTTCGGAGTGGCGCGGTGAAATCGCGGAACTGCCCGGCGAGGTGTGGAGCCGCCCGGTGGAGTTTCAGCCCGCGGAGCGCAAGCCCTTCGCCGCCGCCGAAGCCGAAACCGCTTTCGCCTCCGGCGTGCCGGAGCCGTGGAGCGCGGACCGGGTCGAAGCCGCGGTGGCCGGTTCGTTTTTCGTGCCCGCCAGCGTGCTGAAGGAACTGCGCCGGGAGTTCTGGAGCTGGGCGGCACAGCGGCTGAAGCTCGAAGAACGTCATTCCCACCTGGCGGAGGCGCTGGCCCGTTTTTACTTCGACTACCGGGCGCTGCCGGGGGCGGCGCCGGAACCGCCCGCGCCCGCGCCGGAATTCACGGTGTCGGCGTTCATCCCGGAGCGGGAGCTGGACGCTGCCCGGCAGACGATCCGCCGGGCGTGGGAGTCCGGCGTGCGCCGTTTCCGGATTGGCGGCATTCACGGCTTTGAACTGCTGAGGCCGTATCCGGGGGCGGAACTCGTCACGATGTTTCCGCTTCAGGTCCCGAACAGCATGGCGGCGTTGTTCCTGAAAGAGGAGGGGGCCGTCGCCGCCGAACCGGCCGTGGAGCTGGACCGCGACGCGCTGGAGCAATTGGAACGTAAATCGCCGCTGCCGCTGGAGCCGCACCGGGAACGGGTCCCGCTGCTGGTGACCCGCGCGCCGCTCCCCGCCGGCGGCTGGCGCGACGAGCGCGGCAACGGCTTTGAAGTGAAGTTCGACCCGGCGACCGGATTGACCGAGCTTTACTCCGCCGTCGCCGTCTCCTTCCTGCTGAACGACTGGAAGTAGGAAGCGGGTCAGTCAACGGCCGGACGGTTCTGCACCGTCGGGGCGACGTAGCCCCGGCGGCCGCCGCTGCGGCTCCAGTAGCGGTAGACCTTGAGCAGCGCGATCAGCCCGAGCGTGGTGAACAGCAGGTCCCAGATGAAGATGTACCGGTAGCCCAGAAAGTCGATGAAGACCCCGCCGCCGAAGTTCGCGAAGATCAGGAATACCGAGACCACCATCGCGTTGGCCGAGGAAAACTGGCCGTAGCTGGCGGCCGGCAGCAGCGACACGAACATCGGCAGTTTGCTGGCATTCTGGATCACATATACGATTGCGATCAGGATTGCGACGATGAAAAACGTGATGTAATCCTGCACGAAGAAGAAGCCGAAGAGATTGGCGGCGATCACCAGCATTGCGCCGGCGATATAGGTCCGCAGCGGATGGAGCCAGTCCACCAGGAAGCCCATCGGGATCAGCAGAAAGAAGGAGATCACCGCGTTGACGCTCATGATGTTGCCGTATTGTTCCAGAGAGAGCCCGAGTTCGTTTTTGGAAAAGAGCAGATTGAACATGGTGCGGCAGACGGTCGAGGCGTCGTTGCAGGCCATCGCGAGGAAGAACCAGCGGTAGAAGCTCAGGCTGAAGCACTCCCGGAAGTAGGTTTTGACCGGATTGCCTTTCGGCGGTTCCGGCGGCGGGTACTGTCCCTCCTTGACCAGCAGGCACATCAGGCCGAAGGCGGTCAGGTAGATCAGCGCCACGACGGTGAAGATCCAGGGCATGTGAAGGTCGGCGTGCTTGATGATGTAGCCGTTGAAGATGAAGCCGGCGACGGTGCCGACCATGCGGAACAGCGCCATGAAGCGCCCCATGAACTGTTTGGGCACCACGTCCGCGAAGATGTAGTAGAAGATCGAGGCCACGAACATGTTGAAGCATTGGAAGCCGACCGCGAATACGATGATGCAGCCGATGGTCACCGCCGCCGCCGACACATTGCCGCCGAATACCGTCCGCTGCAGGAAAGTGCCGATCGCGTCGCTCCAGCCGAGCAGGATCAGAAACAGCGTCACGAAGGGACTCGCGAACAGCAAATAGGGGATGCGGCGGCCCCAGCGGGTGCGGGTCCGGTCGCTGCGGGTGCTGACGATCGGATTGATCACGAAATTCAGCGCGGCGGGAATGCTGCCGACCACCAGGCCGATCAGCCAGTTCGGGGCGTCATGGTTGTTCAGGAACAGCGGCAGCAGCGACGGGATCAGCATCTCCATCAGCGTGAAGCAGAAATCCCCCCACAGCATCCAGATGAAAAGATTGACCAGCCCGAACAGAGAATACTTCAACGTTCCGACCGTATAATAGGTCCGGCCGTTTTCCACGATCGTTCCGCCGCTGCTCATGATGTATCCCCCCCATCGTTATCGTAATAATACCCGGAGTCCATTTGAAAATTATTTATTGGACAATGTCCATTATACGATGAAAAAGAGAGAAAGTCAAGAGGAAAAACGAAAAAAATATAAAATAATTGGGCAATGTCCAAAATTGAGTTGACTTTTTCGGGAAAGGGGGTATTGTGTAATTGGAAAAAACAGGAGGTGAGGATGGCGACGCCGCGAAAAAACAATAAGACCAATGGAAGCCGCACCCAGCTGCGCGAGGAGATTCTGAACGGCCATTATCTGGCCGGCACCTATTTGCCTTCGGCGCGGGAGCTGGCGAAATCGCTGAATGTTTCCAAGAGCTCCGTGCACAATATCCTGAAGCTGCTGCAGGAGGAGGGGCTGATCCAGATCTATCCGAACTGCGGGGCGCTGGTGCTGGAAAACGGCGCGAGCCGGAATATGCTCAAGCGTTTTTTCGTGCGCCCTTCCGATTTCGGCACATTCCGCTATCTGCCGGTTTCCATGGAGCTGCTGGCCGGGATCGCGGCCGGGGCGGAAAAGAAAAACTGCGAGATGCTGGCTTCGTTTTCCGATTCCGGCCGGATGACCGACGAGATCATCGCCCACTGCATGAACGGCCTGATCCAGGGGATGATCTATCTGCAGTGCGACAACTTCGACGGGTTGATCGCGCCGCTGGAGAAGGCGGCGGTTCCGTATGTGATCGCCGCCGACAACCGGGGGCACGAGGGGGCGCTGCGCACCTATGTCGACTACCGCGCGGCGGCGCGTAACGCGGTGCGCTTCCTGATCGGCAGGGGGCACCGCCGGATCGGCATTGTGACCGGGGCGGTCCGGGATTATCTGTACGCCGAGATGCTGGCCGGATTCCGGGGGGCGCTGGCGGAGGAGGACGTGCCGCTGAACCCGGACTGGGTGCTCTCCGGCCTCGGTTACGAGCAGAGCGCGGACCAGGTGGGCGTGCTGATGAACTTCCTGAAGCAGCCGGAGCTGCCGACCGCGATCTTCACGGTGCGCGACTACCGGGCCGGCTGGCTGTTCGAGGCCGCCGGAAGGCTCGGAATCGGGATTCCCGGGCAGCTTTCGGTGCTTTCTTTCGACAATCATTCATGGCGCGGTGCGGAAGTTTCCGGCCTGACGACGTTCGCGGAGCCGCTCCGGGAACAGGGCGAGACGGCGGTGGAGCTGCTGCGGCAGTGGGTTGCCTCCGGGAAACGCCCGGAATCCGTCGAGCTGAAACCGGAACTGGTCGAACGCGCCAGCGTGGCGGCGCTGCCGTAAAGCCGAAGCGCCCGGCCGTGGATCCCGGTGCGGATCGGCGTGCTTTCTGCTGTCGGAACTACGGTTGAACTGATATTTTTGGACACCGAACAAAAAATCAGAAAAAATCATCGGAATTTCGATTTGCCCTATTGACTTTTCAATCGGAATCGCGTATAATTGTAATCAGAAAATGGACAGTGTCCAAAATGTTGGAATAATGAAAGGGATCGCATGATGCGGATGATTCTGAAACTGATGCTTCTGCCGCTTCTCTGCCTGCCGGCGACGGGGGCGGAGAACTTTTTGGCTCCCGGCTTCGATTCGGGACGCGGGTTGCCGGAGGACCGGATCTATCCGCAGGGGCGGATTTTCCCGTTCTCCGGTTTCTCTCCGGCGGATACGGCGGCGATGAAGCAGGCCGGTTACACGATGGCCGGGCCGGTCTACAGCGAGTACCAGATCCGCAACCTGACTGCCGATGCGGAGCGCGAAGGGCTGTTTATGATCTACCCGGTCCAGCCGGAGGCGGACGGCGTCAGGCTGACCAAAAAACTGCTGGATGCGCCGGATTTCAATGCGAAGCCTTATTTGAAAAGCATCGCCGCACAGGTGAAGAAGAATGCGGTAAACCGGCGGATCGCGTGGTGGTATCTCGGGCCGGAGGAACTGCGGCCGTGGCGGAAGCGCGATATGGTTTTTCTGAAAGCGGCGGCTGAAACGATCCGCGAAAATGATCCGGAGCGGCGCCCGGTGTGGCTCTATCTGCCGAACCACTATACGAAAGAGCAGATGATTCCGTTCGCCGAAGCTCTCGGCGTGGTGGGCAAGGGAATGTATCCGACCCAGTTGAAAAAGGAGGATGAGCGGGTCTGGTGCCGCTGGTCCGCCGAGAGTGAAGCGCAGGCGGTGGCGGAGACCGGCGCGAAGGCGGTTCCGATCGCGGTGCCGGAGATGTTCCGGCAGCCGGAGGCGAAGCATCTGGACATTCTGGAGAAGCTGGTGCGCCACGACGTATATCTGTCGCTGGTGTCGGGGGCAAAAGGCGTGGTGGTGTTCTCGCTGGCGAAGCGCCCCGGCTTCGACGCATACGACCGTTACTTCGATGCCTATGCGCAAATCGCGCGGGAGCTGGCCGGTGAAAAGAAGCTCGGGGAACTCTTCCTGTTCGGCAAACGGCTGGACCGGCTGAAGGTCGAGGTGGTCTCCGGTCCGGCGGCGGTCGCGGTCGATGTGGGGATCAACAACAAAAAGGACGTGCGCGAATACCCGTCCGTGGCATTCGCCGAGATCGGATACCGTGACCGGCGGACGCTGTTTCTGGTGAATTCGGCCCCGGAGGCCGCCGTGAAGGTGCGGGTTTCGGGACTGCCCGAGGGAAAAGTCGGGGTGGCCGACTTGATTTCCGGGCGGAATGCGGTTACAGTGGATCACGGCGGGTTCGAGGTTGAACTGCAGCCGTATGAAGTGAAATGCCTCCGATTTGTTGCCGAGTAAGAACAATCAAACCAGGGAGAGAAATGCCATGAAGAGAAGAAATTTCACCTTAATTGAGCTGCTCGTCGTGATCGCGATCATCGCGATTCTCGCCGGGATGCTGCTGCCGGCGCTGAACAACGCCCGGATGCGGGCCCGTGCGATCAACTGCGTCAGCAACCTGAAGCAGCTCAGCATGGGCGCGGTCGGATATATGGACGACAACCGGATGTACTTCCCGGCAGGCCAGAGCTACCAGCAGGGCGGCGCCAACAGCTACGCATGGAATTATGCGCTGTGGAAGGGAGCGTACATTCCGAAATTCAACAAGGTATTCTTCTGCCCGGATGCGATGCCGACCCAGACGGCGGCGGATGAGAATTCGTGGCGCAAGACCTACGGCGGCGTCTACACCGCCGACCAGAAGCCGGTCAGCCTGGCGAAGTCCGATTACCAGAAGGTCGGCGCCTCCAGAATCGGAATGCTGGGATGCGCCCGGAATCCGGGGGACGCGGACAACAGCAACGCATTCCGCATGGTGACCAATGTGACCACGAACGGTTACGGGTATCCCTATCTGGTTCACAGCGGTCGCGGCAATATGGTGTTCTTCGACGGCCATGTCGGTTCGATCGACCACGGCGCGGCGAACTCCGGAGAACGCTGGATCAACTCGACCGGAGTCATTTCTCCGATTATCCGCATGATCCGCCCCGGCGCGATCACTCCCGATGAACTGACGCAGGGGGACTGAACGGGAGCCGATCCCGAAGCGGCCGCCTGCGACTATAAACCTCTGAGGTGGTAATTATGAAAGACGGCAATATCAAAATCATACAGACCAGCCGCCGACGCTGCTTTTTCCGGAATGAACAACCGCTGATGCGCTTCGATGTGATGAACTTCGAGCCGCACAACTTCCACAACTGCTCGCTGACGCTGGAAATCGCCGGAATCGGGATCGTCGGCCGCCGGGATATCCCGAAGCTGAACCACCATGTCGGCGATCTGGAGTTCCGGATCGATACGGCCCGCCTCTGCTGCGGCAGCCACCTGATGGCCGCGGTGCTGGAGTGCGGCGGGAATACGCTGGTCCGGCAGGAGTTCCTGATCGACGTGGTGCCCGCGCCGGAGCCGGACCGCATGGAGTTCTGGCACTGGCCGTCGACGGTTCACTACGACGCGCTGGAAGCTGGCGGAGAGACCGCCGAGCGCGAACTGGACAAGCTCGAAGCCCTCGGCGTGACCTGGAGCCAGTTCCGGGCCGGCTGGGCGGTCGAGCACCCGGACGGCGCGGTTGCGCTGATTGAAAAGGCGATGAAACGCGGCATCCAGCTGGGAATCCTGATCGAAAACACCGCCGGCGGAATTTTCCGGGCCGGGCCGGACGCCCCGGCGGAAGCGCACCGGATCAATCCCGACGGCTCGCGTTCGGAATTCCTGAATCCGTATCATCCTTATACGCAGGAGAAAGCCCGTTTCCTGATCCGGCGGCTGATGGCGCTTTTCGCGGAGTTTCCGGCTTGTTCAAGCATGTTTATGAACAGCGAGCTGGAGGACAAGCTCAAGCTGCCCTGCGACCCGGAGTCGGTGGCGCATCATGAAGCGGCGATGGGCGTGAAGCTCTCCCGGCTGCGTTCGCTGGAACGGGTGTTCGCGGAGAGCTATCCCGACATTCCCGAACTGGCCCCCGGGGTGGTTTCCGCTTCCGACCCGGAGCTGAAGTACGCCCGTTACTATTTCGAGGAGGGCGACGGCTGGACCCCGATCAACCGGCTGATGGCCGAAACCGCCCGGCAGGAGCGGCCCGACCTGGCGACGATTGCCGATCCGCTGCGGCTGGCGCCGCTGCCCGCGCGGTTCGACGGGCTGGGAACGGTCAGTTCGTGGACCTATACCAATCCCGACCCGAAGCTGACGCTTTTCGTCGAAACCCTCGCCGCCGCCGCCCGGCGGGGGAACCGGGAGTTCATCCATACGATCACCCTGTGGAATTACGCCGGGACCCTGACGCCGTGCGGCAGCGACCGGTTCGCGCGGGAATTTACGCTGCGCATGGGGCCGGACCGCTGGAAGGAGTGTGTGTGGATCAACTTCTCTCGCGGCCCGCAGGCGCTCGGCTGCTACTTCGGCAGTCCGATCGAAGCGTTCTTTGAAGGCGGCGACCCGGCGATTTTTTCACCGGCCACCGAATCCGCGATTGCGGAGTTCAACCGGGAGGTGCTTAAGCCGTTCGGCGCGTTGGCCCGCGCCACGTGCAATTTGCCGCGCCGGGCGGCGGTATTGGACTGTTTCACTTCGAGGGTGTACGGCCGGGTGCCGCGATCCCACGCGCACTACCAGAACTATCAGATTTACGATTTCTACACCGTGATGAATATGGCGCAGATTCCCGCCGACGTGATCTTCGAGGAAGATGTGCTTGAGGATGCGCTGGAACGTTATGAGCTGCTGGCGCTGCCCGCCGCCGACACGCTGCCGGAGCCGGTTTACCGCCGGATCGTCGAATTTGCGCGGCGGGGCGGCACGGTGATCGCCGACCGCTGGCTCCGGGCGGAGGTGCCGGGGGTGATCCGGTTCGGCTTCGATTTCTCCTACCGGCGCAATGTGAACGCCAACGCGATCTGCCGGGGCAGTGATTTCGCGGTGGCCGACGACACCAATTTCCGCTCGGAGTGGGGCGGCGAAGTCGCGGTCGACGGCGTGACCGCGGACGAGGACCAGCGCCGCCTGGAAACGTTCGCCGCCGAGATGCGCGAACGGCTCGACGGCGTGGTGCGGCGTGACTTCGATTGTTCTTCGCCGCGCATCCTCTGCAATATGCGCACCGGCGGGCGGCTCCGCTATTTGTTCGCGGTCAACGACCGCCGCACCTGGGACGAACGTTCCGGCAAATACCGGGCGATGATGGAAAAGGGTGTGCCGGAGCACGGCGTCTGGAAAATCGGTCCCTTTGCACAGCCTCCCTTTGTCCGGGAGCTCCTGACCGGACAAACTCCGGATTGCCGGAGCGTGGGCGGCGGTTTCTATGAATTCAAGCTGGAGCTTCCGGCAGCCGGAGGCAGGATTATGGCGATCTCCGAAACGCCGCCGGGAGAGCTTGTGCTCCGGGCGGCGCCGCTGCCGGAAGCTTTCAGTCTTGATCTTCGGATCAAAGATGGCGAGGATACCGTAAGGCCGGTCCGGCTTGACATTTACCGGCCCGATGGTATTTTGAGTGAATACAGCGGAGTGCGGCCGGTCCGGGACGGAGTGCTGTCGCTGACGGTTCCGCTGGCGGCGGGCGACCCCGAAGGGCCGTGGCGGATCGAAGCCGCCGACCTGGCCGGAAAAGGAATGTGTTCGATCATCTGGGAAAGAAAGAAGGAGACGGAGCGATGAAGCATCTTCCGTTATTATTGATCGGCTGCATCGCATTGGCGACGGCGGCGCGGGCGGATAAGATCAGCCGGTGGGTGCCGGTTTCGGGCGACTGGGAACAGACGGACGGCGTCGTCGCCGAACTTTCCGACTCCGCCGACGCGGGAAACCGGCCGCTGTGGATCGTGGCTCCCGGCCCGGAAACGCCGGGCGGCGAGACCTTTTCGGCGACCGTGACCACGCGGGACGGCGTCGGGGATGTGTTTCTCGCGATTCGCTGGCGGAACCGGGATAATTTTTACGCGCTCCGCTACGGTGACCCGCACCGGCAATTGGAGTTGTTCAAGGTGGTCGACGGGCGGGAGACGGTCCTGGCCAAAACCGAAGGCGCCGGAAAGGCTTCGCCGCAGCAGGCTCCGCTGACCCTGTCGCTCTCGGTGTCGGGGAATGAGCTTACCGCATCCGCCGGCGGAACCACTCTTACCGCCCATGCGGAGAATTTCGCCTCCGGCTCGGTTGCGCTCGGCGTCCGCTACCGGCAGGCGGCTTTCCGAGATATGGAGCTGCGGCAGCTGCCGGTTCCGCCGCCTGCCGTCCCGGCGGTGGTCCGCGAGGGGTGGCGCACCGTCTTCCTGAACGATGAAAAAGAGGCGCCTTTGCAGTTTCGGGTGAAAAACAACTCCGGGACGGAGTGGAAAGGCATCGAATTCTCCTTCCGGTTCGACGATGCGTTTCCGCCGGAAATCCGCACGGTCGCGGCGCTGAAGCCGGGGGAGCAGAGCACCGTGACCGTCAACTTTCCGGCCGCTTCGCTGCGGGTCGGCGACTACCGCGCCGTCTACCGGCTGACCGATGCCGCGAAACAGGTGCTGGCTTCGGGCGAGCTCGACCTTTCCGTGGCTCCCGTGCCGCGCGCTGGGCGTTTCGAGATGATCCTGTGGGACGGGATCGACTCATATTTGGAACTGGAGCGGCTCGGCTTCACCGCATCGTCGGCGCCGTTCTTCTTCGTGTCGAAGTATGTGCAGGAGGCCGGCTATCTCGAATCGGTGGCCGCCGCCGTGCGCCGCGCCGACGCGGGGCTGAAGCACGGGGTGCGTTCACTGCTCAAGGTGGATACCCGGCGCTACTGGGACAAGAAGAAATTCGACGCGATGATGATGAAGGATGCCAGAGGCGGCAATCAGCTCTCCGGCGACATCTGCCATAACCATCCTGAATACCGCAGCCATCTGGAGAAATCGGTCGAGGCGCTGGGCGAGGCGGTGCGGGATGCGAAATCCCCGGCTTATCTGCTCTTCGACTCCGAAACCGAAAACGAGGAGCGCAAACTTTATCAGTGCTTCCATCCCGCCTGTCTGGAGCTGGCGAAGCAGGCCGGTTTCGGGCAGCCTCCCGCCCATGTGAACCGCACCTGGGGCATGGTGGGCGTGTCGCTCGGGGCGCTGGCGAAGCAGGCGAAGGAGGGCGTGCTGCCGGCCTCCACGCCGGAGCTGGACTATATCAGGTGGTGGTGGCTGCACGGCTCCGGCTATGTCGACAGCCGTGCGCTGGCGGCGGAGCGGCTGAAGCGGTATCTGCCGAAAGCCCGCGCCTTCCACGACCCGATCCTGCGCAATCCGGCCTTTCTCGGACGGGATCGCGGCATGGATTTCGTGAGCCACTGGACCTACACCAATCCGTCGCCGCTCGGTTTGCTGGAAAACATCGACGAAATGCGCGCCGCCGTGGACGGCAGAAAGCCGGTGGTGCCGAATATCCAGCTCTTCTGGTATACCAACGAAGTGGTCGGCAAGCTTGAAAACGCCGCCGACCGGGCCAAAGCCGCCAGAGAGGCCGACTCCTTTGTGGAAGCGCGCGACGCGGTGCATTTCGGCCGTTTCGTGACGATTTCGCCGGACCATGTGCGCGAAGCGGTGTGGCTGGCGATGTCCCGCCCGGTCGACGCGATCATGCTCGACGGCGGCAGCAGCATCAGCACTACGCCGGGAACCTATGCGAACACCAATCCCGACACCGCCGAGGCGCTGGCGGCGGTGTCCGATACGCTGGTCAAGCCCTACGGGCCGATGCTCAAGGCGATGGACCGCGGCCCCGGCCGGGTGGCGGTGCTGCAGTCGGCGGCAAGTTCGCTCTACGGGCGCACCGGCAACTACGGGAACTCCAACAAACTTTTCGCGGATGTGTACAACAGCATCCTATTCGCGCAGCTCCAGCCGGATATCCTGTTTGACGAATCCGCCGGGCAGTTGGAACGTTACGACGTGCTGATCGTGCCGGACACCCGTTTCCTGACCGGGAGCGTCCGGGACGCGGTGGTGAAATTCGCGGCAGGCAAGGGAAAGCTCGTGATCGTCGACCAGACCTTCGGGCTGAACGTGCCCGGAGCGGTCAAGATGATGTTCCCCGTCACCGAAAAGCTGAGCGCGGCGGAGCAGCAGAAAAGCTGGATCGCCTCCGGCAGGAAACTGAAGGAGCTGCTGATTGCGAAGGGGTTCCGCTATCAGGTCTCCTCGCCGGCGGAGGATGTGATCCTGAGCCGCCGCATCGGGGACGGCGACCAGGCGCTTTTCGTGATCAACGACGCCCGTCGCGCCGGAACCTACGTCGGGCAATACGGCAAAGTGCTGGATGCGGGAGTGCCGCAGACGGTCGCCGTGGAGTTTGCCCCGGAGCTGCTCGCCGGGGGCAGGGCGGTCTACGATGTGCTGACCCGCCGCCTGCTGACGCCCGGAAAGGACGGCGGAATCGACGGCCTGTTCCTCGGCGCCGGCGCGGGACGGCTGCTTTATGTCGCCGAAAGCGAGATCACCGGAATCCGCGTGCAGGCCGAGCCGGAAGTGAAGCGCGGCGAAGCGGCCCGGCTTCGGATCACCCTCCGGAGCCGGAAAGGGTCAGCCGGAACTCAGGCGGTCCGGCTGAAAGTTGCGGACAGCTCCGGCCGCCCCAGCCCCCTTTCCGGGTACTACGCACTCAAAGACGGCGCATTGGAGCTGCCGCTTCCGATTGCCCGGAACGATGAGCCGGGCCACTGGCAGGTGACGGTTGAGGACCTGATCGCCGGGCACACCGCCGAAACCGCCTTTCTGGTGAAATGAACCGCCGATTCGAGAAAGGCAACTGCAATACGCCGGGGCATTTGCTCCGGCTTTTTCCTTGCCTGAGCCGGAAAATAATTCGGAAAATCTTTCCTTCGCATCTTGACATTTGCGGTTTCCTTTGTCATGATGTAAAATGTAATATATCTGTAATATAGCAATCGCTGCCGGGGGCTACGCGGATACGCCGCAGGCCGTCGACGATCCTTTCCGCTATTACCGCTGGTGAGATCTGCCGGTACGGTCGTCACGGTTCGGCATCCGCTGACGGGAGCAGCAGCTGCTGTTTGCGCCACTCTCTCGGTGAACACCCGAAACGTTTTTTGAACCGGCGGTTCAGCTGCCCGATGTCGGAAAATCCGCAGCGGACGGCCAGGTCGCGGATTTTTCCGTCGGAATTCAGGTACTGCGGAATAAAGCGGTTGAGACGGATTTCGGAAAGGTACTCTTCCGGTGTTTTGTTCAGGTGCGCCTTGAAGAGCCGTTGCAGGGTTCGGATCGTGACATTGCATGCTTGGGCGACGTCGCTGATCTTCAACTGGCCTGAATTGTTGCGGTACATGAAAATAACGGCCTCCCGCAATTTCGCATTTGAACTTTGCGGCAATGCCGTTCCCGGGTTGCGGGAACGCAAAATGAAAACCACGATCCGCATGAACAGAGCGACCTTGGCGAAATGACTTTCCGGAGAAGGAGAAGCATCTTCCCGGCGCATCTCCTCCAGAAGTTCCAGAACTCTGCCCAAATCCTCCTCCGGGAACCGGTACCGGCCGCTTTCCGTATCCCCGGAAATGGAAGCGATCCCCTCAAAAAACGCGAGATATCCCGGATGAGTCAATAAATCCTCGCGCAGGAATCGTGCAATCTTCCCGGAATACAAAATATTGAAGATGTTCAATCCGTCAATGTCATGGTAGGAGTGGCGCATTCCGGAACGCAGCAGGAAGACATCGCCGCGGCCAACGCGATACCGGAAGTTTTCCGTGATATGCTGCGCAGAACCGGACTTCACGATGACCAGCTCGTTGAATTCATGGTCATGAATGACTTCCGTCTGCTGATAATATTGTTTGTTCAGAACGATGATTCCGGATTTCAGATTGTCGAAAAGATGTTTTTCCGTTATATGGTAGATGTTTGCCGAATGCTCATCCATCATGGAAGCCTTTCTGATTTCTCATTTTTGTCGTTAATATAAGACTTTATGTCGCTTTTTTCTATTCTTTTTTTATTTTTTTGACGTATAATATGCAATATGAAGATAAAAATACACAAAGCGAGGTTTCTATGAGAATCTATCAGGCCGCGCACCATGATACGCGGGTAAGGGATTATTTGTTCACGCGGCGTCTGATCTGGGCGGAGAATACGGTAAATGCCGGACTGCTGGTGGGAAACCGTGAGTTTCAGGCGCAGATCACCTCGGCGAATCCCGTGACGGAAATCCTGACCGGCGGCAGCCTGCTTCTGGATTTCGGGATTGAATTCCATGGGGCGGTACGCTTCGTCACCGGATCGGCCGCCGGGAAAATCCGGCTGCGCTTCGGCGAATCGGTCAGTGAAGCGATGGGTTGCCCGGATCAGGATCACGCCATTCACGACGCCGAACTGGTGCTGCCGCGCATGGGGATGCTGGAATACGGCAACACCGCCTTCCGTTTTGTACGGATCGATGCGCTGGACCGGAATGTACAGCTCATCAATGTCCACGGCGTCGCGCTTTATCGGGATCAGAAAGTGACGGGAGCGTTCCACTCCTCGGATGAACGGCTGAACCGCATCTGGGACACCGCGATCTATACCGTCCGCATGAATATGCAGGACTTTCTTTATGACGGAGCGAAGCGTGACCGGCTGGTCTTCATGGGCGATCTCCACCCGGAGGCGAAGGCGGTATTCTGTGCGTTCGACGATGTTTCGATCGTGCCGGATTCCATGGATTTCATCGTTTCGCACAGCGCGGATACCGCGGATATGAACCGGATCAGGAGCTATCCTTTCTGGTGGGTCATCACCCTGCATGATTATTACTGGCGCACCGCCGATATTTCCTATCTGGCGCGACAGCGCGATCTCCTGCTGGAATTGCTTGCGGTATTTGCCGGATATGTTGATTCCGCCGGTTCCGAACAGGTGCCGGAGTGCCGTTTCCTGGATTGGCCGAACCGGGAGAAGACGGCGGCCATGCATGCCGGACTTCAGGGGCTGCTGTTCTGGACGTTGAAATGCGGCGAAGCCCTTTGCGCCGTGCTCGATATCGCGTTTCCGGGAGCCGCCGCCGATGCCGTGCGCCGGATGAAGAACCATCTGCCCGATTGCGGCGACAGTAAAGCGGCGGCGGCCATGCTGACATTGAGCGGCCTGAAAAACCGCGCCGACGTGGTTTCGCGGAACCGTTTCTCCGGCGTCAGCACCTTCTTCGGGTACTACATGCTCCAGGCGCTGCCGACGGGACCGGCGTTGGAACTGATCCGGCGTTACTGGGGGGCGATGCTGGATTTCGGCGCAACGACCTTCTGGGAGGATTTCGACCTGACGTGGACTCGGAATGCCGGACGCATCGATGAACTTCCGCAACCGGGAAAAGACGATCTTCATGCCGACTTCGGCAATTTCTGTTACAAGGGGCTGAGGCACAGTCTCTGCCACGGCTGGGCCGCAGGCCCCGCGCCATTCTTGAGCGAAAGGGTATTGGGAGTCCGTTTCCTGGAACCGGGCGGACGGCGAATCGAAGTGGCGCCGGAACTCGGCGGCCTGGAATTTGTATCCGGCGTGGTGCCGTCGGCGTTCGGCCCGATCCGCGTAACGGCCGACGCTGGCGGAGAAGTGGAGGTAAAAGCAGGGGAAAACATAATCGTGGAAATTTCAACAGAAAAGGAGGTTTTATGCGTTTGAATCTCTGAAACGGCAAGCTATTTTACCATTGAACCGCTCCATGCGCTCCGGCGCCAACCGCTCTCAACCAATAAGGATAAAGAAATATGAAAATCAATTTTTCACGTTTCCCGAAACAGCTTCAGAAGTACTCGTTCACCCTCATTGAGCTGCTCGTAGTGATAGCGATTATAGCAATTCTGGCCGGAATGTTGTTACCGGCATTGAATCAGGCGAGGGAAACTTCAAAGAAGATCAAATGCACAGGCAATCTGAAACAGTACGTGACTGCCGGGCTTATGTACGCAGGCGATTACGACGACTTTTTTGTGCCGGTCAATCCCGGTGTAAAAATCACCCAGGACCCGATTTGGTATACCAATCCCGCATTTCGTAAACAATTGGGGCCTTATGTTCTGAATGACAGTAAACCGGAGTGCACTTACGAAGGTATTTCAGAGGCGCTGATTTGTCCCAATGCGATGGTTGCGTTTCAAACTCGTGATCAGGGCGGTCCCGTAATCAAGAAGTCTTATGCAATGACGGCGGAGGATATCTATCACATAGCTTGGCATTCCTCCGGATACAGCAAGGGACAACAAATCATCGCTTATAAGCTCAGCCGTGTAGTCAAAGCGAGTAACCGCATGGCATTTATCGACGGACTGGACTGGGCCGTTAAATTCGATGATGCAAAGAACTATTCCAATGGGGGGGAAAATTGCAGCGGAAACGCAGTCGCTTACCGTCATGGCGGCTCCAATACCGCCAATCTTGCACTGCTCGATGGACACGTGGAAACGCGCCAGGCGGCAGCAATCACGGATGATATTCCGCTCTGGGGCGGCTTTTACAGTAACAACTGATCCAAAGGAAGAGTTTCTTATGCCTCATCATATATTCAGAGGGCTTTTCTGCGCCTTGTTCTCCGCTGTGATGGCGTCCGGCGCCGAGTGGCTGCCGGCAGACCGGCCGTTGCCGGCGCTTTCCCCCGTTCTGCCGCGTGAAACACTGCGCGTGGAAACTCCGGTCGGCACTTTTCATCCCTCGGAGATGATTTGGAGCCGATCGCTGGACGGGGAGTGGAAGTTTTCCGGTTTGACTTCGTCCGCCGGGCCATTCGCTCCTCCCACAGCCGGAGAAATGCGGTTTGCCTCCCCCGGTTTCGACGATTCCGACTGGAGTACGATCCGGGTGCCGCTCAACTGGTATCGCGATGCGCGTTACGATTATAAAAAAGTTCTGCGGGCCGGTTCTGCAATCAATCCGGCGAGTGCCGGTGGTTCAGACGGATTCAACCCTCAGAAGCCGTATTTCAAAGGATTTTACCGACGAGAATTCGATCTGCCCGCTCCGCTGCCGCAGGGACGGCTGGAATTGCAGTTCGACGGGATAGGCTACGAGGCGGAGATCTTCCTCAACGGGAAACACGCCGGACATCATCAGGGCGATTTCGTGCCGACGAAACTCGATGTGACCGGACTCGCCGTCCCCGGCAGGAACCTGCTGGCGCTGCGGGTGCTTTCGGACTTCCGGCCGCCGGATGAAAAATTTACCCGCACCTATGGCGCGATGTGGGACCCGACCTGCTTCAAAGGCGGCATCTGGCTGCCGGTCCGCATCGTCGCCAGAGGAACGCCGAAAATCGAAGAATTGCTCCTCAATCCCGACTGTGACGGCAATCTGCAACTGGACTATGCGATCGAAAACACCACAACCGGAAGCATGACGGTCATCCCCGGCGTCACGGTGGCGGATGCCCGCAACACCGCTGACCGGACAACGCGGGAATTTCCTGCCGTCACCCTCAAGCCGGGGATGAACCGCGGAACTCTTTCGCTGCGCAAAGAAAAGGCAAAGCTGTGGAGTCCGGGGACTCCCGAACTCTATTACGCCACATTGTATCTGCGTGACAGCAAAAAAGTTCTGTCGGCGGAGACGGAACGTTTCGGTTTTCGTGAATTTAAAGTGAACGGCACTGGCTTCACCCTCAACGGCAAACCGATTTATCTCTATTTCGAGAGCGCCCACTCCGTCCGCTTCGGCGGCTATGATACCGCCGACGGCAATTCGATACCGGTCCGCACCGTTCTCGAAGGGCACCTTAAAAAAGGGTACAACATGCTCCGCACCGCCCATATGCCGGTGCGCCGGGAGTTTCTGGACGCCGCCGACGAACTCGGCATGATGATCTACGACGAGTGGAGCTGCTGCTTCATCACCGGAATGCACGAAAAAGAGTTTGAAAAGAACAACCTTCCGGAGCTGGAACGTTTTCTTCGCGCCCACTACAATCACCCTTCGGTGGTGATGTGGTGTCTCGGTAACGAAGTCTCGCACCGGAATGATCCCGCCATCGTCCGCCAGCTTGCAAAGCAAAGTGCGCTGACCCGCAGAATCGACCGCCAGAAACGCCCGTTATGCGCGTTCGCGGCCAACGGCAATGTGGACAGTTACGGGCGCTCCTATATCGATACCGACGTGGTCGACCTGCATCTTTATACCGGAATCACCGACGCATGGACCCGCTGGGACCGGGAGTTCGAGCACTGTTACAACCAATGCGCCGGTATTTTCGGCGACGGGAAGCGCAATACCAGACCGATCATCATTTCCGAATGTATCGGCGGCGGCTGGGGAATGCCGCCGGATCCGTCATTCAGGCTTGGCGACGTGGACCGATATCTTGAATTGATCCGGCGCCCCTTTACCTGGGGAACTCCCGGCGCGGCCGGTTATTCCGGCTCAATCGGCGTGGCGGCGGCACTCGATCCCCGGCGCGGCTGTCGTTATTTGCAAAACCGTCTCGGAGTGAGAATCGCGGAACTGATCCGCCAGGATTCCCGGATTGCCGGATTCGCGCCGTGGCTTGCCAGTCCCGATATGCCCAATGCCGCCATCTGGAACCAGAGTGTCTATCCGGGATTGCGCTATTCCCGGACCAATAAATTGCTCCCGCGCCAGCTGCGTACCCCCGCGACCTATGAACTGGAAGCATTCGTGCTCAACCAGAACGGGCCGGCGCTTCAGGCTCCCCGGCTCAGGCTTGAGCTGGCGGCGGACGGGAAAGTTACTTCTCTGGCCGCGATCAGCCTGCCGCCGGTTGCGGAAAACAATACGGTCGCGCAGCCGTTCCGCTTTACTCTGCCGGAAACCCGTTCCCACGCCGGGGAGTTGCGCCTGACGCTCTTCGACGGAGACCGGGAAGTCGGCCGCAACGGATACGATGTGACGCTGCAACCGGACAGCGCCTCCTTTGCTCCTGCCGAAGCACCGGAAAAAATCGCGCTGCTCAGCGACAGTCCGGCGCTCGAAGAGCTGCTCGACAAACTCCGGATTCCGTTCAGCCGGATTCACACATCCGGGGAGCTGGCGAAATTCAAGCGGGCGTTGTTGTGCGGTGCTCCGTGGGGACGGGAGCACGACGGCGTTTTGCGCGACTGGGTCAATAAGGGCGGTTTTCTGATGATGATTGAGCCGGCCGGAACTCCCCTGCAGGGATTTCAGGAATACAAAACGTTTGAAGCGCCCAATACCCTGATAGAGCCGATTATTCCGGCGCACCCGGTTTTTGCCGGCATGGATCAGGATGATTTCGACACCTGGGCCGAAAACGCCGGCGGCAATGTGGTGCAGGCAGTCTGCCCGCTCACCACCGGCGCCCTGGCGGCCAAAGGAGCGGCACTCATGAATAATTCGCTTGGTGCGGCGGTAATGGAAGTGAAAGTGGACAAAGGCCGGCTCTTTGTTTCAACCGTGCAGACACTTTCCGCCTGGCGTAAAAACGGAGCGGCGGCGCGCTATCTGGGCAATCTGCTGCGTTATCTGGCTGCAGAGCGTTCCCTCTATCCCGCCCGCGCCCTGGAACGTCCGGTCGGAAACCGGAGTCGGTTCCGCATCTCCGCTGACGCATACTGCATTGACCTGGCTTCATTTGCCAATCGCGGCTTCACCGACGAGTGCGCCGACGACGGCAAGGGAGGCTGGCTCGATCAGGGCGACAACGATTTCCGCAATCTGCCGAAAGGACGCCAAAATGCCGCCGGTGTTCCATTTGAAATTATCGACCCGGCCGGCAACAACGGCAAAGGGTGTCTGATCCTCCGCGGGCGGCAGCGGCCGGAATTCCCGAAAGCGATCCGGGGAATCCCGGTGGGGCGCAAAGTCGCTTCACTTTATTTCCTTCATGCCGCCGCCTGGGTTCCATTTTCGAAAGAGTGTGGCCGTTACCGGATTCATTATGCCGACGGCAAATCCGAAGAACTGGTGATGTTCAGCGGAAGAAACGTGGACGACTGGTGGAAACCGGGCGACCTGCCTGAAGCTCTTCCCGCCTTTGTCCACACCAACAATGCGGGGGGGAAAGTGGGCTTCTTCGTGACAGGCTGGAACAATCCGCGCCCGGATGTCGCAGTCAAATCGGTCGATTTTCTCTCCGCCGCCTCCGGCGACGGACCGGTGCCGATTCTCGCAGGGCTTACCGCAGAACCGGCGCCGGAACGGCCGGCCGTACTTTTCGCGGGAGCGGGGGATGCCGGACGCTGGCATTTCGGATCGGAACCGGAAGGCGCTCCGGCAGCGGGGAAAGTGATTTCTTCCGACACCCCTGCCGGAAAAGGAAGAAGCGTACATTTGAGCTTTCCAGCCAACGTCGATGATCGCGTTCCGTATGCGTTTCTCATCTACAAACCGGAATTGCTGCAGAAGGCCCCCTTCCGCACCTTGAGTTTTTTGCTCAGAAGCAACACTCCCGGCATCATCGATGTCGTGGTGCCGCAGAAGAACTGGCGTTCGACCCGAAGCGCGTCGATCAATCTGGAAACGGCCCGCAAGGGGTGGGTGCGTATCCGGCTCGATCTGACGGCGGATTTCCGGTTGGCGGGAACGGAGTTCGATTCCGCCGACATCCGCCCGGAACTTTTCTTTTACAACGGCAAAGACCGCGAAGCGGGTTATCCGCGGCGTGAGGCCGAATTTGAGATTGCGGACATCCGCCTTGAACCGTAGGAAATCAATCGGAAACGGCCGCTCTCCGGCCCTCCGCCGGAGAGAGCCGAAAGAACTTATTCCGCCAGCACGGCTTTGCGGAACAGGGCGGGGCATTTGCGGTCCGCGATTCCGCCGCCGAAGGTCATGTAGCGGCGAACCTTGCCCTCGTCCGCGTCGTTGAAGCAGAGCGCCGCGCCGAAGACTGTTCCGGGTTTCAACTTGAGGGGAGCCAGCAGCTTCCGGGGGATGGCGATCCGGTAAACGGTGGTGCCGCTCTCCTCAGAACGGGTGATGAACTGCCGGACGCCGGAGGCTTCCGCCGGAGTCCGGCGGGTCGGCGGGGCGTGATGGTTCCACGGCTTCTTATTCAGCGCGAAGGTGAATTCGGTGTCGTCGGAGCCGTAGCTGTTCCGGCCGTCGGCGTCGTTGTGCGAATCGATGCCGATCTGGATCGAATCACCCCGCCACGCGGCGTGGTCCGGATTCCGGTTCCGGTGCATATCGTCCCGCACTTCGCTGAAGATGTAGAGGTTTTCCTCATCCCAGCCGAGCAGCGTGCGGTGCGACAGGTCCGCCGGGCCGCTCCACGGGATCGACGGGTCAGGCGGGAACAGGTGTTCGCGCGTCTGCTGAACGATGCTCCCCGGCCCGTTCAGTTTCGATACGAAATCGAACTTTTCCAGATCGGAAACCGCCAGTTTCGGAATCTCGAACGGCACGGGCAGTTCGACCGCGTTCCGGTACTCTTTGCCGTTCTCCCCCGCCAGTTTCACGGCGAACGCCGCCGGGATCGCGGCGGCGGTTTTCACCGTGACCGTTTCGGCGGACTGGCGCGGCACCGCCAGAACAGTTGCCTGAAGCACACCCGGAATCGCCACCGTCCCTTTCCAGTCGGAGAAGCTGCGGTTTTTCACCTCCAGTTTGAGGTGGTTGCGCTCCCGCAGCCAGGCGCGGACCGTCAGCGGCGGGCGCGAGTCGATCGCACGGAGCAGCGCCGCAAGCACCGTTCCGGCTGCGTTTTCCGAGAGATAGAGCGGCGCTTCCGTGATCGCGGCTTCGCCCGGCCTGACCGCAGTTCCGTAGATCGAACGCGGCGCGGCGCCGGCGGGCAGCTCCCGGAGCGCCGTTTTTTCCGGCTTCCCGCCGGAATCCCACACGGCATAGGAGGTATGGTTTCCCCGGCGGAGGCGCAACAGCTTGATGTCGCCGTCCAGCAGCAGTTCCGCCGCGTCGGCGCGGTCGATTTCATGGGCGGCCTGCGCGCAGGCCGCGACCGCGGGCAGCGGCCGGATGCCGTTTTCGGTGCGCCAGATTCCGTACAGGAAAGGGCCGCCCTCCCAGCGGTCCAGCCCGGTGAACCAGACCAGCCGGCGGCACTCCGGGTAGCTGCGTGCGATCAGGAACATCCGCGCCAGCCACGCCGCGTGCCGGTGGGCTTCGGGGGCGTGAAACGGAATGCTCTCCTCCAGCGAATAGCCCAGTTCCCCGATCAGGAACTCCTTGCCGTACTTCCGGGCCAGTTCGCTGTGATAACGCATCGATCCGGCGAACTCTCCCTGTTCCGGCGGCGCGCAGTACCGGCCGTCCGCCGCGATGGAGCGGGGCGAACAGTACGGGTGCGGTCCGAGGAGGTCGATGGAGCCGTGCGCCTCTGTCAGCACCTTCTCGGTGAAGTCGGAGCGGTTCCCCGATACGCCCGCCAGCAGCCTGATCCCGTATTTCCGGGCGATCGGCGCGGCGGTTTTCAGGAGTTCGCCGTAATACTCCGCGCCGTCCGGCATGTTGCGCAGCTCCAGATCCGGTTCGTTGATGAAGTCAAGGTATTCCGTCTTGCCCCGGAGCTGCCGGAACAGCTGTTCCATGAAAAGCGCCGCCTTCGCCGGATCGGCCTGTGTGCTCCCCGGCTTGCAGCCCCACGCCGGAACCCGTCCCGGCGTAAACTCGCTCTGGATGGTCGGGTGCCAGAACAGTTCCGGCGGCGGCTGGAACGCATACTCCCGGAACTCTCCTTCGCGCGGTTCCATCGCCTTCCAGACCGTGAAACCGCTGCGCAGGTACGATACGCCGATCCGGGGCAGCACCGACTGCGGCAGCGAACTGTCCTGCATCCCGAAAAAGCCCTCCCGCGACGGCGGCGGGAACGGGGCGGTGACCACGAACGGAGCGGCGGAGCTCTTTACTGTCCTTCCGGCATTGTCCAGCACTTCGACTTCTGCCGGATAGTAACCCGGCTCCGCCGCTTCGGCCAGCTCAAATTCCATTACGGCGGTTTTCCACTTTTCCAGCCGGAAGCTGCGTTCGCGGCGGATTTCCGTACCCGGCACGCCGACGCGCAGCGTGAAGGGCTGCGCCTCCGGCGGAACTCCGGCGTTGAAGGCGTTCACCGCAAGGCGCGGAATCTCCGGCGTATGCACCACGCTTCCCGCGCCGTTCACTGACGGAAAAATGCTGAATGCTTCCGAATGGCGGTAGGGCGTCGCTTCACTCCCTTCTTCCAGCTGGATCGCGTCGATGCGGAACACGATCTCCCCCTGCGGCAGGAATGCCGGGTACAGCACCGTTCCCGCCCGGTCCGTGCGGATGCGGCAACGGTAACGCCTCCACTCGTCGGTGAGCCGGAACTGCGTGAAGCCGACCTGTTTCCAGTCGAGCACGCCGATCAGCGCAAAGGCGATCGTATCGCCGCCCGAAACCCGCCGCGCCGAGAAGCTGACCGTGCAGTCGGTATCTTTCCGGATCGCGTAACCCCAGCGCCCGTGCGCCCACGACACCGCCGAATCGATCTCCAGCGATGAATTTCCCGAGGCCGCGTCGCCGGAAACGGTGCGGATCGGCTCCGCCGAACGGTAGTAGCGGAAGTTCTGCGTGCCGGTCTCGAAGTCGGTGTCCTCCGGGAAGAGGTTGTTTCCCCATGCGGCGACGGCGATGCCCGCCACCACGGACAACAGCAGTTGCTTCATCTATTCGGTCTCCCACACGATATCGTCGAGCAGGAAAACCGACGGCCGCTCCGAAACCGCCCCGTAAAAACGCAGCGAATAGACCGCTCCCGGCTTGAACGGGAACGCCTTGCCGCGTTCCGGCCCGGAGCCGTATTTCATCGAGGCGAGCGGCACGGTGATCTTCTGCCAGTCATCTCCCGAAATTTTCAGATTGGCAACCGCCGTGGCCAGATCCTTGCCGTACCGCTCCTTGCGTTCGGAGAGCGCCAGCGCCGTCGGCGGCGGACCCGATACCGGCTTGACCAGAAAGGAGACCGCCACCGCCTTTTCCGGCATCACCGGAACCTTGAAGAACTGGATTCCCTGATACCGGGTGCAGCCGCCCAGCATCACTTTCAGCGCGCCGTCGCCGCTGATCGCGTCATCCGTGACGGCAAGCTGCGCGGCGGGGCTTTTCGCGTCTTTGTAGACGGTCCAGCCGTCCGGTTTGCCCGTTTCAAAATCGTCGATCACGACCGGAGCGGCGGCAAGCCGCAGCACGCTCCCCGACAGGATGGCAGTCAGAAACAGTTTTTTCATCGTTCGATCACCCATGTAAATGTGCTGTAGGTTCCGGTGTCGGGCGAGAGCCGCTTCGCCGGGATATTGGTCATCCCCGCCGAACCGTCGCCGAACAGCAGCGACAGCCGCCGGTTGTGGAACGCGCCCCCGAATGCCGGGTTCAGCGGATTTTCGCTCTTGTCCCCGAAGCCTTCGATATTGCACCGTACCGCGCCCGAAGTATAAGGCGCCGCACAGTAGAGCAGCGCCACGCCGCTGCCGTACATCATCGCCAGCCGGGGAGTTTTATGACCTTTGGAATTGTATTCCAGATACGCCTGGCTCTTTCTGCCGATGTTGTTGTTGGCCAGCGTGGTGTAGCTGTAGGTACAGCTCCATTTCGTCAGGTTCGTGACCGTCGCGGCGCGCGCCGCCGGACAGACCAGCGGATTCGACGCCGGACGGTACAGGTCGACTCCCCCCAGATAGGAGGCAAGGTTGTGCCGGTACGTGGTTTCAACCGTGATCATATTGTAGCTCTTGCCGTCGGAAGTCGGCTTGGAAGCCGGATTCGGCAGGAAATCGGCGTTGTCCGCGCCGTAAAGCGCCAGCGCGGTTCCGGCCTGCTTCAAGTTGGAGGTGCATTGGATCGCCCGCGCCTTCTGCCGCGCCGAGTTCAATGCCGGAAGCAGCATACTTGCGAGTATCGCAATGATCGCTATCACCACGAGCAGCTCAATCAGAGTAAATCTTGCGGTAATCGGCCTTAAGCGGCGGTATGCGGGGGGCGTATCCGCCTCGTGCCGCGCCCCCTGCGTCCGGCAAGGTGCCGGTGCCGGGTGCAGGGCGGTCGACAGGCGGTGGCGTGAGAGTTTGCGGGGAATGAGAGAGAGGTTCGGATTGGTTGGTACGGGGAGAGACGCGGCGCAAGTCGCCGCTTTCTCTCCCCCGAACCCCTCTCTTTTACGCAGAGCGGCATATGAGGACTGATTGCATACTCTTCTGGAGCGGGAGGAAAGCGCCGGCGGGATAAGCGCAAGACGGGAAGATGATGGTTTCATGAGCGTCAGCTTTTCATTCATGGCAAGACTCCTGTTTATTAAAAGGTTGATGTATGGTGCTGCTGGATGCCCGGACGATCAGGCGCGGTTGAAATCTCACCTGCGAAAGTTCCGTTTCCGGGTGCGCGGTCCGGAAAGCGATTTCGCTCAGTGTGTAACGAACCATCCCGTCGAGATCGGTTTCGATTGTCGAGAGCGCGGGAGTGAAATTTTTCCCTTCCGCAAGATTGCTGTAGCCGATGACCGCGCAGTCCTCCGGCACCCGCACTCCGGCCTCCCGGAGTGCCGATATGCCTCCCATGGCCGCCATATCGGTCACCGCGAAGATGCCGGTCGGACGCAAGCCGCGCGCAAGGGCATTCTGCATGGCGGCATAGGCGCTGCTGTAATGGACGTCGCTGTCGATCAGGTGGAATTTCTCTCCGGCATTTTCCAGCGCCAGCCGGCAGCCGAGAGCGCGCCGACGGCCATTGGCGAACCGGGTGTTGCCGAGGAAAACGATCCGCCGCCGTCCCTGATTGAGCAGGTGTGTGACGGCGAGCCGGGCTCCTTCAATTTCATCGCTGCACACGGAGTTGACCGGCAGGCCGCTGACGCCGGAGTCGAAAAAGAAGAATTCCATTCCCGGAAAGTGTCTGCGGCATCTGTCGTACTCCTCACTGCTGATTTCGTGCGTGATGATGACATTGCGGAAGCCGCGGCGTTTCTGGGCGATGCTGATTCGGCGGCTGACCGGCACATCGTCCGGATTCGTGATGATGAAAGGTTCGCTGCTGCCGTATTTTTCAACGAGTTCGGCGATCCGGGCATAGTAGGAGAGCTGAAGCGTCGGCAGCAGCAGGGCGATCGCGCCGGAAGTTTCCGTCCGGTTCAGGACGAATGTTCCCAGCCCCTGGCGTTTCCTGAGCCGTCCTTCTTCAACCAGTGTGCGTATTCCGCGCCTGACCGTGCCGATGCTGACCGAGTAGCGCCGGGCCAGTTCCCGTTCCGGCAACAGCATTTCTCCGGGAGAAAGATGCCGCGAATCGATCGCCGACCGGAGATCGGCGGCAATCTTCGAGTAACTCAATTCACAGAGATGTTCCTTTTTCAATGGTGATGCTCCAGACCTGAAATATGCCTTTATATCACTGCCGTCCCATAAGTTTTTGCCATTTTTCAAGCCTCGATGGGATGGCTGTGTTATATATTATACCGGAGAAAACCTCAGGACACAAAACAATATTTGAAGAAATATCGCCGCCTGGAGGAGGGTAAACTGCAAACTCTTGATTATCAATATCAATAGGGATAGTCCGTTTTTGCGGTTATTTATTCCTGTTGACATATTGGCTTATATTATTATGTATATCACATGGGAATCAGTCATTGAATAAGTATGGCGATGATGCAGGGCGTCTCCCATTGAAACAGAAAAAGCCCCCCGGAAACGAGCGGCATCCGGGGGGCGTCCGACTGATTCAGGCTGCGGGAGCTACTTGCGCTCACCGCGGGGGGGGCGGTTCTTCATGCGTTCCGCATATTTGGCCGGGTCGGCCATCTGTTCGACGGCGCGGTTCAGGAACTTCACGCTGCGTTCCAGTGACGCGGTATCCTTGCCCTCGGCTTTGAGTCTGGCGATTTCCGCCTGAATGCGGGTCACGGCATCCTGATGGACTTTCTTCATCGCTTCGACCGCTTTGGTCTCCGCGTCGGATTTGGCTTCCGCCTTGGCCAGCGCTTCGCGGGCGGTCTTGAGCCGGGTCATTTCCGCTTCGGTGAAGAACTGCGGCATATTGCCGCGGCGGTCGCGCCTTTCCGGAGCTTTGCCCTCTCCGGGGCCGCGTCTGCGTTGAGGGGCGGTCATGTGCTTCAGCTGGCGGTTGACGATCTCGTCCTTTTTCCCGGCCTGGGCCTTGGCACGGGCCAGCGCTTTTTCGGCGCGGTCGATCTCGAACGCCTGCCGGGCTTCGACCATCGCGGTCAATTTGGTTTTCAGGGCGGCAAGCGTTTCGTCGCCGGGATTGGCGCGATAGGCTTCGAGCGCATCCTGAACCGCCTGGTTGAGTTCGCGGAATCTGGCCTGTTCTTCCTCATTCATCGCGGCCGGCATCACGCGGCCGTCGCCCATGCGGGGACGCATCCGGCGGCCGCCGGGGCTTTGCATGTCGCCGCCGGGACCGGGCTGCCGCATCTCGTGCGGCGGAGGCGGCGGAGGAGCGTCATCTTCGGCAGCCGCCATCGCCGGAATCATTCCGAGCGACAGCGCCAACGCGGTCAGGGGGAGGCGGAATTTGTTGTTCATAATCCTTTTCCTTCTGTTGTTCCGGCACTTACCGGATTTATTCTCGCGGAATCTGTTCAATTAACGCGCCGCTGTTTTCACATATTGTCCCGATTTGAAAAAATTGTGATTGCCGGAATGACCGGAGTTGGGCCGGTTGACATTTCGGGAATTCGGCGGTATTTTCCGGTATTGCCGATTGAAGTTCATCAAAAAAGGAGTGTTCATGAAAAAAGGTCTGTTTCTGGCCGGATGCATATTCGCCGGGGTTTCCCTTCCGGCGGCCACGCTGACCGTGGACCGCAACGGCGGTTCCGGCATGTATCGGACGATCGGGGAAGCGGCGGCGAAGGCGGTTCCCGGCGATGTGATTTCAGTCAGGCCCGGCATTTACCGCGAGCATGTCGCTCCGGAGCGCGGCGGCGAACCGGGCAGGCCGGTCACTTACCGCGCGGCGGAACGCGGCACGGTTTTCCTCCGCGGCAGCGAGGAGTGGAAGCCGGTGCTGACGCCGGTGCCGGGAGAAAAGAACCTGTTCACGACGCCGGTGCCGGAGGATGCGTTCTTCGGCGATTTCCCGAATCCCTTCAGGCGCAAGCTCAATGCGGGCGGCAGGGACAAAAAGGAACCGGCGCGGCCCGCTTCCGGTGCGCTGCTTCCCTATTCGCTCGGGCAGATTTTCTGTGACGGCGGGGAACTGCGCCAGTCGCAGACGCCGGAGGAGGTGCGCCGGGTGCCGGGCAGCTGGATCATCACGCCGGACGGGGGCAATCTGCTGCTCCATCTGCGCCGGAATATGACCCGGAACGCTCTTTGCTCGAAATCACGGTCCGCGACCGGGTATTCGCTCCGGCGCGGCGCGGGCTCGGTTATATTCACATCGAAGGCTTCGTCTTTGAACACTGCGCCAATCAGGCGCCGTTTCCACAGCTCGGGATGGTCTCGACCCGGAGCGGCCATGACTGGGTGATCCGCGACAACGTGATCCGCCATGCCAGGACGGTCGGCCTCGACGTCGGCAGCGAATACTGGCGTACCGACCTGATTCCAAAAACTACGCCGGAAGACCGGAAGCAGCTCCGCAAAGGCGGCCGCCACCTGGTCACCGGCAATCTGGTCGTCGACAACGGCCTCTGCGGCATCGCCGGCTGGAGCTGCCGGGGAGTGAAGATCATCGGCAACACCGTGGAACGCAACAACAATCTCTCGCTGACCACCAGCGAGTGCGACTGGGAGGAGTGGGCCGGAATCAAGCTGCATGAGGCGGACGCGGCGCTGGTCGAGGGGAATCTGGTCCGCTTCAACGGCGCGCACGGCATCTGGTTCGACAACGGCTACGACAAGGCGCGGATCACCCGCAACGTGGTGTTCGGCAACATCGGCTCCGGGATCTTCATCGAGCTGGGCGCGGGCTGCGTGATGATCGACAACAACATCGTTGCGAACACCACGCCGTTCACCGGGTACTATCCGGGACGCGGCATCTATGTGCATGACGCCTCCGGGGTGAAAATCTGCCACAACCTGGTCTTCGACAACGCGGCGGAGGCGGTTTTCATGCACAACGTGACCGATCGCAAAACACGCGGCAAGACCGTCGAAACCTCCGACGAGCTGGTGGTCAACAACATTTTCTGCAACAACGGCGGCGGAGTGAGCCTGCCGGTGCCGGGCGACCGTTCGGAAAACTGCGTTTCGGACCGGAACCTTTTCGTCGGCGACGTCGGCTTCCGGTACAGCGGTTCCACGCCGTGGGAGAAGATTTCCGGCGATGCGGCGAAGCTGTTGACTGCGGAGGAGATGAACCGCGTCCGGGTCACGAAGCGTTTTACTCCGGAGGTCTGGCCGAAAGTCTCCGGCCGGGAGAAGAATTCCGTGTTCCTGACGGGGCGGGAGTTCGGCGTCCGGATCAAGCCGTTCGAGCCGTCGCTCTATCTGACAATCGGAAAGCTGCCCGCCTTTGAACCGGTTCCCGGCATCGACCGGGATTTCGTCGGCCTTTCTTACGGAGCTCGCGTATTCCCCGGCCCCTTTCAGGACTTGAAGCCCGGCGCCACTGCCTACCGGTTGCTGTTCCCGGTTCCATCAGATAAATAATATACGCCGTGTGCAAGTTTCTTGGACCGGGATTTCGCCTTCGGCGACCAAGGCGCTTCGCCCTTGGAACCCGACCGGCAAGGTGCCGGTGCCGAATACTTCA
>ENA-UEQM01000359-UEQM01000359.1-human-gut-metagenome-genome-assembly--contig:-NODE-359-length-30967-cov-6.617999_pt1 | contig 30967 bp, 25 predicted proteins | sample MGYA00242948_ERZ507948 | MGnify/ENA primary metagenome ERZ507948 (study PRJEB26167, sample SAMN06115440) | human gut metagenome | host: Homo sapiens | place: China:Hubei | collected 2015-07-28 | study... | reverse complement strand
AATTTCAGTTCTAAAACCGGAAAAATTGAAGATTACGTCTACGAAGAATTGAAAGAATAGTTCTCTTGCCGTATTCACTGTTCGGCTCCGCCCGTGTATTTTTCACATTGGTGGAGTTTTTTATTTCTCCATAAAATGATTTTTTCTCTCTCTTTCGTCGGCGCGGGGCACGGAAGTGACCGCGCCGACTTATCAGGGACTCAAAAGAGTACCGGTCAGGAGCGGGTAAACTCCAACAGAGGAGAGAACCTCATGCCGATCAAACTTGATGACCCGAACGCCCTGGAGCAACTGACGGAAAAACTCAGTAAACGCCGACAGCTTCAGGAGATGATGAAAGAGGTCAATGCCGTCATCCGCAGCTCCAAAAGCGACGACGCCAAGATCGATTTCATCATGAAGAAATGCGGCAAGAGCCGGGAAGAGGCCCGGAATTTTCTTCACCCCTCCGAAAGCTGGTGCGCCCCGGGATTCGCCGCGTGGGAACTTGCCAACAACAATCAGGAGATCGGCCGCCTCCGCAAGAGAATCCGGGAGGTCGAACGCTATCGGGAAGCCGCCGCCAGAGCGGAAGAAGAAGGCAATTCGGAATTTCCGTTCAACGGCGGGCGGATCGTGGACAACGTTCCGGCCAATCGCCTTCAAATCTTTTTCGACGAAAAGCCCGATGCCGATGTTCGGACCAGACTCAAACAGAATGGGTTCCGGTGGGCGCCGAACAGCGGTGCCTGGCAGAGTTACCGGCACGGGTATACGCTCGACTGGGCCAGACGGGAATTCAATGCTGAGGCAATCCAATGACTCGCGTTATCCATTACCGGGAACTGATGTTCGATCCGACTGTTCCCGGCTGTTTTCGACCGCTGACCCGGCAGGAAATTCAGAAACAGCGTTTGCCCAAACCGGAACCCGTGGATGTGTTCCGCAATGATCCCCGGGAAAAACTCTGGCTGATGAACGGCCTGCCTGATCCTGATGGATGTCTGGCATATGCTCTCGACAGCATCCGGCATTTCTTCTATGGTGATCGGGACAAACTGAGCAATATCCTGCTCCGCCATGACAGCCGCCACGACTGCGGAATCGATCTCTATTATGAGATGAGCAACTATCTTCTGGAACGCGAAGCATGGTGCCGGCTGCTTGAAACCGAACAACTTCACGTCTGCTTCGATGAATTCGTCCGCCCGTTTCGGGATTACATCGCCAAACTCTTTCAACAAATTGAAATCAGGAGGGAACAAACAGTATGAACTACAGAACGATCAGCACAAAATATCTTACAACCTGCACAATTACTGCATCGCACGCGCACTGGACGCGCTGAAGCCGGGCGGGCTGGCGATTCTGCTGACCTCCGCCTCCACGATGGATTCCAAGTCGGTCAATGCCAGAGGCAACTTCGCTTCGGGAGCCGCCTTGCTCGCCGCGATCCGCCTGCCGAACACCGCATTCGAAGAGGTTGGAACCGAAGTGGTCGCGGATATCCTGATATTGCAGAAGGGAGCGGAAAACAGGGAAAAATTCCTTGAACTCCAAGCGATTGAGACGCCGGACCACACCGGAATCATGCGGGTGAATGAATATTTTGCCGCCCATCCGGAAATGGTTCTCGGAACTCCGTCCAATACCGGGAAGATGTACGGCAGGGGCGGCAACGCCACTATCCTGCCGTTCAGCCGGCCGCTGGCGGAACTTCTGACCGTGCCGGAGCTGGCAGTACAGCAGGTCGAACAGCCGGAGCCCGATCTCTTCGGAGACACCGGAGAACAACCTCTGGAAGTCGAACTGCCGTATCCCATGCGCGAATACACCCTGTTCCAGTTTGACAACCGCATCTGGCAGTGCCGCAACCACCGGGGAGTACTGTTCACCGACAGGAACGGACGGGAGTTTTCCGGCAACGAACGGCGCAAGCTGGAACACTTCATCGACTTCAAGGAGACCTTGAACACCCTGCTGGCGCTTCAGCTCGACCCGCAGGCCGCCGCCATCGCCATCGAAGGGAAGCGGGCCCTGCTGAACCGTCAATACGACTACCATATCAGGCAGTTCGGCCGCCTCAACAACCGGATCGTCCACCGCAATATGCAGGAGGATCCGGATTATCTGAAACTCGCTGCGACCGAAAACATCCGCAAGGTGGTGGAAACGACGCTTGACGGCATCAAAACGCATAAGCTGGTCTACGAAAAGGGCGACATCTATTTCAAGCGAACGCAGCACCCGTGGAAAGAACCGGATTCGGCAGAGGACATCGTACAGGCGGGCCTGATCTCCCACGCCTACCGGCACCGGATTGACATGGAATACGTTGCGGAGCTGGTGAAGCTCAATCAGGCGGAAGCCCTGAAGCTGCTGCTGGCCTCCGGCGAGTTTTTCGAGGAACCGGTCACGCGGGAAATCCAGCTCAAAAGCGAATACCTTTCGGGGAATGTCGTCCGGAAACTGCAGATCGCCCGCGAACTGGCTCCGCAGAACGTTCCGGCGCTGGAAGCGGTGCAGCCCAAACCGCTGCGGATCGAGGAGATCGACTTCCAGCTGGGCAGTTTCTGGATTCCGCCGGAGATCGTTCAAAACTGGCTCGAAACCTCTTTCGAGACCAGATGCCGGGTATCCTATGCGAAAGCCGAGGACAAATGGTATGTGACGGCGGACTTCGCCGAGCGATACAGCGTGACGGAGTTCCAGATCGCCGACTGGAACCTTTTCCGGCTGGTAGAAGCTGCTCTGAACCTGAAAGAACCGGCTGTGTACCGCAAAGAGTACGATGCGGACAATGAGGAAAAGCTGGTGCTCGACCAGGAGGCGACATTGACCGCCCGGCGATACAAAAACGAGTTGAAAAACCGGTTCCGCAACTACGTCATGGATTCTCCGGAGGCCGCCGAACAACTGGAAAATATCTACAACGCCATTTTCAACTCCCACGTGACGCGGCAGTACGAGCTGCCCGCCTTCGACGTTTATCCCGGAGCAGTCGACATCGTCAACGGCAGGAAATTCATCCTGCGGGAGTATCAGAAGCGGGCGGTCAGCCGCTGCATCGAGGGCAACGCCCTGCTGGCGCACTGCGTCGGAGCCGGTAAAACCGCCATCATGGTCACCGGAGCGATGGAATTGAAGCGGCTCCGGCTGGCGAGCAAAACGCTGATCGTGGTCCAGAATGCGACGCTGCGCCAGTTCGCCGAATTCGCCCCGAAGCTCTATCCCCACGCCCAAATCCTGATCGCCGACAAGAAGGATCTGGTCAGGGAGAAACGGAAGCGGTTCATGTCCCGCATCGCGGTCGGCGACTGGGATATGGTGATTATGGCGCAATCCTCGTTCGATATGATCAAGGACGATCCCGATTTGGTGGCCCGGCATTATGAAGAGCAGATCGCCGAGCTTGAACAGATCATCGAAGAGAGCGAGGATCAGGCCACCATCAAGAATGTGGAGCGGCAGAAAAAACGCCTGCTGAAGATGCTCGACAAGCTGAACGACAGAAAAGCCGAAGAGGATATCATCTATTTCTCGGACCTCGGCATCGACGCGCTGATGATTGATGAAGCGCACGCCTACAAGCGCAACTTCTTCCCGACCAAGCTGCAGCGCATCCGGGGGCTTGACCGCGGCGCCAGCCAGAGGGCGTTCTCATTGTGTCTGAAAATCCGTCATATCATGGAGAAAACCGGCGGCCGCAACATCTACTTCTCCACGGGGACGCCGATCACCAATACCATTGCGGAACTCTGGAACATGATCCGGTACATCAGCCCCGCGACGCTGGAGGAGTTCGGCATCAGCACCTTCGACCGTTTCGCTTCGGTATTCTGCGGCGTGGAGGTGGCGCTGGAACAGGATGCGGCGGGACGCTTCCGGATGATACAGCGCTTCGCCAAATACTGCAACGTGATCGAACTTTCGAAGATGTTCCGAAGTGTTGCCGACGTGATTCTGGAAGAGGACCTGATCGGAGTGGAGCGTCCTCCGATCAAGGGAGGCCGTCCCGAACAGGTCAATATTCCGCGCAGCCCGGTGATTTCCAGATTCATGGACTACCTCTGCGATCTGTACGAATGGTATGAGGATCACCCGGACAAGCGGCTGCTTTCGCATATTCCGCTGCTGATTTACGGCATGAGCCGCAAGGTGACGATCGATCCGAGGCTGATCGATCCGCGTTTTCAGGATGACCCGGAATCCAAGCTGAATGTCTGCGTCCGCAATATTCTTGACAAATACCGGACCTATGGGGCCGTCAAAGGGGCGCAGGTGGTTTTTTGCGACCTTTACCGCAATGTCTGCAACGGCGTCGAGCTGTTCAATGCCTGGCAAGAGATCAAGCGCAAACTGGTCGCCAACGGCATCCCCGCCGATGAGATTGCCGTGATCGGCGATTACAACACCGACAAGCAGAAAGCCGACCTGTTCGAGCGGGTGAATTCGGGAGAGGTCCGCATAATCATCGGCTCGACCATGAAGCTCGGAACCGGCGTCAACATTCAGGAACGCCTTGCGGTCGAGCACGACCTCGACTGTCCGTTCAGGCCTGCCGACGTAGAGCAGCGCAAGGGACGCATCGTCCGTCAGGGCAACATTCTCGAAGAGGTGGAGATCATCCGCTATGGAATCGAGCAGACGCTTGACGCCGGAATGTACGCGATTCTCGAACGCAAACAGAAATTCATCAACGACGCGATGAAAGGCCGCAGTTCCCGTACCGTTCAGGAGATCAACGATGACTGCGCGCTGGACTACGCCAGCTTTTCGGCAGCGATTTCCGGCAATCCGAAACTCAGGCGCAAGGTCGTAATCGAAACCCGCCTCAAGGAGCTGGATGTACTGGAGTTCCAATACCGGCGGAATCTCCGCAGCCGGCAGGAGCAGCAGAAGGCGCTGGCCCGGCAGATCCCCGAGATGCAAAAAGAGATCCCGGAGCTGGAAAAATTCATTCAAGCCTATCCGGAGCTCCCACTCGGCAGCCTTCCGATCTACTACGGTGACCGGGAGCTGACCGGGACGCTGAAAAACAAAATGGAAGTGTTGGACAACATCCTGCGCGACGCTTTCAGAGCAGCCGCGAGAAACAGTTCGTTTGCAGATCCGGAGGGTATGCAGATCATGAAGCCGCTGACCATCGGTACGCTCAAATTCCAACTGGTCGCCAAGGGGTGCAGGGGGTGGCTCGATTATGACACCAAGCAGTCATGCGTGCAGTATCAGTTCGCCGACCTGGAGTTGCCTCATCTCCCGGTGCAACTGCAGAAAGAAGCGGATGACGCCGAAAAACTGCTCTGCGGCATCCGTAATCTCGTCGCGAACAAAACCCGGGAACTGGACAAAAGCCGTCAGGAGCTGGCGGCGAAGATTGCCCGGCTCGCCAAGCTCCAGTCAACTCCGCCCGAAGAGTTCGATGCGGCCGGCGAGCGCAGCGCCCTGTCGCTGGAGCTCGAACAGATCATCTATGAACTCAACAAAACCAGCGAAGGGATGCGCAAACGATATGAATCTGAAGAGGAACCGCTTCTCTCTGACTACTTTCCCATGCTCGGTAAAGTCAAAGCTCTCGGTAACGTCGAAATCATCGACGGCAGCGAGGAAGATGCGGCAGAGGAAGAGAGCGCATGACTACGGTCGAAATTCTTTCGCCGTCAATGAAGCGATTTCCTTATAATGTTTTTTATTGGCACTGCAAAGAGTCATTGTATGCTCACAGGCAGTCGCAAAAATCAAAGCATCAGCGAGTCCCATGCCGGATTTTAAACAGAATTCCTCCATGAAAACGGTCGCCCGAAGCGAGATGTTTTCATCAATCGGCACGGTTTGAAAGCCCAGCGAGGACAGAAAATCCTTGATCAGCTTCTGCTCGGCCTTATTTCGTGCTCCCTGAATCAGCTCCATGTAAGTGACGGCGGAAATGAAACGGTCTTCCGCACCATCAATCACTGCCGCCGCCTTCGGATTACCGCGCAAGGCCCAGATCAACACATCGGTATCGAAGAGCATCAGAAACTCCTCGGCTTACGAAGTTCGCGAACATACGCGGAAACATCCTGCATATCTTCACGGTCGGCCCACATGCCGAATGCCGCAAGGTCGGCTGCTTTTATCTTCCTGGCCTGCTTTTCGCCGGCAGGTACGATAACCGCCATCTTGCGGCGGCGGCGAGTCAGCGTCACACGCTCATTGCGTTCGAGCGCCGACATGACTTTCTTCATATTTTTTCTCAGATCAAGGATACTTGCTTCCATTGCATACCTCCAAAGTGTACATGACAACTATACACTTTATTGATAAAAAATCAAGAGAATATTCTTCTCAAAGTCAATCTCTTCGACATTGGATATCTATGCAGCATCAAAAATATAAGATACAACCCTTTATCTATCATTCCTCCGGCGCAAAGCGCCGGGTGGTTGGTCTGCGAGACGAGGAATTTCCCGGCCCTGTGAGGTGAGCCGGGAAATTCCCGACGGAATATCCTCAACGCGAAAGGAAAGCAGAACATGAACACGAAACTTCCCGTCAGTCGAATTCAGTGTGAACCGGACCGTACCTACAACAAAGCGGATGACATGCACCTGCGTGCGAGCATCAGGAGCCGGCTGGACAAAGGCCTGAAGCCGCTGCTGCAGCCGGTCGCGCTGAAGAAGTTGGAAAACAATCCCGATTACGATTATGCGGTGGACGACGGCCGCCGCCGTTTTCTGGCGCTGCTCGACTTCAAATTCACGGAACTTGAACTCGGTCAGGATGCGATCCTGATCGACGGCGATTCGGAGATCAACGCCTATCTGGCGAACCAGCACACGAACCTCTCGCTGGCGGAAGAGATCGCCAAGCTCTATTCCATGCGGGAAAAATTCCCGACGCTGGACGGCCTCGCCGCGGAGATCGGCCACTCTCCGAGCTGGGTGGCGCGCCGGCTCAATCTGCTGAACCTTTCCGAACTCTGGAAGAAGGCGATGGAGGGCAAGACCTTCGGCTATATGACGGTTTCGCACTACGAAACGATCGCGACGTTTCCGCCGGAGATTCAGGATAATATTTTCGATTACATCCGCGGCGTCGAGGGCCGGGAGTTGAAAACCATGAGCGTACGCAAATTCAGCGAAACGCTGTATGACCGGTTCGCCACGCTGCTGTCGAGCCTGCCGTGGCCGGAAGAAGGGTGCGGCGAATGTCCGGCCTGCCGGGAACGCCGGGATTCCGGCTTTCTGTTCGCCAATCTGCTCCCCGAACCGCGCTGCATGAACCGGGAATATCTGGAAAAAAAGCGCAAGGAATATGTGGCCGGCCTTGCCGCACAGGAGCCGGAGACGGTTCTTGTTTCGCAGAAGTACCACACTCAGGAAGAGGATGACCAAAAAGATGATGAAGATCCATTGGCGGGAAATCCGGTTCTCGGTCCCGGCGACTGGCGCGAAACCGACAAACCGGAGGAAGGTGTTCCGGCGATCATCGCGGACGGGCCGCGCGCGGGAACGAAAATCACGATCCAGCGCCCGAAAGCCTCTGAGGAAGCCGCTCCGAAAAAGAGCAAAACGCTGGCCGAGCGCAAGGAAGCGAAGATGCGCCAGCGCAAACGCAAGGCCATCGACATGCTGATGACCGCGATCAGGGATGGCAAAGCCGCGACTCCCTCCCGGACCGCGATTTACCTGATGATCGCCTGCAAAGGGACCAAGCCGGCCTGCGGCAGCCAGTTCGACTATAAAACGAAAAAGCATGTCAATGCAGCCGGCCTGCCGGACAAAATTCAAAGCTACTGCTCCCTCGATGCGCGGGAACTGACCGCCTCCGGACAGCTCGACGATCTGCTCTGGAACCGGGTCTGTGAAAATATCTTTTCCGAACTCATGTATGGACAGAGCGGTTCCGAAGAGCCGTGCTGGCAGGAAGCGGAACTGATTGCGGGGCTGGTACAGTTCGATTTGGCCAAGGCGCTCGAAGAAGCTACCGTCCTGTTGCCCGATCCGAAAGCCTGGGAGGCGTTGGCCAGAGCCGAGGCGAAACACCCCGTGCCGAAAGCGGCCTGAGGATCGAATCCGGTGTTGATTTCACCTTGGAAACGCCGCTCCGCCGCCGAAAGGGCGGATGGGCGGGCGTTTCGTCAGTGAAAGGTGAAATCAACAAACAACCACAGGAGGTGCAGAATGGGTACGAAAATCAATGAAATGACCATGACGGAGATCGTGAACCGCGCGGTGGAGCTCGGCTTCCCGATGCGCAAAGCGAAGGGCGAAGTGTATTTCCACTGGAACAGCTCGCGCGAACTGGAAGCCTACCAGTTCGTTCTGGAACATGATCCGGAACTGGCGGATGAGGATGACGACTATCCGGACGACGCGGCGTGAGGTGAAGTCATGCAGGACATCTATCAGGAAATCACCGACCGGATGATTGCCGAACTCGAAAAGGGCAGGATTCCGTGGCATTGTCCATGGCGCCCGGCAGAGTGGCGTCACCGCAATCTGATCAGCGGGAAACCCTATCGCGGAATCAATGCGATTCTGCTGGCGATGAGTCCGTATGCTTCGCCGTTCTGGCTGACCATGCGGCAGCTCCGGAAACTCGGAGGCGAACTGCGTCCGAACGAGGGAGGCACGGCTGTCGTATTCTGGAAACTGTTTGAAAAAGACGAGGACACTGTATTGCCGGTATTGCGCTTTTATACCGTTTACAATCTCGAACAGACATATGGTATTCCGGCAAAGCACATTCCGCAGCTTCCGCCACGGGCGACCATCGAATTCAATCCGATTGAAGCCGCCGAGGAGATCATCGCAGGGTATGAGGAGTGCCCGCCGATCATCCACGGCGGCAACAGCGCCAGCTACAGCCCGTCACTGGACCGGATCAGAATGCCCAACCGCATCCAGTTTGAGAACGAGGAGGAATATTACAGCACCCTGTTTCATGAAGCCACGCATTCGACCGGACACAAATCCCGGTTGAACCGCCCCGGAATGGAACACATCAGTTTCGGTAGCGAAGTCTACTCCAAAGAGGAGCTGATCGCCGAAATGGGCGCCGCATTCCTCTGTACGCAGACCGGAATCGAACACGCCACAATCAAAAACTCCGCCGCCTACATCCAGAACTGGCTGGAACATCTGCGCAACGACAAAAAGCTGGTATTGCAGGCCGCACAGAAGGCTCAGAAAGCGGTGGATTACATTCTCAAGCCCGTTCAAACGCAGGAGAGAGCCGCATGAAAACTTTCCGAAATTGGTATGGGCTGGATTCCACCGGCAAGCCGAACGGCCCGCTGAAGGCTGGAATCGTCGTTCATATCTGTGATGCTGGCGGGACACAGATTTCAGAAGAAACCACTCGGCAATGGGAAGCATGACATGGGACAAATTTACACTCTGACGGAGCACTGCCCGGAATGCGGCGGTAACGAAATTCAGGTCATCGACCGCATCCTGAACGAGGAAATCCGCGAATATGAAAACCGCTGTATCTGCTGGTCATGCGGACACGACTGGCACGAAACAGAAGAGAACAAAGAGGGCTAATTCCATGTATGCAATCTGGAACATCAAAGCAAGTGATATCGCCGCCGAATTGAATCGGTGCGGGACTTATGAGGAACGGAAGATTATCTCCGCTGCCGAAAAACTCGGCTATACCTGTATCGAAGAAAACGGCGATATGCTTGAAGCCATAGACCCCAATGGGGACCGTACAATTATCGCTGAACAATAAATTACTCAAAAGGAAAATATCACAATGAGTTATGGCTCTGCTTACAGCTCGCTGTTTGTCATTTGCAAAACAGTGAAGCAACGGGATGAACTGCTGGCTCGCTTTCAAAAAGAGAAACCGGGTCAGGGAGAGTTTATTGCTGAACTGCTTTCGGCAAGTTCGCCTCTGTATATCGACATCGATTTCCCCTCTGGTGAAGTATCACGCAATCTCGACAATTATCTTCTGGAACTTGATCGCTGGCTTTACGAGAATTTCAACCTCCACCTGAAAGGCCACTGGCAGTTGGAGGTTGATGACGGCGATTTTCGATGTGAAATCGCGGAAGGAAAAATTTCCGATGCCGCTTTGAACTGGCTGAAAACCTATACGGTGGAACAGATCAATGACATCCGCAGATATGCCGAAAATATGTATCTGCCGGAATCCACATCTGTGTCTGATGATCCGGTGTTCATCTGCCCGAGCTGCAAGACGAGATCAATCGAAGTCGTGATGACCGACTGCATCGTTTCGGAAGAAGTCCATTATCAAAATGGCGAACTGGTTTATGGTTTTCCGAAAATCCATGACAGTCTGAACTCTCATTACCAATGCAGCAACTGCGGATGGCGGCTCCCGGTCACGCCCAATCCAGTTGACGATAGCGTCTTGGAAAAGTGGCTGCGGCGGCGATCGCAAACTCCGGATGCTTTTCCGGACTATGCGGAAAAGATGTTTCAGCTCATCCGAAGGAATGGTCATCAGGCGGTAAAATTCTGCAACTGGCGGTTGGACCTGAAAGCGAAACGGAGTATGCCGCCCTTTTTCCTGCCGGGACTCTGTCCGACAGCCTATCCGGATGCCGATCCGTCGCTGGATGACGACCTGCGGATGATCTGCCGAGATTTCGTTCGCCATGTTCTTGCCTCCGAATGCTGTCAGGAAGCACCGTTGGATAAAACCATCTACACGGCCTCTGACATCAACGAGCTGGAACCGTGAAAGTTTGCTCAAATTGCAGTGGTTCACAATGTATCCGGCTCCGGGCGGTTTTATCACCGCCCGTTTTTTCTGATGGGAGTTTTGTCCCCGCTGGAAGCGAGGGACAAAACTCGGAAAGGAAACTTAGATGAACAACAAAAATGAAAAAATTCTCTACCGCGTCAAAAGCAACCGTTTCCTCTTTGTCGCCAAAGCTGTCTGGGACATCATCTGGTTCAGCATTGGAACCACGATAAGTATCGGCCTTGGAACTCTGCTGCTCAGCGGAATTCTCGGCTTTCTCTGCAATGACAACAAACCGAATCTGCCGGTCATTTATCTCGGAGCGTCCTTGATTCCGTTGACGATCGCCGTCATAATCCTCCACATCATCTTGCTTCGGAAGAATCAGTTTTACACGATCAGCACCCAAAGCATAACCAGCGAAGGCGGGGTACTGATCCGCTTCAATCACACCCTCCGCAGGAACCAGATTCAAAGCGTAAGTTACACGCAGACGTTGATCCAGCAGCTCCTCGGCTGCGGCAACATCGTGGTCAGCACCGCGGCCTCCAGCCGAGGCGGAATCATTCTGACCAATATCGATCACGTGCAGGAAATTTATAAGGCGATCAGCTATAACCGGTAAGCAAAATATTGCCGTCTCAGATAACATGTTTTCCGAGCGAGGCAAAGACAAATGGCGCCGCCGTAACTTTTTAAATGAAAGCGTCAAGTTTCTTCTGTTCTTCGGCAGTCGGAACTGATTTTCCATGCTCCCAAGCTGAGATTTTTTTAACGGAAACGCCGAGAACTTCAGCAAGCTTGATCTGGGACAAGCCTTGGTTTCTCATTCATAATTTCACCTCTATTCCGTTTTGTCAGCGCTCCATGCCGCGTGACTGTTTCTGATTCGGCAATTTCCGTTCCGGAGCGATCTTCTCGCAATGAAGCCGTTGTAAATCAGGAGCAGCTTGCTTTTGCCGTTCTTCTTTATGTTCAGAAGAGTGAATTGCCTCTGCCGGAGAAACTTTCTCATGCTTTTTCTGCTCCGAAATCCGGCGGGCAACCTCATCCCTTAAATCTGGAGAATCCCCGGGGTACTGTAAAACAGCCGATTCCGGTTTCTGAATCTTCTCCAACGCCGTTTTTACCTTCAATTTCCAGACGCTTTCCTGTGCATCCATTTTCTTTTCAATTGATTCCGCTTCCTGTTCTTCAACAGCTTTCGATATCCATTCCAACAGGTTCTCATTTGGTGGCAAATTCTCACTCTCCCGCAATCCCGTCTGCTGAACAGGAGTGTTTATTTGTTCTTCCAACCATTCGCGGGCTTCTGCCAGCAAACGTTCATCTTCCGTTATGGAAACGGCGGAATCCGTAACATCAATCTGACTTTCCAGCCATACCTGGGCTTCAGCCAGCAAACGTTCATCTTCTGTCAGGGAAACTTCAGAAAGAGATGCAACCTTCTGCACTGCTGGTAAACGAACCGGCTTCGGAATTTGGGGCGCAGCTTTCCTCTGTGTTTTCTTTCCGGTAAACAGTGAATCGAGAACAAAGATCGCATGTTCCCGCTCTGCAAACTCATGAATTTCTTCCCGGTTATTGTCTGTATCCTGAGCGGTATTCAGAAATTCCTGCAACTCATTAAACAGATTCCAGCCAGAAGAATCGCCGCCGTTTTGCCGGTGTTCCTCTTCCTGCCGTTTCCGTTTCATAATCTTTTCTGTGTCTATTGCGGCATTCCGCTTAATTTCAAACGCACTGTCCCCGGTGATGATTTCCAACCCGTACCTGGCATTTCGTCCGCGCCGGGCAGCGACTTGGGCTCCGAAATGCCGAATACTCTGCGCCAATTTCTTCAGCTTATCCGCCAGCTTGCCGAGGCGCCCTTTGACGGATTTATACCGGGTATTTGGAAGTGTCCGCTCTTTCGCCGCCTGAGCTTCCTTTGACAGTGCCAAAATTCTTCCCGCCGGCACTTCACGGTCACGGACCAGATCATGGATACTCCGACGGTTTCCATGGCGGAAACTCAGTTGCTCTTTCAAAAAAGCCTTCTCCGGACAATGCAGCGCCATATGTTTCCGCCCCCGGCTCAATGACACGTAAAATGCTTTGCAGTCAAGACCCTGTGCCGCAACCACCACATTCTCCGCCGTTCGCCCCTGGGATTTATGAGAAGTCGTCACCCAGCCGTATTTGAATGCCGCATACCCTTTGGGCATCTCCACCAGTTCCCGCTTTCTTCCATCGGAATACAGCAGCATCACTTTTTCCGGATCATCCGTGACCCGGGCAAGGCTGCCGTTATAGATTTTTCGCTCCCGCAAATTTACATTGAATTGAATCAGATCGCCCGCACATAGTTCGAGCTCGCGCAATTCACCGACTTCGATGAAATCCGCTGCAGTCTTGAGATGAAGAAGTTTGCCGTTATCCAGATGAAGCATTCCGTCTTTCACATATTCCACACAGGCTGTTTCTCCGGCCTTTGCAACCCCTTTCATAGTTCGGACAAACGAAATAGCATATCCCGGAGAATAATGTTTTTCTTCCTTCAGACGTGTCTTTTCCCAATTCCAGGAACGAAACACCACTGTTGTCCGCCCCTCTTTCGCCACGATTCCGTGATCCTTCAGTTTTCGCCTCACGGCATCGGTCAGTCGGTCTCCCTCGTCATGGGTCGGCGCCACCAGAATCGCCCGATCAATCCGTTGCCCATTGTTCGTGTAGTCCATGTAACTTTGCGCCGCGTCTTCCAAATACTTCGCTTTCCCCTCGTGGATGAAATGGTTTCTGTCAAAGCGATCGAAAGCCTGTTCAAATTGTCCCAGAGCACATTCCATGATTCCCCGGCGGTATTCTTCATGTTGCTGGCGATGAATATCCGTCAGCGAAAACTGCCGAATTTCCGAATGTTCCTCCAAAAGCCGGAAGAAATCGCCGGACTCCACTGCCGTATGTTGCCGTGCATCGCCGACAAACAGAACCCGGTAATTGTTTTCCCGCGCAGTTCGGATGATCTCCACACCCTCGCGCAGCGAATTCAGGCCGCTCTCGTCGATAATGACATAGCTTCCTGAAGGCGGTTTCTCCGAACGTTGCAGAAAACTTGCGGCAGTTTGCGATTGTTCAAAACCCTCCTGCTTCAATACGTCTACCGCCGAATTGGTCGGCGCGATCAGATGGATGCTTGCCACTCCGCCTGAACGCAAGCCCCGGCAGAACTCCTGCAATGTAGAGGTTTTCCCGGCTCCCGCCACGCCCCGGAACAGATTGAAACGATCCCGGGAATTCAGCAAGCCGCGAATCAGCTCTGCCTGGCTTGTCCGGGACTCTTCCCCCGCAAATGCTGTAAATTCCGGTGCGATCGCTTCAAACACTCCACGTTGATTTTCCACCGCTTCGATTGCATAAAGTTCCCGATCTATGATTTTCTGAGGTGCTACCCACGGATTTATGTCCAGGCCTCCCAACTTTTTTAGCTCCGGCAGTTCTCCGGCTTCTTCTTTCAACATTTCCAGAGGATAAGCACCAAGGTTCTGATTCATCGCCTCCGCCAGAACTTTGTCCAATTTTACAACGCTTTCCCGTTCGAATATCAGATGTACCGCTTCCCGAAGGGCTTTTTGCACCAATTCCGGATCAATCCACTCCTTTTCCGGTTGGCTCCATTTTACTTGATCTGCTTTCCGAAACAGCAGCCGTTTCTGTTCGGCTGTCAATTGCGACAACTGGTACTCGCGAACCTCTGCGCTTGTCGCAGTTTTCATTTTCGACGCCCGGCTTGACATCGACAATTGATTGTTTTCCGTCAACGTCGGTTTCCGGCCATGTTCCGCTATGAACGCCTCCTCCAACTTTTCAATCTCATGGCGCCGCTTGGAATACAGCTCCATAACTTCTGGTGGAATCCCCTTGATGTCCTTCCACAGAATCCGTCCTTTTTCATCATAATGATTTTCAAGTTCATAACCAAGTTGCCGGCAAAGTTCCGACAGCTTATTGTGGTAAACCTTTCCCGCGTATCGAATCGCACGGCACATCTCCAGACTCTCCAAAGCCTTGTATTTTCCATTGGAATCCTGCGTCACATTCACGACTACATTATGAGTATGCAGTTGAGGATCCAAAGCACGGCTGGCATCATGATGAAACTGAGCATAAATGATCTGCCCGGTTATTTCATAATTATTCGTGAATACATGATCTCCGGTTCGTAAACGTACTGCCGCAAGACTTTCCAGTTCCCGCATTGCCTCATCCACCGCCTCGCGATGTGCCTCTATCAGACGTGCATCAAAAAGACTCATAATCGATACGGACTTCGGTGCCGCCACCTGAAAATCAAAAAATCTCGGTCCGCCACTCACACGGCGTTGAGTCAATTTCCCGCCGCTTAACGGATTGATCCCCTTTTGAAACAAAGAAAACGCATTCAGATCGACTTTTTCTCCCAATAAGCCGAAATTATATGTCAGAAACCCTTTCCAGCAGCCAACGACCTTCTCCGATTCCGAATAATAATCATTGGCGGCAAGATGGTTCGCATAGAACGATTTTCCCGCTCCATTCGTTGCCCTGATTTTGGTCATATTGAACATTCAAAGCCCTCACGAAAATATCGATAAGCATTTGCACAATCCAATATCTCGTAAGGAATCCAACTTTGCAAACAAATCCCCAAACCACCCTGCTGAACCTGTTCAAGTTCGACAGGTTGAAGAGTAAAAACGCAATACCCCTTCCATGAATGGAATCGCAAAAGGCGGCGTTTCCCCAAGGTGTGTCAAGCAAGAGAAATCAACCATTTTTTTGCTGAGATAACCAATATAATCATTTGAATTTTGAGAGTATATTAATAAAAGTAATTTCAATAATGATGATTATATCATATAAACTCGCTTGATTTTTGCATTTTAAACATTATATTGAACCAAAGAATTTGCAATCAAGGAATGGAGGTTTACCCATGAAGCGGCACACCATGACCCGGTTGATTGACTGGAAAAATGATCCCCAGCGCAAACCGCTGCTGCTGTTAGGGGCCAGACAGGTCGGAAAAACCTGGCTGATGAATGAATTCGGGAAACGGAATTTCTCAAAAGTTGCCTATATCCGTTTCGATCGGAATGAACGAATGCGGAACGTCTTTCTGGAGAATGACAACATCGAACGTCTTTTGCTGGCCTTGCAACTGGAAGTCGGTTTCAAGATTACCCCGGAAGATACCCTGATTCTTTTCGATGAAATTCAAGCTTCGCCTCAGGCTCTGACTTCATTGAAATATTTCTGTGAGGATGCGCCGGAATATGCGATTATCGGTGCAGGTTCTTTATTGGGTGTGGCTGAACATGACGGCACCGGGTTCCCGGTCGGGAAGGTAGACCGAATCTACCTTTATCCTATGACTTTTACAGAGTTTCTGGAAGCCACCGGGAACGAACGTTTTGCTGAATTGATTGACCGGCGGGACTGGCAGATGTTATCCGCCTTTCAAAGCAATCTCGCCGATCTGCTTCGGCAATATTATTTCATCGGCGGTATGCCGGAAGCCGTCGACACCTTTGTCAAATATCAGGATTTCAACCGGGTCAGACGGGTACATGAACGGTTGTTGAACGACTATCGTGATGATTTCGGAAAACACGCACCGAAAGAACTTGTCCCGCGAATCGAAATGATTTGGGATTCAATACCCGCGCAATTATCGAAAGAGAATAAGAAATTCATCTTCAGTGCCGTGCATAAGAACCTTCGGGCAAAAGATCTGGAAATGTCGATGCGCTGGCTTCTGGACGCCGGTCTGATCCTGCATACCGTCAGAGTTACGAAACCGGCTTTACCGATTGACGCTTACCGGGATAATTTTTTCAAAGTATTTTTCCTTGATGTCGGTTTATTGGCTGCCAAAGCTAAACTGAATGCCAGAACTTTATTGGAGGGCAATCGGATTTTTCAGGAATTCAAAGGGGCATTGGCTGAACAGTATGTTCAACAGCAGTTTCTGGCGGAATGTGGACTCGAAACTTACTATTGGGCCTCGGAAAAATCCGGTTCGGAAATCGATTTCCTCATCCAGAACGAAATGTCGATCGTTCCAATTGAAGTAAAAGCCGAGGTGAACCTGCAAGCCAAAAGCCTTAAATTCTACTGTCTCAAATTCAGGCCGCCGGTTGCAATTCGAACTTCAATGGGAAAATATTATAAACAGACAATCTCGTTTTCGGAAACATCGGATGTTCATGCTTCCGAAGGCTATACTCTGATTGATCTCCCGCTCTATGCCATCAGCCGGATTCAACAGGAATGTGCAATGATATCGGACAAGTAATGATGTGAGGGAGAAGGAGTCATTGGCGATGAAAAGGTTGGCAGGTAATATCACTGACTTCGAGCAACTCATCCGGGGAAACTATCTTTATGGGGACAAGACGGAGTACCTGTGGGAGTTGATCCGGCCTGCCGGGGAATCTTACCTGTTATCCTCCCCCACACGCTGATGGGACTCCAAGTAAAAAGCAATTTTCAGGGAAAAAGGGGCTGTCAAGGGACTGGCAATTTATGATAAGCCTTATGATTGGATGCCATATCGAGTGATCCATCTGGACTTCAATGATTGCCGGATCGGCAGTACTGTAACATCAAGCCGCACAGAAAAATAAGGTCGATCCAGACCGACTTTCCTTTATCAATGCGGTACGAATTCTGTGCAGAAAAATCACTGCTGCTCATTTTCTCCTCAGACCACAGAAAATTGAGCATATTCGCGAAGCAATCATTCTGGAGATTGCGGCAACGACTGCCTGTTCTTCTTGCGGGATTGCACGAGAATAGGCCGGAAAACGCAAAATCAAAGGATGGAGCATCAGGCAGGATTTTTCATCCAGAACTGTTCCACATGAATGTTTGATTAATTAAAGCAAGCAGTATTGGGGCTAAGTTAATTGCCAGAACAATATAACAATGTCATTATCTAAAGGCGGTTTGCATATCAGATACAGAAGATGTGATTCGCTTTATTACAGAAGCTGTATAAACAGTAAATAAAAGTTTTTTTATAAAATAGCTATTGACATTGTCATTTCAAATGCTATACTATCTCAAAGACGAAACAACAAAAGGCTGTTGTTCAAGGGCGGTGATTTCAAAAATCCTGACGAATTTGAAATTTCCTCATAAAAAAACGTTGTTTAAGGAATCTCGCTATGTCAGATAAACTGCAGAATGCGCGTGAATATATTTTAAGGAACATTGAATCCGCTGAATTCAAAGGCGGGCAGAAGCTTCCGTCTGCCCGTGACCTTGCCGAACGAACAGGCATTTCATTTACGATCATGCAGATGGCTTTCAATACGCTGATTGCGGACGGGATCCTTTCTAGCGGGATTTCGCGACAGGGAACAAGAGTTCGGAAAGACTGGAAGGAACGGATTCTTCCAAACAGCTTTCTGACATTCCGTCCGATTTGGGAGAATCTTTTCCGCGACAAAATACATTCGCATGTTCCGGAACTCTTTGATATCAAGGCATTTCATTTCGGTTCCTACGAGATCCGCGTTTCAAGCGAAGCAGTTGCCAATCAGCAGGAATATCTTGATCTTTCGGAATTTTTTGAGTCGGAATTTCCTGACAGAAGTGATTTTTTCAATGCACAGATTGAACAGTTCCGTTCTCATGACGGCCGGCTCTATGCAGTGCCGCTCATGTTTTCCCCATGGGCGTTCTGCTGCAATGAGGAACTGTTCCGGGAGTGCGGATGTCCGCTTCCGGAACCGGACTGGACGTGGGATTATTTTCTTGCGCTTCTGCGTTCTTTGCACAGTAAACTGCCGCCGCAGCAGGTTCTCGCAAGTTCGAAAGATCCGACCCGCTGGCTGATTTATCTGACGCATCTAGGCGGACGAATTTTTGAGTGTCATGCGGGCGGGTACAAAGTGGTTCTCAACACACCTGAAACGCTGACTGCCTTGCAGAAACTGCAGGAGCTCTACAATATTCTGCCGCGTCCGGAGTTGTGCGCAGAACGCTGTGCATTACAGCTGTGTACGCGTCAGGATATTCTTTCGTATTCTCTGAAAGGAAAATTTCTGCCGCTACCATATGTTCCCGGTGTAGAGAATTTCTCGCTGATGGCGGGCGATCTGCTCTGTATCCGCCGGACCGTCAACAATTTTGACACGGTGCGCAAGATCATCCGATCCGTTTATTCGCCGGAACTTCAGCAGGAGATTGGAAGGCGGCGTTATGGCATTCCTATTCGGAAGAGCGCGGCAATTCAGAGCTTTACAGAAAACGAGCCGCAGGACCAGATTTTCTTTCCGCAGGTGTTCCGTATTGCCGCGACTCCGCACTATGCCTGGGGAATGGTGAACGGGCTGATCCAGGAGGCAATGTCCGGGTTTCTCTACTCTGCCCGGACGCCTCAGGACTTTGTCGATGAATTGAACCCTGTATTGCAGGCGCTCATAAAATACACGCCTGAAACAAGAAAATAAGGAGTTGTCAATGAAGTCGGAGCAGCATGAAACAAACGCGGTGTTGCATTCGCCGAAAGTATGGAAAACTGGAACCTTGGTTTACACTTCCGCAGGGTTGGCAATGCTGTTCCTCTGGCTTCTCTGGGGCGATTTCACATGGGCGATGAAGGACCGCGCGGTCGGTCCCTCCGCAACGCTTCTGATCAAGCAGATCGGTGTGTCGGATTTTCTTTACGCGCTGATCGTCATTGCATTTCCGAACTTTACCAACATCATTCTGGGACCGGTCATCAGCTATCTCTCGGACCGCCACCGCGGTCCGTATGGACGCCGGATACCGTTTCTGGCGTTCACGACGCCGTTCATCGTGCTGGGACTCTACGGGCTCGGATTGACGCCGTGGCTCGGGGGCGAACTGCATGGGTTGTTCCCCGCTTTGAGTCTGCACAGCGGACGCCTTATCGTGTTCTGCGTTTCATGGGTTCTGCTAGATTTCGGAACAACTCTGGCAGGGGCCCTGTTCAACGCGCTGGTCAACGATGTTGTTCCCCGCGAGCTGCTCGGAAGATTTTACGGACTCTTCCGGATGATCAGTCTGGGGGCAGGGGTGCTCTTTAACTTTTTCCTGCTGAAAGAGGTGGAGCATTATGTCATGCCGATTTTCATCGGAATCGGAACACTGTACGGAATCGGGTTGCTGTGTCTGTGTCTGAAAGTGAAGGAGGGGAGCTATCCGCCGCCAGAGGCGGAGGAAGGCGAAGTCAATCAGAGCAAAAGTTCGCAGGCGATCAAAGTCTGGGGCGCGGCACTGACCTACCTGCGGCAGAGCTTTTCTCTTGGCTACTACCGGAAAATCATGTTGGCGCAGACTCTGCTCATTCTGGTATTCGGTCCGGTTAACGGCTTTTCGATTATCTATGCGGGCAAGTTGGGAATCGGGATGGATAAATACGGACTTTATATTGCAATCACTTATGCATGTTCCTTTACGCTGAGCTACTTCCTCGGAATGTTGGCGGACCGCTACAATCCGCTGCGTACGGGCGGGGTGTGCTTAGGGCTATATGCCACTCTGATGATTTCCAGCTGGTTCCTACTTAGCAATCCGGCAACGTTCGGTCCGGTCCTGATTCTGCACGGTGTTGTTTCTGGAAGTTGCATGACGCTGACCGCATCGCTTCAGCAGAAACTTTTCCCTCGGGAGCTGTTTGCCCAGTTTGCTTCTGCAACCGGCATTGTCGCATCCGTTGCAAATATGCTGCTGATTCCTGTCATAGGGAAACTGCTGGATCTGCTCAACAACAATTACCGCTGTCTCTTCCTGATCGGCGCTCTGCTGGCACTGAGCGGAGTCGCGGTTCTGTGGTCGCTTTCGCGCGATTATGCGCGTTACGGCGGAGATGAGGCGTATCAGGCCCCGAAGATTTAACCCTTGCAAATAATCAAAGAGGAGGACAGATTTCGCATGAAAATCAAAAAAATCGTTGTTTCAAGTATACTTGCCGGAACGTTACTTTGCCCGGCTGCAGAGCTCGAATTAACAGGAAAAACAGATAAGGCGGATGCGCTTTATCGGACCGGAGACACTGCGCTTTTTGAGTTTTGCGTGAAAGATTCTTCGGGCTACCCGCAGAAGAACGTGCTGCTGAAAATCCATTATGAAGGCGACCGGAAAGCTGTTTTTGGTAAATCTTCTGTACTGACGGATGAAAACGGCTGTGCAAAGGTTTCCGTTGAACTGACTCGTCCTGGATTTGTTCGTTGCAGAGCGGAAATTGCTGACAGGGCAGGGAAAACGTTTTGCTGGCTTGGAGTTGGAGCGGAACCGGAGAAAATTCAGGCGGCGCGCAAAGCCCCTGCCGATTTCGATGAGTTCTGGAGTCGTCGCAAACAAGCGGTTGATCGGATTGATTTGAAGCAGGTGAAGATGAAAAAGCTTTCAGCGGAAGGTTCCAGTCTGGAAGAGTTTGATGTGGAAATTCCGATGCCTTCCGGGATGCCGGTACGCGGAATTCTAAGTTATCCGCGAGAGACTAAATCGAAATCTCTTCCGGCAGTCGGTTGCTATCAGGGCGCGGGTATTTACCCTGCCGGTTCGCCGAAATGGGTATCCCGGCGTGGTTTTCTCGCGTTTGAAATCAATGCGCACGGATTACCGAATGACCGTCCGGCACAATTCTATAAGGATCTTCAATCCGGAAAGATTCTTGAATTTGAAAAGCTGAAACCAGGCATTCTGAAAAACCGGAATTATGCATTCAATGACCCTGATGCGCTTGAGCGGGAGACAAACTACTTTGTCGGTATGTTTGAACGGGTTTATATGTCGCTCCGTTTCCTGAAATCTTTGCCGCAGTGGGATAGAAAGAATCTGGCAGTGGTTGGAACCAGCCAGGGCGGAGCCCAGGCAATTGCGGGAGGTGGACTGGAGTCGGCGGTGACTTGTGTTGTCGCCCATGTTCCGGCGTTGGGCGATCATGGAGCAAATTTTGCTGGACGTGACAACGGCTGGCCGAAATTCACTCATCAGAAAATCGTAAAGGCCCAGCCGAATGGAATTCAGAAGATGCTCCGTGCGGTGGATTATGTTGACACCGCTTTCTTTGCGGCGCGGATCAATCCAGAAGCCGCGCTTTTTGTCAGTACCGGACTGTTCGACAACAGCGCTCATTCATCATCTGTCGCTGCAGAATTCAATAGTTTTCGCGGGAAAAACAAGGAATTTGTCATTGTTCAATCCGGTCATAGAATACCGGAAAAGGTGAACACTGCCGGGCTTCGTTTTCTGAAAAACAACACTAAAATAACGAAAGAATGAAAAAGGATGTTTTTGTTATGAAAGCTTGGAAAATAAAATATAAATTTACCATTGTAGAGCTTCTTGTGGTAATTGCGATTATCGTGATATTGGCCGCTATTCTTCTGCCGGCGCTGAATTCCGCCAGAGCCAAAGCGCATACGATTTCCTGTACGTCGCAAATCAAACAGCTGGGGCTGATGTTCCAGCAGTACAGCAACGACTTCGGTGGAACGCTGATGCGGCAGTCATGCAAAGTTCTGGAGAGCGATTCCATTCCCTATTATGAGTTTTCGGCTCCGCAGGGTTATTTTGCCAATAACTACATCATGAAAAATGCCCGTACTCGGAAGGTGAACAGGAATGGACAGTCTGTTTTTGAACTGGCTGTTGTTCATTCTCTGCTGTCGTGTCCTTCGGTGACTTTGGAGAGCCGTCCATCGGATCTGGACAACCGTATGCCGTATGATAAAAATTCCGCTTGGGAGATGCTGAACCAGTCGTATGTGATTCCGAACAATGCGGGAACGATCTACAGCAGTCTGGCGACTGATATGACCTATTATCCGGTGATTCCGCTGTCCCGTCTGAAGAATCCTTCGCGTTTCCCGCATCTGTACGAGGGCAGAAATGTAACCGCTCTCATCAATCAGGACCTGCGATTTCTTCTGCCGGAGTATACGGACAATCGCGTGCATTACCGTCACCAGAGAATGTCGAACGTGCTTTATGCCGACGGGCATGTCGGCAAAAAAATGCGCTGCAACGCTCTGACGGGGGGAACGCTTGGCGACTGGTCCTCTGCGTTTGAGGCGGAATAAGAGGAGAGGTTGCCATGGAGAAATTTTTCTTGTTTATCGTTGCATCCGTTTTCCTGTCTTTTTGCAACGCCGTTTCCGGAAATGAGGCGAACGTGTTTGAATATCAGAATCCGATTGAGGTTCCATGTGCTCCGGACGGGATTCGAGATCCGCAGATTGTGCGCCATAACGGACTTTACTATATGACGGGAACAATTCCGGGCTTCTGGCCGGGAAGCGTTTCTCCCGGAGTAAAACTTTTTTCCTCGCCGGATCTGCGGAATTGGAAAGATGAAGGTTTTTTGATCGACCGGAAAACAATCCCAGAAGCCGCCTGGTACCGCGATCGTTTCTGGGCTCCGGAGCTTCACGCCTGGCAGGGGAAATGGTATCTTTCATTCAATGCAAGGAATGAATCCAAAGAGCATCCGCATTTCCATGGCTGTGCTCTTGCAGTTGCCGATGATATCAAAGGACCGTACCGGATGTTGACGCTGGATAAGCCGCTTGTCCGCGGGAACGATCTGCATATTTTTGTCGATGATGACAACCGGACTTATGCATTCTGGAACGGCGGTTACATTTTCGCTTGTGAAATTGATCTTGAAAAGGGAACTCTGACCGGAATTCCGAAAAAACTGTTTACGAAATCTCCGGAGAAAACGGCATGGGATTATATCGGAATTGAAGGTTCTTATGTCTGGAAACACAACAAACGCTATTACCTCTTCTATTCTTCTTGGTCACGCGGATATGAGGTTGGGTACGCAACAGCGGATTCCGTGTTCGGTCCCTGGACAAAAAATCCGGGGAATCCGATATATGGGAATGTGAATCCCCGCGTATTGCGTAGATTCCGTCTGCCACTTCCCGCTGATTACCGGAAATCCCCATTTCTCAACTGCGGACACAATGCGATTTTTACCGGACCGGATGGAAATGTCTGGATCAGCGCTCATGGAATCCGCAAAGACGGAACGCCAAGGCTCTGTTTTGATCCTCTGAAAATCGATGTGAGCGGAACGATTCAGTATTCCGGTCCGACGTTTGAGAAACAGTCCGTTCCTTTGAAATAACAGACAGGAGCTGAACATGAAAACGCTCTTTATCCTTTGCTTTGTGCTGGTTTCGGCGCTTCTTGGAGCGGCGGAAGCGAAATTGCAGCTGGTTCCGCTGTTTCGCGGATGCTCGTATTACTGGTCCGGAACTGCCGGACAGGATGTGCTCCCGTATGTCCGGGAAGGCAAAACGGGAAAATGGATTGCCGGATTCGCGCCGGTTCATGATCTCGAAAAACCGGAGCTTCGCGGCAGCGTCGTTTATCTGAAAGAGGATACCGCTTACGAGTTCGAACTGCGTTCCGCCGATGGAAAAGTGCTTCCGGATGGACGCGGAACATTTCGTACTCTGGGTGCGCCGGTTCCGGTTGCGAAAACAATCGTACTGGATGAAAAAAATTTTGACGGTCATTTGACGATCAATGAACAGGGCTCGCCGGACGGCTGGATCCGCTACACGGTCAAGCCGGGATTCGTTTTGACCAATCCGAAGCAGGCGGCGTTCAAAGAGAAGAACTTCCGCTATCACACATCCAGCGCGATGATCAATATCCGCAATGCAAAATATGTTCTGCTGGACGGTCTGGTCATCCGGGGCGGAATGTCCAATGCAATCCATGTGGAAAAATCCTCGCATATCCGGATTTCCAATTGCGACATTTCCGGCTGGGGACGCGCCGGAGTTCAGCGGTTTGACCTCAACGGGCGCTTTTATCCTGCCGCAGGAAAGTTCCCGAAGAGTTTCAACGGATTCAACTATGATGCCGCAATTTATCTGAAGAATTCGGATAATCTGCTCATTGAGCGCAACTACATTCACGATCCGCTGGGACGTGCGAACAGCTGGACCTATGCGCATCCCGCCGGACCGGAAGCCGTGATGGTGCATGTGGTCCGCAACACTGTGATCCGGTACAACGATTTTGTCGGCAGCGACGCTCACCGTTTCAATGACGCCGTGGAGGGCTGGGGCAACTTTCATCCGCGCGGCGGATTCAATCAGGATGCGGAAATCTACGGCAATTTCATGATTTTCTGCAATGACGACAACATCGAACTGGACGGAGGGCAGCAGAATGTCCGCTGTTTCGGAAACCGCTTTGAAGGTGCGCTCTGCGGTGTGAGCATCCAGGGCTGCATGACGGGGCCGAGCTATGTCTACAACAACCTCATCAGCGACATGGGGGACGAGCGCGGCGAAGTCAATCTCTTTCTGAAAACGGCATCGCCCCGCAGCGGAAAGTTTGCCGCAAGCTATATTTTCGGCAACACCTTTTCCGGACCCGGACGCGGAACCGACGTGCTGAAGCATCACAAACTTTTCCTGTACAACAATATTTTCGACGGACGCGCCAATCTTGTGGAACATGCGGAACTTCCCTCTGCAGTCATGGCGGGAAATCTGCTGAACGATACCGACCCGCGCTTCCGCAATCCGTCCGCGGGCGATTACCATCTGCGGACGGATTCTCCCGCGCGCAGACGCGGCGTTATGATTTCCGGACATGAAAAACCGGATGCCGGAGCATTCCGCTGCGACAATGCGCCGGCGCTTCCCCTGCGTCCGGTTCCGGTCGTATTGAACTGCGGAAAGATGATGTTTTCTGCAGGGAAAACAGAAATGTCTCTTCAGGCAAAGAATACGGGAAACGCTCCCGTGGAGTTCCGGATTGCGCAGAACCGTGATTTCGACTGGTTTGAAGTCCTTCCCGCCTCCGGAAAAATCAATCCGGGAGAAAGCATCTGCTTTGCGGTGAAACTTGATCCGGCGCGGTTTGCGAAACAGCCGATCATGCGCGGCGCGTTTCTGATGCGTTTTGCCGACGGACTGAGCTGTCCGGTATCCGTTTACGCGAAAACAGGCTGGACGATGCCTCTGAAACCGCATGGAGAAAAAGACTTTGCCGTTTATTTCAATCCGGAAAAAGCCGATGCAAAACAGGTCTTCCCGCGTCTTGATCCTTCGCGCGGACCGGAGGAGGACGGCATGGTTCAGCTGCCGCGCCGCGGGGAACCGGCAAAGCCCGGATCGCCCGAACGTCTCTCGTTTGAATTCGAAGTTCCGAAGGACGGACTTTACGGTCTCTTTGTCCGCTGTGCCCTGCCGGAACCGGTCGGACTGCACGATTCGTTCTTCTATTCGTTTGACGATCAGCCGATGCGTCGCGGTGATTTTTCCCCGGCGAGGAGCGGAGAGGCGCGCTGGTTCATGGTTTCGGAACCAAGCGGACATCAGGAGAGTCGCGGGGCGTTCTTCCTGAAGGCGGGACGCCATGTCCTGCATATCGCTCCGCGCGAAGAGACGCGGATAGGATTGATTGCCATCAGCGACAACCACTATGCATTTGAATACAAAAACTGAAAGGAACAGAAAATGAACAGAAAACTTGCACTTCTTGCCGCTGCCGCTCTGGCTTTCCCGCTGGTTCCCTCCGCATTCGCGGAGAGCAACATGCCCTGCGTTGTCCAGGGCGGAACCGAGCTTCTGCCGAAGCGGAACGACACGGTTTATCTGGACATGTCTAAATCTGCGAACGGAGGAAACTTCAATCTTCTTGACGACAGCAAACCTCTGCAGAAAGACGGTCTTCTCCAGTTTCCCCCGTGGGGCGCTCCGGCGGAAGCCGATTGTGCGGAACTGATTGAAATGACATTTGAAGTTCCCGCCGACGGCAATTACTGTCTTTTTGCCCGGGTGATGTTCGACACGAAGCCGGCTTCGCACCATGATTCGCTCTTCTTCGGCATTGACGGCGCACCGATGATCGCGGGCGTGCTTGCGCATCAGTACGAAAAAACGGAATTCAACAAAACGCAGTGGATTCAGTTCTTTGACGGAAAACTGCCGAAACGTGCGCAGTGGCCGGTTTTTCTCAAGAAAGGCAAGCACACGATCCGGATTTCCCCGCGCGAGGAGATCAACATCGGCATGATTGCGATTACGCTCGATCCGCAAGCGTTCCGCGGGAAATAGGAGGGTTTATGAAAACGTTCCACGTCGTTTCGCACACACATTGGGACCGGGAATGGTATCAGCCTTTCGAGGTCTTCCGGCACCGTCTGGTTGACCTGATGGATCATCTGCTGGAAATATTCAACGGGTATCCGGATTTCGTTTTTGAACTGGACGCCCAGATGGTTTGCCTGGAAGATTATCTGGAAATCCGGCCGCATCGCCGGGAAGAGGTGGAGCGGCGGATCCGGTCCGGCAATCTGATTGTCGGACCGTGGTATGTGCAGAATGATTTCTTCCTGACGGATGGCGAGTCGACTGTCAGAAATCTACTGATCGGGACGGAGATTGCGCGGAGGTCCGGTTCGTGCAATTTCTGCGGTTATATGCCGGACCAATTCGGTATCGCCGGACAGCTTCCGCAGATTCTGCGGGGATTCGGAATTGACAAAGCCGTTTTCGGACGCGGTTACCGGAAGCCGGATGAACAGAAACCGAATGAGTTCGAGTGGTATTCGCCGGACGGCTCCTCAGTTTTTACCTCGTTTTTGAGCCGCTGGTACAACAACGCCCAGCGTTTCCCGTCGGATCCGGAAAAGCTGATGCTGTTTTTCCGTGAGCTTGAGGCGGCGCAGGAGAACGAAGCCGTTACTCCGCACCGCCTTCTGATGAACGGAGTTGACCACCTGGAAGCTCAGGAAAATCTGCTGCCGGTTCTGCGCGAACTGAACCTCCGGATTGCTCCGGATATGATCCATCAGTCTACGCTTTGTTCCGCGCTTGATGCAATGCGTGAATATCTGGAACGGAATCATCTGCCCGTTCACCGCGAATGCGGGGAAATGCGTTTCGGTTCAACTCCGCTGATTCTTTCCGGAACGCTCTCCTCCCGAATGCCGCTGAAACGGGAAAATGTCCGCTGCGAGGCGCTGATTGAGTGGCGTCTGGAACCTCTTTACATTCTGCTTGAAATGCTTTCAGGAGATGAGTTGTATGACCGCGATTATTTCCGTTATCTCTGGAGGACGCTTCTCCTGAATCATCCGCATGACTCCATCTGCGGCTGCAGTACGGACCGCGTGCATCAGGATAACACAAACCGCTTTGTACGGGTTGTCGATCTGATTGGCGAGATGACGGAACGCGGAATCCGTCACTTCTGGGCCCGGCTGGACCGCTCCGGTGAGAAGGCTTCGGATTATTTGGTCGCTGTTTTCAATCCTCTTCCGCGAAGCCGGTCTGGAATCGCTTCCGTGCGCGTTTTTCTGCCTTCGGTGGAGAATCCGGATGCAATACACTTGACCGATCAGGCTGGAAATCCGGTGCGGTTCGCCGTGAAATCGGCGGAAGCGCGTTTCCAAAACAATTATTCCCCGATCAATCTTCCCGGACAGATTCCTTCGGTTTGCGCGGAACTGGAGATCGTCGCGGAAGATGTTCCGGCGTGCGGCTATCGCGTCTACCGTCTCGGTATCGGCGGAGAGAGCCCGCTGAGACCGCAGACGGCGGAACTTCCGGCCTGTCTGGAAAACCGTTATCTGCGCTTGCACGTTTCCTCTGAAGGAAAAGTTTCTCTTCTTGATAAAACCGGCGGAGAACTCTTTGAAGACCTGCTGACTTTTACGGATGAATGCGATATCGGACATTCCTACAACTTTCAGGCGGAGCCGGAGGGGGGAATCCGTGACATCGGGAAGACTTCCCGGGTTCAGGTACAGGCATTTTCGCGCGGAATGCGGCGGGTCGTCCGCACGACGTATGAATTCGAATCTCCATGCGGATTCGATTTCTCCTCGAAGAAACGCTCTGCGGAAAATGTGACGAACCGCATAACCGCGGAGTATTCGCTGGATGAATTTTCTCACGGAGTTCAGGTTTCCGTTACGATGGAAAACCATTCCGGAGAGCATCGGATCCGTGCGGTTTTCAATCCGGGAATTCATGCGGAAGAAACATTCGCCTCCGCTCCTTTCGGTTTTGAAAGGCGTTGCCGGAAAGAACAGCTGCGTCAAAAGGACCGCAATGCGGATTTTCCGAACTCCGGAGTCGTTGTCATTGACGACGGATGCCGTCAATTCAGCTGTTTGAACGAGGGACTGTTTGAGTATGAGCATCTGGAAGACGGGCGGATTGCCCTGACTCTGCTGCGCTGTACCGGATATATTCACGGCGTGGAGTATGTCAATGGCGGACTGGTCCTGCCCGGCGTGGAATGGTGTGTTCCCGAAGGCAACTTGAAGGGAACGCATGAGTGCCGCTTTGCAATGCGCCCGGGCCGGGGCGCTTTTGCGGATTTGGAACAGGAACGTCAGAATTTTCTGGCACCTCTGCTGACGGCGTTTGATTCGGCGGATCCACACAAACTTACGGGGGGACGTCCCTGTGACCAATGCAGTGCGGTGCGGGAACTCTTTTTCCGGGATCTCCCGCTGGAAAAACAGCATTTGCCGTTTGAAAATTCCGCACTGGAACTGGACGGAAGAGTTGTCTTTTCCGCATTGAAAAAAGCGGAGGACGGTTCCGGAAGCATTCTGAGAATCTGCAATCCGGAAAAGGAAACCGTTTCCGTCAAACTCAGATTGCCGGAAAATTTTGAGGCTCTGGAGGTCCGCTTGGATGAAACAGGCTGTTTGCAGAGCTTTTCCGGAACAGCGATTGAGCTTCCGGTGGCTCCGGCAAAAGTTCTTTCGCTGAAATTGCGGAAGAAAACAGTCAAACACTGATGAGGATATACGGAGTATGGAAAAAGTCAAAATCGGACTGATCGGGGTGTCCGGCTACGGATACAATCATTTTGAACGGATCATCCGGCTTGTGCGGCTGGGTGTTGCGGAGTTTTCCTCGGCGGTTGTTATCAATCCGGAAGAGGCGGCTGCGCAGATCGGACAGCTCCGGGAATTCGGGACGCGGATTTACTCTTCTGTCGATGCAATGTTCGCGGAATTACGCGGGAAGCTGGATCTGGTCTGCATTCCGACCGGAATTGCGTTTCATGAACCGCTGACCGTTCAGGCGCTGGAAAACGGTGCAAATGTGCTGGTGGAAAAGCCCGCCGCAGGGTCCGCCGCCGCAATCCGGCGAATGATGGAAGCGGAGAAAAAATCCGGAAAATTTGTCGCCGTCGGGTTTCAGCATATCTACGGACGGGAGATTCAGTTTTTGAAACAGTATCTTCTGACCGGACGCATCGGACGGATTGAGAGTATTGTTTGCAAGGGGCTGTGGCCGCGTGCGGATCAGTATTACCGGCGCAACAACTGGGCGGGCAGATGTGCGGCGGCCGACGGAACCCCGATCTGGGATTCTCCGATCAACAATGCGTTTGCCCATTATCTGAATCTGGAACTTTTCCTTGCTGGGGAAAGATTCGGCGAATCCGCTCATGCCGTTGACGTGGAAGGGGCGCTCTGGCGCGCGCGGAAGGAGATCGAAACTTTTGATACCTGCGCGGTCCGCTTTACGGTCAACACGGGCAGTCGGCTTACAATGCTGCTTTCTCATGCGACTCCGGTTAATCTCAATCCGGTTATCCGCATCAAGTGTGAACACGGAACGATTTTCTGGAATGTCGACTGCGGCTGGAATATCTGTTCCGAAGACGGTGCCGTGATTGCTTCCGGCATTGTTCTGCCGGCAAATGGCGATATGTTTATGGACGTTATTCGCAGAATTTCCGGAGAAGAACAGTTCCTCTGTTCTTTGTCGATTGCGCAGGAGCATACGAACTGCATTGAAATGCTTTCGGAAGAACTTCAGCCGATTGAACTGAAGAAGTGCGTCTCAAAACGCGAAAACGATGGCCAGTACCTGATCGACGGGATTCCGGAAGTCTTTGAGCGTTGTTTTTCCCTGAATCGGCTTCCGGAGGAAATCGGAGTCGTATGGAGGTGACAGAATAATCGTTTGATTTTTGATCTCTTCTCCAGAACTTATGGACAAGCCATGCAGGGGTTGAGCGTGAATATTTTCAGATAAAGTGACGAAAAATCCGTCATTTCTATGCAATGTGATGGACAGTTACGTCTCCCTAAGTTCAATTGTTCGGATGAAAAAAGTCATTTTTCTAAAAGTATTGCGATCTATAAAAAAACAGAATTGGGCTTGGTAGCCACCATTGAACATGAAATTATTACACAGCCATCCCATAGGAAAAGAAAAAGTTGAAAGATGATGGTTCTGGATGCAACTTATATTTCAGCAAAAAAAAC
>ENA-UEQM01000356-UEQM01000356.1-human-gut-metagenome-genome-assembly--contig:-NODE-356-length-31120-cov-10.442386_pt1 | contig 31120 bp, 21 predicted proteins | sample MGYA00242948_ERZ507948 | MGnify/ENA primary metagenome ERZ507948 (study PRJEB26167, sample SAMN06115440) | human gut metagenome | host: Homo sapiens | place: China:Hubei | collected 2015-07-28... | reverse complement strand
TCGGCATTGCCGAAAAACACCCTGCGCCCGCACCGGCACGTTGCCGGTCTGGGGGGGCGGGGGGCGAAGCGCCCCCGCTGGGGTTTCGGGGCAAAGCCCCGGGCCGCCGGAGGCATGATTTACCAGGAAAGGGTGACGGGATTGCCGGCACGCAGTTCAAGGGAACGGCGGTCGCCGGCCCATTGCAGCTCGAAATTGCCGGGAACGGAGGCGGCCAGACGCAGGCTGACCGGTTGGAAATTCCGCCATTTCAGATCGACGGTGAGACCGCCGCGGGCGCGAATGCCGGTGATTTCGCCGTCGGGCCACGCGGCGGGGAGAGCGGGCAGGAGGTCCAGCAGGATTCTGCCGTCGGCGGTTTTGCGGTGGCTCTGGAACAACATTTCGACGATTCCGGCGGCAACGCCGAAATTGCCGTCGATCTGGAAGGGGGGATGGGCGTCAAAGAGGTTGAGATAGACTCCGCCGCCGTTGTCGTAGTCGGGAACTTCGGCGGGCTCGACGAAACGCAGCAGATTGCCGATCACTTTGCAGGCGCGGTCGCCGTTGCGGAAACGCGCCCATAATGCGACGCGCCAGCCCATTGCCCAGCCGGTGCTGAGGTCGCCGCGCCGTTCCAGTGAAACCTGGCAGGCGCGGTAAAGATCGGCGTTGATATCGGGGGTGAATGCCGCGCCGGGATAGACGCCGTACAGATGCGATACGTGGCGGTGGTGAATTTCGATTTCGGGGAAATCCTCGCCGTATTCGAGCAATTGTCCGTGGGGACCGGTCACGGGGCGGCGCAGCCGGGCGCGCGCCCGGCGGACGGCGGCGACGGTTTCGTCGCCAATTGCGAGAATGGAAGCGGATTCGAGCAGGTTGTCGAAAAGCTCGGCGGTCAATGTGAGGTCCATCGCACTGCCGCCGCAGACGCCGGATTCTTCGCCGGAAACGGGATCGCGGAATACGTTTTCGGGGGAGGTGGAGGGTGATATGGTCAACTCTCCCTCCGGAGTTTCGACCAGATAATCGAGCAGGAATTCCGCCGCCCCGTGCAGGATCGGATAGATTTCACGCAGGAAATCCCGGTTCTGCGTAAACCGGTAATGCTCCACGAGGTGGCTGGTCAGCCAGATGCCGCCGACCGGCCAGTAGCCCCAGCGGGGCCTGCCGGTCGCGGTGGTCGTGAAACGCCAGAGGTCGGTGTTGTGGTGGAGGCACCAGCCGCGGCAGCCGTAGAAATCGCGGGCGACCCGGCGACCCTTTTCCGCCGCTTCACGGATCAGCCGGAACAGTGGCTCGGTACACGCGCCGAGGTTGGCGGTTTCCGCATGCCAGTAGTTCATCTCAAGATTGATGTTGGTGGTGTAATTGCAGCCCCACGGCGGCATCAGCAGATGGTTCCAGATTCCCTGCAGGTTGGCCGGTTCGGAGCCGTGCCGCGAACTTGCGATCAACAAATAGCGGCCGTAGTGGTAGAGCAGGGCGGCCAGTGACGGGGCGAAGTTTTCGCCGCACTCCCGGAGCCGCCGGTCCGTCGGCAGCTCGTCGCCGGGACGGGACGGCAGGGCCAGAAAGGACTTGGCGAATAACGGCCGATAATCGGCGAGGTGCCGCTGTTTCAGCTCTTCATAACTGAAGCGCGCGGCGTCGTCGAGTGTCCGGCGGCACCTGGTTTCCGGGGAGTCGCCGCGGCTTCCCGGCATGGTGCGGTAGTCGATGAAGTTGCTGTGAATCGCAATCAGCAGCATGGTTGAAGCCGTCTCATGGAGGATCAGCTCCGCTCCGTCGGCCCGGAACGTCCCGTCTGGGGCGACCACCCGGCAGCGGATCTGGTAACGGATGCCCGTTTCGCCGTCGGGGGATTCCCACCTGATCTGGTCATAACGGTTGTAGAAGGGGCAGGTTCCGTCCAGCCACAGTTCGTTTCCGGCGGCTCCGGCGGTGTGGTGCAGCGGAGTGTCCAACCGGAGCCGGAGAGGACCGGAACCGGTGAGCCGGAGGACGATCACCTGATCCGGGAAGCTCGCGAACACCTCGCGGCGGAATGTCGTGTTGTCCATTTGGAAGTCCGTGACGGCGACGGCGTTCTCAAGGTCGAGCCCGCGCCGGTAGGAAAGGATGGCGCCGCCGGAATCGCCCGTCAGATGCAGTGCTCCCGCCGGCTGGTAGCTCTGGCAGTTGTGGTCGAGGAGATTTTCCTGAATGTAGCGGTCGGCGTCGGAGAAACGGCGGTCGGCGATCAGCCTGCGGGCCCGGGCCACTTTTGCCGGCCCGTTTTCCAGCAGGGATTCATCCGGCAGGCCGGACCAGAGGGTATCCTCGTTGAGTTCGAGCGTCTCTTCCGCCGTCCCGCCGAAGACCATCGCGCCGATCCGGCCGTTGCCGACCGGCAGCGCGCCCTCCCAGTACGGCGCCGGAGAGGTATACCAAAGCTGTTTCGAATAATCCATGATGCGTCTCCCGATATCCTTTCGCTAATGTTATGGAAGGATAGTATGGCCGTTGTTTCGGAAAATGCAAACGGAGGAATTGAAATAACGCGAAAATAACGCAGGTGAGCCGTTTCAGGCAGCCGGAGGCGTTTCCGGCACCAGCTCGCCGTACAGCTTGGAGTAGGCTTCATAAGCCTTGTTGTAGCGCGAGGCGTTGGAGGCGCTGAAACTCTTGCCGGTATAGCCGCGATAGCGGTTGATGCGGGTCTGTGTGCGTTCGAAATAGCTGCGCATCTGGTTGACGACGCTGATCTCGGCTTCGCTCAGCAGCTTTTCGTTACGGGCAAGCTCGTTTTCGTTCGGCGCGATGTCCAGGTCGCGGATCGGGGAACTTTCGTCGCAGAAGAGTTCATCCTCCAACTCGGTGAAGTTCACCAGCGACTGGGCGATATTGTACATCATCAGCAGCAAATGCAGCATCTTCTTCTCGCGCAGTTCGGTATCGGGGCTGGAGAGGGTGATCAGCATCGCCTCCGTATCGTCGGAGGCGCTTTTGAGCAGTGAACTGATCGCGCAGTAAACCCGGCGCCGCCCGAGCTCATCAAGGGCGAACAGGTCGCGGTTGATGAATTCGCGGGCGCGGTCGTATGCCGCGTCCCGCCGCCCCATCAGGGGGGGCAGGTTCATCTTGACCAGGTGATCCGCCTTGCGAGGCTGCTGGTGAGGCGTGCTGGAAGGCCGCAGGTACTCCCACGTTTTCTTGACCCGGTTGATGATGTCGCTGTGCAGGTTCAAGCTCACGGTTCCGCTTTCCGGTTGACCCGTCCGGAGTCGTCTCCGGACGGTGGTTGGCGCCGCTTTTACGGCAGATAGGTGAACTGGAAGGCCTTGCTGGCCTTGACCGCTTCGCGGATCTTCTGGATCAGCATATCCGGCACTTCGACGTTGGTCTTGACGACCGTCAGCGAGAGGCCGGACTTCAGGTCCTGCGGCGCGCGGATGTCGATGATGTTGATGTTCTTTTCGCCGAGGATTCCGGCGATGCGGCCGATCACGCCCGGCTCATCCTTGTATTCGACGAACAGGTGATGGCCGCTCGGTTCAAGATAGAGCTGGTCGAAGTCGTTCAACCGGGAGATCATCAGGTTGTTTTCCGTGATCGTGCCGCGGGCGCCCGCCTTGTAGATCAGATTGCCGCCGACGAAGAGGTCGATGCTCATCGCTTCGCCATAGTGCTTGGTGTTGTCGACTTCGCGGTTGACCAGCTCAATGCCGGTTTCCGCGAGGAAGTGCTCGGCGTCGGCCGGGCCCTGATCCGCCGCGAATTCGGCGGCGATTCCGGCGGCGATCGGCGGAGTCATCCACTTCGCGTATTTGGCGAGCTCTCCGTAGAAGCTGGTTTCGATGCGGTTCGGATTGTTGTCCTTGCCGAGATAGGCGTTGGTCAGGCTGGCCAGCACGTAGGCGAGCTTCTGATACTTGCCGTCGAGGCCGTCCGGCAGCGCCTTGTTGACCACGCAGTTGGTGATGCCCTGTTCAAAATAGGCTATGGTCTGTTCGGCGGCGCGCTTGGCGGCGACGAAGTTCGCCTCATGGGTGTTCGCTCCGAGGTGCGGCAGCATGATGTCGGCGATGTCGGCGACGCTCTTTTCTCCGGCGGCGTCCTTGGCGTAGACGTCGTTGCAGAAGACGATCTTCTTTTCCGCCTTGACCGCGCGGAGGTCTTCCTCGTTCAGGATGCCGGCGCGGGCGCAGTTGATCAGCATGGCGCCCGGCTTCATCATTTCGAAAAGGCGGCGGTTGACCATGCCGCGGGTTTCATCGTTTTCCGGAATATGCAGCGAAACGAAATCGGATTCCGCGAAGATGCGGTCCACGGTGGTCAGCTCGACGCCGAGCTTGTCGGCCAGCGCGGGCGAAAGCATCGGATCGTAACCCAGAACCTTCATTTCAAATCCGGCGAGCCGCTTGACGAGGAGCTGGCCGATGTGGCCGAGACCGAGGATGCCGACGGTTTTGCCGGTCAGCTCGCGGCCCATGAACTTGCTCTTTTCCCAGTCGCCCTTGCGCGTGGAGATGTCGGCGGGGATCAGGTGGCGGCTGGCGGCGAGCATCATCGCGACGACCTCTTCGGCGACCGCGTTGGAGTTGGCGCCGGGGGTGTTCATCACGTCGATGTCATGTTTGCGCGCATATTTGATGTCGATCGTATTGAAACCGGCCCCGGCGCGGACGATCAGCTTGAGCTGAGGCAGCAGGTCGATGATTTCCGGCGTGATTTTTTCGCTGCGGACGATCAGCACTTCGGCGTCGGAGTTGGCCTTGACCAGATCGGCGAGCGGAGTGGCGCCGTCGAGTACCACGTTGTATCCGCGGTCGGACAGCATGGTGGCGGCGAATTTGTCCAATTTAGTGGGAATCAATACCTTGCGCATGATGATATCTCCATGATTCAGTTTTTATGGATGTTCCGGCTTATCAGTTATGATTCTTTAATATACCACGCCGGGGGGTGTTTTTCAACCCGGCGGGCGGAATCAGGCGGTGAATTCGATCAGGACCACTTCGCGGCGGCAGTTGAAGCGCCAGCGCAGCGACTGGTTGCTGATGCCGGAGCTGACGATCATGCGCGTCCCGAACTCCTCGCGTTCGAACTGGCCGTAGGAGAGGGCGCAGCCGTACCGGCTTGACGCGTAGATCGGTCCGATGAACGGCAGCCGTATCTGGCCGCCGTGGGTATGGCCGCAGACCGCCAGCGTCACGCCGCGCAGCGAATCGGCGACGTCCATCGCGATGACGGTGTCAGGACGGTGGACCAGAAGAACATTGGTTTTGTCGCCGCTCCAGCGGCGCGGCAGCTGCGGCGCTCCGAGCGCCAGGTCGTCGCAGCCGTAGAAATAGAACACATCGTCGTTCCAGGACTGGTTGCACAGGAATTCGACGCCGCCCTGACGGCAGATGGAAGCCCAGAGGCTCATCGGGATCCAGCTTTTCCCCCGTTCCCAATTGCCGGGAACGGCAAGGGTGACCGGGGCGGCGGAGGAGAGCTTTTTCAGCATGCCCGGGAGGCAGCCCATATCGACCGCGTCGGCGGAAAGATCGCCGCCGAGCAGCAGGTAACCGGGCCGGTATTCCGCGAGGATCCGCAGGATTCCGGCGAGGCGCTCCCGGTCGGGCGCCCGGTCGCGGTAGTGGAGGTCCGCCGCAAACGCCAGCCGCTTTCCAACGGCCGCGGGATGCGGCGCACGGATGCGGTAGGTCACGGCGCTGACCGGCTTATGCCGTTTTACCTCCACGCCGGAATAGCCCTGCAGCAGACGCCAGCGTTCCAGCCGTTCCGGATGGGGAATGGTCAGGGGGAAATAGAGCTGGTGAAGTTCCGAACTCAAGCGTCCAGCTCCGCGACGATTTCCGGGGAGAGCGGCCGGACTGCGATCAGTTTGTATTGGCGGCTGCCGTCGCTGAACTCCGAACCGACCTTCCGGTTCAGGACCGCTTTGCCGAGACGGGTGCGGTAGGAGAGGAACCGGCGTTCCGGATCGCCGTCCCACGCGCCGAGCAACTGGTAGACCTCCTTTTCGCCGTTTTCGTCCTGCAGTTCGATTTCGGAACCGATCACCGCACTGTCCTCGACCCGGACCGATTTCAGCGAAATCGGCTGGATGCGGGTCAGTTCGCGCTCAAGCTCGCCGCGGCGGCGGCTCAGGAAGTTGCGGCGCTCCTTGGCGGCGTCGAATTCCGAGTTTTCCCGGAAGTCGCCGTGGGCCCGCGCCACTTTCAACGCTTCGCGGTTTTCGGGTACCTGTACGTTGATGATATCGTCCAGTTCCGCCATCAGGCGCTTGTGCGACTTGACGCTGGTGTAGTTCGGCTCCTGTTCGACCGGAGCGCCGGTGTCGGTAACGCCGATGCCGGCCTTGAGGATGCGCTGGCCCGCGCCGTTTTCGAGGTAGTCGCGCAACTCCGGCGAAATGCGGGCCAGCTTGACCATCAGGCTCTGGCGTTCGCCGGGGCTCAGGAACAGCGCGCCCTGCAGCACCGCCGCGAACATCATCGCATCCCCGTCGGCCGCTTTGATCAACTGCTTCTGGAAGTCGACGTTGTCGAGCAGCAGCCCGCGCAGCTCGCGCAGGGCCGCGCCCCACGCCTTGGGCAGATCGTCAAAGGAGAGGGCGCGCGAAACGTTTTCGACGTTCACCAGCTCCAGCAGCTCCTCGCTGGGGCGTTTTTTGCGGTTCTTCCAGATCCAGAGCAGGAAGTCGGCGCTGCAGGTCTTGTGTTCGCAGTAGAAGTCGTACAGCATCTCCTCGCTGATCGAAGCGCAGACCGCGTTCAGGGCCTTCAGCGGAATCCGCATCGCGCACTCCGCCTGATACTCTTCCGGAAAGACGACCGCGGTGGCGGCGGCGAGATTTTCGAGATTTTTGGCGGCGAGCTCACCCCAGACGCTCAGGCGGTCGAGCGCGACCTTGCCGGGAGCGGCGGGCCAGAAAAGCGCCTTGTTGAGCAGCGGAATCATCATCTCTTTGAGCTGTTCAGGCGTGGCGCGCGGGGTGATCCGCGCGACGATCGACGCGAGGAGCTTGACCTCGCGGGCGGCGGTGTCCGCTTTCAGGTTTTCAAAGAAGCGGCGGAAATGGGCGGCCTCTTCATCGGAGAACCTGGCCGCGCCGGCTTCTTCGCCGGTCAGCAGCAGATCCATCTCCTTTAAGCTGCGGCCGTCGCAGGAGCGGCGGGAAGAGCCGTTGGAAAGGCTGCCGGTTGCGGATTTCCAATAGCGGTCGAATCCGGCCGGATCGAATTTCCGGGCGCAGCCGGCCTGCGCCATCGCCTGCATCTGCGCTTCAGACACCGGAGTCAGCGCTTTGCGCTGCACGATGGTGCGGAATTCCGGGGCGCTGATCAGGCGGTTGGCGTCGACCAGCCGGAGCAGTTCCGGGCCGGTTCCGAGGATTACCGCATCCTTGAGCACCACGTCGAGCGGAATTGCCGCGGAGCCGCCGATGCCGCCGAAGGTGTTGACGGTCAGTGAGGCGTTGATGTTGTCCACCGTGCCGGCGGTTCCCCAGCGGCTTGCGCCGGGCAGGAAGATGATCACGCCGTTTTTCAGCGCGACCAGCCGCTGCAGCCGGGCGCTGATTTCGGCGAGGGACATGTTTTCGTCGCGGACGCCGAGCGCCTTCATCACCGGGGTGCGGGTCAGGTAGGGCGGCAGCGTCGCCTTGACTCCGGCGATCAGCATCTTGCGGAAGACGGGGGAGTCGGCCATCGGCAGCGCGGCCAGCCCGACGCAGAACGCGCCCTGCGCGTCGTCGAGTTCATCGTTGCCCCACGCTTCCCAGAGTTCATCGAGCTGTGCGATCACCGGGGCCGGAATCGGATTCCCGGCGGTGGCGAGCTGGGCGAGCAGGGCGTCGAGAGTTTTTTTCGAGGGTTTTTCGAGGGCTGAAACGAGCAATTCTTCAAAGACGGCCGAATCCATTCTATATCTCCAAAAGCTGAGCCGCGCGCGGATACCGGGGCGGAACCGCGCAGCGGGCAAATAATTGTATTGCACATAATATATACGCGGCAAAACATTTTTTCAATGGTTTGCCCACCCCGGAACCGTCGGGGGAGAGGGAAATATCAAATAAAGTTTGCCGATGCCGCAATATCCGGTGTTTCTTGATCGCGGCGGCAGAACGTCCGGAACCGGCAGGAACCGCAGCGGCCGCAGGCGGGCGGAAAGTCCCGTTCGTGCAAGGTGCCGTCCGGGCGGACCGCTCCTTGCATTTCGTCCGCATCGGAGCGGATGGACCGGATTGCGGCGCTGAGATTCAGGTTTTTGCCCAGTTCGGCCAGTTCGCCGGTATTCCGGTCGATGGAGAAGCTGCGCACCGCGCCCGGCGGGCAGCGGTGCTGGTTCAGGGCATGGAATTTATGCAGCGTTACAAGCTCGTCCTCCCCGGAGGCGCGGTTGAAATTTTCGACGATCCAGAGCTCCCGGCCGGTTTTCAGCGCGAACAGGGGCATGCAGTAGCAACTGAGTTCGTTGAGCTTGACTTCCAGCGGCGCGTCGATCCGGCGGCGCTGCACGAACGGAATGCTGTTCCACTCCCGCCAGATGCCGGATTCGAGACGGCGGGCGCCGGATGAGATGCGGTCGGCCAGCTCGGAAGCGACCTCCCCGGCGGAGACTCCGGGCGTGAAAAGTTCATCCAGCATCGGTTTGCGGTGGTCGCGGCGGAACTCCCCCTTGAGCATCGCCGCGAACTCCCGCCGCATCTGCCGGATCGCGAAGTCGGCGAGCGATTCCGCGGGAACCTCCTCGTCCTCCGCTTCGAACCGGCGGTAGAACAGACTGCGCATCGCGGAGTCGAGCAGCGCATTCACATAGCGCGGCACCGTGAACCGCATTTTGAGCTCGTGCAGTTCGCGGCGGACCGGATCGGCGACATCGGTGTCGTGCCCGCCCCGGGCCGCATAGTAGTAATAGAAATAGCGCCGGCGGCAGCTGTTCCAATAGTGCCGCCGCCGGAGTGACCAGCTGAATGGAAAATCCGCCGCGCAGAGGATCACAGTTTGACCGTCACCTTTTCCCGCATGCGCATCACCTTTTCGACGGCCGCTTCGACCGATTCGGCCCGGGCGAGGCAGACGCCGAGACGGCGGTGCCCCTTGAGTTCCGGTTTGCCGAAAAGGCGGATCTGGGTATCCGGTTCTTCGAGCGCCTCGGCGACGCCGTCGAAACTGACCTGCGCGGAGTTGCCGTCGGCGACGATCGCCTTGGAGGCGGAGGGGCCGTGGAACGCCACATTCGGAATCGGCAGCCCGAGGATCGCCCGGGCATGCAGGTCGAATTCCGACAGATCCTGCGAGATCATCGTGACCATGCCGGTGTCGTGCGGGCGCGGACTCACTTCGCTGAAGATCACCCGGTCGCCGCACACGAACAGTTCCACTCCGAAAATGCCGTAGCCGCCGAGGGCGCCGGTGACCAGCTTCGCAATCCGCTGCGCTTCGGCGATGGCGGCTTTGCTCATCGGCTGCGGCTGCCAGGACTCCTGATAGTCGCCGTCGATCTGATGATGGCCGATCGGTTCAAGGCAGGTGGTGCCGCCGACGTGGCGGACGGTCAGCAGGGTGATCTCGTAATCGAAGTTCACAAAGCCCTCGACGATCACCTTGCCGGCTCCGGCCCGGCCGCCCTCCTGGGCGATCTTCCAGGCCCGGTCGATATCCGCCTCCGACCTGATCACGCTCTGGCCGTGGCCGGAGGAACTCATGATCGGCTTGACCACGCAGGGGATGCCGACGGCTCCGACGGCTTCGTCGAACTCCGCGCGGGTCGCCGCGAACCGGTAGGGGCTGGTCGGCACGCCGAGTTCCTCGGCGGCGAGGCGGCGGATGCCTTCGCGGTTCATCGTGAGGCGGGCGGCGCGGGCGGTCGGAACCACCCGGTAGCCCTCCTGTTCGAGTTCGACGAGGGTATCGGTGGCGATCGCTTCGACCTCCGGCACGATCCAGTCGGGCCTTTCCTGTTCGATCACACGACGCAACTCACTGCCGTCTAGCATGTTGATCACATGGGAGCGATGCGCGACCTGCATGCCGGGCGCATTCGGATAACGGTCCACCGCGATCACCTCGACGCCGAAGCGCTGCATTGCGATCACCACCTCTTTTCCAAGCTCGCCCGCCCCGCAGAACAGGACTTTGCAGGCGGAAGGAGTCAGCGCGGTACCGATGGAATTCGACATAATTTTCCCCTTGGTTGTCTCCGGCAGTTAGAATACGCCGCCGGGGAATATGATATTGATGCGGCCGGCCGGCGCCCAGCCGTCCCTGCCGTTGACTTTGACCCGGAGCCAGTCGCCCCGCCGTTCGACCACGGTCGCGGCGCTGCCGCCCGGCACCGTCGCCTCGATCCGCCCGGAAGCGGCGGCGGGCAGGGTGCGCAACTCCAGCGAATTGCCGTTCACGATGCCCCGGTCGGGATTGTACGGGCCGTTCGCCTGCGAAACCGCCGCCGTGATTGCCAGTACGAGCACAAGCGCCGCGACGGCTTCATAAGTGAGCACGGTGGAGGGCCGGAACGAGTGGCGAAGTCCGAGGCCGATGCACATCAGCGCGAAAACCGCCGCGGCAATCGCCCAGTACTGATCCGGGCGCAGCCGGTCGCGGCACCACAGCAGCAGCGCGCCGGGCGAATTGGTCCGGCCGATTTCGGGAAGCGCCAGCTTGCGGTTGACCAGATTGAGGTTTTCGAGCGTCTCCGAATCGCGCGGCGCAAGCAGGTGGGCCTGCTCGAAACAGTAGAGCGCCCGCGGCAGGTCGTTCATCCGGTAGTAGCTTGAACCGATGTTGTAGAGCAGTGCCGGGGAGGGGGCCTGCAGATTCAACTGTTTGCGGTAGTTCTCGACTGCCTGCTTGAACTCACCCTTGTCGAACGCGGCGTTGAAGTCCGCTTCCGCGCCGTGAAGCAGGAAAAAGGCTCCGAGCAGCGCGAACACGCCGACCCGCTTCAGGAGCTTGCAGAGCTTTTCGACGGTTCCGGGCGGAAAGGAGGCCGCCGCCGCATCGGGGCGGAAGCTGGCGAATTCGGTGTTCCGGAAAAGCTGCCTGAGCTCCGGATCGTCGAGATGCTCCGCCACCTCTCCGGCGGTGGCGCCGTGGGGCAGTTTCAGGGCTTCCGCCAGAAACGGAACCGCCTCCTCGCGCAACACGCGCTCCAGCTCGGAGCCGTTCACGGAGCGGAGCCGGCGGAGCAGCTGCGGCAGCCGGTCGCGAAGCTCGCGGCGGCGCAGGTATTCCGGATCGTTGGCGGCGCGCATCCGGCGGCGGTGGCGCAGCTCCAGCAAAAGCCCGGTCACCGGGCCGCCGATCACGCACAACAGGATGAACCACAGCTGATTGCGGATCAGCGGAAGCTGCACGGCAACTCCCGGTCCCGGCTTCTGATAGAAAATCTCCTCGCGGACCGGGGCGGGGGCGGGAACCTCCGGCTCCGCGACGGCGTCCGGTTCCGGCGGCAGCGCGGCGCCGCTGCTGACGGCGGCGGTGGCCGGGCGGTCGCTCTTGGCGACCGGAATTTCCAGATTGAACTCGCGTACCGCATATTCGCCGGTCGCCGGATCGAAGGTCGCGAACTTCAGCTGCTGTTTGCGGACACCCGGCTCCAGCGGGATCAGCGCATACCGGATTGTGATGTGGTTTGTGATCCCCGCCGACTGCTTTTTGACCTCGCCGGGATAGACCCGGAAGCCCGGCAGCGTCAGCTTCGGCACCGCGAGCGTTTCCGGCGAACCGTCGCCGCTGAGGGTAAGGTTGAGGGTCAGCGGTTCGCCGACCATGCCCGAAGCCTGGTCGAACCGGCACTCCAGCTCCCAGCGCCCGAGCAAGCCGAGGTTCAGGACGCCGGCCGGAGCGGGCGGCAACGCCCGGACCGCGATTTCTCCGGGGGAGGCGAAGACCACTTTATACGGGGTTTTGCGGGGACCGCCGCCGAAGAAATCGAAGAAGTCGTCATCGAAAATCGACTGGGGACGGCGGCGTTGCCGCTGCTCCGAAGGCGGCTGGATGCCGACGGTGACGGTCGCTTCCGGCTTCAGTTTGCCGGGGGCGGTGGCGCGGAACGCGGTGGAGAAAATCGCCTCGTGATAGGGACGGTCCTGCAGCGTCGTCCGGGTGGTACGGATGCGGGCGAATTTCCGGTTCTGCTGGTTTTCGTCGGAGTAGTCGTGAAATACCGCATTGCCAAGCCCGGAAAGTTCCGGATACTCCATCAACTCCATCCGCAGTTGCGGAATCGCGAAGAGTTCGAGGGTCAGCGGAATTTCTTCCCCCACATAATAGAAATCGCGCTTCTCCGGCAGCAGGATGCGGCCGAACAGCGCCTCCTTCATCGACAGGCTTTCGCCGGAACTTTCGGGCAGGGCAGGCTGTTCGCCCGGGGAAAGCACCTTAATTTCGACCGGTTGGGTCTGCGCGGTCTGATTGCCGATCTGCACCTCGAAGGCCGGGATCGTCAGCGTGCCTTCCCGCTGGGGCTGAATCGGGATCGTATAGCTGTAGCTGCCGACTCCGTTCACGATCCGGGTGCTCTGGCTGATGGAGTTGGTGAGCCAGCGGCCGTTTTCGAGGCGTGGAAACGCCAGATTGCGGAGCCCGGGCAGGTTGGTGGTCAGCGTGTAGTGAACCAGTTCGCCCGCCGCCACGCTCTTCGGCGTTACCGAAACATTCACCTCAAGACCGGCGGCATTCGCCAGCAGTGCGGCGCCTGCCGCCACCGATATCAAAAACAGTTTGAACCGATTCATGATTACCAGTCCTTCTCCACGCGGGGTTGACGGCTGCGCTGATGCTGTTTGATCGCGTCGCGCAGACCTTTTTCTTCATCCGCCATCATCTGAAGCAGCTGTTCGGCGGTTTTCTCATCCATCTTGCCGTCTTCCGGTTTGGCTTCCTCGCCCTGTTGTTCTTTCTGATCCTGTTGGCCTTCCTTGCCTTGCTGCTGCTGATCTTTTTGATCCTTGCCCTGCTGATCTTTTTGATCCTTGCCCTGCTGATCCTTTTGATCTTTGCTTTGCTGATCCTTTTGGTCCTGACCTTGAGAACCGCCGAGCGCTTTCATCGCCTCTTCAAGGTGTTTCTGCGCCTCGTCGAACTTCTGCTGTTCGCGCGATTCCTTAGCCTTGTCCAACTCCTGTCTGGCCTGTTCGGCCTGTTTGCCCAGGTTCTGCTGCTGCAACTCGTCGGCCTTGTTTTTCAGCTCTTCGGCGCTTTTGCGCGCCTGATCCAAAGCATTTTCTCCGGATTTCTGCTGCTGATCCTGCTTTTGCTGGTCTTTTTGATCCTGACCTTGCTGCTGATCCTGTTTTTGCTGGTCCTTCTGATCCTGACCTTGCTGACCCTGCTGCTGATCCTGCTTTTGCTGATCTTTCTGATCCTGACCCTGCTGCTGATCCTGCTTTTGCTGATCTTTCTGATCCTGACCCTGCTGACCCTGCTGCTGATCCTGCTTTTGCTGATCTTTCTGATCCTGCTTTTGCTGGTCTTTTTGATTCTGCTGCTGGGCCTGCTGCGTCTGCTGTTGGGCCTGCTGCTGCAGTTTTTTCAGTTCTTCGATCTTTTTCTTCAGCTCTTCGATCTTTTTGCGGTCGTCTGCGAGCTGCTGGAGGTTGTTGGAAGCTTCCGGCACCGCGTTCTGCAGCTGCGGAATCTCCAGACTGCGGACGTAAAGCTCTTCGGCGCTCTTGAGGCGGCCTTCCGCTTTTTTCAGCTCTTCCAGCGCCGGATCAAGCTGCTGGGCCTTCACTTTGGCGACGGCCTGTTGCGCGATGGTCCGGGCGTTGCGATGTTCGCCGGTGCCGAGGTTGTAGAGCGAACGGGTCTGAAGGTCCGGCCGGTCCGCCGCGTCGCGGATCACGGTCTCATACAGATTGGCCGCCTTCTCATCACCGGCGATCTGCCGTTCGCGGGCGAGATTATAAAGCTCGGCCGGATCGGACGGGGGTTCGGGTTCGACCGGAATCTCTTTCGGCTGCTGGGCCGGAGCCGTCTCCGGCTTTTCCGGCGCGGCGGCTCCGGCGAGCAGGAAAAGCATCGCCGGAAGCAACAGCAGCGCCGCCGATTTCGGCCGTGAAAAGCGGTATTCAAGCGGGCGCTCCGAAAGCAGAAAGTAGAGCACCAGACAGATTGCCGCCGCGATCAGCGCCAGCGGAAACTTTTCGATCGGCAGCGTACGCTGCGCGCCCTGCTGTTCCGCGGTGTCGAGGCGTTTGATCCGATTTTCAATCACGGCCAGCCCGGTGTCGGTGACGGTGCTGCGCACATAGACGCCGCCGGTCTCCCCGGCCAGCTTCTTCAGGCTGGTTTCGGCCAGTTTCGAGGTGATCAGCTGACCGGAAGCGTCGCGCTTGAGCGTCCCGTCCGCTTCCGGAACGGGCGCCCCCACTTCCGGATCGCCGAGCCCGACGATGAAAAGCGGAATCTGCCGCTTGCGCAGCTCGTTCACCAGCGCCGCGCTGTTGCCGGCGAGCTCATCCCCGTCGGTGAACAGCAAAATGCCCCGGTTGCCGCCGGCCGCCGCCTTGAACGCCTGTTCCGCGACCCGCAGCGCGGCTTCGAGATTGGTGCCGCCCAATGGAACGGTGTCGGTGTTGAGTTCGTCGATATACTGCGTGAAAGCCAGCGAATCCGAAGTCAGCGGACAGGCAAGATACGCCTTGCCCGCGAAAGCGACCAGTCCGAAACGGTCGTTGGGCGCGGATTCCACCAGCTGGCGGAGCAGGAATTTCGCATGTTCGAGCCGGGACGGCGCGATGTCGGTCGCCAGCATGCTTTTCGACACGTCGAAAATCACCATCAGGTCGCGGCCGCGCGGTTCGAACGGCACCAGTTGCGAGCTCCAGAAAGGACGCGCCGCCGCCGCGATCAGGAAAAGCATGGTCAGCAGCAGCAGGAAGATCCGGAACCGCCGTCGCGGCGGGGACAGTTTAACCGCCGCCGGGTCGGTATCGCCGTTGCCGAGCAGAGCCCGGACTTTCTGTTTTCTGCAATGCGATGCGTAGACCGCCAATACGATTACCGCCAGCAGGACCGGCAGCACCAGATAAAACAGTTGTGGTTGGATGAACCTCATCGTTACAGCCTCCTCATTTGCCGTATCACAATCATTACTCCCCAGTAATATCTATCAATATAACCGGATCGTCTCCAATTGTCAAGTTACAGCGCGGGAGACCGGAGGATTAATTGCGCTGCAGCTGGCGTTTCAACTGGGTGACGGAGCGGCGGATCGTCTCGTTGTCCCGGCAGAGTTCCGGCACTTTTTTTTCCGCATGAAGCACCGTGGCATGGTTGCGGCCGAACGCCGCTCCGATTTCGTTGGAGGAGTTGCCGGTCAGTTCCCGGCAGAGGTACATCGCGATCATGCGCGGCTCCGCGATGCCGCGGGTGCGCTTTTCGCCGAGGATGTCGGTGAGCGTCACGCCGAAATGGCCCGCGACCGCCCGCTGAATCGAATCCAGCGAGATATCCCGCGACGCGCTCTCCTGTGCGAGCTGGCTGTGCAGCAGCTCTTCGGCCTGCTCGATGGTCAGCTTGTCGTTGCCGCTGAGCGACGCATAGCTCGCAAGGCGGATGAACGCCCCGTGCAGCCGGCGGACGTTCGAGGAGATGTTCGCCGCGAGAAATTCGAGGAACTCATCTCCGAGCGGTGCCTTGTTCAGCACGTCGTTGCGCCACATGCGCAGGATCGCGAGGCGCGCCTCGAATTCCGGCACGCCGACTTCGGCGGTCATGCCCGATTCGAACCGGGATTCCAGCCGCTTGTCGAGGTCGGAGATTTCGCACGGCTGGCGGTCGGAGGTCAGGATGATCTGCTTGCGCTGGCTGTAGAGTGTGTTGAAGAGATTGAAAAACTCCTCCTGCATCTGGGTTTTCTTGGCCAGGCTGTGCACGTCGTCGACCAGCAGCACGTCCACATCGCGGACCGAGCTGCGGAACTCGCTGAGGCTGCGGTGCTGCTGGAGCAGGTTGTAGAAGTCGTTCAGCAGTTCGTCGCAGGTCGCGTACCGGACCACCGCCTTCGGGTTGCGGCGGCGTACTTCGACCGTGACCGCCTGCAGCAGATGGGTCTTGCCGACGCCGCTGGTGCCGTACAGATAGAGCGGATTGTAGAGGCCCGGCTCTTCGGCGGCGGTTTTGGCGGCGGCAAAAGCGTGGCGGTTTTCGGCGCCGACCACGAAATTTTCAAAGGTGTGCTCGTCCATGCAGCTGCGCGGGCGGCGCGGCTGGACCGGCTCCGCGGCCGGTTCGGAGGGCCGAACCGGAGCGGCGGCCGCAACCGGCCGCGGTTCCGGCTCGATGACCGGTTCGTGGCCTGGTTCGAGCGCGTAGTCGAAGTCGCTGCCGTCGATCTCTTCGAGCGCCTGGATGATCAGGTCGTCGTACTGGTCGGTGATGATGCTGCCGAAAAAATCGTCGGAAACGCCGAGCTTGAGCATCCGCCCTTCCAATGAGAGCGGCGTCAGTTTCTGGAACCACTGGCGGTACAGGTGTTCGTTCTGTGTTTTCAAACGGCCCGCGGCGATCGCCCAGACGTCGGCCGCGCTCATGTTTTTCGCATCCATCCTAACTGCAATCCTGATTTTGTGCCGAGTTTGTTTTAGAAGCCTCCGCCCTCCCTGCCGGCGGCTTTTAAAAGAAACTCAACGATTCTGTTTTCGACAAAAAAATCCCCACATGCGGCGGCGGTTCTCTCCGTCGCCGTATTTCGGGCCGCCTAAGTTATTAACAACAAGCCGGTGCTCTTTTACTTACGACTTTTTTCCGGGCCGGAAAGGGCTTGGACGGCCCCCGGGACTCCTGTCGGTGCTATCTGCCTGATGCAAGCCTACTTTACGCTGATTTCAGCTCAAAATCCGGATTTTTTCCGAACAAATTCCTTCAATTCCGGTCGGGTTTTTGCGCTATCTTCTGCAATTACGCATACAATGCGGCACTTACGAAAAATCCGGCCGGGATCGCCCGAAGTTATCAACAACTTATTAACAACCACGCCTCTCTTTGCCCGGGGCGCAACACTACACAATTTAGTCTGGATACTGCAATATTTCAAATGGAAAAAACCATCTTTTTAACAAAAAAAATGCGAAATGCCTCTTGACAAAAAGCGGGATATGAGGTATGCGCGAACGGAAATTTATCAAAGGTTTTTTGGCTTTTGCTTTTCCGGGACTTGACAACTCCGCGATTTGATTTATAGTTATTACTATGAATGAGGAATTTTGAGGATTGCGATTGCCGTGCAGGCAGCCTCTGCTGTTTTCGTTAAGATTCGTGGAACCGTCCCTTGAAAGGTATGGTTTCGCGGCTATATTAATGAGTAATAATAATGATTATCAATTAATAATGGCGAAATCGGAGAGTGGAGTATGAACCGTACCGCACAGCGGGATGCTATTTTGAAACAGCTGCGGGCTGTGAAGACCCATCCCACCGCAGACGAATTGTACGCCGGATTGCGTGTGAATATGCCGCAGATCAGTCTCGGCACGGTATACCGCAATCTTGAGCAGATGTCCCAGGCCGGTCTGATCCGGAAGCTGGAGACCGCCGGCAAGCAGAAGCGTTTTGACGGCGATATTTCGGAGCATTTCCATATGCGCTGCCGGGTTTGCGGCGCGGTTGTGGATATTGAGAGTGAAAAGCTCAGGGGATTGAGTGCGATGATCAGGAAATTGCTGCCGGAACTCGGCTGCGATTCCTTTAATCTGGAATTGAGCGGCTGCTGCGGCGGCTGCAAAGAAGAAACCATGGTGACAAACTGAGGAGGAGAAACTATGAGTACGAAAGCGATGGAAGTTTACAAGTGCGATCTCTGCGGCATGATCGTGGAGGTGTTCAAAGCGGGCAGCTGTCCGCCGTCCTGCTGTGGGCAGACCATGACGCTGCAGACTGAGAATACGGTCGACGCCGCCAGGGAAAAGCACGTGCCGGTGGTCGAAGTGCAGGGCTCGGGAATTCTGGTCAAAGTCGGTTCGGTGCCGCATCCGATGGAGCCGGATCATTATATCGAGTGGATCGAAGTGATCAACGGCGCCTACGTGAACCGTTATCAGCTGAAGCCGGGGGAACCGCCGCAGGCGGCGTTCTACGTGCCGATGCAGCCCGGTCTGGTCGTGCGCGCCTATTGCAATAAGCACGGCCTCTGGAAGAACTGAGCTTTTTCCGGGCATTATTTTTGAAAAAATACGCCGGACTGGGTTTGAAGAGACCGGTTCCGGCGTTATATTTCATTAAAAAACAAGAATCCGTCGGCCGGTTTCCGGCCGATGTTCTGGAAGCACAGAGTTTAGCTACGAGGTGAGTGAATGCAGGATTTCTTTAAAGCGGAAAAGGTCGCCGATAACGTCTACTGGGTCGGTGCCGTCGATTGGAACGTACGCAATTTTCACGGTTATAAAACCGGGCGCGGCAGCACCTATAACGCTTTTCTGGTGATCGACGAGAAGGTGACTTTGATCGACACGGTCAAAGCGCCGTTTCTGCATGAGATGCTGGCGCGGATCAGTTCTGTGATCGACCCGTCCAAAATCGACTATATCGTGTCAAACCACTCCGAGCCGGATCACTCCGGGGCGCTGGCCATGACCATCGAGGCCGTGAAGCCGGAAAAGGTTTTCGCTTCCCCGATGGGCGAAAAGGCGCTGAAGGCCTATTACGGCGATCTCGGCGTCACCGTGGTCAAAACCGGGGAGTCGATCAGCCTCGGCAAATCGGCGGTCTCCTTCGTCGAAACCAAGATGCTGCATTGGCCGGACAGCATGGTCACGTATCTGGACAGCGCGAAGATGCTCTTTTCGCAGGATGCGTTCGGCATGCACCTGGCGGGCAGCAGACTGTGGGCCGACGAATACGACCGGTCCGTGCTGGAGCATGAGGCGCGGAAGTATTTCGCGAATATCCTGAACCTTCAGGCCGCGAAAGTGCTGGATCTGCTGAAGGCGCTGCCGACGTTGAATCTCGATATCCGGACGGTGGCGCCGGACCACGGTCCGCTGTGGCGCCGCCCGGAAGACATCAAGTGGATTCTCGACCTCTATTTCGACTGCGCGACGCAGGCGCCGCGCCCGTATGCGCTGGTCGCTTATTCGACCATGTGGCATTCGACGGAGAAGCTGGCCAACACGATCGCCGACGGCATCCGTTCGACCGGCGTGGAGGTCAAGGTGGCGGATCTCGCGGTCAACGACCGCAGCGCGATCATGACTGACGTGGCGAAGGCCGGCGCGGTTGCCTTCGGCGCGCCGACGATGAACAACCAGATGTTCCCGGCGATGGCGGATGTGCTGACCTATGTGAAGGGGCTGCGGCCGCAGAACAAGATCGGTCTTGCGTTCGGTTCGTTCGGCTGGAGCGGCGAGGGAGCCAAACAGATTGCCGCCGAATTGACCGCGATGGGAATCGAGCAGCCGGTCGAGCCTTTCTTTCAGGTGAAGTACATGCCGACTGAAGCGGATTTGCAGAAAGCCTTCGATTGCGGAGTGAAGCTGGGTCAGGAACTCCTGGCCCGGATCGGTAAATAAAACCAGAAAAGGAGAAATGAAAATGAAGAAGTATGTATGTGATGTCTGCGGCTACGTGTATGATCCCGCCGTCGGCGATCCGGACAACGGCGTCGCTCCCGGCACCGCCTTTGAAGACATTCCGGATACCTGGGTCTGCCCGGAATGCGGAGCGGGCAAGGACAGTTTCTCGGTGCAGGACTGACGTAATTCGCCCACTTTGAGGATTGACGATGAAGATTTGGAAAAAGGCGGCGCTCGGGCTGTTCGCCGCGGCGGCATGCATGGCGCTTCTGGCCGGATGCAGGACGCCGTGGGGCGAAATCAGCGACAACGTCGATAATTCGAAGCAGCTTCGGGTCGGAATGACCAAGGAGCAGGTGCTTCAGGTGATGGGAGAGCCGCTCACGGATGAATCCTATTGCCAGCCGGATGTCTGGTTCTATTATTGGAATACGATCTGGCACGACGGGCTTGTCACTGAGGATGAGTGCATTCCGCTGGTGTTCAAAGACGGAAAGCTGGCCGGATGGGGAAATCCCTTCTACACCAGATTCCGCATCGAACGGCGCACCACCACCAAATCCATTGACGATCGTTAAAGCGAAAAAAAGAGAATCCCCGGTTGCTTCTGCCGCCGGGAATTTTTTTATGTCACTTCGCAGTGTCATCTGATACCGGAATGGTGCTTTAAGGGCGGCTATTGCATATGCGGTGCGAAAAGTAATGTTTCGGGATTTTGGGTCAAGGCAAAGTCAGTGATTTCGTAATGCAGTTGCCGCAATTGCCGGAGTTTTATCGTGTGGCGTCCGGCGGTGAATTCCTGTGGCCGATTCGGTGTACCCCGATAGGTATAGTTTCCAAGACAGACCCACTTGGGACCGGCTCCAGCTGCTCCGAGCAACCCGAAGTCGCGGAATTCACTGCCGTCGATGCTGCCGGAGACCGCCCACGGCGGATTGCTTGTTCGGACAAACATATAATATTTGCCTGCTTCCGGTATTTTCACCGTTAACATTACCTTGCCGTCGATCTGCGGTGAAACGTCACCATAAATTACTTTGGCCCGGTCGCGGGCGAGCAGTGCGGCGTCGCCTGTCGAATCGGCATAGACCGATATGGCGCGCGAAAAACCGTCCGGCAGTCGTACCAGAAAGGCTCCGGCGTGGCGCCGGGCGGTGGTAATTTGCCCGGGATCGATGGTGACGGTCAGGGTTACCGGTTTTCCGTATTCGAGGAGGCCTGTTTCCGGCACGATTCGGAAGAATCGGCCTGCTTCATTGCGAATGACCCGGAACTCGGAGTGGAACGCCGGATCGGTGACGGTCAACGTCACCCGTTGCGGTTGTGAACCATGCACCGTATCGAACATGAAGTTCAGCCGGGCGGTATCGGCTTGAAAGGGGATGGGACGGCGCGGCAGGTCGGTGAGAGTATCCGGCTGGAACGCGCCGAGCGACGGTTGGAGACCGGTCACGCCCGGAATGGCGGTTCCGGCCTTGAAGCCGGGTGAGCCGGGCCGGAGATTGTAGTTGTTATGTGCGGCGTCAATGAACTCCGGGCGGTCGGCTATGCCGTGCTTTTCCTGACCGAACTGCTGCCGATAGTATTCCGGCGACCGGGCCATACCGCTGCTTCGGAGCAGGTCGAAATCAAAGTCGCCCGCCACTTTAAAAAGACCGGGGGAGAGCAACTCGCCGGATACATCGAAGAGATTATTGCGGCTGAATCCCTTGAAAACCTTTTTCAGAGCGGCGAGTTCCGCTTGCGAACCGCCGTAATTGGAGACGGCACCCCAATCGCCGACGACCGTATTGTGGAGAAAGTGGAGCCGTCCGCTTCCGGTGACCGAAAAGACGTTTTTGATTCCATAATTGGTCAGTCCGTACACTTCTCCCGGAGTGCAGAAGAGGTTTCCGAGCAGGTAGGACGGACCGGACAGGCACGGCGCGGTGCTGACACCGCAGAGCATTCCCTCGGTCTTGTTGTGGAGAAAACGGCAGTTCATCTGTCCGCCGTCGAGTTCCATGCCGTCGTCGTTGCCGAAGGCGAAGTAGTTGCCGGTAATTTCGGCATCGCGGTAGACGCTGCCAAACGGCGATCCGTTGCCTCGGCCTTCGACCGCGTCATTCCACCGTTTGGCATCGCTGCCGATGAAGTCGTTGTAACGGAGCGTCACCTGGGCCGCTTCCCCGACGAAGATGCCGTTGGGACCGGCCGGATGGCTGTAAAACCAACTACTTGAGGTGCCGCGCGGGTCATGGATGTAACACCGTTCAACCCGGATATCCCGGCCGCCGAAAATGTGGATGCCGGCGTCGTTGTTGATTACCCGTCCATCCGCGTCATAGAATTTGCCGTCAAGGTCGGGATGCGGCGTTCCGGTTCTGCCGAAGCCGGAAATGTCGCAGTTGAGAATTTGGATGTGCGAGGCGTGGTTGAGATTGAGGCCGTAGAGTCGTCCGCCCCGGATGGTCAGGCCGTCGAAAATCAGGTATTTCGCGCCATCAATGCGAATCGCCTCCATCCCCAGTTTGCCGCCGTCGAGGACGACGCCCGGCCGGGCGGTATAGCGGATGTAGCCATCTGGGGAACCGGATTCACGGATCACCAGCGGCAGCCGGGTGTCGGGACCTAACTCTATGGTCTGTGCCACTGGGACGCGCGGAGAACGGGTCCGGAACTGCCGCTCAATGATTTCGTGCCTGCCCCTGTCGTCGATTTCCAGTTGCAGGTCATAGGCGGTACATTCGGTGAGGTTGAGCAGGCTGCCGCGGGCGCTTCTTTCCGCCGGCGCGTAAACGGGGGCGAGTGCCGGTTGCCAGTCACGGTCGCCGCTCCGGCGGAACCGGAGTTTGGCAGAGAATTCTCCGGCAGTGGAGGCATTGCAGCCGTTGAGGTAGAAACTGCATACTTCGAAACCCGGCACCAGTTCAAACCGGGGCAGGAACCGGGCGGCTTCCACGGCGGGAACTACGGTCAGTTCCGTAAAATGGAGGATGGCACCGACGTTTTCCGGGGAGAAAACCGGACGGCACAGAAGTTCGATTTGATCGGCGTCACCGCGGGTGAAAATTACCTCGAGCCGGGTCTCCGGTGCTGTATTCCGCAATGAGTCGAACCGTCTGATTTCCTTGCCGTTCCGGATGAGTTTGACTGTCAGACAGGCCGTTCCGCTGCGGGGACTGCGCACGGTGCCGCGAAATACCTGCGGTTCGTCTTTCGGAAGTTCCGGAGCATTTTTTACAATCGTACCGTAACCTGTAATTGCAGCGTCAAGCCGAACGCGAAAACCGTCGCCCTCCGGCACTGCGGTACACTCCGCATTGCTGCGGTTCAGCCAGCCGCCCGGCAATGCCTCGGTGGACGGACCGAGGCGCAGGTTGCGGAAAACGGCGGAGGCTCCCCGCTGTTCGTCCGCAAGCCTTGTGCGGCAGTGAATGCTGAGCCGGTCGGAGTCGCCGGTATTGAATTCAGCGGCCAGGGTCTGCACGCCGGTATTCCTGTTCAACGGCGAATTGATCCGGCGAATCTCTTTGCCGTTTTTATAGAGCTTGACCGAAAGATAGGCCATCCCGGAACGGCTGGCGGCGACTTGGGCGGAAAAACGCAGTGCTGCCGCGGCCGGCGGATTCTCGATCACCTGTTCGAGTGACGAATCCAGCGTGTCGGTCCGCTCGTTGTGGATCGTCACTCCATCCGGTGGGGCCGGGGTGAGCCGGATCGCTTTGGTCGTTTCGCGCCAACCGGCCGGTATGCCGTTGCGGAATTCGGCGAAATCAGCGTTGACCGGCTCGAGTGCGGCAAGTCGCAGGCAGGTAAGGATACAGAGGAAAAACAAAGGTTTCATCATGGATTCCGGAGGTTATTTTTTATAATTGTCATGCCAGAGATAGCGGCCGGTTTCGCTGGATACGGAACCGCTTTCATAAGAGAGCAACTCGGAGTGGGTCAGCGCTCCGGCATGCAGGTCGGCGAAAACCATGCAACCGTTTCCGTTGTGGCGGCGCGCCACTGAGATCGGCTGAAAGATCGTATAGGTGGTGGCATTGGTGGTGCCGTCTGCGTTCAGATAGGCGCTTTCGGCCGCCAGTAACCGGCTGGAAGGGCGTTTGACTGACCGGAACACGTGCCATCTGTTGTCGCTCTTGGCGGCGGAACCTGCCTGAACCAGATAGCAGTTGAACAGATAGCTGGCGTTCAGAAGTTCGCTGCCGCGAATGGATTTGTCGATGACCTCTCCGTCTCCATAATAGCGTCCGGCAGAGCAGACCGCCACTTTAGGTGTTTTAAACTTGCCGCCGAGATCTCCGCCGTTGACCACACTGTCGTCAATCGTACCGCCGATATACGGTACCAGGGTTCCGCCTGCCCAGTTCGACGGTGCCGGTCCATAGACGTACTTGAAGATCGTGCCGCTGGAGGTATAATACATGCTGATACTGCCGTTATTGTCGTCTGCATAGGCGTTGCAGGCCAACCCGATCTGTTTGAGATTATTCAGGCAGCTCGCTTGCTGTGCCGCCGAACGCGCTTTATTCAAAGCCGGAAGCAGCATTGCGGCGAGGATGGCGATAATCGCAATAACTACTAATAATTCAATCATTGTAAAACGATGTTCTGCTGTCATTACGGATTCTCCTGAATTTGAAATTGCAGTTCAGCTATAGTTTATTATGGCTGATGTAAGCAGCAATGGAAACATCTGCTTACAAAAATTTCCGGATTTTCCTGACCGAACCCCGGTCAAACAGGCGGGGGGCCAGTTCGAGCACGGCGGGAGCGCACTTGCTGTGAATGCGGTCGAGCAGGTGATGCACCATACACTCGGCCAGCTCGGTGAAGTCGACGCCGACCGCCGTCAGCGGCGGATTGCTCCGGTCAAGCTGCGTCAGGTTGTCGATGACGATGCAGCTGAGGTCGCCGGGGATGTTGAGGCCATGAGCGTGCAGCGCCTCAAGGACGCCCGGAGCGGCTCCGGCGGTGTCTATCAGGAGGCCGGTGAAATCGCAGGGGGCGCGGTTCAGCCGGGCGTCCAGCAGCTCCGCCGCGCACTCGGGAGGATATTCGCCGTTTTCGGCGTGGCAGTCCAGCATTTCCACCGCCGCGCCGCCGAAGGCGGCTTCCTGCCGGAAGCTGTCGGCCCGCCGGCGCGAGCATTGGCGGGGGGGCATGCTGCGGATCATCGCGAGACGCCGGTGTCCGCGTTCGAGGAAGTGCCGCGCGGCGAGGATGCCGTTCATGTATTCCTGCTGGGTCAGGTAGCTGATGCGGTCGTTTTCGAAGCCGTCGCCGCAGAGCAGGACCGGCGGGCGAAGCGTCAGCAGCCACCGGTACTCCCGCTCGCTCCAGTTGCGGGTGGCGCCGCCGAGGATCACCGCGTCGGCCGCTTCCAGGGAACACCCGGTAAAGTCGTTGCGCTGATAATCGTAGGGATGCGGCAGCAGCCGGAAAGCGCCGGTGCGTTCTTCCAGCTCCCGGAGCGCCCGCAGCCAGTCGGCGTGGAAGGCGCTCGGATAGTCGTGGTGGAAAAACAGGATCACCGGCTTGCGCTCCCGCGCGGAAAGGCGGCTGAAGGAGCCGACCCGTTCGCGCAGCTCCAGCGCCCCCTCCGCCCGCAGAAGCTCCAGTGCGGCCATGACCACGCGCAGATTGGCGCCGAACCGCTTCCGGATTTCGCCGTGGCTCAGGAAGCGCCGCCCCGCGGGATAGAGTTCCAGCTCCGCGCGCAGCCGCTTCGCGAGCGCCGCCGCCTGTTCTCCGACCGGCTTTCCCATCTTACCGGAACCGGGTTCCGGCGGTGGTGAGCTCATATTCTCCGGCAGACGGCACGGAACGGCGGAAATTCATATCACTCATAATCGGCTCCCTCGCGGTTGTAAAACGGTTTCCGGCATTTATGATACACGCCGTCCGCCCCGCTGTCAAGGAGACCTTGGGAAAGAAGGGCGGCGAAATCCGTCCGCCGGAAGCGCCGGTTTACGGGCGGGCAACCTCGATCAGCCGGACTTCAAAGGGGGCGAGTTCAAATTCCCCGTCGAGTGCGGCATCGGCATGGTTCCAGAGGTCCTTGCCGGTGATCCGCAGCGGTGTCCGGCCGTCCCGCAGCCGGACTTTCTGGACTTTGCCCTTCAGGTTGACGATCGACAAATACTGCGGAGCGCCGTCCGGGGCAGCCGGCAGGCGGCATTCGACTTCGCGGTTCGGAGTGGAACCGCTCCATGCGACCGGCCCGGACATCAGGGCCGCGTCCCCCTCCCAGCCGGGAACTGTGACGACCGTTCCCTTGCCATAGCGGGCGACTCCGGCGGCGGTCACGGCTTTGCGGAAACCGGCGGGCAGGTCGAGCTTTCCGCCGCTGTAGTCGGTCCATTCTCCCGGCGCCTGCAGATAAAGCGTGCCGCCGCCGGCAACCCACGCCGCGAACGTCCGGGCGGTCTCCGCCGGGATATGGCGGATCGAACCGGCGGCGACGAGTTTCACCTTGGCCAGATTTTCCGGCGTGACGGTCTGCGGGTACAGGAAACGGACGCCGGAGGGATTGATCCTGAGCCGGTCGTAGGAGGCGTTGAGCAAAGCCGGATACTCCTTTTCACGCAGCAGCTGGTCGTTTTTGTCGTAGTAGAGCCGCACCGCGCCGCCGTCGAGCTGTCGGAACCGGACCAGAACCGGATATAGCATGCGCAGCTTGAGGGAAGTCCGGCCGATCGCGTTCAGGGCGACCGGATAGCGGGAGAAGGATTCGGCGTGCCCGTACCCTTTGCTGTCCCACTCCGCACGCTGGCCGCGCCAGATGTTGCCGGATTGCAGCCCGCGGCTGACCCCCTGGAACATCCGCATCGCGAGGAACGGCGCGTCGGAGGTGTGTTCCGCGCGGATGAAGTGCCATTCGTGGTTGGTGACCGGATAGTCGGGAAAGAGGCTCCTCAGGTGATCCAGCCACAGCTCGTTGGCGGAGTCCGAACCCGCGACGTTTTGTCCGAGTGCGATGTTGTCCGCCTCGTCGAGCATCTCGTATCCGAGGTTGCCCATCAGCTTGACCCAGACCTGCTTGCCGGGCAGCGCGTCGAGCAGCCGGTCCTTCAGGAAGCCGTAGAAAAGGCTGACTTCGCGGCTCAGGTATTCGGCCCAGTCCACCCGGGCCTGCGGGGGAGCCTGCGGCGAAAGCGCGTCGCGGAGCGTCACATCGCCGACGGCGGCGTACCGCGTCCCCCACGCCCGGTTCAACGCGGCGGCGGTCTGGTACTTCTCTTGCAGGCGGCCGATGAAACCGCGCTCAAACTCCTTTGAACCGGATTTGACGGTGTAGCCGGGTTCGTTGGCGGTGCCGAGGCTGACCAGGTGCGGTTTTTCCAGCAGGAACGGGAGGATGTTGCCGTACATGCGGCGGAACGCCTCCTTCGCCTCCGGGGCCAGTACGTTCCAGTCGAAATTGTTGTGCCCGGCGTGGGGGCTGCGCGCGTTTTTGAGGTCGCCGGGGATGTGCTTGCAGTAGTGCGAGGAGAGCAGCAGATTGGCGGCCAGTCCGTTGGCGCGGCTGCGTTCCAGATAGTGGTTGAGGCGGGCGGCCTCTCCCCGGAAACTCCGGGGCGCGCCGTGGATCAGGTCGGGATGCGTTTTCAGTTCCATGTTCTTTTTCGCGTCGAAGTTCAGCCAGCGGTCCATGTCGGTCTCGACCACCAGCGAATTGAAGCCGAGTTTCGCGGCGTATTCGCTCCAGTCGAGCGCGGGCATTCCGGTCAGCGGTCCGATCAGCAGGATCGGCTTGCCGTGCTGGGTGATCACTCCGGCGCGGACGGCGAGGGGAGCCGCCGGGTCGTAAGGCGCGAGAGGCGGTTCGCGGAACGTCCCGGCGCGGTATGCGGCCAGCTCCGCTTCGAGCGTGTCGAGCAGACGTTCCACATCGGCCAGCTCGGCGAGGGCGATGCCGAACTTTTTCTGCCGGTTGAAGTCGTCGGGGATGAAGTGGTTCAAGAACAGCTCCGCGGTGGTCCGGGTCACTTCGGGCAACTGTGCGGCAACGCCGGATTCGCGCAATGAGTCCAGTTCGCCGGTCAGCGTGCCGAGGCGTGTCAGGAGCCGGCGGCGCTGCTTGTCCATCGCGGCGGCGGAAAAGAGCGTCAGCGGCATCGCTTCGGCGTTCTGCGCAATCACCTTGCCCGCCGTGTCGCGGATTGTGGTTTCCAGCCGGTAATCGCCGGGGGCGAACTGCTCCGCAAACCGGGGAATCCGGAGCCGGAGCGTGGTGTACGGCGCCCCGAGCGTGACCGGCTGCGTAAAGCTCTTGTCGCCGCACCGGAGTTCCAGCGTCGCCTCCACGGTGCGTTCGACCGCCAGCTCAATGTTGTATTCGAGGTCGGCATCATCCGCCATTTCGAGCGAATGCGGGTTGATCAGGAAGCCGTTTTCGAGCGGCGCTCCGGTTTTCATGCGGGTCGACCACTCCGCCGTGGCCGGATGCGGCGCGGGCAGGAAGCGGATCGCGCCGATGATCATCGACAATTCCTGCTGGTGCGGGACCGCGTCGGCGCGGGCGTTGAAGTCGAAGCGGAGGCTGTCCACGGATTTGCGGCTTTTCTTGACCGGAATCCGCACCGTGTGCCAGCGGTTCGGCTCCAGATTCTTCACCACATCCGACCAGGAGCAGGGGAGCTGGCCGAATCCCTTCGAGGTGCCGAAGCGGGCGACCACGCCGAACGGAAACTTCTGCAGCGGATAGATTTCAAATTCAATCTCATCCGCGCCGACGATGTTCAGCTCCGGAGAAAGCATCGACTGCCACGCGACCCAGCCGGGCGCTTTTGGATTCTTTTTGTCGATCTTCACCGAAAACATCAGCGCGCGCCGGCCGGGACGACCCGGCGCATCGACTTCTGTGACCCGCAGCCGGTGCCCGCCGGTACTGCCGATCCTGGCCCAGTCGGCGGCGCTGCTCATGTCGAGCAGGTATTCGGGGTAGACTTTTTTCCCGCGCAGATATGCCGCTTTTTCGCTGACCTGCGTATCCACGGTCAGCCCGGCGGCGGAACAGATGCCGCACAACAGCAGTGCGGCGGCGATTCTGGTGACGGACATGTCAAAGGCTCCTTTGTTCAGTAACCGCAGGTCGAGAGGCGTTTCAGGATGGTCGTCGCGTTGGGAAACGAGGTGTTCTTTCCTTCCGCGATCATGCCGGCAAGCGTGGCGCCGCCGCCGATCGAACTCGAACCGTTCCGGTAGACGGCGATGTGGCCGTCGGCAAAGGCGACATTCCACTGCAGGCCGTGCGGCATGCTGTAAAGTTTGCTGTCGGTCGCGATATCGTACACCATCGCCAGCTTTTCCTTCTGCATGAAGCCGATGCGGGGCCGGAAGTTCCATTTCGAATTGGCCCATACCGGCAGGCTGTCGTAGCCGGCTTTGCGGTTGGAGGTGGTGGGCAGGTCTTTGACGGAGTCGTAGGTGCGGATTTTCTGGGCCGGGCAGTAAAGTACGGCTTCATTCAGGTAACCTTCGATCAGCAGCCCCAGATTGGAATAGGATTTCTTGTTGCTGGAATTTCCGAGAAGAGTGAAACGGCTGTTCTCCGGGGTCGCTTTGAGTTTGGAGTAGGGCATGTATTCGTTGTTGTCGCCGCCGTAGGCGTGGATGCCGACCGCGATCTGCTTGAGGTTGTTCTTGCATTTGGTCATGATCACTTTTTCCCGCGCGCTGTTCAGCGCAGGCAGCAGCAACGCCGCCAGAATCGCGATGATCGCTACAACGACTAACATTACATAATTCTAATGGTTTTGATTTTCTGCTGATGAATGCTATTGTATCATTGATAACATCAAGGAGTAGGAACGATGACACAGACCGCAGAAACGGAACAGAAAACGGCAGTTATATATTGTCGGCAGAGCTTTAAACATGACAAGGATAGCAAGAGTATCGCTGACCAGTTAGCCCAAGCAAGAACATACGCCCAACAACATGGTATTCAAGTTTTACGTGATGATTTTATTGATGAAGACACCTCATCCGAACTTTATCCCGATACTGCCGACGCTCGGCATATTGCGGCATTGGATAGGACGTTCCAAGAATGGCAAAAAGAACAATTAACACCCCATCGCAAAAAATGGAAATATGGTTTAGGAAAATGTTTTGATTTCATTGAACAAAATAAGGTTGATTATTTAATCGTATGGAGTTTTGAACGCCTTGCAAGATGCGAAATATCAAGCTGCTTACAGCCATTCATCAATGATTTTTTACGTTCAAATAAAGTCGTGCTAATTGAATCCAAAGATAGCACAACGACTGATTTTAATAATTCAACAAGCCAACTTATGACCCTGATTAAATCACATGTTGAATATGAGAGCTTAAAGACCAAGCGCAGAGCGTCAATGAATATCGTAAAAGCACGCATTGACAAAAGCCGAAGCGCTTCTAATGCGTATGCCGTTATCAAAAATAAAACAACTAAAATTATAACTTTTGACAGTAAAAAATCAGAAGTTGTTAAATATATTTTTAATGGTATATATAGCGGAAAAACCTATGCTGAAATCCTGCATACACGCAATGCTAAATATTTTAATTTAAAAACTAAAAACGCTAAATGTTTTTATGAAAGTAATATATATCATATCGCCAAAAATCCTGTATATTGTGGAATAATGTGCTATAAAGAAGATAACATAATCAAGAAGAAAAAAGCTGTTAATATCCCTAATCCATTGATAAACCTTGAACTCTTTAACGCAGTACAAAAATGTATGGAAGAGCGAAAATATAGAACCGGAAAAGCACATTATAGCACAACAAAAGAACGGAAATCGCTTCCGCTAAGTGGTCTGCTATACTGCGGAAATTGTGGTTCAAAGCTAACAGTTATTTATGACAAAGGGCGCACATTCTACCGTTGTCATAAATATGATATTCTTCATCATACAGAATGTAAAGAATCAAGAATCCGAATGCACTTTGACAATGAATATGTGGGACTGTATGACGTTGTTCAAAAGCTATTTTTATTGTCGTTCATCGCTGATTTGAAGACCGCATATAATATTGAAAAAACTAACGAAGAAGAACAAAAAATAGCTCTTGAAATAGAAAATAAAAGTGCATTGTTAAAGGATAGTTTCACCGTAATTGAAGAATCCGGAAACATAGAATTATTCAAAGATAAAGTACAAGAGTATACAAAATCAATCAACGCACTTAAAATTCAACTTGAAGAATTGAGAGCTGCCAAAAAACTTGATAGGAAAAAGTTAGAAAAAGAAGTCAATGAATTATATGAGAAATTAGCTAATGGTGACAATATCCCTGATGATATGTATTTTAGTTTAACACGCAAAACGCTTGATAGGATTATCGTATATAGCGATAGAATCAGAATCATTCTGCAAGATAAGAATGCGTTTGAATTACCCCGCCTAAACGGTAAACGACAGACCAAATACCTCCCTTCTTGTGAAATCCGAGTGCAACGTATCCGAGGTAATGGACAATACATTCTTGATTGGCGCAAAAAGTTTCATTTTTATTTCAAATGTCCCGGAAATAAGAACGAAACCAAAGAGCTGTGCAAGGGCGATAAATACTATATTTACCTTCAAACTTTTAAATAAGCATTTTAAAGCCCCTTCTATGCGTTTTAACATCAAACATGAT
>ENA-UEQM01000355-UEQM01000355.1-human-gut-metagenome-genome-assembly--contig:-NODE-355-length-31156-cov-54.119566_pt1 | contig 31156 bp, 24 predicted proteins | sample MGYA00242948_ERZ507948 | MGnify/ENA primary metagenome ERZ507948 (study PRJEB26167, sample SAMN06115440) | human gut metagenome | host: Homo sapiens | place: China:Hubei | collected 2015-07-28... | reverse complement strand
GAGCACCAGCAGATTCAGGAGCGCTGCACCCGCCAGTTGCCATGGAATGCCCTCATTTTCCTATTGTTCTTCCTGCCGTTCCTCATCAGACTAATGATAAAGGATGGATTCAGCACTTCTTCCTGCATTACGATAGAGAGCATGAAGTATCTTCACAATCTTCTGGAGATGCCAATCCTATCAGCCCTATTATTAATAGGAATAGTACTCGTACTCTTCGGCATTTTCAAGTCATCGAGAAGCGTGGAGTATAGAAAGGGAATCTGGTTTACGGGCATCGGAACCGTGCTCACCGTGCTGGTTCTTCTGCTGATAGCCGGCTGGAACAATACCGCCTACTATCCGTCGAACATCGACCTTCAGAGTTCGCTCACCCTCGCCAACAGCTGCAGCAGCGAGTTCACGCTCCGCACCATGGCGATAGTTTCCCTCCTCATCCCGTTCGTCCTCGCCTACATCGTCTTCGCCTGGCGCGCCATCGACCGCAAGCGCATCACTCAGGAAGAAATAGAGCAGGGAGAAGCGTATTAAAAAGGCAGGAAAAGCCTATTGAAAAGGCAGGAAAAGCCTATTGAAAAGGCAGGAAAAGCCTATTAAATATGCGCCACACGCCCTGAAAGGGCAGAAGCTCCTAGCCCAGGGCATCGCCCTGGGTAAACATGCAAGCAACAACGTCGCCCTGTAAGGGCAAAAGCTTTATCATCGCCGCATTTTAAAGCTTTTGCCCTTACAGGGCGCATTGCTAAAATCTTGCTAAAACCCAGGGTGTTGCCCTGGGCTAGGAGCTTCTGCCCTTTCAGGGCGTGTGGAGAAGGCGTCCCATCAAACAAAAATCTGTAACCAATCTTTTGCTCATCCAAAGAAAAGCAGTATCTTTGCAGGCATGAAACAGGAAATCATAGATAAAATCAATCGATTGGCAAGCCAGGATGAGCCTTTTCTCTTTGTTATTAACTATCAGGGAGACAAGGCCTTCATCCGCTTGCTATCCGATATAAATCCCGAAGAATGCCTCTTCGATTTTGAAGGAAGAGGAAACTTTTCTCATGCATGGAAAGAGACTTGGAAGGAAGAGACTTCGGAGAAAGAGATTTCGGAGACCACCTGGCAGATAGAACCCCCACTTTACGAGGATTACGAGCGAAGCTTCAACATTGTGAAGAGCAACATTATGGCGGGCAACAGCTATCTTACGAATCTCACCTGCCGGGTTCCCGTGAGCTGCAATCTCTCTTTAGAGGATATTTTTCATCGCGCAAAAGGGAAGTATAAACTGCTGCTCAGAAGAAAGAGAAATCTCACCCCCTTCGTCTGCTTTTCTCCCGAAACCTTCGTCAGAATCAAGGGCGGAAGAATCTACTCCTATCCCATGAAGGGAACCCTGGATGCATCACTCCCCGATGCCGAAAAGCAGCTGATGGAAGACCGGAAGGAGGCGGCAGAACACGCCACCATCGTAGATTTGATAAGGAACGACCTGAGCCGGGTGGCAGAGAATGTAAGAGTGGATAAATACCGTTACATCGACGTGCTGCATACCAACAAGGGCGACATTCTGCAAACCAGTTCAGAAATCAGCGGTCGCCTGCCCGAAGATTACCCGCATCATCTGGGCGAAATCCTCGATGCCCAGCTCCCAGCCGGTTCCATCACGGGTGCCCCGAAGGATAAAACCATGCAGATTATCCAAGAGGCAGAAGGCTACGACCGCGGCTTCTACACGGGCATCATGGGAATCTACGACCAGGGCGAGCTCAACTCCGCCGTCATGATAAGATTCATCGAGGAAGAAACTTCACCGGTTGATTTTGAAACAGATGGAGAAAAGAATTTCAAGGCAAAGGAAGGAAAGGCAAGCGAAGGAAAGGAGCCGAAGGCAAGCAGAAAACTGTACTTCAAAGCAGGCGGCGGCATCACATCAAAGAGCGATTGCCGGAAGGAATACGAGGAAGTGATTCAGAAAATCTATCTTCCGTTTTAAAACCACCTTTCGTCTTAGAAAAAAATATATAAGAGATTATGAAACAGCAATTTGTAGAAACAATAAAAATCAAGAACGGCAAGGCCCTGGCCCTGCCCTATCATCAGGCAAGAATGGAGAGAACCATCCGCAGGTTCTTTCCATCCTTTCTATCCCTCGCATCTGAAGAAATAAAACTCTCATCCCTCATTTCCCCAAATGAGGAAATGAACCTTTACAAAGCACGAGTGGTTTATGGCATCCAGGGCGTGGAAGCCATCGAATACGCCCCCTACAAGATGAAGGAGATTCATTCCCTCAAGGTGGTAGAGGATAATAATATCGACTACACCTACAAGAGTACCGACCGAAGTGCGCTCAACGCCCTGGCAGCCCAGAAAGGCGATTGCGATGAAATCATCATCGTAAAAAACGGCTTGATCACAGACACCTCCTTCACCAACCTCGCCCTCTTTGACGGCAACAGATGGCTCACCCCCAAGCATCCCCTGCTCCTGGGAACCAAGCGAGCCCAGCTTCTGGAAGCCGGCATCATCGAGGAAGCCGAGCTCACACTAGAAGACCTCAGAAAGGCGGAAAAAGTGAGCCTCTTCAACGCCATGATAGATTTCGGAGAGCGGGAAATAACCAAGATTCTCCTACCGGATTCTGGTGAATAACCCCATTAATTCATTAATTCAAAAGTCCCACAGATTCCACAGATTTACACAGATTCATTCTTGCCATAATCGGGAGAAGGATTCCCCCAAATATCCAAACAAAAAATCTGTGTTAATCTGTGAAATCGTAGCGTTTCCCGTACCCAGCATCGTAATTTGATTCGCAATCTTATTCGTTGTCTTATCCATTGTCTTATTCGTTGTCTTATCCGTAATCTTATTCATTATCTCGTTATTTCTCGTTATGATTCATATTTCGTTATCTATTTGATACCCGTCCGCAAAACTACTCATTTTTTTGATAAACCACCAAGAAAAAGCCCCAAAATCTTTGCGTATTCCAAATAATAATCTTAACTTTGCGGCATCAAACAAAAAATGGTTTCGATTATGGCAAAAATAGAAAGAATAGAAAGACAAAAGCGAATCTATCGCAAACGCATCCCTTACGGAATGCAGAACTTTGAAGATGTTATCAAGGACGATTGCTACTTTGTTGACAAGACTCCCTTCATCGAGAATATAGAAGAATCAAACAAGTATTTCTTCTTCATTCGCCCTCGCCGATTTGGCAAGAGCCTTACCCTCTCCATGCTCGAAAACTATTACGACATCAACAAGAAGGATAAGTTTGAAAGCCTCTTCGGCAAACTATACATCGGAGAAAATCCTACCCCCGAACGCAACAGCTACCTCATCCTGCATCTGAATTTTGCCATGATTTCAGCAGGATTGGATAATTACAAGAAGGGACTTGATGCCCATTGCAACAACAAGTTCAATTCCTTCTGCAACAGATACGCCAACCTTTTGCCACCAGGCATAAAGCAAGAGATGAACCAGAAGGAAGACGCCGTTGCCCAATTAGGATTTCTCTGCGACCAATGTGCAGAAGCAGGCCTGAAGATTTACCTCTTCATCGACGAATACGACCATTTTACCAATCAGATTCTTGCCCACAAGGAGCATGAAAAACGATACCGCGAGCAGACTCACGGTGAGGGATATTTGCGCCATTTCTTCGACACCATCAAGGGAGCCGCCGGAGATTCACTGGGCAGAGTTTTCGTTACAGGAGTTAGTCCCGTTACAATGGACGATCTGACCAGCGGTTTCAACATCGGCACCAACTATTCCCTATCCCCGGAGTTCAACGAAATGGTGGGATTCACCGAGGAGGAAGTGCGCCAGATGCTGGCCTATTACGCTAGCGTGCTGCCATTCCGCCATAGCGTGGATGAACTGATAGAAGTGATGAAGCCATGGTATGACAACTATTGCTTCGCCATCAAAAGATACGGCAAGACAACCATGTACAACTCTGTTATGGTACTTAATTTTGTGGACAATTATATCCGCAACGATTACGATATTCCTGATAGCATGTTGGAAACCAACATCCGCATCGACTACGACAAGATACGCATGCTCATCCGCCACGACAGGGAGTTTGCCCACGATGCCAGCATCATACAGGATATCGTGACCAAGGGATTCACCACGGGAACCCTGATGGAGAATTTCCCAGCCGAGCGCATCAACGATCCCGACAATTTCCTGAGTCTGCTCTTCTATTTCGGCATGGTAACGATAGACGGCACCTACCAGGGCAACACCCGCTTCGTGGTTCCCAACGAGGTGGTGCGCGACCAGATGTACACCTATCTGCTGGATACCTACAAGGAGAACGACCTCACCTTTGAGCAATACGACAAGACCCAGCTGGAGAGCAAGTTGGCTTACGAAGGCGCATTCAAGCCCTACTTTGCCTACATAGCCGATTGCCTGAAGCGCTTCTCCTCCCAGCGTGACAAGCAGAAGGGCGAGGCTTACGTTCATGGCTTCACCCTGGCGATGGCGAGCCAATGCAAGTTCTACCGTCCTATCTCAGAACTCGACAACGATGGCGGTTATGCCGACATCTTCCTGCTGCCCCTTTGCGACATTTATAAGGACATGGAAGACTCCTACATTGTGGAACTGAAGTATTGCAAGTCGGGCACCAGCGATGAGCAGTTGAATCATCTCTTCGAGGAAGCTTCTGCCCAGATAAGGCGCTACGCCGATAGCGACATCGTGCGCGAATCCGTGAAGACCACGAAGCTTCATCAGCTCGTTGTGATTTACCGGGGAGCAGAAATGGCAATGTGCGAGGAGGTGGAATAAAGTGAAATAAAAGACATACAGAGAGAAAGGGCAAAAGCATTTACCCGATAGATAGGATAATGCTTTTGCCCTTTTATCGTTAACGGATAATGTATTTTAAGACGCCGATAGTAGCAATCTTGGCTTCATTATCTTCTGGAATTTCTATGGTCTGGAAGCCATCTTTGTTGAGCGGCTGCAGTTCTATCTTTGAATGAACTTCCACCCCTTCTTCATTCACAGTTTTCTCACTATGAAACTTTTTGATGGTATATTTTCCGCCATACTCCTCGTAATATTCATTCACCTGCGAGAGTACGATTTCTCCTTCTCTCGAACCTCCTTGATAACGCTCAAACACGCATAAGTCTCCATCCTTAATTTTCGGCAGCATAGAGTTGCCTTTAGCGTGAACCACGAACATTTCCCTATTCGGAGTGAATGGTAACGAGGATACATCCACCCATCCTTCCGCCTCGGGTTCTTCATATTTATCGAAGTAGCCGCAGGCTGCCTGAATGGAATACAGAGGGAGGAAACGGGTGAAGCGGTCGGAAGGAGAGATGCTATTCTCCTTTAGAATCTTCCAAGCCTTATTCTTCGTTTTTAATGCCCCAAAATCAATAACAGCCTCTTTAAAATCCGTATTGAATGCAGCTTCTCTTTCCTCATTATAGAAAGGTAATCCCCATACATTAAAGCTATCAGCCTTAGTTATCCAATGTACGTCTGCCATCTGTTGAATTTGCAATAGAAATTTTTCTTTCCATTTATCCTTCAGAAGCAGTTGGTTTCCCTTCGGTTCTATAAAGATCTGCAAATTATCATACTTAGCATCATCTCCCTTTATGCGAAGAAACAATATGTAATCAGGCTCAAAAGCACCACCTTCATCAAAGCTGTAGATGCAGACATCCTTCTCATTACGTACAAGATATATTTCATCATACTTTTCTTTGAGTTTTGGCATGATTCCATCAATATACTTCACAAGTGCCTTTTCTTCAGAAGTACCGAAATTATCGTTATAGGCATACCAATCTTTTTTAAAAAGATCAAGGGTATAATCGATATTTGCCGGATTCTTCTGCGAACGCCCAAATTCTTTTTCTCCTCCAGATACGTTTACCTTAAGAATTATATTATCTCGAAATTGCTTATTAAACGGCAACGGCAGAAAAGTCTTCGTTCCCCGATAAGTTTTCCCGCGAGTCCTAAGCAAAGGTTCTAACTGTCTCAGAAGTTCTTTAGCTATATATAGTTTATCAGCTTGCCCGTATTCTGCAAGCGAAGCATATTTGCCTATTACCTTCACCTGAAGTTTTGCAAGATAATTATCCGATGCTACAAATTCAGCACAAGATTTTAAACTTGGATACAACTCATGCAACACCTCGTAAGTATAAGTAGAAAACCTATTCATAGCTGAACGAACAACGTGACTTCCAATCCGTAAAAAATCAAATTGCGGTATAGTAAGACTAGTCAACTCTTCAGCCGAAGCATTATCTCCAAAGATGATTCCTGTAGCCATTTTTCCAGTCGGCATTTTGACTGTAAATACTTTGTCGAGAATAGATTTTCCTAAAGTGCCATCATCCTCCAGTTCTGCCATTTTTTTTCTTTCATTTACAAACACAATCCCTTTGGTATAGAGGCGACTTTTCTTAAAGTCATCTTTCATAAAAAGATTGATTTGTACATGATGCTCGGCCATAATACCAGTCTGAATAAGGGCGTTGCGCAACTCTTGGATATAGCGTGGATTATGAGCACTATGATAATGCAGTTTTTCTACTACGCGACAAGGATTAGCAACATCACAATCGTATTTACGCTTATCTATCGGCAAAGAATCATCAGAAGGGTCTCTGAAAGGCATGTAGCGGGCACCTCTTCCTATAAGCTGAGCTTCCTGCATAGTTGTTTTTCCAGGTTTGCCTCCGTTAGCATCACGAGTATCATAAAGTCGTACTATATCATAGAGATTCAATACATCCCATCCTTCATTCAGCATATCAACGGCAAAAATCGCTCTGATGCCATTTGAAGCATCTTCTAGAGAATTAAGCAGCCTTTGTTTCTCTGGCGTAATCGTTTTACCATCCACAAGCAACAGACGCTTTTCGGAAAAATCATTCTGCAATTCCAAAATAAGATTTTCATCTGTCACACCATTTGATTGAAAATAATCAAAAGCCGCCAACAGGTCTTCCTTTGCTCTATTTCTAATATTGCTAATATCTGATAGTTTGAGTGTTGCAACACGCTCTTTGAAAGCTTCATAGTTAGCCTTATTCTCCTTGATGGTTTTCGACTTCAGCATTATTACAGGCTTGATGTCTTGTCCCAACTTTACAAAAACCTTGCGTTTGTACTGGCTGAGAATCATAGCCTGAAGAGCACGATCCAATTCGTCCAAGTCTGTTACGAAAGTCTCAACCTCCTTGGAATAACCATCTTCACGAAAACGCTTTAATGTATAATCAAAGATTATTTTATCATCATATTTTTGGGCAATAGCCTGATCTGCTAAATCCATAGTTGCAGTAAACTCCAACAAAATATTCGGTAGTTTTCCATTATCTCTCTGAAAGATATTGTCAATAGTCCGCTCCCAGTTTTGAACGTTTTCGGCCTCTTCCCTGCTACGTTTGTTTGCCGCTTTTGTCTCAGCATTCAGATGATGTGCTTCATCAGCAATCAGCACAACAGGTTCTGCCGTAAAATCTTCATAAGTTACAGCATTCTCTTTTTCCGCAGTCAAATCTGCATGCAAACCTTGAATGGTAGTCAAACAAAGGTTGATGCTATCAGAATCTGTCCCCTGGAAGTTTTTCACTTCTTTTACTTCCACCTTTCTGCCTTCTATAGTAAGAATTGGTGCAAACAGATATTTTGAAGAAGACGAATTCAAGAAATTATCACGCGTCTTTTCTACAATATTATTACTGCTGACAAAGAACAGAAAGTTTCTATATCCACGTTCATAGAGATAAAGCATAGCAAGTGCCATCATCATCGTCTTTCCTGAGCCTGTAGCCATATGGAAGAGCAGATGAGGACTTCGTTGTTTTCCGTAAAAGTTTTTATCGGGATTCATGTAAGTCAGAAAATACTTCATACATTCCTCCTGGTATGGACGCAGACGTTTTGAAGGATTCAATCCCGTTTCAAAATATTCCGGCAATTGCGTTTGGGCAATATTTAGTTGCCCAAACATTTTATCTAAAGTATCTTGTAGTTTTGCCATCTTTATCAGTTTTTATGATAGAACTCACGTGTCAAACGCTTATCCTCATCAGTCACACCATACTCATTACTGTCTATATCAGATAGAGGGACATAAAGCAGATTTTTGTCCAGACATTCTATAAGGAAGCGTTTCTGATCGTCCAAGTTCAAACCTTCAAAGTCTGCCACGTTGGCATCTACTTCTTTTACGTCAACCTTATAGTTCAAATAATCTGTAGCCTTCATGCGATTCCAGATATCCATCAATTGACCGGCTGTTTCTGCATTTTCTATCTCATCAGCAAATTTTCCATTCGCTTTTGAAAGTTCGCAATAGACGAAAGAGCCTCCACCTTGCCAGCCGATGCTCTTGCTGATGCCTGTTTTATCGCCGTTAATGACATTTTGGAGTCTTATTGTACTATCATTTTTTCCATAATCCAATTGTTCTACACCAATATACTGTCTTTTTAATTTGTGAGCAACAGCTGCAGTTGTACCGCAACCCAAATGAAAATCTAAAACGAGATCCCCTTCATTTGTGGTCATTTCTATAATTTGCTTGAGTAACTTTTCAGGCTTTTTCCCATTCTTAAGTTTAACTCCACCTTCCTTTGCAATACCTGCCCAAGAAATATGATTCCAAAAGTCTGTTAATAATTCAGTAACACACCTTTCTCCATCGATCACTTGCATTTTATTAGAATAGAAAGCTAAAACTCCTCCATTATAGAAATAAGAAATTGTTCCATCTTCTTTTTCATAAGCTATAACATGACCAACTTCCTTTGATTGTTTCATTAACGATTTTACAGTCTCTGTTGGTTTATGAGGATCACGTACACTTACAACATTATCAGAATGATTAAAGGCATATTGAGATATCAATTGACTTTTTAATGTCTTCCACATATCTCCATACCTATCCTTGGCTTCTTTTTCTGTTTTGAAACCTAGTGATTGTAACATCGCATCTTTTATTGGAGTAAATTTCCATTTGAGAATATCTTCATTCTTCTCTAACACAAGATTATAATTAACGTTATAACCAACTGGAACATAAGCCTTTTTAAAATTAAAACTATTTTTATGTTTCGTATAAAAAAGAATGTATTCAGTTACATCTATTGGTCCAGGGTTTACAGTCTTAAAGCCTGCAGGTGTTGCAGTCTTAACAGAAATAACTTGTACTTTATTTTCTACTCCAAAAATAGAATCCAGCAAAGCGCCTATATAATAGAGTTCATGATGATCTATATGAACAAAAATAGAACCTTCGTCAGATAAAAGCATACGTGCGACTTCTAATCTGTTTTTCATAAACGTTAGCCATGAAGAATGATTAAAACTATCATTATAACCAAACTCATCACTTCCTGTATTGTACGGCGGATCAATATAAATCAATTTCACTTGCTTCGCATACTTTTTCTTCAAAGAATGTAAGGCCAGCAGATTATTACCTTTGATGATTAAATTATCATTATCAGAAAGATGATCCACCTGATGCTCACCTTCCTTATCATAACGCTTAAAGTTAGAGAAGACCTTTGGTTCTGTCAATCGGTTTACCTCATCTGGAGCCAGAGTCTCATTCCAAAATACTTCGTTTCGCTTTGCATCTTCTTTCGTTTGACCACCTTCAAGCATACAGTCCTTATAAGGCCAAGAAAGAACCACCTCTCTGCTTTCACTCACAAAGCGGCCATTTTCATTTGCCAAACCGATTTTGTTTTTGAACATCGTATAACTGCCGCCCAAAAATTGAGTATCAGATACAAAACGCTGGAACTTGACCTTATCAAAGACCATTACTCCCTCAACATCGGTAAAGAACGCCTTCTTCATTTTTTCATTACCAAGAAGTTCCTTTACAAGAAGAGGTTGAATGCTCAAAGCATCCTCCACAATTCGGTTCTTCAATAATCTACCGTCATCCATACAATAACGGCTATTCTTTCGCAAGAGCTGTTCAAGCTCATGATAGAGATTTAATTTGTCCATTCTATTCAACAGTTAGATTCTGCATCCAACTATCATCAGGCTACACACAAAGAGACACAAAAGAAGGGTGTGAACTATTCTTAAGGTCTTCCGTGGCAAGCCTAGGAAATGTCTGAACCACCGTCAAATATAAGAATGCTCACACCCTATATCAGGCATGAACATTGACTCTACATATTTGACGAGAGGCTCACCTATGCTTACCACAGATGAAGCCAACCATTATTGGTGCGGTCGTATATTCAGAAAGAAAGTTTCCTAGGCTTTTTCCGGAAGACCACAATAATAGTCAATGCTTTGTTTTTTACTAAAATGTCTGGAAGCGGCTCCTGCCGAATCCATCCGCAAAGGTACGAAGAAACCGGCAAAAAACAAAAAGAAATGGGATTTATTTTCATTTTTATAACTCATTAGCAGGTTTAAGAAAAGCCTTTATGCTACTTTTAAACAGCATTTCGCCAACAAAAAACCTCTTTAAAATAGGAAAAACTACGGAAAATACAGCTTTTAATCTTAAATAACGTGAATTTTTCACGAAAACCGAATTTTAATTTTGCACTTCTGCTTTTTTATCGTATATTTGCACCAAAATAAAAAAAGAATAGCTATGATACAGGAATTTCAAATACAAAACTTCTTCAGCATCAGGGAAAGGCAAATACTAAGCTTCCTTCCTACTAATGATGACAAGATGAGAAGCCAATACCTATACGAAGTGGCAGAAGGTGTTGAGCTCCTCAAGATTGGTATCGTGTATGGTAGCAACGCCAGCGGCAAAACCACCCTGCTCGATGCCCTCGCATTCTTCCGTCGCACCATGCTCGACAAGCCGGAAAACAAGAATATGGGAATGGGGTACGTTCCTTTTCTTCTGGATAATCACAGCCGCAAGGAACACTCCTCGATGCAGATGACCTTCTGGCTCAACCGGGAAAAATACGTCCTAAGCCTGGAATTCGACGAAAAGCGAATCTACGAGGAGACGCTGATGGTTTATACAAGCTCACGCCCTACCAAGCTATACAACCGCAGCTATCAGCAGGAAACAGACCACTCGGAAGTTACCTTTGGCAGCAAATCGGGCATCAACAAAGCCACCCAGCGAGCCATCGCCGGCAATACTACCAACAACTGCACGGTTATGGCCGCCTTCGGACAATCGAATGCAGCCACATCACGACTGAATATCGTGGCAGAATTTTTCTATTCGGGAATGCGAGACACGCTGAGCCCGCGCACCTCCCTGACCTTCAATGTGAAAGACGAATTGCGCCATGACAAGGAGGACAAGAAGAAGCACTTCCTGTTACAGATGCTGAAAGCGAGCGACTTCAACATCACCGACCTTTCGCTAGATGAGAGCGAAGAGAGTATCACTCCGGAAATGGAAAAAACCATCAAGAGTGCTCCCATCCCAGAGGAAGCTAAGGTAGAAATGCTTCGCCGTGGCACGCTTAAGCATGATGAAATTCTCTTCCAGCATACGGGCGACGGCGGCGAATATACTTTACACGAGCGTCTAGAATCGGCAGGTACCCACAGGTTTCTGGGCATGTCGGTGGTGCTTTACTATGTGCTCCACCACAACAACTTCATCCCTATCGACGAAGTGGAAACGAGCATCCATTATGAGCTTCTCTCCTACTTCATCAAGTTGTTTCTTGCCAACAGCGAGGGTTCTAGCCAGCTGCTCATGACCACCCACGACATCAATCTGCTGAACGAAGACTACATCCGCCGGGATGTGGTATGGTTTACAGACAAGAGCCGTGAAGGCGCCACCCAGCTGAAGCGTCTCAGTTCGCTGGGCCTGCACAAGACGATGAATCCATATAATGCCTACAAGCAAGGCAAGCTGGTGGATTTACCATTCCTTGGAAGTATTTATCTAGATAAGGAGGATTAGAATATGGCAGTAAAGAAAAGTATAGCTATCATAGGTGAGGGCGAGACGGAGTGGTTCTACTTTGACTCGCTCCGCATCGCCTGCCGCTACCCCTTTAAGGTAGCACCCGATTTTCCACAACATTCCGATATTCCTCACATGGCAAAATTGGCAGAATCGTATGTAAAATGCGAAACAGACTATGTAATCTGCCTTGTTGATATGGATCGCCTGTTGCAGAATCCAAAAGAAATGGAAACTTACTCCAAGATACGCAAGAAGAGCAGCCGTAAGATTATGTGGGTGGAGACCAATCCATGCACGGAATTCTGGTTTCTGCTACATTTCCTGCCTCAACTATCCGTGAAGCATTACGACAGCTACGAGCAGCTCATTCCTGAGCTTCAGCGCTACATGCCTGGCTACGAAAAGACCGTAAGATATTTCCGCAAGAACAAGCTCTACAATTATCTCACGGAAAACGGCGACCTTCAGCGGGCTCTAAGTTACGCCAAGGAACTCTCCCGGCTAAGCGAAGCTACGCCAGAAGATAAGATTGCCTATACCCAGATGCATCAGGTATTCGAGTTGTTAGCATCGATGAATCATGATGAAACCTGCAAGGAAAGCGTCATACCGAATGAACAAATCCCAATCGGAGACAACCAGCAGGAGATTGTCAATTTTATCGTCAATAGCGGAAAAACAGATTTGAAATCCATTTCTAAAGCCACAGGTCTCAAAGTTTCAAGAACACGAGATTATCTCGAAATGCTCGTTGCCAAAGGACTGATAGAAGTGGAGGGAGAGTATAACAAAAAAATATTTAAAATAAAAGGAATTCCTAATATATGACAACAGACCAAAAAGAAAAATGTCGCAAGGCATATTACCATTCTGATATCGAGCCTACACTAGACCGACTCAATCAGATAAAGGAAATAGTCTCTAATTTTGAGAAGGATGGAGCAAATCGCCTTACCTGTGCCCTGGGAATGAAGCATAAGGATCTAGACGAAATAGAACAACTCTCTGCATTTATAGCCCAGGCTCGTGACAAGATGGAAAAAGAACTGGAACGACTGAAAAAGTTTGAACCCTCTTTCAATAATCAATTTGCCACAGACCACAACAACTACTACAATTCAGTAAGCGAAGTTCTAAGACATATCAGAAGCCACTTGTCCCCTCTGAAAATCATCCTTAAGAAATTCTGCCCGAGAAAGCATCCTTCGGCTAAAGAATGCGAAATGTATAATATTTCGCCCAAATCGGTAATCGATGCTTCATTACTTGGAGACGAAGTTTACCAGCCTGATTTGTTTGAACTGGAAAGCTTTCCGCCAGCAGTACAGGGGCTGTATAACGAGATGATTAAATTCTTCAAGGCAGAAAAGGAATGTATGGATATCTGTACAGAAATTCTACAAGAAGAACTGGCTATACGCAAGGATCCTATCAAGAGTAAATGCATATTGGATAAATACAGACAAAAAGCATACAAACGTATGGAAAATGCGATTATGCTCATCTCTGAAGATGTGATAGAGTATCTCAAAGCAACAACTCCCGCTTACCAGGCGTACCAGCACTATGCTTCGGAGGAAGGATTTGCGCAAGGAGAATTCCATAAGCAGAACTGCGCTTCTATGGATCATCTCTGCCTCATCGAAGCTGTGACAGAAACTGAGGATATTACCATCAAAGAGAAGGTGCTTTGGGGCAACAATCCAAAAACCATTAAGAAAATAAGGTACGTAATAAGCCACTTCGACGAACTGCTGCCAACAGATTTCAAGCATAAGCTGATGGGAATGTATGAATATATTTTCAGCCAATGGGCTTTGCCTGATAATGTGAAGCAGGCAGTAGAATACTTCATCGAGCACTACAACGGAATCTACAAACCCGTAAAATATGCCGCAGTAAGCAAGCATAGTATGGAATACGACAAGAGTTCTGATATCGTAAAAAGTTTCTCATCCGGCATCAATGTGCTATTTGCAAATAGCAATAATGCAGAACTGATGGATTTTAGTGCTTAAAAAAGTAGATTTTATTGGGAGTCGAATGGCTCAAAACATACAAAAAGTGTATTAGCTCGCATAGCTGATACACTTTTTTTTGTGATTTATTGCCGTGACAATCTACTTTTTATGAAAACTAGATTAACTTTTTCTAAAAAGTAGATTATCAGTAGCCTATCAATCTACGTTCTTGCTTTTAATAATCTACTTTGCTACCAGTCAATCTACTTTTTAACTTATCTTAATATTAAGAATCCTAAAAATATAAACTTTTTTCATTTATCTACTATCTACTTTTTTTCTTGTCTATCTCTCAAAAAATACCGACCTTTGCAGCACCAAACCACATCAGGCATGGGCAAGCGAAGACCGAAGCCTGTTTCGATTTTGACTGATGCAGAATGGAGGCCCCCTCTCATCGAAACGGAGGGCATAGCCGGAAAGACTATAATTATGTCTAATCATAATTTCTACCCCAACACAGAGTTGGGAATCAACCTCAAGTTGCTTACCCGCAAGCCTGGACGCATGGGCATGGGCGAGTATCTGGACGGAGCCATCACGCACGACGGCGAAGACCACTTCACATTCGTGCAGAACGACTCCGAGAAGAAGAAGGATAAGGTGGTGCAGAGAAATCCGCACGTGTATGAAGGTACATACATCAACGTGAACCGCAAAAACGACGGTACACTCTATCCAACCTTCAACCGACCTCAGTTCACGGAGAAGTTCACCTTCCAGAACTTCTGCCTGCTGGCAGCCAAGGAGCTGTGTGCAATAAGCGGACTGGGATAGAAAAAATCTCAAATCTCAGTCTCAGTTAGGAAAAAAGTCACAATCCAACCCTTTATCCGCTTTTAAAGCGTTTATAACTTATTGATAATTAATTAGTTATATATATAATATAAAGGGATGGATGCCACATTTAAAACAACTGAGAGACTGAGACTGAGATTTTTGACCAGCCAACGACAAGTAATATTTTAATTTAATTCTCTAGAAAGCAATGAGTTACAACATTTTCAGCAGCACCGCTCCGGCGATGCCCAAACCCAGCAAAGGCACGGAATTCGTGAAATTAGCCATCTCGCAGGCATCAAAAGACATGCGAGAAGTGCTCATTCCGATGGCAATTCCGGCTTTGGCAGCCCATCTCACGGACGTAAGATTCATGTATTCCGACAACAAATTCTATGAAATGTGCGGTCAGATGGGACATTTGATAGGCCCTTCGGGTATCGGAAAGGCACAATTAGGTCATCTTGTAGAGGCCATCATGCGCACTTTTCGCAAACATGATGAGACTGAGTTCAAGAAACTGGTGGATTGGCAGCGACAGATGAAGACCAAGGGTGCCAACAAGGAAAAACCCGAGCGCCCTGACGTGAGTTTCTGGTTTCCGCCTGCCGACGTAACCAACCCAGCCTTCATACAGAATGCCATGGCATGCGAGAAACTGGGCGAGAGAACCCAATACATCAACCTGCCCGAGGTGGAGATGGCGGATAGAATCTGCGGTGGCCATAAGCAGGTGAGCCAGATGGTGAGAAACATCTACGACTGCCAGAGAGCAGGTGCCTTGCGCGCCACGGCTGATGGCGTAACGGGTAATCCCGTGCTCCGTGTGAATCTTACCTTCACTTCTACCCCAGAAGCAGCCCGCCTGTTCTACAAGAAAGACATCACCAATGGTTTCTTCGGGCGCATCCCCTTTGCCTACAAGGCTCGTGGCGAGCGTAGCGGCAGGATTCCACGACAGGGTTCGTATGACGAGGAATTCCTGAAGAATCTAGACAGCTATCTGCTGCGCCTGGACAACTGCAAGGGTACCTTTGTGGTGAAACAGCTCAACAAAGTGGCCGACCAGCTGGCAGAAGAAATGGCAAGGCTTGCCGATCTTGCCGATGATGATACTCTTTGGGAGCTTTCCCACCGCAGCATCTTCTCGGCATGGAAGAAGGGGGCTGTGCTCTGGATTCTGAACGACCAGACGTGGACGCGCTCCATCGGCGAATTCGTAGTATGGTTCTGCTATTACGACCTGTGGTCGAAGGTGAAGGTGTTTGGCGACATGTTCAAAGGATATGATTCTCATGAAGAAGAGGTGCAGAGAAGTGGTCCTAAGAACATGCTCGACAGCCTTGAGCATTCTTTCAACGAGCAGCAGCTGGAAGCGCTCCGCCTGAGCCTTGGAAAGAGCAAGGAGGGCACCAAGCACCAAATCGACGTATGGAAGAACCGCAAGTTCATCACCTATTGCAACCAGACGGGGCTTTACACGAAGACGCAGGAGTATCTTACGGGCACGCCGGCAGCAAAGGTTAAGGGTAAGGAAAAATGAGATTTAATTGGAGAAATATAAATTTTTGAAAATGAAATTTTATGGAGAAATATGAGATTCAGAAGCTGCGCGACCTGCCTATTGAGGGGGTCGCCGAGCTGCTGGGGATGGTGGTGAAGCGGCACAAGGCACTCTGTCCCTTTCACGCCGACCACCATGCCAGCCTTTCGTTCAACACGAGGAGGAACAGCTGCCGCTGCTATGTGTGCATGAAGGATTCCGTGGGCACCATCGACCTGGTGATGAAATACCTGGGGAAGGATTTCCTCTCGGCTTGCCGATGGCTTGCCGAGGTGAATGGGGTTTATCTGGAAGATGGAAGGAAGGATTCACTCTCGAAGGATTCACTCTCGAAGGAGGCTTCCTCCTTCGACGCATCTCCGGATGCCTCCCTATCCTCCTCCTTCGATGCCAGGAAGTATGCGAGATTCTTCGAGCATCCCTGGCTGAACGAGGCGGCCAGAAGGTTCCTTTTCGATGAAAGAAGGATTGACGAGAGAGTGGCGAGATGGTGCAGATTGACTTCGTGGACGGATAAAAAGGGAGTGAACTGGCTGCAGATTCCCTACTTCGACATGGAGGGGAGGCTGATTGGGATTCAGAACAGAAATTTGGATTACAAGAAGACTAAAAAGAAGCTCGTGGATTCGAAAGAGGCTGTGGATTCGAAAGAGGCTGAGAATTCGAAAGATGCTGAGGATTCGAAAGATGCTGAGGATTCGAAAGATGCTGAGGATTCGAAAGACTCGAAGAATTCGATGAATTCAGAGAATCCGCAGGATGCTCCTCGCTTCCGCTTTCCTTATGGTGCCCGATGCAGCATCTATAACCTTCCCGTGGTGAAGATGCTGAAGCCGGGCGAGCAGCTCTTCATTACCGAGGGATGCAGCGACTGCTGGGCGATGCTCTCTGCCGGACACAAGGCGATAGCCATTCCTTCTGCCACGCTGCTGAAACCCAACGACAAGAAATGGCTGGCGGAAATCGGCTCGCAGTTCAAGATAGAATGGCACATGTTTCCCGACAAGGATGCGCCAGGCGAAAGCCTCTTCCTGCAGCTCAAGGAGATTCTGCCCCAGCTGGTACACCACCAGTTGCCACCAGGATGCAAGGACTTCAGCGAGTATTATCTGAAAGAGAAAATATAGAGTTTACCAATTTTTAAAGCAGAATAAATATGGAAGATTTTATCATTCGTACGTACACCAAGAAGGAACTTGCCCTGATGTACTTTCCCGAGAGCATGCCACGCACAGCCGTCAACCATCTGATGGTTTGGATTCGCCGCTGCAACCCACTATGGGAGGAACTCCTGAAGATGGGATACTGCAAGACGAGCAAATCGTTTTCGCCTAAACAGGTGAAGGCCATCGTTGAGTATCTGGGGGAACCATAAAAATGGAACCATAAAACGGAACCATAAAAAATGGAACCATAAAAATGTGCCGCCATCGCACGGCATCAGCCACCATCGCACAACTGATGGTGGCCGTTTTTGTATCTTTGCATCGTGATTCAGAAAGCGCAGGAAAATCACTTTCCTAGTTGGAGAAAAATATTTCTCCAGTTGGAAAAATGAAAAATGGCTTCTGGGAGATATTCCAGGATGCATCAAGTTATCAAAGCAAATTATCAACCTCGACTCCAAGCCCTGATACGAGTCCTTCTCTTTCTTCTTTCTAAAAAAGAATGAGGGGAAGTTAATAGGGGGCAAGAGAAGCGTATGAACCCAAATATGAAGGCATTCATCAAGTATCTCATCGTGGCCGTATGCTCTGCCATCGTCACCTTCCTCACCAACTCGTGTACGGCGGGACTCGTGATTGGCAAGAACCAGCGGCAGCAGCAGGAGAACAATATCTCTACGCGGGCCGACTCTTCGCACTTCGTGCCTACTATCACCATTAGATAGTTTAGAGTTAAAAGTTTATCGTTTATAGCTTACAAAGTATTAACAATTTAAAATTCTAGGTATTATGGCAATTAATCTGAAGGCAAAGGAAACCCTCATCCAGGTGGGTGAGTTGAAAGGTAAGTATCGTTTCGTGCTCGGCACCGAACTTTACAGTAAGCTCTCTGAGAGCAAGGTGATTAAGGAGGCGGCTCTCCGTAGTGGTGTGAGCCGTGGAGTGATGCAGGCGTGCTGGGACGCAGCTGGCGAGGTGATCAAGGCGTGGGCCACCGAAGGCCACTCCGTAGCTATTCCTGGTTTGGGAACCATGAGATTCGGCGTGAGAGCCAAGAGCGTGGAAACCGTGACGGAGGTGGCTAGCGGGCTCATTACCGCCCGACGCGTGATCTTCACTCCTAACGTGGATATCAAGGACGAACTGCAGCGCACCGCTATCCAAATCACTTGCTACGACAAAGACGGAAATGTAATCAAGAAGGTTACTTCCGGAGACAAGGGCGATGTGGAGGAGCCTGACAATTCTCCAAGCGGCGGTGATTCTCCAAGCGGCGGTGACAATCCAAGCGGCGGAAATACCCAGGGCGGCGGAACCGGAAACCCGGGAAGCGGCAATACCGACCAGGGCAAGACTGACACCGGCGGAAGCGACGGCGATTCTGCAGACGTAACCATCTAGCATAAAAATTAGAGATGCCACATGGCAAGCATTCATCATGCACCATGTAGCATCTCTTTTTTTATTCTGTCCCTAATATTCAAACAGCAGCGGCAGTACAAACGTCATGACCACGCCGATGATAATCTGCAACGGCAATCCCACTTTCACGTAATCCATAAACGTGTAGCCTCCGGCCTTCATCACCAGCGCATTAGGAGGGGTGGAGAACGGCGAGGCGAAGCACATGCTGGCTCCCAGGGTCACCGCAAAGAGGAAGGAGTATGGACTCACGCCCACCTGCTGAGCTGCCACAAGGGCTATCGGAGCCATCAATACGGCGGTGGCGGTGTTGCTGATAAACATCGTCATCAGCGAGGTGGTGAAGTAGATGCCGGCAAGCAGAGCCGTAGGACCCATCGCCCCCAAACTATCCACCAGCCCCTGAGAAACCAAGGCCGAAGCTCCCGTCTTCTCCAGTGCCGTAGACATCGGCATCATGGCGGCTATCAGCACGATGCTCTCCCAGTTGATGGTCTTGTACGCCGCCTCCACGTTGCGGAAACAGCCGGCGAACACGGTGAGCAGTCCGGCTATGATTACTGCCGTTACCGGAGCCACGGGGATGAAATCGAACACCATCATGGCTATCATCAGGAGCATGATGGCTGCTGCCACGGGTGCCTTGTAATCCAGCAGCACCTTGTCGGCAGTCTTCTCGGGCTGATCCAGCACCACCCAGTTGGTGGTGTCGGCGGTGAGATGCGCCAGATTGGTCCATTCGCCCTGCACCAGCAACATGTCGCCCACGTGCAGTTTGGCGGCTATCAGATTATCCGTGATGTATTCGCTGCCGCCTCTGCCTCCCTCAGAAGAAGAAGAGGATGATGAGCCTCGCTTCACACCCAGCACGTTGATGCCAAATCGCTTGCGCAGGTTGGCCTCGCCTATGCGCAATCCGACAAAGTTGGAGGTTGGCATCACTACTATCTCCGTCAATCCCAGGTCGTAGAAATCAATCTTCACGTCCTTCATCTTCCGGAGTCCGTAGTCCTGGGCAAAGCGCTGCATCTTCTGCTCGTCACCTATTATATATAAGGTGTCGTGCACCTGGATGGTGCTGCTGCTCTTCGCCATGTTCTGGTTCACGTCCTTCACCAGCCCGAGTCGCGATTTCTTTTCGTTTCTTATCTCGATGATGCTCACGCCGTATTTCTTCTGGATGCTGAGTTCCTTCAGGGTCTTTCCCACGATGTCCATCCGGTTGCCGTTCTCATCCCGGGCGGCAGAGGTGCGGCTGCTGGGCACGATGTAGCGATGCAGATTGTCGAGCAGCCGGTATTCATCCACCAGGTCGTCGAGCGACTTGGCGTTTTTCTTCTTTCTGCTTCCCTGGCTTTTGCTGAGGAAGATTTTGCTCAGGGGCATGAGCACGATGATGCCGATGGCGATGACGATGATGCCCACGGGGAAGAAGCTGAAGAAGGCGAGCGGCTGATAGCCGGCTTCGGTGAGCACCTCGTCGATGACCAGGTTGGGCGGCGTACCGATGAGTGTGAGCATTCCGCCCAGGCTTCCGGCGAAAGCGAGGGGCATGAGGAATCGCGACGACTGCATGCCCGATCCGGCTGCGATGCTCATGATGATGGGCATCATGAGGGCCACGGTTCCGGTATTGCTGACGAAGGCTCCGATGAAGGATGTAACGAGCATCACGAGGAGGAAGGTGATGGTTTCGTTGCCTCGCGAGAGTGCCATGAGTTTATTGCCCGTGAGCTTGGCGAGGCCCGTCTGCATGATGGCTCCTCCCACCACGAAGAGTCCTATCATCATGATGACGATGGGCGAGGAGAAGCCAGCCAGGGCTTCGGCGGGAGTAAGGATTCCGAGAACCAGCAGGGCTGCCAGGGCTGTGAGTGCCACGATGTCGGCCCTCACCCTGCCCCATATAAACATGGCAACCGTGATAACTAATATGATAAGGGTTATTGTCATGCTATATTTTTTTAAGATTTATATATTACTATTTTTTATTTTTCCGAGCTTCTGGCTTTTCCCCTGAAGCTGTTGCCAGCCAGGGCAGATTCGCAGTTCTGGCAGAGTTTTTCGGATGCCGTATGATGCTTGAAGCCATCTATCAGCGCCTGTGCCCGGGGCGAAGCGAGAATTTCTTCGAGAGATTGATGCAGAAGATTGCCCAGCACCACATCGCCATCGTGGTCGAGGCAGCAGGGCACGAGGCTTCCATCGGATAGGACGCCTATCTGCTTGATCAGGGCCTTGCAGAAAAGCTGCTTCTTTTCTTTTTTAGGAGATTCCTCACCTGATTCATCCTCCGATTCTTTCTCCGATTCATTCTTCAATTCATCCTTCAGATTCTTCTCCGATTCCTCCCCAGCCATAGGCCATTCGAATTTCCGGTCGAATTCCAGATAGAGATGGTCAGCGAGGCGGAATCCGTCGGGGCGTTCCTTCCAGGGTTTCGGCACGTATTGCTCTATGAGCCTCATCACCTCCTCGTTTTCCAGGTCTCTTCCGCCCTGGTTCCAGAGTCGGAGCACCATGCAGGTGCCCTTTTCGGCTGCCTGCATGGAGAAATTCATCACCTCCTGCATGTAACTTGCCAGTTCGCCCCGGGCATTACTTTCGTGCGAATGCAGCGAGAGCTGGATTTTATGGGGCAGAGCATCGAGCAGCGGCAGGCATCGATGGAGCAGGGTTCCATTGGATGTGAGCACCGTCTTGAACCCCTTTTCGTTAGCCATCCTCACGAACTGCGGAAGCAGCGGATGGAGCAGCGGCTCGCCCATCAGATGGAAATAGAGGAAGCACACCTTGCCCCTCACCTTATCCGTGATGAGATTGAATTCCTCTGCACTCAACTGCCTCTTCCTGCGATGATGCTTCGGGCAGAAATCGCAATTCAGATTGCAGGTATTGGTTATTTCGATGTAACAGCGGTCTATCATATTTTCTATTTTATTTTTTTCTATATTCTTATTAATTTCATTTAATTCTATCTTATTATTAACTCTAATCTTCTTACCTGCAAAGATACGGCAAAAAATAGAAAAACGAGAAAATATTCAAGAAAAAAAACATCTTCCTACATTTTGTCACAAAATCAATCCCCTTTTCCTTCAAATTATTGCCATTTTTACCATTCCAATGCTAATAATCTCGAATCCAATGCTAATATTTCTAAATTTCATGAAGAATTTCATCAAAAACTACACTTTATCCATCAGTTTTCATTATCTTTGCAATCAGAAAAGCGACATTCGGCTATCGGGGAAGGCACTCTTCCACCTTATCCGATGGAACAATTCAATCAATCAATCAATTCAAAAAAAGTTTAGAAGACTTAAATAACTGTTTAATAACTGTTAGTAATGGAACAAAACAATGTAAAGCCAGCTGAAGGTAAGCTGGGTATCATGGTCGTAGGTTGTGGAGCCGTAGCTACCACATTCATGACAGGTGTTTTCATGGCTCGCAAGGGACTTGCAAAGCCAGTAGGTTCAATGACTCAATACGATAAGATTCGCGTGGGCAAGGGTGCAGACAAGAAGTATCTGCACTACAAGGACATCGTGCCTATCGCCGACCTCAACGATATTGTCTTCGGCACTTGGGATGTTTATCCTCAGAATGCTTACCAGGCTGCCATGTATGCCGAGGTTTTGAAGGAGAAGGACATCAACCCTGTGCGCGAGGAACTGGAGAAGGTGGTGCCTATGAAGGCTGCCTTCGACAAGAACTACGCCAAGCGCCTGGATGGCGACAACGTGAAGGACTGCAAGACCCGCTGGGAGATGGTAGAGGCGCTGCGCCAGGACATCCGCGACTTCAAGGAGAAGAACGGCTGCTCTCGCATCGTGGTAGCATGGGCTGCATCTACAGAAATCTACGTACCGGTGGATATGGAGATTCACGGCACATTGGCAGCTCTCGAGGCTGCGATGAAGGCTGACGACCGCCAGCACATCGCCCCATCTATGTGCTACGCCTACGCTGCCCTTACCGAGGGTGCGCCTTTCATCATGGGTGCGCCTAACACCACAGTTGACATTCCTGCCATGTGGGAACTCGCAGAGAAGACCAAGATGCCTATCGCAGGCAAGGACTTCAAGACGGGTCAGACTCTGGTGAAGAGCGGTTTCGCTCCTATCATCGGCACCCGCTGCCTGGGCTTGAACGGATGGTTCTCAACCAACATTCTGGGCAACCGCGACGGTCTCGTTCTCGATGAGCCAGCCAACTTCCACACCAAGGAGGTGAGCAAGCTCTCTACCTTGGAGACTATCCTGAAGCCAGAGGACCAGCCAGACCTCTATGGCCACGGCAACGATGAGGACACCCAGTATTACCACAAGGTTCGCATCAACTACTATCCACCTCGCAACGACAACAAGGAAGGTTGGGACAACATCGACATCTTCGGATGGATGGGTTATCCTATGCAGATCAAGATTAACTTCCTCTGCCGCGACTCAATCCTTGCTGCTCCATTGCTGCTCGACCTCACTCTGCTGAGCGACCTTGCAGCCCGTGCTGGCCGTTACGGCACCCAGCGCTTCCTGAGCTTCTTCCTCAAGGCGCCAATGCACGACTACACCAAGGGCGAGGAGGCTGTGAACAACCTCTACCAGCAGTACACGATGTTGAAGAACGCCATCCGCGAGATGGGCGGTTACGAGGCTGATGAGGAAATTGACTAATTTTTTTATTAGTAATACTCCCCCTTTTTCCCGATAGAGACAGATTTCTGTTCTTTATCGGGATTTTTTTTGCCCTTTCTTTTTTTAAAAGGAAATAAAAAAGAATGGAAAAATCTTGCATAATAAAGATTATTATACTAACTTTGCAAACAAAACAATAAATATTAGATTTTTAAATGATGACAAAGAAAGGTAAACATACGGTATTATTCATTTGCCTGGGCAACATCTGCCGTTCGCCTGCAGGCGAGGGCATCATGAAGAGCCTGGTGGAGAAGGCTGGACTGCAGGATGAGTTTGAAATTGATTCTGCGGGAATAGGAAACTGGCACGTGGGACAGCTGCCTGATAGCCGCATGAGAAAATGCGGAGCTGAGCATGGCTACAACTTCAACAGTCACGCCCGCCAATTTCAGAAATCAGACTTCAAGAAATTTGAAACCATCGTGGTGATGGACAATGAAAACTATCGTGCCATCACCTCTATGGCTTCCAGCCAGGCGGATAAGGATAAGGTGGTTCGCATGGCCGATTTCCTGACGACTCATCGTGAATACACCACCGTTCCCGACCCGTACTACGGCGACTACAGCGACTTTGAACTCGTCATCACGCTGCTGGAAGATGCCTGCCAGGAGTTGCTGAATAGCATTATGAATCAATAGGAAATACAGAATGAGGGTGTGTCATAAACCACATCCCATACGCCCTGAAAGGGCAGAAGCTCCTAGCCCAGGGCAGCGCCCTGGGTTTTAGAATAAATACAACAAAGTCGCCCTGAAAGGGCAAAAGCCTTCTATTTCAAAGCTTTTGCCCTTTCAGGGCGACTTTGTTTTTTGTCAACATTACCCAGGGCGCTGCCCTGGGCTAAGAGCTTCTGCCCTTTCAGGGCGTTCTCGGCTGCCATTATTTAGACTTGTGACACATCCTCATTCTTTTATCAGTAAGCATTAAAAGCGGAAGCTTACATCCACACCACATTGGAATGGATTGCCACGCTGGGCAAAGTATTCACGCTTGCCCGTAGCCGCATTATCCACGGCAAAGGTGTTGTAATTGGTGTCCGTAAGGTTCTTGCCCCACAGATTCAACTGCACCTTGCCCAAATCGAAGGCCAAGTGCGCACCCAACACGGCATAAATATCCTGACCATAACTGTTGGCATTATCCCAATAAATCTTGCCCTGCATGTTGACGTTGGCACCCAGAACCATGCTACGCAAGAGACAGGAATCAAACTGCAGGCGATAATCTGCCATCGCCGAGAGAGTGTGCTCCGGAACATAAGGCACCTTCTTATCCTTGTAGCTCACGGCCTTATCTCCTTCTCTATCCGTGTATTCATCAAACTCAGCTCGGGTGTAACCATAATTCAGCATCCAGTCGAGATTGCCGTTGGCAAGCTGTCCGCGCAGGGCAGCCTCGATGCCGCAACTGTGGCTCTTTCCGGCATTCACCATCATTCTTCCGAAGCCGTAGTTGCCAGCCATCACGGAGAGCTGCTGGTTCTTCACCTTCATGTAGAAGGCACCCAGGTCGAAATGGAGCGCATGGTCGAAGAGATTGAGATGGGCACCCACCTCGTAGTTCCAGGAAACTTCGGGCTTGTACGAAATCGTCTGGTTCACCTTTTCGTAATCTTCCGGCGTATGAGGCACGTCGTAATCGCCACGCATCGCCTGCTGGCGGTGGGCATTCAGTTCGGTTTGCAGAATGTCGCTGAACATCTGGATATTGTATCCTCCGGCACGATAGCCCTTGCTCACGGTGGCGTAGAGATTACTCTGCCGGTCGTCAAGCTGGTAGGTGATTCCTATCTTCGGCAAAATCTGGTTGTAATCATCTTTCGCCTTTCCATCCAGGGCACTCTTCAGGGTAAAGGTGGCCTTCTGCCCCATCATGTTTGCCGTCATTGCCATGAAGGCAGCCGACTGATAATGGATGCTGGTGTGCATCAGGTCGTAGCGGATGCCGAGCGTAGCCACCAGTCGGGAGGTGAGGTTGAAATTGCTCTCGTGATAGAAGCCCAGGTTGGTTTGCGGCGTATGGTAAACGCCCGGAGCGCCCATGCTCACCGCCATACTGATGCCGCCCGCCTTCTCTATCGCAGCCGCAGCCGCCGCATTGGCCGCAGCCTCGGGCATTCCCTTATCCATCATCGTCTTCACCATCAAAGCATGGATGGCGGAATACATCTGCTGCTGAATGGGGTTACCTATCTGCGTGGTCATCGCCTCATCGAAGAACACGGGACCATTGGTCTTCAGCCATTGACGGGAGAAGAAGCCGCCCACGGCCCAATTCCAGAATCCGCCCACGGCACGATTGCTCTTGAAGGAGATTTCCTGGGTGAAGGAGTTCTGAAGCTGCTCCTGCAGGATTCGCATGTAGGGTGCAGAGAGATAATCCTGATCCATGAGCATGCGGTCTTTCAGATACTGGTAGCTGGAGACGGAAGAGAAGTCGAAGCCCCTGCCCGAATAGCCCAGTTTGAAACCCGAAATGAGATTGTTTCTTCTATAGGTGCCGGGGAAGGTAGAGGCAGGCAAAGCGGCCTTTCCGGTTTTCAGGTTCAGCTTGCCATAAGGAAATCCATTCTGGTCTACGTATTGGTAATTGGCAAGCACATCCATCTTCCAGCCCGAATTGAAGCGAGCCTTGAGCTGCAGTTTGCCGCCAGCCTCATCATATTGGTCGGAACGTTCGCCCGTAAAGGTATTTCTGAAAAATCCCTTTCCTCCCTCGTAGAAGCCCGCCAGGGAAAGGGCGAGATGATTATTGAACTTATGATAATGGGCTGCCTCTACATTGCGATAATACTTGCTTCCGTAGCTGAGCCTTACCTCAGAGCCTTGATAATCAAAGGGATTGTGGGAATACATTTTTACCAATCCGCCCTCCGTATTCTGGCCGTAGAGGGTTCCCTGAGGACCGCGGAGCACATCCACCCTACTCAACTGGTAGTTGTGGAGATTGAAAGCCGACTTGCTCATCACGGGGATTCCATCGAGATAGAGTCCGATGGCAGGACTGTTGACACGGCTTCCGATGCCTCTTACATAAACTGAAGAAGAGAGTCGGCTGCCGTAATTCGGCATCACGAAATTAGGAACAAAAAGTGAAAGGTCTCTCAAATCAGAGGCTCCCATTTTCTTCATCAGCGAGCTGCTCATAGAAGTGCTGCTGAGTGCCTGCTGGCGGAGTCGCATCACCTCCTTGGGTTGTGAAACGACCACCACTTCGTCAATATCAAATACCTTGCTGCTATCCGACAGGGAAGTATTTTCGGCATGGGCAGCAGTTGGGGCTGCATCAGCCTTAGCAGCCGCAATTGCAGCATCGCCCGCATGAGCTACAGTTGCTGCATCTGCCGATACGGGCAAGACGATGCCGCAACCCGCCATCGCCATCATTACGATTCGATTCATTTTATCTTGTTTTTTATTATTTTTCCGTTATCATTCTGAAATCGGGTGCAAAGGTAAGAAGAAAATGAAAAATGGGGAATCCCCATTAATTAGGAAATCCCCATTTTTCGAAATTCAAGAAGAAAAAGCTTCTCCTTAATCTCATTTAACTACAGTAATCTCACCTTATATTACACCGTAATCTCTCCCGAACCATAGCAGCGATGATGGTTCTCATCATACACTACGCAAAACTGACCGGGAGCCACGCCGTGAATCGCCTCCTCAGAATGAATCATCCATCTGCCATCTTCGAGCTTTTCGATAGTAGCAGGATGATACTCCGGCGTATGGCGAATCTTGAACGTTACCTTCTGCATCGATACCTCGCGGGTGAGGAAATGGAAATCCTGAAGGGGGAAATCCTGCTTGTACGCCGACTGAGGGTCGTAACCATGACTCACATACAGAATGTTGTTCTCCACATCCTTCTTAATCACGAACCAAGGACCGCCGCCGAAGCCCAGACCCTTGCGCTGGCCGATGGTGTGGAACCACAAACCCTTGTGGCCACCGATGCGCTTGCCCGTCTCCATCTCAATCACATCGCCCGGGTTCTCGCCCAGGTATCGGCGGATGTAATCGTTATAGTTAATCTGCCCCAGGAAGCAAATTCCTTGACTATCCTTGCGCTTGGCATTAATCAAATGCTCCTCTTCGGCTATCTCACGAATTTCATTTTTGATGTGATGACCGATAGGGAAAATCGCTTTTCGTAATTGCCAACTCTCTATCTGAGCCAGAAAATCGGTCTGGTCCTTCACGGGGTCAGGACTCGTTACGAGCCATTTATCGCCGTTCTCATCCGTCTCGGTCTGCGCATAATGACCTGTGGCGATGAGGTCGTAGTTGTGCCCCATCTTCTCATCGAAGGCACCAAACTTGATGAGCCTGTTGCACATCACATCGGGGTTTGGAGTGAATCCCGCCTTCACCTTATCCATGGTGTAGCGAGTCACCTCGTTCCAGTATTCCCGGTGACAGTCAATCACTTGCAGCTTGCAGCCATACTTGCGTGCCACGGCTGTAGCCATCTCCAGGTCTTCCTCAGAAGAACAGTCCCATTCCTCCTTCTCTTCCGGTCCAATCTTGATGTAGAAGCAGTCAGGATGCAAGCCCAGACGGGCAAATTCCCACACCACCACCGAACTATCTACGCCGCCCGAAAGCAGCACGGCAATTCTCTTGTCCTTCACCTCGGCAAGAAACTGCTCGTCTCTGGTCTCCAATTCCTTTTCTCTTGGAGTATCTGTTATCATCTTATCCATTTATTATTCGATATTTACTATTCTATTTTCAATTCAATTTTCCAATAACTAAATCTGAAGGCAAAGTTACAATAAATTCCGCAAAATAGTGCCTACTTTCTCATAAAAATCTATTATTTCCCCGAAAACTTTTCCTTTCCCCAGCAAAATCCCCATTCATCCGCTTTATTTTCTATCGAAAATGCTTATAGCAGAAATCGACTCATTCCAACACCAATCCTTTTTTGCTTTCGATTTTATCCATACCTTTGCAATCGAAAATCAGAGATATGCGAGTATAGTAAAATACTACAACAAGCATAGAAGATGGCGAAAGTAGTTATGGTAGAAACCAATAACATATAAAAGAAGAAATAAAAATAAGAAATCAATAACATATAAAAGAAGAATATGGATATCTTAAAAAATCTGTTTTATGGCTTCCCTGACCTATGGGGAGGCGGAGTAGCCCACTCCGTGCTGATCTTGGCGTTGGTCATCACCCTGGGCTTGAGTTTAGGAAAGTTGAGAGTAAAGGGAGTTTCCCTGGGATTGGCTTGGATTCTCTTCATCGGCCTCATCTTCGGTCACTTCTCTCTCAATCTCGATGAGCATCTGCTCCACTTCCTCAAGGAGTTCGGATTGATTCTCTTCGTCTATTCCATCGGTCTGGAAGTAGGACCAGGTTTCTTCGCTTCGTTCAAGAACGGCGGCAAAAGTCTCAACCTGCTCAGCATCATCGTGGTGGCATTGAGCATCGTTACCACCCTCGCCATCTTCTCGTTCTCGGGAACATCCATCACTTCTATGGCTGGTATTCTCTCGGGTGCCGTTACCAACACCCCTGGACTCGGTGCTGCCCAGCAGGCATTCAGCGACCTGCGCCACATCGACGCCCCTTCTATCGCAGCCGGCTACGCCATCGCCTATCCTATGGGTGTGCTCGGCGTTATCCTCTCCTTTATTATATTAAGGTACGCGTTACGTATTAATAAGAGCGAGGAGGAAGCTGCTGCCAAGCGCGGTATGGGACACCTGGAGGCGATGACCCTGAACACCTTCTCCGTACAGGTGACCAACCAGATGGTATTCGGCGACACCATCAAGCAGATGAGAGAAATCTTGAAGCGCGACTTCATGGTTTCCAAGATTATCCGCAAAGATAGCGATAAGCACGATGAGGTGGTGAACGGTCAGACCCGGATTAATGAGGGCGATATTCTGCAGATTGTTGCCAACCCTACCGTAGTGGAGCCTGTCATCGCCCTGCTCGGCAAGAAGGTGCAGGTGAGCGAGGAGAAGTTTGGCGAGGATTTGATTACCCGCCGCATCCGCATCACCAAGCCAGGCATCAACGGCAAGAGCATCAGCCAGTTGCAGATTCGTTCAAGCCTCGGCGCCAACATCACCCGTGTCAACCGCAACGGTGTGGATCTGATTGCCACTCCACAGCTGAAGCTGCAGCTGGGCGACCGTGTTACCGTGGTGGGTACCGAGCTTGCCATCGCCCATACCGAGAAGGTTTTGGGTAACCAGATGAAGCGTCTCAACTACCCTAACCTGATTCCTATCTTCCTGGGCATCATGCTGGGTTGCATCGTGGCAAATATCCCATTCTTCATCCCTGGCATCAACGAGAACCTGCGCCTCGGCTTGACAGGCGGTCCATTGGTAGTTGCCATCCTGATAGGATATTTCGGTCCGAAGTACAACCTCGTGACCTACAATACCATCTCAGCCAACCTGATGCTCCGTGAAATCGGTATCTGCATCTTCCTGGCTTGCGTGGGACTGGGCACCGGCGAACAGTTTATCCAGACCGTGGCTTCAGAAAGCGGAATGACCTGGATTCTCTACGGCGTTGCCATCACCATGATTCCAATCATCATAGGCGGCATCATCGGAAGATACGTGTTCCACATCAACTATTATACATTGCTCGGAGTATTGGCAGGCGCCAACACCAACCCATCTGCCCTGGCTTACGTGCGTGAGCAGACTTCGGCAGATGCACCATCTGTGGGCTATGCGAATGTTTATCCATTTGCCATGTTCCTCAGAATCGTAACTATTCAGATTATCATTTTCGTATTCGGATAAATTAAATATATGGAAGAAAAAAACATGAAGACCTGCGACTGCGCAGAGAAAGGTATTGACAACTGCAACTGCAAGGAAATAGCAGAAACAGAACTGAGAAGAAAACTCGACTTGTTGTTACGCACCGGCAGCATCCTTATGGAGAGTGCTGCCGACACATCGCGCATCATGCGAACGATGAAGCGTGCAGCAGCTTTCCTCGGACTCGACGAGCGCTACATGCACCTCTACATCAACTGGAATGTGCTGATGGTGAACTATAGCGACGAGGTGCACTCCTTCTCCAAATTCCAGCGTTGCGAGAAGCACGGCATCAACCTTACCTCCATTTCGATGGTAAGTAAGCTCACCTGGACAGCCATCAAGGAAAACTATTCGCTCGAACAGTATGAGCAGGCCCTGAACGACATCAAGGCTACCCCACGCAGCTTCACCCCATGGCAGGTGGCTATAGGCGGCGGATTTGCCTGCGGCGGATTCTGCATCCAGTTTGGTTGCGACTGGCCAGCGTTCTTCTTCTGCTCCCTGGCAGCCATCCTGGGCTTCCGCCTGAGAATGTTCCTGCCTACCAAGGGCTGCAACAACTATGTGGCCATCGGAATTTCGGCATTCGTGGCAACGCTGATTGCCTGGTTGACCTCGTTCCTTTCGCTCAACCCATCCATCGCAGCTGCCCTTCCGGGCTTCATGCATTCGGATACCCCTTGGCACCCATTGATGGCGTGCGCCCTCTTCATCGTGCCGGGAGTTCCACTGATCAACTTCGTGAGCGACA
>ENA-UEQM01000352-UEQM01000352.1-human-gut-metagenome-genome-assembly--contig:-NODE-352-length-31290-cov-50.649889_pt1 | contig 31290 bp, 32 predicted proteins | sample MGYA00242948_ERZ507948 | MGnify/ENA primary metagenome ERZ507948 (study PRJEB26167, sample SAMN06115440) | human gut metagenome | host: Homo sapiens | place: China:Hubei | collected 2015-07-28... | reverse complement strand
AAATTCCTCCAAAAGGAGAGAGTTTCTCAGATTTTATTGCTACCTTTGCCATGTCTGTCGGGTTTGATACATATTTTTATTTGCAACACTAAGATAGGTGAAAAATCTGACATGGCAAAATCCTGAGCAACTTTTTGTTGCTCAGGTACTTAAAAAGTTATATTTGTAATAGTGTTGCGGAATTAAGGAGTAAATGTTTATTTGGATACCAACATTTTGTTGGATTATATAGAGAATGTTTCTCAATCTCTTAATGATTCGATTGAGTATCTGGCAAATAATCCTTTCGTTTGTTTGCGTTCTTCTCACTATGTTCTCTTTGAATTGGTAGAGAACAGAAAGGCAAGATTGTTTTTTGAAAGAACAAAGAATGAAGGGGACACTTATAAAAAAGGGTCACTCAAACGTTCTTGGAATAATAATGGTCATGATTATACAGAATATAAAGCCGAAATAACACAACAGGTTTTAAAAGATGTATCTCATTTAAAGGATGATTTGAATATTGACTTTAATGAGCATGTTCTTCATGAAGGGTTATTGCTTCCAACCAATGAAGTTTGTCTTAATACTAAAGTCTCCAAAGAGGATAGTTTGGTTACCGTTTCTTGTATGAATCCTAAACTAAATGTACCAATAGATTATTGTTTGATTTTGACTCACGATCGTCAGTTCTGTAAATCTTTTACAGATGCAAAAAACGATATCTATGATGTTTTTGCAAGAAGAAATATAAAAATGCCAAAGTTGATTAATGTAGTACAATTTCCAATAAATGGAGATGGTGGCTACGTTGACTTGTATAGTGTTTCGTCAAAAGATATTCTCATACAATATTGGAATGATTTGATACTTGCTTCTTTGAAAGAAATGCTGAATGACATATATATAGGTGGTACTTATAAGTTTGGTTCCAAAGGTATTCCTGCTCGATGTATCTATATTGATGCATCAGAAGCAAGGGGCAAGCAATTGCGTAGTTCTGATGGATTGATTTGTATATCAAAAGATTTGAAACACTGGATAATTATAAACAATTCAAAAGAATTGCCAATTGAATATTGGAATATGGGTACAAAGATTTCATTACCGATATTAATAGAAGAAAAGCCAAAATATTCATTCTACAAAAAAGATATAAAGGATGAAGATTTGGTTTGGATGCGTGAAAAAGGTAATCTAGTTTTTTATTATGATCTATGATGATGTATCGAAATAATCAAGATTACATAACAGCCTTTGTCGAAGGCTATATCTGTGCCATTATAGGTGAGCGGATGACAACTGCAAAGGTGTCAGAGGCAGAACTTGTTAATGCAAAGCATTCTGCTGAGATGTATGTAGAGTTTCAAATCGAGCATTCTGATTTCTCTGAAGAGGAGAAGGAAGCGATGAAGAAAGACTATAAGCTTTGGGCAGAATCTGCATCGCAAGGAATGAAGAAACGATTACGTGATAGCGGCAGATTGCTATAATGCACCAGCCGATAAACAATCGCAAATCTCGTGCAAACGAACGCAAAGAAAGTTTACTTTCAATTTGTTGAGTGCAGCCGAGATTCATAGAATAATTATATTGCGTTAAACTCTCATCGGCAGCCCTTTAGGGCACAGGCTCCGCTGACGATACCAAAACTCTGTCGGCGCTATAGCAGAGCCAGCTACATCCTTCCCCTTAATGGTTAAGGGAAAGGCTTGGTTTAGGATTAAGGACCCTCCCGCTGGGGAGGGACAGGTGGGGCAAAGTCAGACTCACCTAAAGGATCATTTAAAAGACTTCTTTCATTTACCTTTTTAAGCCTTCGTGTAGATTTGCCCTATTCGTGTTCTATTAACAACAATTATTTAGTGTTCTTCTCATCGACCACAGGTCTTTCTCCGTGTTCTCTGTGGTATCCGTGTGCGACATTCTCAAGCTACGGTTTATCTTGGTTTATCGCCTCACGATATTCCCATGGTGCCAACCACAGTTGCTACAGTTTAATCAGACTGTCGAGAGTTCGCACTATCGTAAAGGCTGATAAAACTGTAGCAATACGAAGTACAGAATATCGTTAGGGGTTTATCTTGGTTTTTGTTAATCATCGCAAGCATTCCATTAAACACTACACATTAAACATTACACATTAAACACTACATTAGGCTCCTCCTCCGTGCCCTCGGTGCAATCCGTGTGCGCCATACTCAAGCAGCACAGTCCACAGGGCTATTCGTGTAGATTTGCAATATTAGTGTTCGTTTAAACGAAATTTTTAAATTATGAATATAATCAAAACAGAAATAGATGGCGTGCTCATCATTGAACCACGCCTCTTTCGTGATGCTCGTGGCTACTTCTTCGAGAGTTTCAGCGAGCGAGAGTTTGAAGAGAAGGTCTCTCCTATCCTGGGACACAGTGTTCACTTCTGCCAAGACAACGAGTCTATGAGCAGCTATGGCGTGATGCGAGGCTTGCATTTCCAGCGCCCACCCTATACCCAAAGCAAGCTGGTACGCTGCGTAAAAGGCAGAGTCCTCGATGTAGCCGTGGATATTCGTAAAGGCTCCCCTACTTATGGTAAGCATGTTGCAGTAGAGCTGACAGAAGACAATCATCGCCAGTTTTTCATTCCGAAGGGCTTTGCCCATGGTTTCGCAGTCCTTTCAGAAACAGCAGTCTTTCAGTACAAGTGTGATAACTTCTATCACCCAGAAGCTGATGGAGGTATCTCTATCCTGGATGATACCCTCGGCATCGATTGGAAAATCCCAACCGATGCATGCAAATCTCTCAGAGAAAGATACAAAGCATGATGTTTTAAAGGACTTCGACAGTCCGTTTGATATTAATGTAGATTTGTATGAGTGATAATCTCAAAAACGAGTATTCTGCTTTTGCTAAGTTCTATTACGAACAGTTGACATGTCGTTTTGTTTATGATAGTTTTTTAGGTTAAAATGTGTTCATATTTTTTTTGTATAGAAAAAAGTATTAACTTTGCAGTTTAAAATAAAATTTTAGCTAACGTAGAATAGAAGCACGCAAAGGAAGTAACTAAATGTGAATTAATGGGAAAAAGTTTCTCTTTATAAATTACATTCCTTTTTCGTTGTGTGTAAAAAACATAATTATGAAAATTGATTCAAAGCCATTCCAACTAGAAAGTGAGCTGTTAAACATAGATGAAATGTTGGCAAACGATTCTGTTGACATGGATTTTCAGCCTATAGTATCCAGCGAACGTAATGACAGCGTAATTGTGTCTAATAAAGCAGCTGTTGTCTGTGTCAAAGTTAGATTCAATTATTCTAGTTTGTCGTCTAAAGTCGTAAGAGCTTATCGTATTATAGATAAGGTAATGTATGATATATTTATAGATAATGATAGCTGTGTCGATGTATTACATGTTGGGCATTATTATATTGGTGTTTTTTACGCTCCTCAGACAATAAACATAGATAATGTTTTGGATACAATGGGAAGATTGAATGCTGCTTTATCTATATTGGATATTAAATTTAAGAAGAATCTAGATATGTCTTTTGGTGGCGTGATGGCAGCTGATTTCGGAGAAATTATGTATTCGAAGGGTTTGGCTCCTTATGAAAGTTGGCAAGGTGCACCTGTCAATAATGTAATTGCACTCTGCGAAGAAGTATATTCTAAAGATAATAAAGAATATGAGGGAGTTACATTAATATCAGATTCAATAAAAATTAATCTTAAAGAGGAATATGCCAAGTTCTTTAATACAGAGTTGTCCTCAACGGATCATACTATAAAAAGTTACAAGGCTTATGTGGTAAATACAGCCATGTATAATTGGGTAAAAAAATATAAACTAGAGCAAGATGAAACAGAAAATGGAAACAAAGCAGAGGATTGAGTTTAATCTAGATATAGAAAATCGCCCTCTAAAAGAAGATATATCCAAAAGCTCAATAGAGCTGTCTGCTTTCAGAGAGCAATATAAAAATGCTCTTTCTGCAATAGACCAATATCTAGCGATAGCACGTAAGGATGCCCACGATAGAGATTTGGATAGCCAAAACAATATATTTCTATTTGTGGGTGATAGAGGATCTGGTAAAACTTCTTGTATGCTTTTTATAGGCGAGTTGTTGTTGAAAGAAAAATCAAGAAGAGAAGAGTTTAAGGATGATTATCCAGATATTAGTAGTCTTGATTTCTATACAATAGATTTGATAGATCCTTCTTATTTTGATAGTCATCATAACATTATCTCATTGTTTTTGGCTAAACTTTATGCTAAATATAAGTCGAAAGTTAAAAATGATGAGAAAATTAATGAAAATCTCAAAATTTCTTTTCTGAATGCTCTAACAACTGCTCAAAATCATGCAAAAATGTTGTTGGAAAAATCCGATTCATTAGACATGAACGTCATTGAGCAATTAGAAAATTTATCAGCTGCTGTAGATTTGAAGGAGGATTTGAAAAAGTTGGTTGACGCTTATTTTGATTGTTTTGGATTGAAAGACTCAATTCTATTGTTAAGAATAGATGATATAGATTTGAATGCTAAAGAGGGAAATATCATGGCTGAGCATATACGTAAGTATTTCATCCAGTCTAATATTCTCGTTCTTATGGCATTGAAACTAGATCAGTTGGAAATCATAAAGAAAAACGAGTATGCAGACTTGTTCAAATTGCATAATGATGAAGAGCTTATCGGCAATATGGTTGAAAGATATTTAGCCAAGTTGTTTCCTCAAAATCAGCGTATCTATCTGCCTGATATAGATGATATATTGGAAAAAACTTTAACCATAAAGACTAAGGATAAAATGATGGAATGTCCATCTGTTCGTCAGATGGTACCTCAATTGATTTTCCAAAAGACACGCTATTTGTTTTACAATTCTCCATCCCATGTTAGTTTTATCGTGCCTCGTAATTTAAGAGATTTAAGGCAGTTGATAAAGATGCTATGGAATATGCCAGATTATCAAGAGAAGATAGATGATAATCTTGTCATTAAAAAGGCTGGATCTTATAATCAAGTAATATTCAAGGAGTATTTGAAAAATACATGGATTAAGAATAATCTAATCCTTACAGACCAAAAGTTTGCTCATCATCTTTTATCTATGACAGAAAATATTCTCTTGAATGATTATATTGTCAAATCTTTAAGTGGAGTTATATGGCCAAAAGAAGTGGCTTTTGACAACGATTTATTTAAAGACATTTTTGCAGAGAAGAATTTAACCTATAACATTTCTACTGGTGATGTGTTGACTTTAATTTCAGATTTGCGTCAGAAAAATCTTGATTTAGAAAAGCAAAAGCTATTGTTCTTTATTACTGCTGTTTATTCTATTCGTTTGTATGAAGCATACAATGTGGTAACGGAAGTTTTGAAACTACCTTCTAAACAAAAAGATGAGTCGGAGGATGGAAAAGATACAGATAAAGAAATCTTTAGCGTTGCTCAATATCAATCATTAAACGATTATGAGAAATATTTACTAGGCTATGTTTTCAATGTCTCAATTAATCATTTCTTTAGTAAGCCCTATCTAGAACATAGTAATAAAATTCAAGGTGCTAAATTGCAGGAGCTAATGCAAGGGTGTTTGTGTAATATTGAAGAGGCTAAGACTAGCAATAAGCTACGTTTGATAGAGTTCTTTATGTTAGCTACTTCACATGCAGTAGCGTTGGATAATAATTTCAGGTCAAATACTGTTATGGCTTTTGATGCGCCTATAATCATCGGTAAAGACAATATGCTATGTTATGATTTAGGAGCTTTCTTCTTTAATCTAACACGCATTGAGAAATGCTATATACGTTTCAAGGGATTGGCTAAAAGTGGTGAAAAAGACATTGTAGATTTTATTTTAGAATCAGATTCGGGAACCTTATTTTCTGATTTCATGAATATTGCTAAGAGAAAGCAATGTAGTATACCATGCCCAAATCCCTGTAATGAACAACGTGATGGAGAAGGTTGTTCGCATTATGATGCAAATTGGTTGTCCTGTTGTGCTTTTAGAAATACAGAGATATTGCTCGATTTTATAGAAAGCATTTCTCAAGCTAACTTGGATTATTCAAATTCTGATAGATTGACACTGGCAGCTTTCTTCAAGAAGTGCTCGGAATATAAAATCGATACTTATGAGAAAGAAACTGGCTCTAATGGACATCATAAAATTTCTTTTGTGTTTTTGGAGCAAATTAGCGAACTGCTAAAAGACAACAGTATTGATTCGGACTTTTGTGCCATATTTGGACGAGAGTCTACATCTTCATCGGATTCTGCGGAAAGTAGTTCGCTAGATACGAAGCATTCATAATGCAAATATATAGCAATGGAGACTCTTAATCAAGTTTTAAAGGTCTTGTTTGAAGAAACGAGGAGTGAGGATGTCATAGATACCTATATTGATAAAAGTGTCAAATATATAGGTATTGAGCGTTTTGTTGATGAAAGAATCTTTTGTCAGCAAATGGTTCGGGTTAATATGGCACATACATTGGATCAAGCAGAAGTCCTTTATCATGTTCTTTCTGATAAATGGTCTAAGGAGGATACATGTGTGCATGAGTTGTTGTATTGCAAGGAATCCAATGTCTTTAATGTACTATTGCATTTTAGCCACAACAAAGTGTATCTCAAGCATCATCTGCCTATATGCAAATATCAAGAGCTGTTTTCTTGGCATGAGGTAACTCGTGATTTTGGAGAAGATCTTTTGCTTACATCATATTTGGCAGCTTATGATTTGAAAAACCAACAATATACAAATCACTTTGATTGGGCTCCTTATATTGGACATGATTCTACAGAGCTAAATCAAATGTTTAGGCATGAGATGCTGGATTTACACGCCCATCTAAATGGCTCTTCTTTGAATTTTGAAATCAACTGGATGAACTTGATGAATCATATATGTGGGCATGAAGTTAATTTTGCAAAGTTAGATTCTTTAAAACTCTCATTGGATTCAAATTATCGTTTTAATCATAATTCAAAGCCTCTTTATATGAAGGTAATGATGGCTGCCGCAATAAGGGTATATCTTTATGTGGATATTATTAACGATAATAAGACTGAGAAAATTAGTCTGTTGCCTAATATCTTTGACATTTTATCTAGTGGTAGTTTAATTCAGGCATTGATGTATGAGCAAGAAATTCAAAATGCCATAGATATTGTGAGCCAACAATATGGGCGTAGATATGAGGATAAATTATGTTCGGTAAAGTATATTCCAGATTATGCTATTACTGGTAAAGATGATAATATCTTTTCGGTTTTGGGAGGTGAAAGAAAATTCATGTATCGAATCTTTCGTAAGATTTATTCTGGTGAGTATTATCTTGACAGAAAGACAACTTTGTTTTATATTTATCTCTTGATAAAAGAGGAACTGAGAAAAGAATTGGTACAAATCAATACCGTAAATGGTTTTGCGAATTTTTCTTTATATCAAGATCGAAAAGATCAATTTCTTTATAATGGGCAATCTCTTTATGAGCGATTGTTGTCTCAAATGGCTGTTGGTTCCTTTATGTCTGATTCTACAAAGAAAAGATACATGGAGGTGCGAATTGCTCCAAAGAAAACCATGGTACAAGATTATCTAGCCATCAAGAAAAAGGATTCTTTCATAACAGATAAGGTGTTTGATCGAAATCATGCTATCGATGCAGCAAATTTCTATTACATCTTTCATTTCATCAAGAAAAATGAAAAATGTGATGTCTGCGATAATGGAGGAGCAACACAGTTTGAGTTGCAGCCAAGACATGTTCATTTGCGTCAAGAGGTAGCCACACAAGCCAAGGCTATTTATGCACTTAGAAATCATAGTCCTTTTGTACGGAAACGATTGGTTGGCATCGATGCTGCAAATTCAGAGATATTCTGTCGTCCTGAGGTGTTTGCGCAAGCATTTAGATACTTGGGTTTGAATTCTGCAAAGCAAGTCAATGATGATACATCTAATAATGATTTGGGCTTGACATACCATGTTGGTGAGGATTTCTATGATATTGTGGATGGGATAAGGGCTGTAGATGAAGTCATAAAGTTCATGCACTTCCGTAAAGGGGCAAGACTTGGACATGCTTTGGTGTTGGGTACAGATGCTAATTCTTATTATCAGAAGCGAAATTTTAGGATTAATGCTACCAAGCAAGTTCTCCTAGATAATGTGGCTTGGTTATATGTACAAGGTGCAAGATTGGGTGCCTCTAATAAGGTTTTGTCATACTTGAAAGAATTATATCATTTGTATTTTATGCAGGTCTTTTTCAATGCAATACACGAGGATGTAGATATTTTTACTTATTACCAGTCATGGTTGTTGAGAGGTGATGATCCTGCTATTTATCATTTGGATGCCCATAATGGTAAAATCGCACTAGAAAGAGATGCTAGCTCAAAATCATGGTATAGAAATTGATGATGCTCATGGTAATTCCGATGCTCTATATTTATTTTACCTTTATCATTATCATAAGCAGGTACGAAAGGTTGGTAGTGAGGGCGAAGTGCTGAGGATAAAACCTCAGTATCGTGATGATTTTATATCATTGATTACTCAAGTTCAAGAACAGTTCTTATGCAAATTGGAGCATTTGCATGTATCAATCGAATGCAATCCTTCTTCCAATTTCAAGATAGGAGAAATGGAACGTTATGATCAACATCCAATTGTTAAGTTTTATAATCGTGGTTTAAATACTCTATACCCTCATCATGATATTTGTGTATCTATTAATACCGATGATGCAGGTGTCTTTGCCACTTCTTTGGAGCGGGAATATTCTTTGATGGCTTTAGCAATGGAGAAAGAGGAGACAAATGATAACTCTCCTCGTTCAGTGATGGAATGGTTGAATTCTATAAGAAGAATGACAAAAGAACAATGTTTTTGTCAACATGATGACTAAAAGGAAGGTGTAACAGATGGAAAATAGTGTTCAAAGCATTATAGATAAATTGTCCGAGGGATTGAACTTCTTTGATTTCTCTTACTTTATTTCAGGTTTTGCTACTTATTGTTCAATCGTATACTTCGTACAGGAAGGATTCTATAAAACGATAGAGCTTCCTCTTTGGGAACTGATAGTTTTTTCATTGGTCTTAATATACATAAGTGGCTTATTGTCATTTTCTATAGGTAAGAGGTTACGGACGTTCTGTGTATTTGATAGTGAGGGAGAACCAAGAAAATACTTTAAGAAAAGAGGAGTGAAATCTTTTAAAAAACTCTTTGAGTCTGCATTAAGGGAATTTCAGATTACAGAAATACTACCTACTGGTAGAAAAGCTTATAGCATGATGTGGTTAGTGATTAAACAAAAAGATATACATGGAAAGTTTTATCCATATTTATTTCGTCAATGGGTGATGCAGGCTGTATATGAAGGCCTGATTTTCACCTCCTTGTTGACATTTGTCTTTTCTGTAATTTTGTGCTGGTTTGATGACTCTAATATTTGCTTGCATGCAATGCTTGCGTTCTTTTGTGTGATTTCAATGAAAGTTTGTGCAAGAGAGGCAAGGAAAAGTGTAGAAAATCAGATATTAGAAGTCGTTATTGCATACAAAAAACTAGGAGAATAGAATAATGAAGAATATCATAGCTATCATATGGGATTTTGATAAAACTCTTATCAATGGGTATATGCAGGATCCGATTTTTCAAGACTATAATGTCAATGCGCATGAGTTTTGGACTGAGGTAAATGCTTTGCCTAAGAAATATATGAAGGAGCAGCATGTAAAGGTGAATCCTGATACCATTTATCTCAATCAGTTTATCAGATATGCCCAGTCTGGAAAGTTTGAAGGATTGAACAATGCCAAGCTAAAGAGTTATGGCGAACGTCAGAATTTTTATGCTGGAATTCCTGCGATATTCAAACATACGAAGGAGATGTTGAAAAATGACCCTGTATGTGAGGAGTATAATATTAAGGTTGAGCATTATATCGTAAGTACTGGTTTTGCGGAAGTGATTCGAGGTACAGAGCTGATGGAGTATGTTGAGAATATCTGGGGATGTGAATTAATCGAAGATGATGAGCATAAGATTATCAATGAAATTGGTTTTACCATGGATAACTCCACTAAGACAAAAGCAATCTTTGAGATTAACAAAGGTGTAAACAAAGAGAAGGATATTACTGTAAATTCTAAGCTTCCAGATGAGTTGCGCCGTGTTGATTTCCACAATATGATATATATAGCAGATGGTCCTAGCGATATTCCTGCATTCTCTGTAGTTAAAGGAAGGGGTGGAGCAACATTTGCCATTTATCCTAAAGGAGATGAAAGGGCTTTTGCCCAAGTAGAGAAACTTCGTGAAGATGACCGAATTGACATGTTTGCTGAGGCTGACTATAGTGAAGGAACTACAGCCTATATGTGGATATGCAATAAGGTCAGAGAGTTTGCGGAGAACATCAAGAAGCAAGAACAGAGTAAAAGAAGTGGAAATTATTCCATTCCGACACATTTAGTATAAAAAGTTAGTTTATAAGTGAGCATGAATATAATGAACTCTTCCGAGCCATAGGCAAGGAAGCATTCGCCAATATGATAAAGGCTAACATACGAAGTCGTGTCCCTAAGCCTTATGCGAGTATGTATGTCATGCAATTTGAAGATTTCAAAAGTCTTGCAGATTATTTGGAGTATGTAGCCAAGCAAATGAGGAGAAAATAATATGGAAATCTTAATAAACGTATTTTCTGCACTCTTAGCAGCATTTCTTGGAGGTTATTTCGGAGCATGGTTCCAACATAGCTTCCAAAACCGAAAGGTGAATAAGGTGCGCAAGATAGCAATCAAGGCATTGGATGTGTTCAGTCGTTATGCCAAGCAAGGACAAACTTTCGACAAAGCAACATCGGAATTCAATAATTCCCTTGATGTTGTGGAGAAGAGAGCCGTTCTTGTAGCTTTGTGCAAGTTAGGCATTCCAGTTGTTAAGCCTATAAATGACTTATTTCAAATTGAAGAAGTGAAGTTTGAGCATAAGTTAATCGATAAGGATACTTTAGAGTTGATGAAGGGGCAAGTTAACAAGGGGAACTGCGATGATATATTCTTTTCTGATGTTGATGCCTATTTCTCATCTAATACAAGATTATTAGCTGTACGAGCAGTGGCAAAGAAATATGTGGATATAGTTTTTTCCACGTGTGAGTGCGATAAGGAAAAGCAAGTTGTTAATTATTCTGTAAATATGTCATTGTTGTTTACGCCAGGAGAGCTAAACATCATTAATGTTTTCAGAAAACGTTCCTGTTGGCTAGATTATTTTGATGAGAACGGAAAGGCTATTCCTGAAAAGATGGAGGAACTCAAGACTGAGATAGATTTAGGTCTTTGGGATACTTATTTATTTTGGGATTGGGAAGCTTATCAGAACTTGCAAAATCAAAATTATTTGGCGGGTGTTATAGCTAATGCGATGAATGCAAATATACAAAATTCTATCAAATTAGATAATCAAAAACAACCATGAGAGTCAGTAATAATGCGCCAGCCGACAAACACTCGCAATTCTATTGCGTTGAACTCTCATCGGCAGCCCTTTGTGGGCACAGGCTCCGCTGACGATACCAAAACTCTGGCGGAGGCTATAGCGCAGCCAGCTACATCCTCTCGTCCCTGAGGGAAGAGAGGCTTGGTGAGAAAGGTGGAGCCTTCTTTAATGGTAAAGAAGGACGGGATGATTTTAGAAAAAAGAATATAAAAACACAATATCATGATGAATGATTTTAAAGGTATAAAAGTAGCAGTAGCCGGTACCGGCTACGTAGGTCTGAGTATAGCAACGCTATTATCTCAGCACCATCATGTGCAGTAGATGTAATCTCAGAGAAGGAGGAGAAACTCAACAATAAAGATTTCTCCAATCCAGGACGATTACATCGAAAAGTATTTGGCTGAAAAGCCATTGAACCTCGTGGCAACTCTTGACGGCAAATCAGCCTATAAGGATGCTGACTTCGTAGTGATTGCAGCACCAACCAACTACGACCCAGTGAAGAACTACTTCGATACGACCCATGTAGAAGAAGTCATTGACCTGGTTCTGGAGGTAAAACCGGATGCTGTTATGGTCATTAAGAGCACCATCCCTGTAGGTTACACCCACAACCTCTACTTGAAGTATGCCAAGAAGGGCGTAAAGAAGTTCAATCTTCTCTTCTCTCCAGAGTTCCTTCGTGAGAGCAAGGCTCTCTACGATAACCTTTACCCAAGCCGTATCATCGTAGGCTATCCAAAGATTATCGAGCGCCCTGAGTTTGCAGAGGAGAATGAGGCAATCGTAGAGAGCAACCGCACCCGTAAGGACTATATCGCTGATGCCGTACTTCAGAAGGCAGGCTATTACAGCTATGCCGATGCCAACAGCTATGATGCCAGCAAGGAGCACAGCTGTGTGATTGGTGTCTATCGTCTGACCATGAAGTCAAACAGCGATAACTTCCGCCAGTCAGCTATCCAGGGTATCATGAAGCGTATCAAGGCAAAGGGTGCTGAGGTAGTCATCTATGAGCCAACCCTGGAAGAAGGTAGCACCTTCTTCGGCAGTAGAGTAGAGAACAACCTCGAAGCTTTCAAAGCTCAGAGCCATGCCATCATCGCCAATCGCTACGATGCTTGCCTAGATGATGTAAAAGATAAGGTTTATACTCGAGATATATTCCGAAGAGATTAGTACAAAAGAAAAAATGGTGTAAATTAATCCTTGATTATTATGCAATTAAAGACATTGTATATAAAAGGCTTCAGAAATTTCAAGGAAGTTACGGTAAATTTTAACGAGCATAGTTTGATGATTGGAGCCAACGATGTTGGTAAAACCAATTTGATATATGCATTACGGCTACTCCTTGACAGAAGTTTCTCTGATTATGACTATGAGTTGACAGAATCAGACTTCTTCGCTTATGAGGAAACTCGTGAGATTGTAATTCGTGCATATTTTGAGAACATTACGGAAGATTGCATATTGGCTCGACTTCCTGGAAAAATAAGCGATGAAGGAAAAATGGTTCTTCAATATACGGCTGCAATTGATAAAGGTAAAGTTGAATATCAGTTTTATTGTGGAAAAAGTGATTCCGAAGATGATTTGAAAGATATTGATAGTCCATTCTATCGGAAATATTTAAACTTGAAATATATAAGCAGCCGTAGAGAGTTTTGGAGCTATATCAATAAAACTAAGAAGGAACTTCTGCTGCAAGCCAAGGGTAATAGAAGTACAGATATAATTGAGGCAGATGATACTTTGTATAGTGAGATTGAGCAAAAACTTCAAGAGGTAGATTCTAAGATACCACAACTTTCATACGTTAAGAATGCGACAGAACAGTTGAATAAGGAACTGGATAAGTTGTCAATTCATAATAGAGAACAACAAATTGTTTTTGATACTGCTTCTACTGACGTAGATCGAGTTATTCAAAACGTGTCTGTGACTTCTAAATATGGTGACAAGAAACTGAATATTGGCGGTGAAGGCCGTATCAATCAGATATATCTGTCACTGTGGGCATCTCAGAACCAGCTTACTGAAATTTCAAATGAGGTTTCCATTATCTGTATTGAAGAACCTGAGGCGTATTTGCATCCACATCAACAGAGGGAGGTTGCTACATATTTGGGGAGAACTTTACAAGGACAAGTTATTTTGTCCAGTCATTCTCCATATATTGTGAGTGAGTTTAGCCCCAATTCTATTATCAGATTGTATAAGCAAAATACCCATGATACGTCTGTCGCTTCTAATGGATGTTCTAAGGTTATAAGTGAAGGTATAGAAGACTTTGGGTATAGAATGAGTGTAATACCTGCCGAGGCTTTCTTTTCGGATTGTGTAATTTTGGTAGAAGGACCTTCAGAGATGGTTTTCTATAAGACACTTGCAAAGCAAATCGGAATAGAGTTAGATCGTCTTAATATTTCTGTACTTAGTGTTGACGGGGTTAGCTTCCCTACTTACATGAAGATTCTCAATGCAATGCATATCTATTGGATTTCACGTACAGACAATGATATCATGAAAGTTCCACGAAAAGATGAATACCGATATGCAGGAATAGAACGGAGTATATCTTTCTATCTTAAATTTTGCCAGCATGAAGATGCTGATGTTAAGGTAATTGATTCAGAAAGGGGTAATTTACGCTTCGCAGATAAGAACAATATACCAAAAGAGTCAAAGAATGCAGCAACGAAAATTGTAGAATTATTGTTAGAGCAAGATGTGCTATTAGCAAAGCAAGGACTTGAAGAAGATCTCTACAATAGTCCGGTTCAAGAAGAGCTAAAAGAATTTTATGGTAAAGATTTGACTTATGAAGAAGTTATAAATAAAATGAAGGAACACAAAGCCATCAATATGTATGACTTCTTGAAAAAGCATAAGACCTGCTTGAAGAAATTGAAAAATGATGCATTGGCTTTGCCGCTTGTTCTGGCCAAAGAATATATAGAAAGTCAATATGGTTCCTACTGAGATTCAAAAAGATATAATCCGATGTGATGGCAATGTTGTTGTTCTTGCTTCTCCTGGTAGTGGCAAGACGTTTGTCCTTTCAGAGAAAATACGTCGAGTATTGAAAGAAAACATAGCTTTAGATTATCAAGGTGTTATAGCAATATCCTATACCCGAAAAGCATCTGCTAACTTGAAAAAGCGAACTTTGGGTGATGGTATTCAAAACAAGAATTCATTCTTTGGTACTATAGACAATTTCTGTCTGACTCAGATTGTGGAGACTTTTGGGTGTTATATGTGTGGGCATCCTTCGAAAGAAGTTGAGGTGAAAGGCATCAATGAGCTGGGGAAAGAAGAAAAAAGTCGGTTTGAGTGGATAAACAATATACATCCTGAATATACAGATATAGAAGAATCGCAATTTGCAGATTTGGAAGATTTGTACAGAAAAGGATATGTTTTGGTGGAAAGCTTGGAATTGCTAGCACTTCATATCATAAAGAAAAGTTCAGCATGCCAGAAATATCTTCAAGCACGATATAAATATGTGTTCATTGACGAGTTCCAAGATGCAGACACGTATACCAATGAACTATTTCTATTATTGCTTGATTTAGGATTAACAGGAATTGCCGTAGGAGATGTAAATCAATCAATATTTGGTTTTGCCCATAAAGACAGCATATATTTAAAGTCTTTAGTGAAGAACCCTAATTTTACTTCCTTTAATTTGGGTGATAATTTCAGATGTTCTATACCAATCATTAATTATTCTAATAGGCTGTTAGATGAGAACAGTAATATTCTTGATACAGATAAAGAAGGTATGTACTTAGTTCGTGTCAAAGGCTCAGAGTATAGTATAGCTGAGTATATAGACAATGAAATCGAAAGCATCAAGTCAAAGTGGAATGTAACAGATAATAACGAAATTGCTATATTGGTAAAGAATGAGCGGACTCAAAAAATCATTGATGAAAGCCTTGAAAATCCTCATAGATTAGTTAAGACTACCTCTCTGGATATGGATTTGAATCCCAAGTCTCGTCTGTACACTTTGTTGCTTTGTTATTACTTTGACGATTCTGTGTCATTTATGAGTGTTTTGGATGAATATGTAGAGTATGAAGCCCTAACCTTGTATGAAAGAAACAGATTGCATGAAGAAAGCCTTGTCATCAAATCTATAGAAGAGACAGATATAGATCAACTTTCAACTCATTTCAAGGCAATAGCAGATATATTGTTACCAAGGATTCAAGATGGAGCGTCACTTCAGAAACTAAATAAGACTTTGGCTTCTGAGAAAGATTTAGAGTCATATAAGCCAATGTCAAGTAACGAGATTCAAGTAATGACTCTTCACAAGTCAAAAGGCTTGGAATTTGATGTTGTCTTTCATTTGAATATGAGCGATTGGGAATTGCCATATAAACAGATAGAGCATGGTGATTTTAATAATCCTAAATACCCTAATTGGGAACAAGATCTTAATCTTCATTATGTGGGAATTACAAGAGCAAGGAAAGTTTGCTATTTGGTTCGAGGAACCCAAAGGACGAACTCTTATGAATGTCTGAAAATCGCAAAGGATTCGGAATTCCTTAGCATTCATGGACTTGACACTTTACGTAAGGATATATGGTATGGATTTTAGATAGTATATTATGTCAAATCATACATCGGATAATAGCAAGCAAATAGCGAAGAATACGTTGCTTCTATATTTCTGAATGCTGCTTTTGATGTTTAATCATAGTTTATGAGACAATATTTATAGCAAGAATATTGAAATGATAGAGAATATTATGAGCGAAGAACAATATAACGAATTGCTGAAAGCCTACACAAAGGAAGCTTTGGCAAGTATGATAAAGGCTGATATACGCAGTAGGTTCCCTGAACCTTATGCCAGTATGTATTGCCAGCAGTTTGATAATTTCAAGAACGTTGCAGATTTCTTTGAATTTGCAGCAAAGTTAATGAGGAGATAATATATATAACTAGTCTTTTCTTTTTGCTGATTCATGTAAATAAGGCTTAAGATTAGGTATAGAAAACATTGCATTAAGGCGGTCCCATCCCGCACAATCTGGCGAAGACCTTTGATGGTCCGCCAACCTTAGAGCGTAGCGGTTCCGAGCACCGAGCAGGGCGGTTTCCTTCTTCTTCCCTGAGGGGAGAAGACCGAGATGAGAGGTGGAGCCTTCTTTAATGGTAAAGAAGGACGGGATGATTTTAGAAATCTTTATTATTTAAAGAACAAGATTAATGCACGACATACATATTATAATCATGGCCGGCGGCGTAGGTAGCCGATTCTGGCCAATGTCGACCCCCGATTACCCAAAGCTGGTGTGATGGGTGTGGGTCGTTCCCTCATTCAATTGACAGTAGATAGATTGAAGCCAATCTGTCCTGTCGAGAATATGTGTGAAGTAAAAATAACAATATGAATAAGGTTGATGGAACTTTATAAACATAGTTTAAAGTATATAATTCTTAAGGGTTATTGAATTGTATATAGGTTATTGAAATAAATATTTTTACGAAAATGAATATAGGAATTATAATTCAGGCTAGAATGGGTTCAACCCGTTTACCTGGTAAAATTTTGAAGAAGTTTGATGGAGAGAAAACTCTTCTGGAGACTCTTCTTGAAAACCTTCATAAGGTTAGTGGAGTTAAAGTTATTGTTGCTACTTCTGTAAATGCAAACAATGACCAGTTGGAGAGTTTCCTCTTGGAAAAGGGCGAGCTGGTATATCGTGGCTCGGAGAGTGATGTACTTGATAGATTTATTCAAGCAGCTGAAACAAACCATGTCGATGGTATTGTGAGAATCTGTTCTGATAATCCTTTTTTGGATTGGCGTGGCGTTTCGCAATTGGTAGAGAAGGCAAAAACGAGTGACGCTGATTATATCGGTTTCCGCATTAATGATAAACCTTCAATTCTTACCCATTTTGGCTTTTGGGGTGAATTTGTTACCCTTTCTGCACTTAAGCGAGTTGCTTCAACAACTCCTGTTGATTCCCCTGCTCATGAACATGTAACATGGCATATATACAATCATCCTGATGAGTACAAGTGCGAATGGATTATGTGTCCTGAGTTCTTACAGGGTAGAGATGATATAAGACTGACTATAGACACCCCAGAAGATTTAGTAAATGCTCGAAAAGTATTTGCTGATTTAAAGGGTAAAGATTCTAATTTTACTCTTAAAGATGTTGTTTCATATTTAGATGCACATGCTGAAATTAAGCAGTCAATGTTAAATAGCATCTCGCAAAATAAAAAGTAATATTTAATTTATACGATTATGATTAAAAAAGGAGAAACCTATATTATAGGTGAAATTGGTCAGAACCATAATGGCTCTGTTGACATTGCTAAGTTGATTGTTGAGTTGATTGCACGACCTGTTCGCGAGGAAACATTTGGTCTTGATTTAAAGCCAATGAATGCGGTTAAGATGACACGTCGCGATTTAAATGAAGAGTTGACAACTACTCAGATGAACCGTATATATGATACGCCAAATTCTTTTGGACGTACTTATGGTGAGCATCGAGCTTTTTTGGAGTTAGATGATCAAGCTCATTTTGAGGTGTATAAGTATGCGAAAGAAAAGGGACTTGATTTTGTTGAAACCCTTTGTGCAAAGGGCTGTCTTTCAATGTTGAAACTCTTTACTCCTGATTATTTGAAGGTGGCTAGCCGTGATTTGACTAACCTTCCTCTTCTTTCAGCCATGGCTGAGACCAAGATACCTATTATCCTCTCTACGGGTATGGCTGGTAAAAAGGAGCTTGATGATGCTTTGGAGACAATTACACGTTATCACAGCGATATTTCTATATTGCATTGTGTATCTCAATATCCAACTCATCCGGATAATTTGAATTTGCGCACTATAACCTATTTGAAGAAGCATTATGGACAGTATCATATCGGATTCTCTGATCATACCATTGGTATTTCTGCGCCTGCAATCGCTGTAGGTATGGGTGCTGAGATTATCGAAAAGCATATTACCATCGATAGACATATGAAGGGAACTGATCAACCTGGTTCTTTAGGTCCTGATGGGGTAAATCGTATGGTACGTGATATTCGAATGGTTGAACGTTGGTTAGGTAAGGAAGATCTTTACATAGATAAGAGTGTTGCTGGTTCTAAAGTGAAGTTGGAACGTTCTATCGCTTCTTTGTGTGATATTAAGGCTGGCGAGGTTATTACCGAAGACAAAATCCATATGTTAAGTCCTGGAGATGGCTTTAAATGGGCACAGAAGGACATGGTTGTTGGGCATAAGGCTGTGCAGGATATTCCTGCAAATGAAATCATCTATTCTAAATATATAGATTAATGAATAAGAAACTTCCTAAGCTCATCTTGACAGACATTGATGGTGTTTGGACAGATGGTGGAATGTATTACGATGGCACTAACGTAGAGTTGAAGAAATTCAATACCTACGATAGTGCTGGCGTATTGTTTGCTCACCATTTGGGTATTCCTGTAGGAATCATAACAGGAGAAAACACGGAAATTGTTAAGCGTAGAGCAATTAAATTAAATGTTGATTATTGTTATCTCGGGGCAAAAGACAAAGTGTCTATAGCAAGAGATTTATGTTCACAACTGCAAATTCAATTAACCGATGTTGCTTATATTGGAGATGATATTAATGATGTGAAGCTTCTTAAGCTTGTTGGTTGGAGAGGAGTACCTTCTTCTGCACCTGAATATGTCAAGGAGTTAGCTAATATTTCTTTATGTAAAAAAGGAGGAGACGGAGTCTTCCGTGAATTTGTAGAGTCTATTGTGGGTGTTGATATTGTTAAAGAAATGATATCTGATATAATTCTAGCGCAACAGTAGTTAAAACAATATAGAGAAACTTTTAAGCGATAAATAAATGATAACTAATATTTTTAAAGATAATATTTGGCTATATTTGTTGTTCTTATTTATTCCAATATTAAATGTTTATTCTTTTGGAGTAGGAAATATTGCACTTATAGCATTATTGTTAGTTGCTATATATGGACTAATATCAGGTAATGTTTTTAAAAAGCAAAAACTATTTTTGTTTCTAGGCTTTTTGGTCATTTTTCATGAGGCTATCTTTTATGTTATGTATAATGTTCCCAAGACATCTGGAACGTGGTTTAATCGAATAGTTGAAGAACTATTATTTGTTATCTCTATTGCAACATTTGTGAATGTATTTGATTTGGGTAAACTTTACAAATGGTGGAGGTTAGTTGGTGTTCTATTTATGATAGGTTTATTCTATCATAGTATAGAATATTATGTCTTCAATCATAATGTTGATATGATAAAGTTACCTTTTCTGCCTTTATCAGATAATAAAGTTTTTGAAAAGATATTAACAGTAGACTATACTAGGCCTCGTTCGTTCTTCACGGAACCTTCTCATTATGCATCCTTTATGCTGCCTTTGTTGTTTCTTAATCTTTTATATAAAGATTATAAATATGGAGCAATAAATATGGTTTTTTTATTACTGTCTACCTCATCATTAGGTATAGTAACTGGTGCGTTTTTTCTTATAGTAATGAGTTTTAAACATACGAGTTTTAAGATAAAATTGTTATTAATAATATTTTTGATAATTGGATATTTTTGCTTCTTGAATATGGATATATTTCAATATGCAAGGGATAAAATTGCAACTTCTAATGGTGGCGATGAGAGTAGTAGCCTACGTTTGTTTTTTACTGCATCGGTATGGGCAGAGTTGCCGATAGATTTGAAAATCTTAGGAATTCCTAATTTCTCGATTGGAGATTTTCTACTACAAAACTCTAAATATATACCAAACCAATTAGTATGGGTTTTACAGGATGAGTCAAGTATCAATTATGCATCCTCGTTTTGGTTCGTTGCAGTAAAGTTTGGGTTTGTTGTATGGATTGTATATTTATTTTTTTATATTCGTAATATACAAAAATCATGGTCTAGTCCAATTTTATATTATGCATTAATGATATTTGTTGCGACTTTTATTCAATCCTGTTTCTTAAACTCGATATTTATGAGTCAAATTGTCCTTATGTTAGTTTTACTTAATAATAAAAAATATATAGATGAAAAGTATAATTGTAACAACGTCATTCGCAAATAATTATGGTGCCTTACTTCAAAATTTTTCATTAAAGAAGTATTTGGAAGATAAATTTGGTATGACAGTTCAAACTTTAGATTATTGGCCTGACAATGCCGAGGCTGTTTGGAAAATGTATTATTCGGGAAGAAATCTTCGAACAATTGTTAGAAATGTTCTTGTGTTTTTCGATTATTCTTATCGAAAAAAAATGAAAAAAAGACAAGACATGATGTTTTCTTTCCGAAAGAAGTATTTAAATTTAACCGATAGTTGCTATCATTCTGAATCAGAAATTTTAGCAGAAAGTAATAAGTATGAGAATACTTTGTTCTTTTGTGGCAGCGATCAGATTTGGAATACAACAGCTTATTGGAAAGACCCTGTTTATTTTCTTAATTTTGTTAAGCAGATAAAGTCTTGCAAGTCTATAGCTTATGCACCTTCTATAACAGATAAGTGGAAATCTGAGCACAAGGAAGAAATTAAAAGGTATTTGATGCAACTTGATTGTATTAGTGTAAGAGAGAATTCTGATGTAGAACAGGTCAAGTCTCTTTTACCATCTAGAGATGTCATTCAGGTTATAGATCCAGTTTTTCTTCAAACGGCAGAGGAATGGGATGCTATAAGCAATAAAGGTATTAAAATTGAGGGTAAATATATATTGTGTTATTTTCTGGGTACAAGTCCATCTATAGTTAGATTAGTTAAAAAAGTCAAGGAATTAACAGGATTAAAGGTTGTATATTTGAATATCAATTATTCCAATCCTATAAATGCAGATATCGTTATTCGTGAAGCATCGCCTATTGATTTCGTCTCATTAATAAAAAATGCAGAAGTGGTGATAAATAATTCTTTCCATTGTTCTGCATTTTCTGTGATTTTTAAAAGAAATTATTTAGTAGTGCCCAAAAATCATGCAAATTCTCGTATGATTTCGTTGCAAGAGATGGCTCAAATATCTAATCGTCTGGTATTTGACGACAAGATAGATTCTTTAAGTGTTAACGACATCAATGTTGATTTCTCCAAAACTGATATGGCAATATCGAATATTTTATCTGATTCTGTCAATTATCTAAAAGATGCTGTCTATGGAAAATAAAAAAATAATAGAATTGGCTCCATTTAATGAATGCACAGGTTGTGCAGTTTGTGCTGCGGAATGTCCAAAGCATGCAATCAATATGGTATATAAAAATGCCTTTCTTTATCCTGAAATAGATAATAGTCTATGCGTTAAATGTGGTAAATGTACTAGAGTATGCCCTATTTTAACAGGTGAAGCCAAATATCAAATCTTAGAAGATAGAAAGGCTTATTGTGGATATTCTAAAGATTATATGCATTTGAAAAAATCTTCATCGGGCAGTTTTTCTTATGTATTTAATAGATGTGCAATAGAGAAAGGTTATGTTGTATATGGGGTTGCTTTTGATGGTAATGGTATTTTAAAATATAAGAAAGCGGTTAATCTTGATGAGATAGAAGCTTTCATTGGAAGTAAATACATACAAGCAGAATCTGAGTTTGTTTACAAATCAATACAAGAAGATTTGAAAAACAATAACTATATTATATTGACAGGTTTGCCATGTGTTTTATCTGCTGTAAGAAAAAATATTTCCGAAAGCGATAGAACTAAGATTCTTTTTATTAAGATTATATGTCATGGAATATCTTCTGCAAAAATATATAATTCCATAGTCAAATATATAGAAGATGAGAATAAATCTAAAATTGTGTCATATAATTTTCGTAGTAAGGCCTTTGGATGGAAACGTGAAAGTGTAGATATCAAATTTGCTAACGGAAAAGTGAAAAATCAATTAGCTTTAGATAATTTACATCATTATTGGTTTGCATATCATTGGAACTTAAGACTTTCATGTTTTCATTGCAAGCATAGAACTTACGATGAAGCTGATATCATAATTGGCGATTTTTGGGGCGTGATTGATAAAAAGATTGATATTGCTTTTCAAAACGGTTTGTCTATAGCTATTCTAAACACAGCTAAAGGTGTCGATTTTTTTGATCTTGTTAAAGATAATTTGGTCGTAAAAGAGGTTGCTATAGAAGATGCTATTAAAAGACAACCTCCTTTGGTTAAGAATCCAATAGTTCCTGTTCAAAGAGAAGAATTCATAAAGGATTTTAATTCTATGAATTTTAATTCTTTTGTTGAAAAATATAAGCGTAGACCTTCTTTGAAAGAGGCTGTAAAAAAAGTAATTTTTAATACTAGATTTAGATTAGTAAATATATGGAAATAGCATCGAAAGGTTTATTAAAGTCTTCTTCGGCTCTTGTGGTTCTTATGATTATAGGATATGCTATATCTTTTATGAAAGAGAGTAGTATAGCTTATTTCTTTGGTGTCTCAAAAGAAGTTGATGCGTATACAATAGCAATACAGATTCCTATTATTTTATATTCTGTGTTTTCTGTGGCTATTAAATCTGTATTAATACCAATTTATAGTAAATGTATATATAATCAAAGTAAGGATGAGGCCGATTTTTTTATTTCTAACTTCATTTCTATTGTTTTATTGGTATCTATATTCCTTTCAATTGTAGGATGTCTATTAGCTCCTATTATTATATATATTTTTTCACCAGGTTTCGATTTATATAGACATGATTTAGCTACGGTGTTATTAAGGTATTCCTTTTTGACATTATTTTGTATAGCTTTCAGTGAAATTGTCACTGGAATATTAAACGTCCATAAGAAATTCTCTTTACCTGCTATTGGTATTTGGATATGGAATGGCTCGATTATTATTTTTCTAGTTCTGCTTCATTCTATTGGGATTAACTCTGCAATAATAGGTAATGCTGTTGGACTTTTGCTAGAATTTGTATATATGTTTTTCTTGTTAAGAAAAAAAGTTAATTATAAATTTATAGTTAGGATACGAGATAGACGAATACTAGAAGCTTCTCGAAAAACGTTACCGGTTATGATGGGTATAGGAGTTGCTGAGTTAAATCGCTTGGTTGACAGAATGATGGCTTCATTTGTTGGAGTTGGTGCAGTGTCTATTTTAAATTATGCTTCTAAAATTAATACCGTGTTTGCTTCATGTCTTGATCAAACTGTTAGTGTTGCAGCATTCCCTACGATGTCAGAATTCTCGGCCAAGAAAGATTATACACAGTTGTCTAAATTAATTAATTTGTGCTTATCGGCATATTTGTTAATTTTGACACCTATAACTATTTATATTGCATTATATAATGATGTGATAGTAAGTTTAGCTTTTGGACGTGGTAAATTTACATTTGATAACATTACATTAACAGGACAAGTCCTGTTTTTGTTTGCTCTTGGCTTGATTTTTATGCCATTGAGAAGTATTGCCACAAATTTATATTATTCATTAGGAGATACAAAAACGCCATCTTATAATTCTATGATAGGAATGGTTGTTAATATAGGCTTAAATGTCATCTTAGGTTATTATTTAGGTGTTAAAGGTTTGGCATTAGCTACTAGTATATCTTATGCAGTTATAACAATTTTACTTTTAGCTAATCTCAAAAAATTCTCTAATTGGATTTCTGTGGAATATTTTTATAGAAACTTATATAAACCATTATTGGGAGGTGTTTTTTTATTAATCTCATTCTTGCTTGTTAAGCATATATTCGCCTTTGATGTTTTTTTATGTTCCTTTATGTCATTTATACTATCGCTGGTGATTTATATTTTGGTGCTAGTTTTGACAAAAACGAAGGAAATTATTTATATTATTAACTTTTTAAAATGTAAATTATATGGTAAAAATTGCAATTCGTGATGATGATGCTAGTTTCTTCACTCATCCTGAAGATATTTTGAATATTTATTCTGATTTAGGAGATTTCCCGATATCTTACGCTGTAGTTCCCTACATGTTAACTAATTCATATAATGGAGGAAATTGTAAAGAATTAAAGGATAATAAAAGTCCAAGATGGTTTGGTGAAAATAAGGAGTTAGTTGATACGATGAAAAAGCTTATTTCATTGGGACGTATTGAAATTTTGCTTCATGGTTTCACACATGAATATCATTTGGTGGATGGTAAAATTTTGCCAGAATTCCTTTGGCGTTCAGCTCAAGATAGCGAAGCTGTTATTGCTAATGGGAAACAGTATTTGGAGAAAGTTTTCGGCGTCAAAATTAATTGGTTTGTCGCACCTTCTAATATGATTAATTCTGCAAATTTTTATCCAATTATTGAAAATGGTATGAATTTTTCGGGTCTTATTTCTCTTTCTTTTAATAGACCTAAAACATTTAAATCCTTTAAGAACTATCTTTTTCGATTTTTTCACCGTGCTTTTCATAATTTTGGATATCCTGGACTATTAGATTATGGTACTCATAAAGAAATCTATGCATGTCCTATTGTTCGTGGTAATTATTTGTATAAAATGTATGCCTATTGTAAAAAGAATAATTTGCCAATGGTAATTAATAGCCATTATTGGGATATTAGAGATAATAAATCATCGCGTGAAACTTTGTTTGATTTTATTAAATTTGCATTAAATGATGGCGCAAAACCATGCTTGATTTCTGAATTATTATGAGAATTTTATCATTTGGGCATTTGCCAATTTCTTATGGAGGCAAACAAACGTCGGGAGCCTCTTTTGTCATATATCAGTTGGCTAAACATTTTAATGAGTTAGATAATATTGACTCATTCGTTTGTGCTACTGATATTTATAAGGAAACGGATACTTCTTACGGAATAACTTATCTCGGGTGGAATAAGAGTTTGATCGTAAAAAAAATGTTTAAACATCCATATTCTACATTTAAAATATTCTGTAGGTCTATTCATTTTGCGAAAGTTTATAATCTCCCATTTTTGCCACTTCTGTTTAAGTCCTTGCATTTGCAGTTCACATTAATGAAAGTTAAACCAGATATCTTACAATTTCATAATTATGATTCACTGGCTTATTTGCGAATTGTTAGATTGTATAACACAAAAGTTTTATTTACGAAGCATGGAATGAGCGGTTATAATGAAGATGTTTATAACTATTTGCAATGTAGAAAGTTTGAGCAAGACGAGACTAATAGTAAAATTGACTATATGGTCTTTGTTACTCATGATTTGTATGAGTCATGGATCGGAAAATATGGTCAACCAAAGGCTAAATGTTATTGTATACCAAATTCGTATGATGAAACATGTTACTTTTTTAAAGATACAACTAATACTCGTGACTTGGGCAAAATTGTTTTGGTTACTGTAGGATCTGTATATAAATTAAAAGGGCAATTAAGAGTAGTTAAGGCTATCGCTTCGTCTGAAAACAAAAATAAAATCAAATATATCTGTATAGGCAATGGTAAAGAAGAAAATATTAACCTTTTAAAGAAAGAGGCATCAGACTTAGCTGTTGACTTGGATTTCTTGGGACCAAAATCACCCCAAGAAATCAGAGAAATATTATTAAAGTCTGATTTCATGATATTACCTAGTTCTTATGAAGGTTTTGGTTTGGTTTTTTTAGAGAGCTTGGCGTGTGGTGTACCTGTTATTTTACCAAAATTTTTGCCAATAGTCAAAGAAAAGGGTATTATTAATGAAAGTAATTCGATATTACTTCATGATGAGTCGATAACTAGCATAAAGAATGTCTTAAATAATTTGAAACCAGAGATTTTTATACATGCAAATATCGCATCAGAGATTAAGGTTTTAAGTTGGGATTCTGTAGTTAAACAATATTTAAAGATTTTACAAAATGAGTAAAGAACAAAAACTTTTGAATTTTAATATGAAGCTTATTAATTTTTTTGGAAAAATCAAGATGCTTCATAACTTTTTATTTGATCATTCTTCTTTCTCTTTATTAAAGAGAAATCAAAAACTCATGGACTATAAAAAGCATGATAAATGCTTTGTTTGTGCACTTGGCCCTTCATTAAAAGGTGTTGATCTCAGTAAAATAAATGCAGATTCTATTGTCGTCAATCGTTTTTATAAAATTGGTAAGCAATTCCCAGATTTTATTCCAACGTATTATTTAATGTTGGATCATTTATTTGATAAACCAGAAAACCGTCATGATTTTGAAGAAGCTCTGGTTTCTTATTTAGATAAAGGCACTGTATTTATACTTAATTCCAAATTGGCCAAGATGCCAATCATGGAGAAATATAAAGACTATAAGAATATTTATTATATATCTTCATTTAATGGAACTTTGCAGCCTGATAAAAAATATTCAATTGATGGAGTTATGCCAAGTTTTCAAAATGTTGTTGGAGCTTCGATTTTTATTTTAATTCTTATGGGGTACAAAAAAGTTTCCTTATTAGGATGTGATTTTAATTCTTTTGCATCTAGTGTAAAGAATCATTGTTATTCTGAAAAAAATAATGCAAGATCTATGGCTCTTTCATTCGAACTCTTTTGTTATTCAATTGCTGCCAAAAACCATGATGATTTACAGACTTATGCAATTCATAATGGGGTGCAAATTTTTAATTCTACGAAGGGGAGTCTTATTGATTCATATCCTTTTAAAATAGATGAAGATTTATATTTCAATGATGAGAAAGTTGATTGATTTACTTCGAGTTCTTAAAAGAAAATTCTTTATTTTAAAGTATGGCTTAAAAAATGTACATCCAACATTCATTGCAACTAATAATTGTACTATTGCAAAAGATTTTAATGCTGGTTTATATTCGTATGTTGGACCAAACGGCCTGATTTACCCTCATGTTAAAATTGGGAATTTTACAATGTTAGCAAATAATGTTGCAATTATAGGTGGTGATCATAATTATCATAAACCAGGTGTCCCTATTATTTTTTCAGGCAGGGAGATTATTCGTCCAACGATTATTGGGGATGACGTATGGATAGGTGCATATTCTGTTATAATGGCAGGAGTAAAGATAGGTAATGGTGCAATAATTGCTGCAGGAAGTGTTGTGACTAAAGACGTTTTGCCTTATAGTATTGTTGGAGGATGTCCTGCAAAAGTTATAAAAATGCGTTTTGATGATGAAGAAATAAAGATACATGAAAAAATGTTAGCAAAAGATATAGAATCTTTAACAGGTTTTGAATTTAATATCCTATCTCATAGAGATGTCCGTTAAGATGTCTCTATTATGGTGGCTAAAAAATAATCATAAATGATTTGAAAAATGATGAATTTAAAACGTAAATTTTTGATTTGTGGGGGGCAGCTTAGCCCTTTTAATAGTAGTTGAAATCAGCCTTCGTTTTGCGTGTGGATTTTGCAAAATACCGTTATATGCGACTAGTGATAAATATGAGTACATGGCTTTGCCAAATCAAAGTGGTGTTCGATTAGGTAATCGATATTATTTCAATGTCTTCGGCATGCGAAGTGATGAGGTAAATCCCCATAAGAAACATATCTTGGGCTTGGGCGACTCTGTGATTTATGGTGGTGTTCAAACAGACCAAGATAGTCTTGCTACTTCACTCTTCTCAACTGAGACAGGTATGCAGATGTTGAATATCTCTGCAGGTAGCTGGGGTCCAGATAACTGTGCTGCCTATCTCAAGGAGAAGGGAATGTTTAACGCAAAGGGTATCTTCTTATTGGTAAGCAGCCATGATGCTCATGATAATATGGATTTTATGCCTGTAGTAGGTGTTCATCCTTACTATCCAGACAAGCAGTATTTTTGTGCTATAGCTGAGGTCCTTTGTAGATATATTTACCCTCGATACATTAAGCCTTTATTTGATAATGGTAATAATGAACTTGATCCAGGCCAAAAGGTATTGGCTGGTGTAGATATTCATAAGAAAGGTAAGGTCTTTAATCCTGGATTTCAACAGTTGAAGGCTATGGCTGATAGTGTCAAGATTCCTTTTGTGGTGTATCTCCATGCCGATCAAGAGGAGAATGCTGCGAAGAAATATAATGAGCAAGGCGATGAAATCATTGCTTGGTGCAAGAAGAATCATGTAAGTTTGGTAGAAGATCTTCATATTTTAACTAAGGATGATTATCGTGATGGGATTCATATTAATAATAGTGACAACGTAAATTGGCAAATGTTATGAAACAGGAGTTTGCTAGAAAATTAGAATAATAAGATGGCTGTAAATGATGTAAAATTGGGAACTTTTGATGGTTCAGATTTTAATAAAGGTGCAGGATTTCTAAAAACAACTTTATGGTATTTCGTGAATGCGCTTATTGTAAGAGCTTCATGGAATCCATTTATGGGAATTAAAATAGCCTTGCTTCGTGCTTTTGGTGCGAAGATAGGTAAGGGCTTAGTCATCAAGAATAATGTGATTATCAAGTCGCCATGGAACTTGGTGGTTGGTGATGATTGCTGGTTAGGAGAAAGTTGCTGGATAGATAATCTTGATAAGGTCGTTATTGGCAACAATGTATGTATCTCGCAAGGTGCCTTGCTCCTTACTGGCAATCATGACTATACCATCTCTTCTATGCCTTACCGCAATGCGCCTATAAAAATAGAGGATGGGGCATGGGTAGGTGCCAAGACCACAGTATGCCCTGGTGTAACTGTTCATCGTAATGCCATACTAACAGTAGGCAGCGTGGCTACGAAGGATATGGAGGAAAATGGTATATACCAAGGTAATCCTGCGGTGAAGATAAGATTAAGAAAAATAAAAAACTAATGAAAGTTTCGATTATAACTAGTTGTTACAACCGTGAGAAGACAATTCGCGGTGCTGTGGAGAGTGTGTTGGCGCAGGATTATCCTGACATCGAGTATATCATCGTGGATGGTGCTTCCAAGGATCATTCTGTAGAGGTTATCCGTGAGGCTATCGCAGGTCATGAGAATCAGGTGAAGTTTATCTCTGAGCCCGACCATGGTATGTATGAGGCTATCAATAAGGGTATTCGTATGGCAACGGGGGATGTGATTGCTCTTTGCCATTCGGATGACTTTATGTTTGCTAAAGATACGGTATCACACGTAGTGAAGAAGATGGAGGAGACGGATTGCGATTTTCTCTATGCCGATGGTATCTTTGTGAATGAGCAGAATATCAAAAAGGTGGTGAGAAAATGGATTGGAGGCAAGTATGCTCGATGGAAGGTGAGATGTGGCTGGCTGCCATTGCATCCTACTTGCTATGTCAAGCGTGAGGTGATGATGAAATGTGGTCTCTATGATGAGAGCTACAAGATTGCTGCTGATACCAACCTCCTGGTGAACTATCTGTATAACTGCCATCTGAAGGTTGCGTATCTCCCTGAGTTTGTAACGAGAATGCGAATGGGTGGTATGAGTACCGATTCTGCCAAGCGTAAGAAAATGTGGGATGAGGATATCCGAGTTTATTCTGGCTATGGCTTCAAGCCAGTGGCATTGACTAAGCTGATGAAAATGGCTTGGAAGGTACCACAGTTCATCAAGGCAAAGTTCATGTAAAACTTTGTCTTGAATGTCGGTTAGAGGCGATGGTCGCCTGGTCCTGGACCGAGCTTGCGGTCTATGGCATCAAGAATTCGCCAAAGAAGGAGCCGGAGATATTGATAAAAATGTTTCATATATATATTATAGTTCATTGCTTTTTGATAAAACGTAAATGGATGGAAAATATTGTATTCCTAAAATCAAACCATCCTTCTTTTTTCCCCATAAAAGAAGGCTCCACCTCCACCCCATATTCCTCCTCAGAAGGTGGAAATACAACCGTATATCACCATTACAGCGTAAGGTTTTAACACTTTAAGTATTTACCTTTGCATCCGAATTCTTAAAAAACAGAATTATGGAAACAAAGGAATACTTCGAAAAGGAGATGTTTTTCGAAAACCTACCCGTCCTTCCTTACCCTTAAGGAAGGCTCCACCTTTCTCTCCAAGCCTCTCTTTCCTCAGGGACGAGAGGATGTAACCGCCCTCCGGTGCTCAGAACCGCTGCGCTATAAGGTTGGCGGACCATCAAAGGTCTGCGCCAAGTTTTGCGGGCTGGGACCGCCTGGGGAAGGGTGTTTAGAGTTAATTGTTAATAGTTTACAGTTGATTTTTGGGTAATTGGCTGATAACTTGCAGATTTTTGGCATTTTCCTTGGTGGTTTCGCTGAAAATGCATAATTTTGCAACATAATATTAATCATTTAAAATGAAAGGTTATGGCATTAGAGATAAGAAGTATTCCTGTTCTTACAGGTGAGACTGCCGAACGATTTGTTCGTGAGGCAGAGGAGAATGAACGTAATCCGCAAAGAAAGGCTTTGCGAATGTCATTTGCTGATGTGGAGAAAATATTGGTTCGTTCAACTGCTAATTTGAAAGCGCATGGAGGAAAGAGTCCTTTTGCAAAGTAATTGCTCGCTTTATCGTGTTACGACAAAAAATGAGCTTGATTCTTTCTGTTGTGGCGATGAAGACCTTGATGATTTCTTTCATCAAGAGGCTTGTCTCTATGATGGACAATTATTGGGGAAAACATATTTCTTTGTACAATAAGGAGAATGTGCTTCACTTTTATGAAAAAAATGGTTTCAAATTCTTGTACTCTACAGAGAGTTTGGAGAAAGAGGCGAATCATATTCCAGAAGATGAGCACTTGGAGTCAAGGATGATGTATCTTGATCTGTTGGGATATATAAGATAAATATTAGTCAGGATAAATGATTATATCCCCAACCTT